>Ga0185299_10001135_pt1 | contig 56679 bp, 51 predicted proteins | sample PaiPotPPA55metaG_FD_128002 | JGI IMG/M metagenome (GOLD analysis project Ga0185299, IMG submission 128002) | Iron sulfur acid spring bacterial and archeal communities from Banff, Canada, to study Microbial Dark Matter (Phase II) - Paint Pots PPA... ... | reverse complement strand
GATGTGGCAGTTCAGCGAAGCGATTGATGGACTGGCGGCTGCTTGCAACGAACTTGAAACTCCGATTACCGGTGGAAACGTGAGCTTCTACAATGAAACTCTGGGCAGCTCAATTTATCCCACGCCAGTGATCGGGATTTTAGGGGTGATTGAAGACACGACGAAGGTGTTGAAGATGGCATTTCGCGGCGACGGAGACATTGTGGTTTTGCTTGATGGTATTGGCGGAGCAAACGATTCGCCGGCCGTTAAGAGTTCGAACGCCTGGGACACCCAACTAGCGCGAGAATTTTCCTCGTCCGAATATTCCAAGACTGTTGGCGACATCGTCGCGGGCGAGCCCCCGGACATCGATCTTCCCGCAGAGAAGCGTCTACAACAGTGCATGGTTGCGCTGGCTGCGTCGCGCACGCTTCAATCTGCTCATGACATCAGCGATGGAGGGCTGGCCGTCACCTTGGCCGAATCCTGCTTTGCTTCCGCGCCTGCTCGGAAAGCTGGCGACACACTCGGCGCAAACATAAAAATAAAGAACGGCCATCCCGCTGAATCTGCTGTTTTTGGAGAGCGAGGAGCGCGCGCGGTAGTTTCCGTTTCACCTGCTTCTCTAAATGCCGTGCTGCAAACCGCGCAAAAATACGGTGTTGACGCCGTACAAATCGGCGAAGTTACCGCCAACGGCATTTTCCGCATCGAACTCAATGGAAGTGCCATAATCGAAGAGCCCGTTGAAACACTTCGAGATATCTGGGCCCATTCACTGGAGCGCGCACTCAGACAATGAATCCTAAGCTCGCCTACGCTGACGATCATTTCCACGATGAATGTGGAGTATTCGGCGTCTTTGGCCATCCTGAAGCGGCGAACCTGGCGTATCTCGGTTTATATGCTTTGCAGCACCGCGGCCAGGAATCAGCCGGGATAGTTTCGAGCGATGGACAGGAACTGCATCTTCACCGCGCCATGGGCGAGGTGGAAGAAATTTTTCAACCCGCGGTGCTGGTAAAACTTCCCGGCACTGCCGCGATCGGTCACGCTCGGTATTCGACCGCAGGCGATAAAGCTCTGCTCAACGCCCAGCCCATCATGATCGATTGCAACAAAGGCAAAGTCGCGCTGGGCCACAACGGTAACCTGACCAACGCCGCGGAATGGCGACGCAAGCTGGAACATCGTGGTTCCATTTTTCAGACCAACAGCGACACGGAAGTGATTGTTCATCTGATCGCCCGATCGCCGGCCCGCAATTTGTCCGGTGCGATTGGCGATGCGCTCAACCAGGTCGAAGGCGCCTACTCACTGCTGTTGCTGACGACTGAGGAGTTGTACGCGGTGCGCGACCCACGTGGGTTTCGCCCGTTGGTGCTGGGCAGATTGCCTGCGACGGAATCTGCCTCCGAAGCCTGGATGGTGGCTTCCGAAAGTTGCGCATTCGATCTGCTCAACGCTCAATACATTCGCGAAGTCGAGCCTGGGGAGATGGTGCGCATCTCCAAATCCGGTATCGAAACCATTCGCTTCGCGCCGCCCAAGCAGCAACAACACTGCGTATTCGAACACGTATATTTTTCGCGTCCGGACAGCATTATTTTCGGCCGCTCGGTGAACGAGAGCCGCGAAGCTCTCGGCCGCTTGCTCGCGCAGGAACATCCCGCCGACGCTGACATTGTCGTCCCGGTGCCGGACTCTGGCGTTCCCGCCGCTGTCGGTTACGCGCTCGAGTCTAAAATTCCTTTTCGCATGGGACTGATTCGCAATCATTATATCGGGCGCACTTTTATCGAACCTTCGCAGGCTATCCGCAATTTTGGCGTAAAGCTGAAACTTAATCCTGTTCGGGGATTGATCGAAGGCAAACGGGTAGTGCTGGTGGACGACTCCATCGTTCGCGGCACCACCAGCCGCAAAATCGTGCGCATGGTGCGCGAGGCTGGCGCCAAGGAAGTGCACGTGCGCATCAGTTGTCCCCCCACGATTTCGCCGTGCTATTACGGCGTGGACACCCCGACGCGCGAGGAGTTGATCGCCTCTTCCAATTCACCGGAACAGATTCGCAAATTTCTTGGCGCCGATTCTCTCGGTTACATCTCGATGGCCGGGTTACGCCAGGCCGTGGACGACAGCGAAGGAAAGTTTTGCACTTCCTGTTACACCGGCGTTTACCCGACGGATCTCGTGCAACTGGAAGTCCGCGCCGGCAAAGCGGGCGCCGGCAACGGCGTGGTCGGTGACCTGAACGGAAATTCCGCTGATGAACTCGCGATAGAAAGGCCCGTGGTGGTGGAAAGTGAAGGCTGACAGCGACAAGCAAAAAGACGTGACGCATCTGCCGGTAGGCACAAAAATTCAACGCGAGATTATCGCGTGGTTTTGGGTCGGCCTGGCATTTCTCCTGATTAACGGAACCATTGGACAGGCGCGCGTAATTCCATCCGGCTCCATGGAGAATACTTTGCTGATCGGCGACCACCTGATCATGAGCCGCATCGGCTACGATGCCGGAGTTCCGTTCACAAGCTGGCATGTACCGCTATGGCGCAATCCGAAACGCCAGCAGGTAATTATTTTCAAGCCGCCATTTGCGCCAGATACCCCGGATTATGTAAAGCGCGTGATTGGGCTGCCGGGCGATAGTGTCGATATCCACGACGGAGCCGTGTGGGTTAACGGGCAGAAGCTCACCGAACCTTATGCTGTCGGCGCCAGCGAGCCCTATGAGTTGCATACGCCCTATAAAGTTTCCGACAATTGTTATTTTGTGATGGGCGACAATCGCGGCAACTCCTATGACAGCCGCTTCTGGGGCTGCGTTCCGCGCAAGGATATTATTGGCACGCCGGTGATGATTTATATGTCTCTGGATGCGCCCTCGGACGCTTGGGAGCCAGGGCAGATTCGGGAGCGTTTTTTTGCATATGCCAACGCTATCCTTCATCCCGGTAGCGTGCGATGGCGAAGATTGTTTCATATATTTTAATTGCGGGAATTTCCTCGCGGTGAGATTTCCGCTGCATCCTCCGCAGCTGTAATCACGTGAAAACCCAGTATCGGGAATAGTGGGTTCTTAGGTTGGTGCATCAAAGTTCATATCGAATTTGAATTGCAGACAAGGGTTTCATGAAATACGCAGATGCGGGAGTCGACATCGCGGTAGCGGACGACGCGAAGCAAAGGATTCGCCACCACGCCAGCCGCACCTTTACACCCGGCGTTCTCGGGGGCATCGGCGGATTCGGCGGTCTCTTCGCTCTCGACACGAAAAAATGGAAAGAGCCCATCCTGGTATCCAGCGCCGACGGCGTAGGAACCAAATTGAAAGTCGCCATGGCCATGGGTGTGCATTCCACAGTTGGCGGGGACCTTGTGAATCATTGCATCAACGACATTCTGGTGCAGGGGGCTGAGCCACTTTTTTTCCTCGATTATCTGGCGATGGGCAAGCTCGAACCGACCGTTGTGGAGCAGCTTGTCGACGGCATGAGCCGCGCGTGCCGCAAAGCCGGATGTGCATTAATCGGCGGAGAAACCGCCGAGATGCCAGGGTTTTATCCGGCGGGTGAATATGATGTCGCGGGATTCATCGTGGGGGTTGTCGAGCGCAAGAACATGCTTAACGGGAAAGCGGTGAAGCCTGGCGACGCTTTGATTGCGTTGCCATCGTCCGGCCTGCACACCAATGGATATTCCCTGGCGCGCAAATTGGTATTCGAAGTTGCGAAACTCAGGCCGGACACTTACGTTGCGGAGGTGGGCAACAAGATTGGTGCGGAATTGTTGAAGCCGCATTTGTGTTACGCGCCGGCGCTAAAAAATATCGTTGCGCGCGGAGGCCTCTCGGCGCTCGCGCATATTACCGGTGGCGGGATTCCTGGAAACCTTCCTCGTGTGTTGCCCAGCGGCGTCAAAGCGCAGATCGATCTGGCGTCCTGGCCGGTGCCCCCGATCTTTAAGTATCTGGCTAAGATTGGGAAAATCGACGGCGACGAGCTTCTGCATTCCTTCAACATGGGCGTGGGCATGATTCTGGTGGTCCCCCCGGCGCAGGTGAAATTTGTGGAAGGCGATCTAAAAAAGCGCCGAGAGAAGTTTTTCCGCATCGGTCGGATTGAACGCAGCGATTCCGGCAAAGCTCGCGTGGCCTATTCAGGCGCGCTGGGCTTGTAAGGCAGCGCCATTCTGCTGCCAATTTATTCCCCCCTCGATGTAGCTCATGCACATTTTGCCGACGTGAATGATTGTGCTAACGTTTTCCATTCATGAAAAAACGTATCGGTGTGTTGCTGAGCGGGCGCGGCTCGAACTTTGAAGCCCTTGCGGATAGCGTTGCCGCGGATCGCATTCCAGACACGCAAATCGCCATTGTTATCGCCAATCGAGAAGGCACGCAGGGAATTGAGCGCGCTAATTCTCAAGGAATTCCAACGAAGGTCATCCCTTCGCGCGGGCTCGAGCGGGAAGCTTACGACCGTCAGATCGTCTCCGTTTTGCGCGAACACCAGGTTGATTTGGTCTGCCTGGCCGGCTATATGCGCTTGCTGTCGCCGTACTTCATCCAATGCTTTCCGCAGCGCATCTTGAATATTCATCCTTCATTGCTGCCATCTTTCCCGGGTTTGGAATCGCAGCGGCAGGCGCTCGAATACGGCGTGAAATTTGCCGGCTGCACGGTACATTTTGTGGATGAAAATCTGGATGCTGGGCCGATTATTCTTCAAGGCGTGGTGCCGGTGCTGGACACCGATACGCCCGATACACTGTCCGAAAAGATTTTGCGCGAAGAACATCGCATCTATTCCGAAGCGGTGAAAATTACTCTGGATGGCCGTTTCAAAATCGAAGGGCGGCGCGTAATTCTATTGGCTAACCAGGCTGCTCACCGGTGAATGAGCACAAGAATCGATGACCACCACAACCTTCAAACCTGTCGCCGAACAACTCGCTTATTTAAAAAAGGGCAGCGCGGAAATTATTCGCGAAGCTGAGCTGCAGACCAAGCTCGAAAAATCCGCCAAGACCGGCAAGCCCTTGCGCGTGAAGCTAGGCGTCGACCCTACCGCGCCGGACATTCATCTGGGCCACACCGTGGTGATCCGGAAATTAAAACATTTCCAGGAAATGGGCCACACCGCGGTTTTCCTGATCGGCGATTTCACCGCGATGGTCGGTGATCCCACCGGCCAGTCCGAAACGCGCCCTCCGCTCACTCGGGAACAAGTGAACGCCAACGCGGAAACCTATCTGGAGCAGGTGTTCAAGATTCTCGACCGCGACAAAACCGAAATTCGCTATAACAGCGAGTGGCTCGATAAGTTATCAAGTTACGATATCGTGCGGCTCTGCGCCAAATACCGCGTCGCCCGCATGCTGGAACACGAGGATTTTCATACCCGGCTTACCAATCAGCAGCCCATCTCGATGCACGAGCTGCTTTACCCGCTGCTGGTGGCCTACGACTCGGTGGTGCTCGAATCTGACGTGGAGCTTGGAGCAACGGAACAAAAATTCAATCTGCTGATGGGCCGCGAAATCCAGCGCGAGTACGGCCAGGAAGCGCAGGTGGCATTCACCATGCCGATTCTCGTGGGACTCGACGGCTCGCGGAAAATGTCCAAGAGTCTTGGCAATTATGTGGGTATTACCGAAACGCCGGACCAGATATTCGGGAAGATGATGTCCATTCCGGACGAGTTGATGTGGTCTTATTACGAGCTGGTGACGGATCGCACGCCCGAAGAAATCGCCAAGCTCAAGAGCGAAGTCTCCAGCGGAAGTACGCACCCTATGGATGTGAAGATGCTACTGGCGCAGGAAGTGGTAAGCGGTTTTCACGGGGAAGCCGCAGCAAGCAAAGCATCGGAAATGTTTCAGCGCGTTTTTCGCGATCGACAGGTGCCCGAGGAGGTGCCGGTGAAAAATGTAGCGGCCGGAGCTCCACAAATGATCAAGACTTTATTGGCGACGCTGGGGCTCGCCAGTTCGGTTAGCGATGCGGAACGCCTGGTGAAACAAGGTGCGGTGGAAATCGACGGCCAACGAATCGACGATCCGCGCAAAGAAGTGGACCTGAGCAAAGCCAGGGACTTTCTGCTGCGCGCCGGTAAGAAAAAATTTGTCCGCGTCGTCGTTAAGTGATGCGTAAGGTGATGCATCGCCGGACGCCATCAGCCCGAATCCACAACTACGCGAGAATCTCGCCCACCATTCCAGCCACTTGGCGCGCTACGGAAGGCGCTGCGGTCAGGCCCGGGGACTCCATCCCGACAAGGTGAATCATCTGTGGCACTTTGGCATCGCGTTCGATCACAAAGTCGGCCGTGCCATGTCGGTCGGGCGGCACTAGCTTCGGACGCAAACCGGAGTAGGCCAACTGCAAGTCAGCCTCAGTAATTTCGGGCACTAATATCCTGGCGCCCTCCGCAAAATCAGCTACCGTCAAACGATCGCGTTCGTAATCGTCTTTATCTTCCACATATCGTGCCGTCGGCCCGATCAATACCGTGTCCCAAATTGTTTTTGTGTAATGCATTCCCAGGCTGAGCCCATCGGCATGGGGCAGGGGATAGACCAGCCCGTTAATCAGGGAGCGTCGTGGACCGCGCACTTCGCAGTACTCCCCGCGCACGGGATAAATCTTCCAGGAATGATTGCCAATTAGTGCGGCGACATCGTCGGCATATAATCCGGCGGCATTTATTACGCAGCGCGCTTCGATCATTTCGTGCGACGCGATTTCATCTTGCCCCGAAGGCGTATTTAGATCTTCGCCGACACGAATCCCAACGCGTATCGACTTCGCCGTCGGTTCTAGCGACACGACGTGCGCGCGAGTGACGATGTGCGCGTCTTGCTCTACCGCAACGCGCGCATACGCGCGCACCAATTCTTCCGCCGAAACGATCCTGGTGCTAGGGACATGCAAGGCCGTTACCCCAGCGATGTGTGGTTCGCGTTCACGAATTTCCGCCGGGCCAATCAATCGCAACCCTTCGACGCCGTTTTCCTGGCCGCGCTTATATAGCGCGTCCAGTGCGGCTTCTTCGTTTGCCTCGGTCGCTACCACCAGCTTGCCGGTGCGGCGGTACGGAACGTTGTGTTCTTCGCAGAACGCAAATGTAAGTGCATTGCCTTGCAGGCAATGGCGCGCCTTGAGCGAGCCAGGCGAATAATAAATTCCCGAGTGGATTACACCGCTATTGCGGCTGCTGGTGGCCATACCCACTCGCGGAAAGCGCTCCACGACAAATACGTCCTGCCATTTTTTGGAAAGTTCGGCAGCGACGGCGCAGCCCACTACTCCGCCGCCGATAATTAAAATATTTACTTCGTCCATGAAGGTGAATTTCGCCGGTTTATCGTCGTAAGGATAATTCTAAGCTTAGGACGGTTCGCCTGGAGGAATCTCGTCGAGAAAAGGTATCGTTTCCACTAACCGGGCCTGGGTCCCGTCATGCACCGCGTAGTTGGCGTGTTTGTCTTTGTTGTATCCCGAACGCCACAGCGAAGCAGCTCCATGCTGGCCGTCTTTATTTATGGCATAGAAAAATATATGAAAAGTGGTGAGTTTTTTCTTGTCGTTCTTGTAATTGTGCGCCACGCGGCTCATGGTTTCGAGGCACGCGTCGGAAGGCGATTTGCCGCGGCGCATCATTTCCACGATGGTGTGCCCGCCGGCAATTTTGATGTTCTCCTCTCCTTTTCCCGTGGAGCCCGCGGCGCCGACTTCGTTGTCCACGAAACATCCTGCGCCGATGATCGGTGAATCGCCTACGCGGCCGGGAATTTTCCATGCCAGCCCCGAAGTCGTGGTGGTGGCGGAGATGTTGCCTTTGGAATCTACTGCCATGCACGGAATCGTACCCGTAGGCGGATGCGCGATCACATTTTGAATATGCGGCAGCCATGCACGTTTTTCAGGCGTATCGAAAATCGCGGCGATTTGTTGGTTGTATCCCTCGATCGACGCTTTCTGCACATATTCGGGGCTATCGATTCCCGGGCGCCAGTTGAACGAGGTGGACGCTTTCCACGCCAGCCACGCCAGCCGCGAGCGCTCGGTGAGGAGATTCAAATCCTCGAAGCCCTCGTCGATCGCGAAACGGTGCGCGCCCTCGCCGACAATCATTACGTGATTGGTTCGCTCCATCACCGTTTTCGCGAGGCGCGAAACATTTTTGATACGCCGCACACCAGCCACCGAGCCCGCGCGTCCGGTGGGGCCATGCATGCAACTGGCGTCCAACTCTACTTCCCCCTCCTCGTTGGGAAGGCCGCCGAAGCCCACGGAGTCATCGTTGGGGTCGTCTTCCACCACGGTTACGGCAGCGACGACCGCGTCCAGGGTGTCGCCGCCTTTTTTTAGAATGTCCATTCCGCGATCTAGGGCGTGGAGGCCGTTCGCGCTGGAAATAATCAGCGGGCGTTTACTTTGCGCGGCGGTTTCGGCGGCGAGTGGCAGCGGAGTGGTCGGGTTTCCTAGGGCTACGTCGCGGCCAAAAAGTTTATTGGCGCTGGCTATTGCACTGCCCGCCAGTGAAGTGAGGAAGAATTTACGCCTCGACCAAATCTCCATGGGAAGCCTCCATTTTTTTGGTGTTGCAGTTTCGACTCAAGCGAAATCGTGCGCGCATAGTATGTGGCAGCGGCGCAGGCTGCGTGAATTAAATATTTCAGGTTTATAAACCGGGTCTATTCCGAAGCGCCCAGCGGCAGAAAATATTGCGTCCCCTTGACGGGGTCCTGCAGCCTGCGCAGCAATTGCTGCAAATCTTCAGAGCGCTCCACGAAATCGATCTCCGAGGTATTGATTACCAGCAGGTCGGACGCGGCGTAATGGAAGAAAAAATGTTCGTAAGCCCGCGCCACCTCTTCGATGTATTCGGGCGAAATTTCGCTTTCCTCGCGGGAAGCCTTTTTCTCGATGCGCGCGCGCAAGACTTCAGGCTTGGCTTGCAGATAGATAACCAGGTCCGGAGCGGGAATGCCCGCAGTTAACATTTCGTAGTAACGGTCGTAAAGTTTCAGTTCTTCGTCATCGAGATTCAGATTCGCGAAAATGCGATCCTTCTCAAGCAAAAAATCCGAAAGAACCGGGGCCGGTGCGCCCGCCGCCAGCGCTTCACGAATCCTTTTCTGGCGTTCCATCAGGAAATACATCTGGGTACGAAGAGCAGAGCCAGGTTTTTCTCTATAAAAATCGGAGAGAAAGGGATTGTCGTCGCAATCATAAAGACGGCGAGCATGTAGTTTTTCCGCCAGGATCTTAGCCAGCGTGGTTTTCCCAACGCGCAACGGGCCTTCCACGACGATAAAGCGCGGCGACTTCGGAACCGGATTTAATCCGCCTTGTGACGACTGTCCAGCGCTGTTCGATGTGTCAGCCGTCCATCCAACCGGCTCATTGGAAGGCAAGGGGATGGTGTTCGAATCGTTGAAAGGCATATCTCTTGAATGGTTTCGAGTCTTGAACGTGTGCTTGCCGAAAGTCGCGAGCGCATTATACCTCAGCCATCGGAACGCTACGCTCGGATTTCCGCCGCTCGATGTTTTGACGGCAAGATCGTGCGGAATACCGAGACAAATTAAAAAGCAAACCAAACAAAAAATTAGCTCCTCGCAGGAAGGTCTGCGACGAGCTAATTACTACGCCTCTGAGGGGAGATTGTTGTGCGTCACAAAATGGCGCACCTGGAAATCTTAGTGAGCCACAAATTTCAGGGGACTATGCGAACGTTGTGAATGCCCGCCTCGAACGACACGCTGGCCATTGTACTTTGTGGCACCCACCACAACTTGTGCAGCCAAGGGCGCTCGCTCATCAGCGCGCGTCTGCCAATAATGTCCATCAGCAGCGGAGTGACTTGTGTTGCCAGGTAAATTGTCCCGGAATGGGCAAACGGGCGCATCAAGGGATCGCCCTCTCGTCCGTAATTGCGAGACAGTGCCCGGCGTGTGGACCAGGCGTCCAGCACTGCTCCGGCGTGCTCCGCGATCATCAGGCTGTACCAGGTTATTTTTTCGTTGCGACTGGCGGAGTTGTGACGGACTGCTGATTTTACCGGCTGAAATGGGAAAGGGCGCGGTTCAGCGAAGGATGCACCTGCGTCGCTATTCACTTTTGGTTGGGGGGCGGAAGGCACCGACCCTTCCGAGAGGGCAGTCGGAGTCGAACTATTCGGTGCAGTGAATTCCTTCCGCGTCACGACGGGCGAGGTTGTGTCTGGAACTTGAGCAACGATTGCGGTGGGCGCCGTGGGTTTCGAAACCGGCGGGTCGACGTTCTCAAGCAAGGGCAACGGGCTCAACAAGAGAAGGGCTACAAACATCATGTGACTGACCACCTCGGGCGCGCGGGGTGAAGAATTTTGTGTCCCGCAACTGAGTCGAGTGTGCCCGTTCGTACAGGTGGTGGGCACTGGCCTAACGGGCACATTTGTGGTGGTACCCGGGTCATGAGACTGAGGTTTTTGGGGTATAGTTCTGCGGTACTTGAAGTACCAGCGAGCCGAGATTAGCACGGCCCTGCAGGCAAACTTAACTGGCTTGATTACTATAACTTACGGCAGACTGTCACACCGTCGCGTAAAGGGATCAACACACTAAACAAATCCTTCGATTCAAATACCATACGGTTCAATTCCTGTACCCCGCAGGTGTCCGCATCCGCAGTTTTCGCTTTTCCCGCAGCCTTTCCCGACCATAGAGTGTTGTCGGTAATAAACAGCCCGCCGCGACGCACTCTCGGCAACGCTACCTTGGCCGCCTCCGGATACTCGCGTTTATTAATGTCGTTGAAAATCAAATCGAACTCGCCGGTAGTCTTCTTCAGCAGCGTCAACGCATCGCCGGTTTCCACGCGAATTTGTGACGCGACACCTGCGCGCTCGAAATATGCTTTGGCGCGTTTGGCATTTTCCGGATCGCCGTCAGTGTAAGTAATTTCGGCCTGCGGTCCGGCCGCGCGCGCCAGCCATATCGTCGAATACCCGATGGCCGATCCCAGTTCAAAGATTCGTTTTGCTCCCGAGATTTGCACCAGCAACGCTAGCATGCGAGCCACCGCTGGCCCGATAATTGGAACCTTGTGCTTGGCGGCGTATTCCTCCATATCGTTGATCACCTCGTCGCGTTTGGGCAGCAATGCGTAAAGATAATCCTCGACCTTCTCGTCCATGAATCCACTTCGCAAATTTTTTGGCAGCTTCACAAACTCTCTCCGGGTTTCAAGGCATGAATCTCGAGCCCGCCGATGTTCTTGGTTTCCGCACGCAACTGCTCAGGTGTCCCAGTGAGAACGGGGAACGTTCCGTAATGCATGGGAATTACATGCTTCACTCCCAACAAACGGATCGCGTGCGCAGCCTCTCGCGGGCCCATCGTAAAATTATCTCCAATCGGCAGGCAAGCAATATCCGGTTTGTAAAGTTCCGCAATCAGCTTCATATCACCAAATACTGCGGTGTCTCCAGCATGGAATAAAACCAGCCCGCCTGGCAGCCTCACGATCAGAGACGCTGGCTCTCCACCGTAGATCAACTTACCCTTTTCCTCAATAGAGTTGGAATGAAACGCGTGGGTCATGGTTACTTCGAAATCCCCGACGCGTGCGGTACCGCCTTTGCCCATGGGCTTGACCTGCTTACTGAACCCCTGTTCGCCAATCCAATGCGCGGTTTCAAAAATTGCCAGGATGGTAGGTTTATGTTCTTTGGCCAGCGTCAGTAAATCGCCAAAATGATCGCTGTGGGCATGGGTTAAAAATATGGCGTCCAGCCTTTTCAGCTTTTTTAAGTCTGGCGGACATTTCGGATTGGTGGTCACCCAGGAATCCAGCAGCGCCACTTCCCCCCTTGGCGTGGTTAAAGAAAACGTACTATGCCCGAAAAAAGTGATCTGGTTACCCTTCATATCCAACATGTCTGGTCTCCGGACGCGGATTTAGTTTGCCGACGCTTGATCAGTCTCAAAAACAAAAGCTTGCTGATATTTTGATGCTTTCACTTCGAGGTAGCGGTGCTGTCGTCACCAGAACTCAGCACCATGCGTATTGCCGCTTCATACGTCTCACGATTATTTTCGCCCACCAAATGACCAATCTGCCGTCCATCTTTGGCATAAAAAACTGAAGCTGGGATCTCGCCCTTCCAGCCTGGCATTACCGCCTGCACGAATTCGGCCTCCCCGCCCATCTTCTTCCGGAAATTAGGGAAAATGGGGTTATAGCGCGCGATGAATCGCCGCATCAGGATCAAGTCCCCATCGTCATTGAGGTTCACTCCTACCACACTCAAACCTTGGGGACCATATTGCTTGGCCAGCTCATTCAGCATCGGGTATTCATCCCGGCAAGGCTCGCACCAGGTGGCCCAAAAAGTCACCAGCAACGGCTTGCCGCGATACTGCTCCACCAGCTGTTGATAGCCTTGCGCATCAATGATTTTGGGATCGTGCACCGCTGGCCGCTTGGTGGCTTGGGGTGCGGCGAAAGCAACCGCGAGAGTCACGCCGCTCAAGCAAAATACCAACGCCACACCTGCAATTCTTTTAATCACCATGTTTTTCATCCGTCCCCGGAATATCCTGTGCGAAAGTTGAGAATCTGAATCACGTTAACGTACAATGAGTATGCGTCTTCGCCGAAGCGTCGTCACTGTTACCTATTCCTATTAATTAGACGCCCGCGCTGCTCGCCCGTGTTTTGATTCAAAGGAGATTTTGAATGGCTTACGTAATCGCCGAACCGTGCACCGGCACCAAGGATACCGCGTGCGTGGACGTTTGCCCGGTGGACTGCATTCACCCGCGCAAGGATGAGCCCGGCTTCGAAGGCGTCCCGCAGCTTTATATCAACCCCGTGGAATGCATCGATTGCGGCGCCTGCGTCCCGGTTTGCCCGGTGACCGCCATTTTTGCTCTCGAGGACCTGCCGGAGAAGTGGCAGAGCTACACTCCCGTTAATTCGGATTTCTTCGCTGCAAAATAATCGGACTCAGGGCTATCTAACGGCACGCTCTTAGCGTGCCTTTTTTATTTCCCGCGCCTTATCAGATCGCCACCAGCAAATTCTGCGCAAACGGCCATTCCGCGTCGATCCACTGGCCTTCACATCGAAAGCCAGTATCCGCCGCCATCTCCAACACTTCTTCCGCTTTGTATTTGTGCGAACTCTCCGTCCAGATGGTCTCTCCTTGATTCAGCATCAAGCGCAAGCCCGCTGCCGGTATGTCCACGACTTGCCTGCGCAAGGAACAGAGATGCATCTCGATGCGCCGTTCGGCGGCGTTCCAGCGCGCTTCATGGCGGAAAAATTTAAGATCAAAATTTGCGCCCAGCTCTCGATTGATGCGCGCCAAAATGTTTAGATTGAACGCCGCTGTTACTCCGGCGGGATCGTCATACGCCAGAATCTGCGTTTGGATATCTTTTTCCAGATCGGTGCCCAGCAGCAACGCATCGCCCGGAAGTAAAGTTTCGCGCAGTTCACGCAAAAAATTGCGTCCGGCATCGCGGTCAAAATTCCCGATGGTGCTGCCCAAAAAGAGCACCAGCAGGTGATCCGCTTCCTTGCGGCGGTCTGCCACCGCGCGAAGTCCCTCCAGGTACGGCCGTTCGTAGCCCACCACGCTTACCAGATCGATCTGCCCCATTTCTTTTTCACACGCAGCCAGAGCCGACGGCGAAATCTCGATCGGGTAGTAATAGGTCTTCTGCCGCTGCGACAGCGCTTCCAGAATCCAGCGGGTTTTCTTTCCTGTCCCGCTACCTAGCTCTGCCACTTGCAGCGGCGAAGCCAATCGATTCACGATTTCGCGCGCATGATTTTGCAGTAGCCGCGCATCGGCGCGCGTCAGGCCATATTCGGGCAGCACGCAAATGGCTTCAAACAGCGCCGAGCCCACTTCGTCGTACAAATATTTTGACGGTAGCTCTCGCTGTCCGGTCTTGGTTAACCCGGCGCGAACCTCCGCGGCAAATTCCGATACGTGTCGTGTTGCTACGGTTTGAGTCGACATAAAAGGACGCGTTCCTTGTGGTTTAGTCTTCCACGCAACGGAATGTTGCGTATACGTACGGATAGTGGCGCTGAAACCAGTTGCGAAATGAAGGCCGCAGCATGCACCCAGCCGTGCGAGGGGAGCCGCCCTTCATCACATAATGCTTGCCGTCAAAAAAATTCGCCGAGTATCCAGGGTAGAAAGACATAGGCTTAAATCCCGGGAAGGGTGCGAATTCCGTGCTCGTCCATTCCCATCCGTTGCCGACCAGGTCCTGTACATCAAAAGCGCTGGCTCCCGCCGGATGCGAACCAACCGGTGACGGTTCCCAGGAATAAAAATCAAAATTGCCATGGCGCGCGGTCGGCGCTTCACTGCCCCATGGATAGAATCGTTTTGTTCCGGAAGTTTTGGGGCTTCCGTATGCCGCACGATGAAACTGCGCCTCGGTCGGTAATTTTCTTCCCAGCCAATTCGCGTAGGCGGTAGCTTCGGCGTGGCTCAAGTAAACCGGCCAGTCGCGCGGTAATCGCACTTCGCCAAACATTCCGCGGTATAACCACAAATTTCCATCGCGCCGCCAGAAGGCGGGATGTTCCACATTGTTCGCGGTTTTCCAATTCCAGGATTCGTCGTCCCACAACGCGCGATTCTTGTAGCCGCCGGCCTGGATGAATCGCAGATAATCGCCGTTGGTTACATTGCACTTCTCGATGGAAAACGCCGGAACGTCCACCTCGTGCGCTTCCATTTCGTTGTCCCATCCGAATTCGTCGCCGTTTTCTTTCACCACGCCTAAGGTAGCCTGGCCTGCGGGAATTTCGATCAGGTTCGGCTTGATGCGTGGCTTTACGGCTTTTCTTGTAATCTGTTCGCCAATTTTTTTCTCGCTGGGCAAGCGATGCAGCATATACGCGAGAGTTTCGGCATGCATCAAGCGGTGCTCGACGGCTACTTCGAGCATCGTTCTCAATTGCGGATGGCCTTTGTCCGGCTTGCTCAGGGCCTCGTTTATCGCCTCGTCTAACTTGTCGCGTACGGCATGCACGTAAGAGGTAATTTCATCGCGCTGCGGCCAGTCCGCAGGAGTATCAGTTGGCAATCCGCCGCCGACTGGATCGATGCCAAAAGAAAACAATTGATCAAAGGTGCGCTGGAACGGTCTTAAGCCAAATGCTCTTTCGGCGAGCAAGTTCCAGTCAAAGGCTTCCAGATGGCCCACGTAAAAAATAATGCGATGGCGCTCTGAGATGGGTCGGTCATACATAGATTCGTTTCGCACTATCGCAAACAGCTCATCGGTGCGTGCGCGAGCGTCATCCAGTCGCGCTGACAGATCATGGCGCAGGCGGGCTGCGCTGGTTATCGTGCCCATGATTCGTTACCCCGGTTGTGGATTGAACTAGTCATTGGACGAGCTGTGACGTCCTAAAGCGTTTCAGATTCCGTTGCGGTGCGGGGTGTTAGATGCTCTATGATAGGCCCCCGATGCGGCCGGTCAATAGGATCCCTGGAAACGAGGCTCCCATCTCTTCAGCAACCGCTGACCCTATCATCGAGTTCCAGAGCGTGACATACAGCGTTAAGGGTAGGTCCGCGCCGCTTATCTCGGAGCTTACTTTGCGCGTTAACTCCGGGGAAACATTGGTCTTACTCGGCCGCAGCGGTAGCGGGAAAACTACCCTGCTCCGGCTCATCAATCGCATGCTGGTGCCTTCGTCCGGCGCGGTCGTGGTGGAAGGGAAGTCCACCATGGAGTGGGATGCTATTTGGCTGCGCCGCCATATTGGATACGTCATTCAAGAGGCGGGATTGTTTCCGCATTTCACAGTGGCAGAAAATGTTGGTTTGGTTCCCAAGTTGGAAAAATGGGAGCCGGCGCGAATCGCCGAGCGCACCAATGAATTGTTAAGAATCGTAGGACTGGATCCACAAGAATTTGCAGGGCGGCGCCCCGCGCAACTCTCCGGCGGGCAGCGTCAACGCGTCGGCGTTGCTCGGGCCCTTGGTGCGGACCCCTCCATCCTGCTGATGGACGAACCTTTTGGCGCACTCGATCCGGTCACGCGTTCCGAGTTGCAGCGTGAATTTTCTGCACTGGCCCACCGCTTGGGTAAAACCATCGTCTTCGTCACTCACGATTTGCGTGAAGCCCTCCTGCTGGCGTCGCGTATCGTGCTGCTTGAGAACGGCAAAATTGTAGCCAGCGCCAAGCCTCAAGAATTTTTGCGCATCGATCATCCAGAGGTGAAAGCGTTCAGCGCTTCGCTTCACACGGTTGCAGGGGAGCCGGCATGACCCCTTGGACGTTCATGATTACCCACCGTGCGGAGATCTGGAGCGCCACGCTCGATCACATTGCACTTGTCTTGATCGCCATGTCGATTGCCATCGTCATTGCTGTGCCGCTGGGCATGGTTATCGTGCAGCGTCCAGCGCTGCGGACTTTTTCTCTCGGCCTGGCCAGCGTTTTTCAGACCATTCCTAGCCTGGCGCTGTTTGGATTTTTGATCCCCATCCCATTTATTGGAGGCATCGGCCCGCGCACGGCGATTGTCGCGCTGGTGCTCTACGCGTTGCTGCCCATTCTTCGCAATACCTACGTGGGACTCACCGGCATCGATCCGGCGGTGCTGGAAGCTGCTGAAGCTATGGGCATGACCAACGCGCAAATTCTGACTCGGGTGCGCCTGCCGCTGGCTTTGGGAGTTATTTTGGCCGGCATACGCACCGCGACAGTAATTACCATTGGAGTCGCTACCATCGCTGCGGCGATTGGCGCGGGTGGTTTGGGGACGTTTATCTTTAGAGGAGTGGCGATGGTCAGCGATGCGGTGATTCTTGCAGGCGCAATCCCTGCGGCTATGTTGGCGATCCTTGCCGACGTGTTCCTTGCGTTAATCGAGCGGCGCCTGCGTGTCCAATGACATTTATCTGCGCTGCCCGTACCTTTTGATGAAAATACTTCGCCCTTCCTCTTTAGTACTGCACATGAGAAATTAGTGCGCTAATGCGCCGGCTCTTTTCTTTAATCCTGGTTGTAACTTTAGCGTTCTTCACTTCTTGCCACGCGCAAAAGCCTCAAATCGTAATTGGCTCCAAATTTTTCACCGAACAGGTTGTTCTCGCCGAGCTGCTCGCGCAGCACATCGAAGCGCGCACCGGCATTCACGTGGAGCGTAAAACAAATCTTGGCGGCACTCTGCTGGTTCACAAAGCCATGCAAGCTGGGCAAGTCGATCTTTACGTCGAGTATACCGGTACTGCACTGAATGCCGTTCTTAACGAAAGTCCGACCGGCGATTCGTCCGCGGTGTACCAGCGCGTGAAGCAGCTGTATGGCGAACGATTTAATTTAGAAGCCACCGAGCCGCTGGGTTTCGAAAATACTTTCGCCATGGTGATCCGCGGTGAAGACGCTCGGCAGCTTCATCTTCAGCGCATGTCTGACCTCGTTCCGATCGCTCCCAGGTGGCGCATCGGAGTTGGTTTTGAATTTTTGGAGCGCTCCGATGGTTTTCCTGGATGGAGCGAACGTTACGGCTTGCATTTTGCTCAACAACCCAGCGTCATGGATCTCGGCCTGATTTACCGAGCGTTGCAGGATCACAAAGTGGACATCGTGGCCGGCAACTCCACCGACGGCGTCATCGACTCGCTGCATCTGGTGATCCTGGAAGACGACCGCCATTATTTTCCTCCATACGACGCAGTACCCATCGTCCGTCGAGCCGCGCTTGAAAAATTTCCGCAACTGCGAGGCGCATTAGCAGAGTTAGGCGGCAAAATCAGCGGGCGAGACATGCGCCACCTCAACTACCTTGTCGATGGCGAGCAACGGGACGTAGCCGCGGTAATCCGCGAGTATCGCCAATCCCACAATTTGTAACGATGTGTTGTTAAAGAAATCGCACCCGCCTTCACCGCATTTGTGCGCGCGCAAACTTAACGCTACTATTTCCAATCGCATGGCCCGGTCATCTATCGCTACATTGTTCTTGTTATTCGCGAGTACCGCGCTCTGGGTTCCGCGCGTCGCGGCTCAAACTAGTGGAGGCTCGGTCTACGGGCCGCTGCCTGTTTTTGAATTTCATAGCGGCTTTTGGGTCAATCTTCATCACACCCTTTATCAGGAAGCAAAATTCGGCCCTTCGCCGGGCTCGTCGGCTGGTGCCGATAATGATAAGACGCCGGGGAAAAACCGGCCCACGCTGAAATCTTCTCCGAAGTCCGCTCTAACGCCCGCGGAGCAGCGCGCCTGGAACGAAGCCCTCAGCTATTACGCTGCCAACTATGTCGACAAGGATTTGCTGTTCACCACCGAGCTGATCCTGATAAAAAATCAGCTCGGCGATTTTGATGGCTGCGATGAATTGTCTGGAAGAAAAAAGGAAACCTGCAACGCGGGCCTGCCCGCAAATCTGACCCACGTATTGGAGGAAGCCGCGCCGGTCTATCGCGCGCATCAATGGCCCAGCCACGATCTGGCCAACCGTCGCTGGGTGATGCGCGTCGCGCCTCTGGTGCGCGAACAGGGGCTGGGCCTCTCACAGCGACTCGCCGATATTTATCAAACGAAGTGGCCCATGGATAAAATCCGCGTGGACGTTTGCGCCTACGCTAATCGACAGGGCGCTTACACTACGCTCGATCCCCTGCGTGTCACCATTTCCAGTGTGGACCCGCGTAACCAGGACGTCGCAGCTCTGGAAGTGCTTTTCCATGAAGCCTCCCACGGCATCGCCGAACCGGTGCAGCAAGCCATCATTCGCGAATGCCGCCAGCGCGAAAAAGGAATCCCGCGCGATCTGTGGCATGCGCTGATTTTCTACACCACCGGAGAAGTGATTCGCCCAGTCATCTCTGCCTCCACCACCGACAGCGCCTCCGGCAGGGTATCCACCACGAGCTACACTCCTTACGCGATTCGCGAAGGCATCTACGCGCGCGGCTGGGACGGTTACTTCAAGCTCCTTACGCAATTCTGGCAGCCCTACCTCGACGGCAATTCCACATTTGATGATGCCATCGCCCGCATGGTCTCCGCGCTGTAAAATCTGCCGCTTGTTATTTAATCTCAGAGTAATTTAAACAATTAGGCAAATCATCACGAAATAGGCGAGTGGCTTGCTTCCAAGTGTGTTATTGCTTTCCGCGGGGGTTTTCATGAAGCAGGTTCTGCCGTTACTGTATCTTCATCTCCTTTTTTCCTTTTCAATTCGCGCGCAGGAAACATCCAGCGCCGCAACTGCAAGAAAATCTGAAGCAGCGGCCGAATCACGGACGGTCGCAAATCCTTTCGCGGTGAAGCTCCCGATCCGGCGGGTTGTCCTTTACAAGAACGGCGTCGGTTACTTCGAACACCTTGGGCATGTGCGCGGTAGCGAGAGCGTGCACATTGATTTCACCAGCGCGCAATTAAATGACGTGTTGAAGTCGCTGACCGTTCTCGATCTTTCCGGAGGCCGCATCACCGGAGTGGAATACAACTCGGAAGCGCCACTGGCGCGGAGGTTAGCGACCCTGCGTTTGTCGCTGGGCGAACGTCCAACCATCGCGGAGTTTCTTGGCTCGCTACGCGGCGCACGATTGGAAGTTCGCAGCGGCAACGCGCCTCCATTGACGGGCAGGCTTCTAAGTGTTGAGCGCAAGACGCGCACCGGTGCTGGTCCCGGTTGGACGGTCGAAACGGATGAAATTTCCCTGATAACCGATGGCGGCGAGGTTCGCAGCGTGGATCTCAATTCGTCGACAAGCGTGAGAATCGTTGAAAAAGATTTACAGGTTGAAGTGGGCCGCTACCTTGGCCTCTTGGCTTCTTCGCGCGATCAGGATGTGCGCCGCATGGAGATATCCACGACAGGGACTGGCGAGCGCTCTCTATACGTGAGCTACATCAGTGAAGTGCCGATCTGGAAGACCACTTACCGCATTGTCTTATCTTCGAAAGCAGACAAGAAACCTTTACTGCAAGGCTGGGCGATTGTGGACAACACCGTGGGCGAAGATTGGGACGGCGTGGAACTTTCCTTGGTAGCGGGAGCGCCGCACTCTTTTATCCAGCAGCTTTCGGAGCCGTTTTACGGCAGACGTCCAGTCGTGCCGCTTCCGGAAAGCGTGCAACTTTCTCCCCAGACCCATGCGGCCATGCTTACAGGCGGAAATGGCCACCTAAGCGGAATGGTGACCGATCCGATGGGAGCCGCACTCGGTGGGACCGACGTACGTTTGATGGATGAAAACAACGCCGTGATCGCCACAACAAACACGGAGAGCGACGGGCAATATACGTTCTCAGGAGTATCTCCAGGAACGTATCGCGTCGAAATAGAACATCCGGGATTCCGTAAAAATTTAATCGCCGGACTCAACCTGACCCCAGGCGACAACCATTTGAATACACAACTGCAACTTGGAGCGAGCAGCGAGACCGTGGAAGTTACTTCCAGCTCCGTGGCTTTGAATACGACCTCATCAACTGTTATCGGTGGAAACAGACTAAGTGGCGTAGCCAATCGCCCGCATATTTCAACGGGCGTTGGGTTCGGTTCAGCAGGAGGAATGGGCGGGGGAGATTTTAGGGCAGGTGTTGTAGGAGCCCCCTCTATGGCCAGTCTGGAAGGGGCTCGCGCGGCAGGCCAAGCCATGGCAAGCGGGCAAGATTTGGGTGATTTGTTCGAATACAAATTGAAAGATCGCGTCACGCTGAAAAAAAATCAATCCGGCCTCGTGCCCATCGTGCAGACCGAAATTGAGGCCGAGAAAATATCGCTTTGGAGCGGCACTTCCGGCTCCGGCCGGCCTCTGCGCGGACTGTGGTTGAAAAATACCAGCCCGCTCACTTTGGATGGCGGCAGTTTCAGCGTTTTGGAAAAAGAGGTATTCGCCGGCGAAGGACTCACCGATCCCATCAAGCCCGGTGAACGCAGGCTCATTTCCTACGCAACTAACCTCGCATTGCTAATTGAGGCGGCAACGAACCCTCAGCCGCAGCATTTCTCGCAAGTAAAGATTTCACACGGCGTGCTGACGCACATCAGTGAACTGCGAGAACGTACCCTGTATACCGCGCGCAATCAGGGCGAGACCCCGCAAACACTGGTGATCGAACATCCCGCTCGCCCGGAATGGCGACTCCAGAAAGGTGCCAAGGAACCCGACGAAAAAGCACCAGGCGTATACCGGTTTCGACTCGAGGTTCCACCCCAGGGCACCGCCACTATGCCAGTCGAAGAGGTCAGAACTCTGGCCACTTCCTATCAGCTGGCGACTCTGGACGAAAATCAGATCAGCCTTTTTGTGAAACAAGGCACCATCACCCATGAAATCGAGCAGGCTCTCGGCAAGATTACCGCGCAGAAGGCCGCAGTAGCCAAACTTGAAGAAGATATGGAAGACCGCCAGAAGGACATCGATCGCATCGTGGAAGATCAAGGCCGTCTGCGCGAAAACATGAAGGCGCTGCGAGGAACCACCGAGGAAAAGGCGCTAGTGCAACGCTACACCAGACAACTCGATGAACAGGAGAACCAGTTAGATACCCTCCGAAAAAATATTCAAGCTACGGAAGCTCAACGCGATAAAGCCAACGCCGAGCTGGAAAACATGATCCAAGATTTACAAATCGAAGCCTCCATCTAGATGGCTGCATGCCAACCACCTATTACCGAGGCGCGCGATAGAGCGACTCTACAGATGCGCACCGATCTCACCAACCCAAGAAAATTTTACCCGCGAGACCCGGTATCGCCGAGATACGTGGCCAAAAACCACGTGTTTCCAAACGAGTCCTTAATTCCCGCGGACCGCTCGCCGTAATCTTTAGTTGCCGGAGCCTCAACCGCAGCGGCCCCGGCGCGGATGGCGTCTGCGTAACACGCGTCTGCGTCCGCTACGTACACGTGCAAATAGCACGGCATTGGCTGAAATTCTCCGTAAGCTTCATCAATTTCAAATGTGGCATCTCCGATTCTTATTGTGGCGTGCAGTATTTTTCCTTCCGGTGACTTCGTCACGCCGAGCGTCTCGGCCCGGAAAGCCGCCTCTGCAAACAGAATCATCTTCTCCGCGCCATGGAGATGAAGATACGGTTGCACGCTGGGCGCTGGGTCGTGGCCGGGCCAGTCCTTTGTCAGGGCGATGTACCATACGTTGCCCCACTCGTCTTTCGCGCACCCCTGGCGATCTCCAGAGACGTGCTCGCCCACCGGGTAGATCGAAGTAGCGCCGGCCCGCAAAGCCCGAGCGTACGCGGCGTCGGCATTGTCGACATACAAATGGATTGTGTTTCGGCGCGGCGGATGTTGATCGCTGGCGTCAGCCAACTCAATCACCGAATTGCCGATGCCGATCTCAGCGTGCATCACCCCGCCGGCGGGCCGCGGCACGCGCAAACGTTCGGTGCCGTGAAAAGACGTTTTGAGAAAGTCAATGAACTTCCCGGCTCCATTCACTACGATGTAAGGCGCGATATTGCCAAAACCTGGCCGCACAAATGGTGGGAGCTTCGCCGAAGTTTCCGAAGATTTCGCAGTTCCCTCGTTCATAGGTGTTCTCTTTCCAGAATCTGATGGCGCAAAAATCTGAGCGGCCAGAAAAATAATAGTCCTAAACGCTCTGAATCCGGTTTATTTTTGATAGGCGAGTCGCTGGCGAGCGTAATCCGACCAGGAACTCTCAGGATCGAGCTCCAGATATTTTTGCCAGTGGCGGCGAGCTTCGGCATATGCGCCGAGTTTGTCGCACACAAACGCCAGGTTGTACTGCGCGTCGGCGTGCTCCGGGTCGAGCTGTACTGCGCGGCGCAAATGGCGTCGGGCCTGGTCATCATGCCCAGTTTCTTCCAGCGCGCTCCCCAGATTAAACTGAGACAACATGTGCTCGGGATGCAGCTTTACGGCGTGCCGGAAAAGAGCTATGGCATCTTCGAGGTTGCCCTCTTCGTAAGAAAGCGCGCCCAGATTATTCAGCGCATCCACGTTATCCTGATCGGTTTCCAGCGCGGACCGATAAGCTTCCGCCGCCAAACGCGGCCCAGCCTCTGATGCATTTTGCTCTTCGTTTTTAACGCCTAGGGCCACCCAATCGTTCGCGCTGCGCTGTGGCATCATGCGAACTTTTTCCGTGAGCTCGCGAGTTTCAAAATTGAGCATGATTTGCCCGGATATGGGTTCGAGCTGCACGCCGGCGCGCTCCACGATTACGTCCCGGCCGTTCGAACGAATGCGTAACTCGGTCAGCGGAGATTGCACTTCGGCGAGTTTTTGTTGCAGCGCCACAATGGAGCGCTGCAGCCGTTGCGCTGGGACCCCTTTTTCAATGAGTTGTTTGGCGGTTCGGAGAGTGATCAGGTCGCGGAAGTCGTACGACTTCTCAACGCCGCTTTTTCGCGGCTCGACCAGGCGCAACTTTTCCCAGTAATTGAGCTGTTTCTCCGTCACATCTAGCATGCGTTGAAATTCGAGGCGCGAGAATCGGTCAGACGTTGCCATCAAATAAAAACTAGCCTACCGCCTTTTTGCTCGACTTGCGACTCGATTGTGTGGTCTGTGACGCGGACGAGCCCGAAGAAATGGAGCGCACCGGAGGTTTTTTGCTGGCGCTGGCAGCCGGTTTGGCATTGATGCTCTTGCGCAACGCATCCATCAAATCGATGACCGGAGCGCGCACCGGGTGAGTCGTCGCGGTAACTTCCTGACCCTTTTGTTTGGCGGCGATCAGCGCTTGCATGCTTTCCATATATTCGTCGCGGTATTTTTCCGGCTCAAACGTCGCAGCCAGGCTTTCGATTAATTGCATGGCCAGCTTCTTTTCCTGTTCCTTGGGTTCCACTTTATCCTGATGGGTGAATTCCGCGACCTCGCGTATTTCACTCTGATAAAACATGGTGTGCAACGTCATGCCTTGCTCGCGCGCGCGGATTACCACGATGTGTTCGCGCTGGTGCATGGTCACCTTGGCGATGGCCGCGTACCCGGAATCTTCCATGGCCTTTAACAACAATGAATAGGCCTTCTTCCCTTCATCTTCCGGCGTCAAGTAATAGGAAGCGTCGTAATAGAGCGGATCGATTTCATCCACTTTTACGAATTCAAGAATTTCCATCGCGCGCGCCGAGTCCGGCTCAATTTTGTCCAGGTCGTCGTCGCTGAACAGCACGTACTGATCTTTCTCGTACTCGTAGCCCTTGATAATTTCCGAGCGCTCTACTTTGCGGTCGCAAGTGGGGCAGAAAAGCGGCATCTTGATGCGCGTGTGGCACACTTCGTGGAGCTGATTGAGGCTGACGCGTTCACCGCGCGCCGCGGTGAACAGACGAATAGGAATCGAAAGCAGCCCGAACGACAGATAGCCTTTCCAGACCGAAGACGCCATGGTGACTCCTCACGGTTAGATATGTGCCTGCCACGGGATAGCAACCAAGGTTAGACGCCGCTGCCAGGACGCGCAAGGCGAATCGAAAGCGAAAGTCATCAAAATCGCAACTGGGCGAGCGTTTTCTCGTTGCGGCAAAATAAAGTGGCACTTAGCGTTATTGGAGAACTGGGTCGGAAGGGCTGCCGACGGCGCCGCCATGGTCCGCGCCGTGCCATCCGCCTTCGGTATCGCGAAAGAAAGACCGCTTGCCGGTCCGGCCATAAGAAGATGGGATGCCGGACAGTTGATATTTGGCGGGTGCGCCCAGCGTGTCGGCGCCGGCGATGATGATGCGAAATTCATAACCGTCTTTGTTGCCGCTGGCAAGTTCTTCGTCCACCAATCCGGCGTGCTCACGAGTTGCGGTAAGAGTTTTCGCCTGCGTTTTCTTCGCGGATGAATCGCGAGGGGGTGGACCCAGGCTGCCCAGCGATTCGGGCAATCGAAAATATGTTCTACGGTAAGTCTCCACCGCGTCGGCAAGTCTTCTGAGATCTCCGAGCGCGGTGATTTCGTTCGCTTCGGCTTCCTCGGCATCCCACTCGACTTCCAATGAAGGGAGATCCAGGAGCAGCACACCAATGGAAAGCAAGCGCCATTGACCCTCTTCGCGCACCAGGCCCATACTGATCTGGCGAACGTTTGCTCCGGTTGAATCGGTAACATCGCGCAGTTCCATGGGCAGGAACGCCAGATTGTCGCGGGTGTCCGTTCCGCCGATGGACATCTCCGTAGTCACATCCGGCGTTTCGCAGCGAACGATCGGACGGCCCGCGGGATTCGCGGTGGTCGTGGCTTTGCCCGTCACGTTTAGCAGTACAAAGCGTTTCATCAGCGCGACCCGCGCTGCCGGTGCGAGCCGCTCAAAAGCTTCTTTGCTTCGCGCCGTAAGATATCGCGAAAACTCACTCGCGCTTTGGGTGCACGCGGCTTGCAAAACATCGCGAAGCGCGGCGGCCGGGCTGTTTGCCGCAACCGGTGGCGTGGTCGTACCGTCTGCGTTTTTGACCGCGGGCATGCTGGGCAAACTGGTTGGGCTTTTCGAGGCGTCGCCGGGTCTGGAAGAAGACTCCTGCGCTCCCGTGTCTGTCGCCCACGCCACCATTGTCAACACGAATGCGATGAATCCGAACGATATCGGGGAGCTCTTCGCAAAAGACATGCGCGAAAATTTCATTCAAGCCTTCGCCGGACTCAATATTTCGGCGAGGTTTTGTGTGAAGCTCGACCGCGGCATCACCTCGTCGCAACCGGCATTTCTGGCCTGTTCGGCCAATTCTCTTTGCACGTGAGAAAGAAACGCCACCACACGAATGTCTTTCGATGCCGCGCGCAGTTTTACGATAGCGTCGATGGGCTGACTGCGCGCATTGAGATCCACGATTACCAGTTGTGGCCGCGGCTCCAGCAAACTCAGCAGCGCGTCAGCAGTGGTGGCCACCTTGAATTCAATGCCCAGATGCTTGGCGGTCTCCGCAACCTTCATCTGAAAAAAAATGTCATCCATCAACGCCACGACGCGACCCATAGGCTCGATCCTCTGGCAACTATTATGCCTCTTATTGGTCAGCCGTCTCGCAGCCAGCGACCGGGAACGGGTATGATGCCGGTATGCACTGGGGCAGCCACTAAATCGTGAGTGAACTGGCACCAAAACGAAGGGCCGATGCACCAGATCAGCCGCACTCTGGTCCAGACGTAACGTTGTATAGCAAACCTGGTTGCCACCTGTGCGATGAAGCTAAAACGGCGATCGCTCCGCTATTGCGCGAATTCCGCGCGACGCTTCGCGAAATTGATATTGAGGGCGACGCCACGCTGATGGAGCGCTTTGGTTGCGACATTCCGGTAATTTATATCGGCCGCAAAAAAGCAGCAAAGCACCGCGTTAACCTGGAACAGTTCCGGCGCCAACTACAAGACGCGTCCTGATGGATTGCTCCCGTTCGAGGTCAATTGTTCGTTTGGCGATATTTAGAAATTACCGCAAAAACCGCGAGGATTAATGCCCGGTGTTCGGATTGTGCGCCCCTACGGTCTCGTCGGGCACATCGCCGGCGCGCCCTTTTACGCGGTCGTACACGCTCAGTTGGCTGACGGATCCGATCGCTTCGTTATAGAAAGTAGGCACGCCCAGAGCGGTGCGCAACTCTTCGTTAAATTTGCGCAGGCCTTCGAGATGGCTCGCCAGCGCCGGGAATTTTAATCCGTCATCGGTAAGCAAAAATTTCTGGTAGCCCGCGTCCCACAAGCGCGTGAACTTCCCGTTCAGCATAATCGTGGGAATAATGGTGAGCCGGTATTGGCCGTCAGGGTCCTGGCGAAACTCCGCCCCAGCGCCATATTTTTCCACCCGCACCACACCGCGGGTGCTGCCCACCGCAAATCCCAACGCCGCCAGCTGTTCTATGGCCTTGGGAGAAAATCGTTGTTCAATATTCCACATGATGACATTCAGATTACGATGCGAATGGCAAAGCTGTAAAGCCGCACCCGCAGTGGGATAACAGCTCGAGGAAAACAGAACACGAAAGATTTGGCTATCTTAGCGGTGAGCAGCGCTATGCGGTTCGATCTCTGCATATGTTTGCGCCGAGCTTAAATAAGTCTTGGACAAGCGGTCATGCCACGTCAGTTGATCTTCGTCCCACACCGCCCACAAGAAACCGATCAAACCCATGCCGGCCGACAGCATATAACCCGCGCTGCGAAGCAGCAGTTGTCTTGGTGTGGGAGGTTCCCCGGAAAAGCTCATTACTTGCAATCCACGAAACATCATTCCAGGCGTCGTAGCCCCAAATACAGTGAACAGCGCGAAGTATTGAAAGTACACTACGCTTAGAGCCGCCAGGTACACCGCTGCGTTCATTTTGCTTAGTGTGAGTTGTCCGCCGAGTGAACCGAACAATGCCACGAAGCCTCCGAACGCAAAAAGCAAACAGGCTGCGTCGATGATTCCTGCCAGTTGCCGGTCTCCCAAGGGAGCCACCGGATATAAACCCGCCTGAGCTCGTTCCGTTAATTCTCCTACTTCCTCGTCTGAAGCATCGGTAGCAGGTGAGTTCGAAACATCGATCATCATGCGTCCGTCCGCGGTGTGGGGCTTCGAGGCAATCCGGCCAATGGCGATGGTGAACGCAAAATCGTCGTCGCTAGATTGGGAAGAAGATTCGTAAGCGATCGACTGCGGTTCCGGGATAGCCGGAATGGCAAGCTCGGCGACCGAGGCCGATGTAGCGTGATTCGCCGCTACAGCGGTCGCCCGTTTCGCCACCACCGGCTCCGTGAACGGTAGCTGCGCCTGCGCTGCGTTGGTAGATACTTTGCGACGCCTCTGGCGATAAGCCTCCAGGCGATTCGCCAATTCACTCCGCCACGCGTAAGTCTGATCGGGCTCAGGAGCGCTGACTTCCGGATCGTCTCGCGAGATGGAGATACCCCCGCCGTTTGCACGGAGATCGGCATCCGCGATGCTCAGCTCGGCATCGTGCCGGGGAAGGACAGCAGCCCTCTCCCTTTCACCTATGGGTTGAAATTGAGAATCACAGAAACGGCAAGCGGATATGCCCGACGGCAGTATCGCGCCACACTGCAAGCAAGTTTTATTCACCGGTTGTTTTTGCGCTGCGGACGCATCCACTCCGGCGAGGAGAGGAACATCACGAGAATATCACGGGGAATTTATTCAAGCCAAAAAAGAAGTGACGCTGTTTCGAATAAGGCAGCAGTGGATTTCAGTGATTAGCTGGAAGCAAGAAGAAAACTATGCGGACATCTGTTCGGCGAACATATCCCGGTTGTGCGCGATACGGCGATCCAACGCCACCGCCGCAAAATAAGCGCATTGCGAACGTTCTGATTCGGTCCAGACGCGTAGCGAAGGAAGCAGCTTTCCCATAATCGCGCCGGCTGCGCCGAGCAACCGGTAATAAGCTCCGATGGCCTTTATGCTATTGCGGTCTTCGCGGCGATCGGGGCACAAATGCAGATATTGCATGACGCGATCGAAATCCTCGGCATTAGCGCTTCGCCTGATGCCAATCACGTCCTGAACGTCAGACGACAATGCTTTGCGCGCTGACGCGGCGATCAGCGACCGGCAATACGACACGAAAAATTGCATCAGGGCCGCGACCGAAAGGATAAAAATTAGAGCGGCCATCATCGGGGCACCGCCGCGAGCCGTGCGGGCGCCAAGCGCGCCTCATCATCAAACTTCATGAATGCGTAAATCCAGGCGACGGGAAGAAACATCCCGGCGGCAGGAGGTAGGAACGCCCAGACAAACCGCAGGTCAGGATATGCATTACGCAACGCATAAGTGGCGGCGTGAATGCTGAAATACATGCCCAGGGAAAGGACGATCTGAATTACTCGCACGCGGCTCTCGCGCAGCTTAAGGAGCGCGGCCCACAGTACATAAGTCAAAATCAGACCAACGAAATATAGGTTTTGAGAAATTTCAATGATGTAACGGGTGAGCATTCGCGACTCGGACTGGTGCACGACGCTGTAGGAAAATAGCGTCGTCCCAATGAGCAGCAGCATCATGAAGACCCGGAGCCGCATGGCGACTCCGAGTTCCTCAAACACAATGGCGTACAACCCCATCAGTGCGAAGTATAAACAAATGGTGAGAATCGCATCCGAATAGTAATAGAAATAAACATACTCGGACGACGTCAAACCATGCCGGCTAAATTCCACGAATCGGCCTGCACTCACCAAGACCGACATGAACATATAAAGATTAAGCGTGAAGTAGCGCCGCAACGGCGCGCGAACCAAAGAACACACCACGACCGCGGCCTCTAGCAGAGCGCCTAACAACCAGATCGTGTATCCGAATGGGCCAACCACGTTTTTCTTTCTAACGTCCTGGCCCTCATGCGGGTTTTATCCGCCTTGAAGTTACCTTGCCAGGGCGTTGCTTGAAGCTGTCGGCGGAAGCGGCGGAACTGGCGCCGTTCCGTTCCTTGCAATCATCGGCGGAAGCGGCGGAACTGGTGCCGTTCCGTTCCTTGCTACCGTCGGCGGAAGCGGCGGAACTGGTGCCGTTCCGTTCTTTGCTACCGTCGGCGGAAGCGGCGGTACAGGTGCCGTCCCGTTCTTTAAAAATGCTGGCGGAAGCGGCGGAACTGGCGCCGTTCCGTTGGCAATCAACACGGAAGAATCTCCGTGGGTTGTAACTACTGTTTTTAGGCCCATGGCTCCAGTTAAAACGAGCATGGCCAGAACGATTGCCGATGAAATGCGGGACATAGTGCCTCCGGGGGAAATGATTCCCAGAGCGCACTCTATCCCTTAATAAGGCAATGTCAAGGATTTACTGTATCAACTTGACACACACCTCGACGGCCCCTCCTTTTGATAGGCTTTTGCCTACCCCGTAAGGAGCCGATGCCCTACATCTCGAAGGGTAGAGGGAGCGGGAACTACGGTCAACGGTACCTTGGTACTAGTCTTTATAGGACTAAGTCCTTCGTTTAGCTACTAGGAACCGCTTGCATGGGGAATCAGACCATCGTTTGGCGAGAGGCTGCGCTTGGCTTGACACCGCCGCAACTGTATCCGTAGCATGATGGTCCTGTGCCGGCGTAGCTCAGTGGCAGAGCGAGGGTCTCATAATCCCTAGGTCGGGGGTTCGATTCCCCCCGCCGGCACCACCGTAAAAAGGTCCGGCCCGGAGACATGGGTGACACAATGGACTGCACCCTTAAGCTGAGACACGGAGGAAGCGATTAATTGGGTGACACTTCGGCCGTTTTTCGCTTCGTTTATCGATAAGGTGTCGCGGAGCCGTCGGAGTGTGGAAATCCTGAAGGGATTTCCAAGGCCTGTGGGAGCGGTGGTAAACCCGTCGTTGGTTTTCCACCGCTTCCATCAGCGCCGTCACTTTCTTTGGCTATGCTGGCCTGCTCGAACTCTTCTGGTGTTAAATATCGTAACGCGGAATGCAGCCTCTGTCGGTTGTACACCTGCTCGAGGAACTCACCGATTCGACTGCGTGCGTCCTCTAGATCCCGATAGTCGGTTCCGTGTACTTCCTCCTCTTTGAGCGTTCGCATAAACCTTTCGGCGCGTGCGTTGTCGTAGGGATTGCCGTGCCGGCTCATGCTGATCTGGATCTCGCCCTCCTCCAGTAGGTCGATGTAATCACTGCATGCGTACTGCACACCGCGATCCGAGTGATGGATCAGCCCCTCGGCTTTCCAGCTCCGTTCGCTCAGCGCCATCCGCAAAGCCCGAATCGCTAGTTCTGCATGCAACGTGCGGTCCAGATCCCAACCGACCACACGCCGGGAGTAAGCATCCAGAACCACCGCCAGATAGATAAACTCACTGCGTAGCCGAATGAAGGTAATGTCGGCCACCCATAGCTGGTTCAGCGCCGTCAACTTCGCATGCCGCGCCAGGTTTGGGTAGATCGGCAAAGAATGGGCCGAATCGGTTGTAAACACATACTTTTCCCGTCTCAAACTAAGCAGGTTGTCTTCTCGCATTAAGCGCAGTACGCGCTTGTGATTGACCACTTGCCCTTCACGCCTCAACAGAGCAGTTAACATGCGGTACCCACGAAGACGATGATGCGCCACGGCTAATTCCTGCAATCGAGCACGGAGCAGTAAGTCAGCTTGTTCAGGCACTGTCTGCTTCAAATAGCGATAGAACCCCGCTCGGCTTACCTCGGCTACCTGGCATTGCTGTTCCACGGTCAGACTTACTCCTTCGAACGAGAGCGAGACTTCGATCGAGCGATAGACTCCTTGCCGCCATCGCTGATACGATTCGACGCTGCTCCCCTGACTTGCTCGAAGGCCCGTCCTAAAAAATCCACTTCCAGCTGCTTACGGCCCAGCAGCCGCTCTAACTCAGCAATTCGTAAGTCGGCTGCACTGGGTGCGGGCGAAGCGATCTGTGACCTCCTCCCTGGCGGTCGGCCTCTCCGCCGCTCCAGCTCCACCCTGTTTCTTGCCTGAAATTTGTCGCGCCACCGGTAGAGCAGCGGCCGCGGAATCCCCAACTCCTTGGCCAGAGCCACGATGGTCTCGGCCTCCGCCATCCGACGCACCACTTCCCGCTTGAAATCTATGCTGTAGATCCTCGGTTTCTTCATCGGCCTTCCCCATTATGGCCGATAACTGTCACCCATTTCTTACCAGCCTCCGTGTCTCACTTTTGGGGTTCAGTACACAACATACCTAAGACATAGGCAAACAACTTTTGGACCGAATGGATTTTCGAGCGGTTGCAATCCTAACCGAACACTCTTTCTCAAACGTTGGCGATTAATCTTTCATATAAAGATAGATGATGCTGAAGCATGCTCTCTTCGGAGTATTGATTAAGAATTCTTAGGCGGGCGGTGTTCCCCAACTTCGCAGCAAGGGCCGGATCGTTAAGTAGTTGAACAAGTTTATCAACCAAGTCTGCTATCTCTCCAGTTCGAAACGTTAGGCCACCATCGCCTAGGACTTCTACAAAAGCGCCAACGTCAGATGCGATCACCGGCAGACCTCGCCGCATGTTTTCTGCCACTACCAAACCAAAAACCTCTCCCGCGAGGGACGGTACCACTACTAGATAAGCACCGGAGAAAGCGGTTTCGAGTTGATGTGGGTCAAGGCGGCCAAGGAATTGAACACGGTCGCTGAGCCCTGATTCCTGCGCGAACTGCTCCAGCGTCGACCGTTCGGGCCCATCTCCAATAATTAAGATACGGAATGACAAACCGCGCTCGCGCAGAATCCGACCTGCTTCGAGCAGGATACGCAAACCTTTCGTCGTCACGAGACGACCCTGAAAGAGGATGACCGGGTTGTCCACGGGTGCCACCACCCGATTGCGTTGCTCGATGGGGCCAAGACCGTGCGGTATAACAACAATTCGGCGTATTTGGAGAAGTGGCGCGAGCCAGCGCGTTGGCGAAATGTTTGCTGATACGTTTTGACACAAGAAGCGCCGTAGAAACGTCAGCAGCCAGAGTTTGAAGGATTTCAGCCGTCCCTCCGCCCGATTACAACGCAGACACGCCCGATAATTTCTGTTCATGAAGTGGCCCGGGCAGAGTTTACACTCGGATGCTATTAGAAGCTGGCCGTTCGGGCATATCGCTTGAAAACCATGATGTTCTACAGCGATGGGCTTCCGAGCGAGCAACGCCAAGATCACAGGGGAAAGAGCAGGTCCAGCCACGTGGATGATGTCCGAATTGCGTACCAATCGAGCGAGTTCATAAACGCTGGGTTGGCGCACAACTTTGAACGTAAGGTTGTTATCGTTAAAAGAACCTGCTGGAGTTCGAGTAACCAGCGTGACGGACACGTCTTTCTGATGCTTGCCTAAGCCACTGGCAAGGTGCAGGACGATCGTTTCTACTCCTCCAACGCTGGGTGGGAAATAATGCGAATAGATCAGTACTTTCATCCGTCAATTTTTGCCGTAACGCCGCGCATGACAGAGCGGTGCAAGTGATATTTCGCAAATACACGGCCCAGAAGAAAAGAATTTCATAGCAATTCGCAAATTCGGTGATCAATAACTTACTCTGATCGGTTGCTCCCCCACATGAGCAAAAGCAACACCAATCCTCCACCCACCAGTATTTCCAACCAAAAACCCATCGAGCCTTATCCTTGCATCTATTCTAAACGTTCACCGCAACATAGCGCATGTCAAATTGTGACCCTACCAAGAACACTTCGCGCACGTGTCGTAAATTTCGGCTATGTAAAAAAAGAGAAATGCACTTGGTTGTTGCTCACTTGATTTATTGACGGTGCGGTTTCGAATTGCTCTATAATTTTTAGTCCATTTTTTGTCGAACAAAGCGTGAAACATTGCGGAAACTGTCAACGCCCAACATCTTGCCGATGAATTGCAAGGAACCCAGACGGGCCACTGAGACCGACGCTGGATCCGTTTTTACAAATCCGCTCTGGTCATGGACATTTTGTGGAGCTAATATCCGGCTCAAGGAAGTTGTCCGGAGGTGTCTATGTTCCGCCCTCGTCGCATCCTAACGATTATTTCTATAGGTGCTGCAATTCTCCTGAGTGCGGCGTCTTCCGTCACTCCTCAAGGGCATCCGACACCTCCTCCGATAAGACCCATGCCCTCGCCAAATGCGCCGAATCCAAACTATCCTCCGGGCTTGCAGGGGCCGGAGCAGACTCGGCCCGACGCGAAAAAACTGGATCGTCAGAATCAAGCTGAAATAAAGGCCAACGTCCAAAAGCTGTACGAATTAATCGGTGAATTAAAAGAACAAGTCGAAAGATCCGACACCAATGCCACGCTGTCGCTGTCCGTGGTAAAAAAAGCGCAACAAATTGAAAAATTGGCGAAGCAAGTCAAGGACCGCGCCAAGGGCTGACGACTTATTTCGTTATGCGTACTCCGCGACAACCGGCTTAGCGGCGACTTGCCGCAGCGGGCCTTATGCGTTCCGCCGGCACGATACCTGCGCCTTCCAGAATGGAGTAATACTGGTCGGCTGCCAAATTTCCCAGATTTTCCACTTTTCCTGAAGGCCAGTGAATTTCGACGCTGCTGACTTTCTCCGCAGATCCTAATCCGAAATGCACCCGCAAGTCATTTTGCGATAGGTAACTCCCGCCGCTGTGAATTTCCTGCGTTTGGGTCATTCCACCTGCGACAATTTTAATGCGTGCGTTCAGCGCCAAGCGGTTGCTTTTCGTGCCTGCTAATTCAAAACTCACCCAGTGTTGTCCGGGCACCCCGTGATTTCTCAGAATCATGGGGCCGCCATCAAGGTCGCCCACGACTACGTCCATGTTTCCGTCGTTGAATAGATCAGCCACCGCGAGTCCACGCGACACCCGTTTTTCTTGCAGCGCCGGACCAGCTTGATCGCTGGCATCGCAAAACGTGCCATCCTTCTGGTTCAATTGCAAAAGTTTTGGCTGTCGATACCCTCCGCCGGACGGCAGACTATCCACCTGCGGATATACATGCCCGCTTACGGTGATCAGGTCCAGCCAGCCGTCGTTATCGATATCTACAAACGCGGTACCCCACTTCACCCACGGCAAAGAAGGTAATGCCGCCCCGGATTGATACGATACGTCGGTGAAATTCCAATCTCCATCGTTGCGGTACAGCGAATTATTTTCGTCCGAGAAATTCGTCACATAAATCGACGGCCTGCCGGTATGCAGATAATCGCCAATGGCAATGCCCATGGAGGCCTGCTCCGAACCGTCTTCGCTGACGGCTGTTCCGCTTTCCAGCCCAATCTCCTTAAACGTTCCATTACCTAGATTCTTGTAAAGAAATTTCGGAGTGGAGTCATTCGCCACATAAATATCCGGCCGGCCGGTATTGTTGAAATCCGCCCACACCACTCCCATGCCGTAATATCCATTTGGATCGCTGACCCCGGCGCTCTTCGATACCTCGGTAAACGTTCCGTCGCCATTATTATGGAATAGCGAGTCGCCGGCGCCTTTCAGCCCTCGCGGGCCGCACTGCACATCTATGCCGCGGAATTTGCAGTTCGGGGAGCTGCCAAATCCCGGAAGATCATTCAGGCGAAAGTCCACGTAATTGCTGACCATCAAGTCGACGAACCCGTCGCCGTCGAAATCACCAAAGGCCGCCCCCGTTGACCATCGGCCGTCCGCGACGCCAGCTTTCACAGTCACATCCGTGAACGTTCCGTCACCATTGTTGTGATACAGCACATTTCCGCCCAGGCAGGTCACGTACAGCTCAGGCCAACCATCGTTGTCGTAATCTCCGACAGCTCCGCCCATTGCGAAGCACGCCGACGTCAAGTGGGCTTTCTCCGTGACATCTGTGAAGGTTCCGTCGTGATTGTTGTGATACAACGCACCCCGGGTTTTCTGTCCCTTGATGGCCATTTCCACCGTCGGGGCGTTAGTAAAATAAATGTCCGGCCAACCGTCGCGATCGTAATCGAATACAATCACGCCACCGCTCATCGATTCCACAATATATTTCTTAGCCGGGTCGGCCGCGTGCTTGAAGGTAATTCCCGTTCTTGCGGTCACGTCTTCCAGTTGCGGAACTGGCCGGCCCTTACATTTTGTGGCTTTCGCTCCGGCGGGGGGAGGAGGCGGCTGCGGATGGCCTCCCTGGGCATGGGTAGCGGCGGCTCCCAGCGTCATGAGCGCCATAGTTTTCGCGAAACGTTTGCAGCGCTGGTGGAACGGTTGACGAAGGCTCACGAGTCCTGCATGGCCGAGGAATTTTCCGAACGTATCGTGCTCATTACCATGAGTCTACACGGGAATACGCTTCCGAGGATGGTTGTACGACGGAGCTGAACCGCGCTGACCCCAGAACTTCGTAGCCCGGAAATAGTAACAATCCCTAGAGAATAATGTTATTCTGAATTACCGCCCGTCGCCGAGAAATCGAATACAGCATGCTCCGATATATGATGTACAGTACGTTCCCTGCGCTGGTTCTGCGCGACTTAATGGGTGATTGCGTTGCCTACAAACAACAATAAGCGCCAAGGCGAGCGGAAAGTAACGCTGAAAACTATCGCCAATCAGTTAAATCTGACGCCCGGTACAGTTTCCGCGGCTCTCAATAACTCCGCCGCAGCGCGATCGATCCCCGAGAGAACCAAGCAACGCATCCTGGCCGCCGCCAAAGAGTTGAACTATCGCCCCAATTATTTTGCCCGCTCTCTGCGTTTGCAACGCACTTATACCATTGGTGTTATCGCTGAAGAAATTGGGGACGCTTATGGCGCCATGATCATCAGCGGCGTTGAAGAATATCTTCGCAAACATAATTTTTTCTTCCTCACCGTGATTCACCGTCACGATCAGAAGCTGCTCCACACCTACGCGCAAATGCTTTTGTCTAGAGGGGTCGAGGGTTTTATTACCCTGGACACTTCTATTAAGGACAAGTTAGCTCTGCCGACCGTCGCGGTTTCAGGCCACCAGCGGGTGGAAGGGGTCACCAACATAGTGCTGGATCACCATCTGGCGGCAAAGCTAGCGTTGTCCCATCTTCGGGAGCTGGGCCATCGAGACATTGCCTTCCTCAAAGGAGCGGTGGTGAGTTCCGACGCCGCTCATCGCTGGAAAGCGATCTGCGATGTAGCCGCTGATTTTGGTCTGCGCATCGACCCCAATTTGGTCATTCAAATCGACAGCGTCGACTCGACTCCCCGGCTGGGTTATCCGTTCGCAAAACAGCTACTCGATCGCAAGAAGCCCTTCACCGCTTTACTTGCTTACAATGACATTTCCGCGATCGGCGCCATCTGGGCGTTTCAGGAAGCCGGTTTGCGGGTTCCGGATGACGTTTCGGTCATCGGATTCGATGACATTCCCAGCGCCGCATTCAATAGCCCGGGACTTACCACTGTGCGGCAGCCGCTGCAACGCATGGGACAAATCGCCGCAAAAACTGTGATTGACCAGATCGAGGGCACTGCGGATTACGTTGCGGAGATCGCCATCGAACCTGAATTTGTAGTCCGCGCTTCCACCGGTCCTGCCGCAATCTCGTCCGTGTCGCGTTTGACCCCATCACGAATGTCGGCTTCAAGGCGAGTCTAGCAATCCTGTCGGACCATTCCGTCCACAAATTAATTAATACCTAATAAAGGGACTTCAGCGAGTAGCCGGAGCTGAAAGTTTGACGCTGCTTTTTATCCCTTGCCCTTCGACCACGGTGTAAATGGCGTCGGCGGAAATATTCTGCAGTGTTTCAACCGCGCCGTTGGGCCAGCGAATTTCCACTTTGCTCATCAACGAATCGCCCGCCAGTCCAAAGTGCAATCGCGGATCGCTGGTGGAAATGTAGCTGGAACCGGCTTTCACTTCTTCGATCTGAGTGCGCGACGCGGAAGTAACGGTGATCCGGGCGCCCACTGCTCCGCGATTACTCTTTGTTCCGATTAATTTGAAAAGAACCCGGTGATTGGAATTTTTTGTGTCGTTAATAAACAGCGAAGGAGGCGCTCCAACATTAAAAATCACCATATCGATGTTGCCATCGTTATTTATGTCGCCGAAAGCCACGCCTCGGCGCGATTGCATGGCTCCGTCGTTTAATCCCGCGGGGCCTGCGATCTCGTCAAAGGTGCGATCGGCCTTGTTGCGATAAAGCAACAGTGGTTCGCGATATTTTATGTTTTTGAGAACGCTGTCAACTTCCGGATAAATGTGGCCGCTGGCAATTAACAAATCGGGCAGCCCGTCATTGTCAAAATCGACGAAGCCCGTTCCCCATGAAACATACGGAAATGAACTCTGCGCAATCTTGGCCGAGTAAGTCAGGTCGATGAACCCTCGGTCACTTTGATTCAGATACACACCTTTGGGTTGGTCTGCATAATTGGTTATCGTGAAATCAAGCTTACCATCGCGGTCGAAATCGTCCATGTCCACGCCCATGTTTCCCTCCTCGTGCCCTTCAGGACCCAAGGCTACGCCGGAGAGCATGGCGCGATCCTCAAACGTGCCGTCGCGATTGTTATGGTAGAGAAAGTTAGGTCCGTTGTCGTTGGCCACCAGAAGGCTCGACCATCCCTGATTATCGTAATCGCCCCACACCGCTCCCAAACCGAAGCGGCGCCCGGCATCGTCTACTCCGGCCTTCTTGGATACCTCTTCAAACGTTCCGTCGCCGCGATTATGAAATAAGAAATCTGTTTCGCCATCCATGGTCCAGGGATTTTCGACCGGCAAGCCTTTATGGAAAAAATTCTTGGAGTGATTTGCCGCGGTGGGCAAATGATCCAGATCGGTGTGCACGTAGCGCGACACAAATAAATCCACATTTCCGTCGCGGTCATAGTCGCCCCACGCCGCTCCCGCGCTGAAGCCTCCGCCCGCGACACCCGCCTTCTGGGTCACATCTTCAAATTTGCAATTGCCAAGGTTGTGATACAAAACGTTCCCGTTATACCCGGTGACATAAATATCCGGCAATCCATCATTGTCATAATCCGCGACGGCGATGCCCATGCCCCAGCCCTTATGCGCCAGCCCGGCTTCTTTGGTTATGTCCGTGAATTTTAGATTTTCTCCCTGGTGGTACAGCGTCACCATGGGAACGCCGCCGTTTTTGGCTTGCTCAATGGTGGCATCGTTGACGACCAGGATGTCCAACTTCCCATCGTTATCGCAATCGAACAGAGCCACGCCTCCGGAAATCGTTTCCACCACATAATGCTGTTTCATGGAGCTGAACGGCACCGTAGTGAGTCCAGCCTCTTTGCCCGCTTCGCGAAAATGAATCTGGGGAGTCTGTGAACCAAGCAGTGCTGGGAAAACTATCAGCATCACAAGCACGATGACTAAGACAGGGAACAAGCGCATAGATAGAATTTTATTGACCCAGACGATTCTAGGGGAAAGCGCGCAGCGGAGAAAGGTCTTAGCTCGCTAGTTTGTTTAGCCGCAGTCGGCTAAGATTTGCAGAAAGAGGATTTCTTTGAGCTTTTGCCAGAATCAGTTCTTTGTGCGACGGCCCTTCGGCCGAGAGTGCCGGAAGGTTTTTGCGTGCTCATGCATTTTTGTATGTTCTTGCATTGCGTCGTTCTGTTTGCCTAAGGGTACGCCCGCGCAGAGCACCGAGCTGTCCCGCATATCTTCCTTGATACAGCAGGGAGAGCTTGATGCAGCCGAGCAGCGCCTGCATAGTTATTTGCTTAAGCTTCCGCATTCCCCCAAAGCCAACGATCTCTTAGGCATCGTCTATCTTCGCCAGGAGCGCTATAAACAGGCGGAAGAGGCCTTGCAGCAGGCCGTCACTGGCGCTCCAGGTCTTCTGGAACCGCGCCTGGACCTGGGTGACGCCTACCTCGCAGAAGGGAAGCCTGACTTGGCCTTGGCCGCCTACCGCGGTGCCAGCAAACTGGCCCCGCATGATGTCCGCACCAACATCGCGCTCGCAAAACTGGATCTGACAGCCGGAGAATTTGCTGAATCCATCGAAGCTGCCGGAAATATCCCCGCACAGAAGCGCACCGCCGAACTTTTGCCGACGCTTGCTGCGGACTATTTTGGGCTGGGGCAGCCGGAAAAAGCTTCCGTGGAAATTCAAGGAATGCTGCAGATTTCGGAAAAAGAACCTGACCTGGTTCCGGAATTAGTGGAATTCTTTCTCGCTCACAAAGACTTTAAAAGTGCGCAACAGTTGCTGCTCCTTGCACAACCGAAGCAGCCCGTCACCGATCGACTGCTGGTCGATTCCGCGCTTACGGACGCCGGTTTAGGTCAACTCGACGAAGCGCAGAAAAAACTGGAGAGCATCCTCGCACGCACACCTGAATCCCTGGGCGCTTTGGTCGCTGCTGGAAAGGTAGCCAGTCAGCAATTGGACTGGGCCGCGGCTGTGGAGGCCTTCTCGCGAGCCGCCCAAATTGCTCCCAAGCGTCCGGACATTCTTTACGGGTTGGCGTCGGCGCAGCTGTACGCCAATCAGCTGGAGGCTGCCCGCCACAATGCTGAGGAACTGCACGCCCTCGAGCCAGATGACTTGCGCTCAACCTATCTACTTGCGCTGGCAGTTTTTGGTCTGAAAGACTGGGACTCTGCCAAATCCTACGCGGAACAAGTACTGGCTACCCATTCTGATGACCGCGAGATGAACCTTATCCTTGCAGACATTGCTTTTAATAATGAACACAATTTTCAGGCCGCTCGAAAGCATGTGGACATTTGCCTGAAGCAAAATCCCAAAGACCCTGGCGCCTTGTACTATCTCGGGATGATTCAAAAACTCGGCGGCGATGTTGACGGCGCCATGCAGAGTTTGTCAGTGAGCGTCTCCGGCAACCCCAACAACGGCGATGCCCAGGGCGCTCTCGGTTCGCTATGTTTGCAAGCCGGTGATTTAACCTGCGCGATCAGTGCCTTCAACCAGGCCGTGCTCCTGGCTCCCAAAGAGGCGCAAAATCATTACCAGCTGGCGCTAGCCTATTCGCGCTCTAATGTCCCTGACAAAGCCAAGGAACAATTACAGATCTATGAACAGATGAAGGCGCAGGAAGCGAAAGATGCTGCTGGGGTTCCGAAAGGTCCCTCGTCGATCCAGGTTTCACCCATGGGCGTAGCGGCCCACCCATAAGCTCCATCCGTAACTCTCCAGTAAAAACCCCTCGATAGGAAAGCAGTTGCAACTTTTTACTTTACAACTGTGCGCGACTTCGCGTTGCACTATGGAAAAAGGTATTTTGAAACAGCTTTCTGTATTTCTTCACTGACTCAATCACCGGTCTCTGGCACGATTTTTAGAATAACAATATTTTTATCGAGAATATCAATATTTTCGCTTGACAAGGAATGGGCCTGCAGTGATATATAGCTGCTAGTATAAAAGCATTACTGTAAGACCCATGGGTGTGGGCCTTAATTTCTTATCCGATTTGAACGGCATTGCTTCCAATCGCCTGCGCGCCAGCTGGCTGCGTCGGCTTTTGGCTGAGATGCCGGGTGAAAATACTCCTTGAGGTGTAGCGCAAATGAAGAATCAATTTAGCTTGGCAAACCGCGCTGATGCGATTTGGGCCCTCGCAGGCGTGCTACTCGTCCTTGTCCTACTCCTCTTCCCCTTCGCAACTTATGCGCAGAACTACGCGGGTTCGGTGCGCGGAACAGTCACCGATCCCAGCGGTGCCGCGGTTCCCGGCGCGTCCGTTACTCTTCGCGACGTCGGCACCAACGCCACGACGGAAACTACAACTACGGATACCGGAGGGTTCACCTTCGGCAACGTTAGCGTGGGTACCTACGAAGTGACTGTCAAGGCCGGTAACTTCAAGGAGTATGTCGCTAAGGATGTGGAAGTTCACGTCTCGACCACCACCGAAGTGAACGCCAAGTTGACCATGGGTTCGGCCAGCGAAGTCATCAGCGTTGAAGCCAGCGACGTTCAGGTGCAGACCACCACTGCCGACGTCGGCGCGGTTATCGAAGGGACCCAGGTTCGCGAGCTCCCCTTGAATGGTCGCAACTTCATGGAATTGACCCAGCTTCAGCCGGGCGTCTCCGCCAACAACCAGTTCGACTCCAAGGATAAAGGTCTGCAGGGTGGTTCAGACTTCTCGGTGAACGGCAACCCCAGCACCAACAACTTGTTTTTGATCGACGGCGTGAACAACAACGACGTGGGCTCCAACCGCACCATTCTTATCTACCCCTCCGTCGACTCCATCGCAGAATTCAAGATGCTTACCAATTCCTATGGTCCGGAATATGGCCAGGCTTCCGGCGCGATCATCAGCATCACCACCCGAAGCGGCGAAAATCAATTTCACGGCGGTGTCTTTTATGAAGGCCGTAACGACGCATTAAACGCCAATAACTTTGCCAACGACGCGGCAGGTGTATCCAAGCCGCCGCTGCGCCGCAACGACTGGGGCTACTATTTCGCTGGTCCAATTTTGAAGAACAAACTCTTCTTTTGGTGGAACCAGGAATGGAATCGCGACATCCGGGGTAACCTGGTGCAGACCTGCGTGCCCACGGCGGCCGAACGCGCTGGCGATTTCAGCGCTGACGTAACCTCTGCGCTGGCCTCTCTGAATTCCGGCGGAAGCGCGACTGCCAACACCACTTGCAACGCTCCTCCGCCCGCCACCTTCACTCAGGCAGTGAAGGGCGGACCTTTCACGGCCACCTCAAATATTCCCGTCGGGTTTCAGCAGGCCGGCAATCCATTCGCTGTTGCTAACCCGGATCCGGTAGGCCAGCTTCTCGCCGCCTACTATCCCCTTCCGAATCGTTCTTCCGTTATTCCCGGAACGGACATCAATTTTGCGCAGAACCAGAGCAGCCGAGTCCCTTGGCGCGAAGAGAACATTCGCCTCGACTATGACGTGAGCAGAATGAATCGCATCAGTTTCCGGTATACCCAGGATGCCTGGAGTTTTCCCGCTCCCAATAACGCCTTTGGTTGGGGCGACGATCCCTTCGCAACCTATCAAGGCAGCTGGCAACAGCCCTCCAAGAGCATCATGGGCAAGCTGACTACGCAAATCAGCAGTTCGCTTGTCAACGACTTCGAGTTCGGTTACGCCCACAATGCCATTATCGTTGCTCCCGGCGGCACCGACCCCACCTTGGGTGCGCAATTTGATGCGGCCATGCCCCCTGTTTGGCCGGCTTCCGGCAAGACTCCAGGAGGTCTCCCGACAGTCTGGGGTGGCCTGCAGAATTACGGAAATTTCTCCTCCATCTGGGCCATCGTCGGTTATGGCAACCACATGAATCTGTACACCTATCAGGACAACTTGACCAAAATCCAAGGCAATCACGCCTGGAAGTTTGGCGGCAATTTCAGTTCCAACCAGAAAGTTGAGAACCAGTTTGGAGGCTCCGACCGTCCCACCTTCGGCATCAGCAACAGTGGCTGGGGACAAACTATAATTACCGGAAACGCCTTGACTAACGTGTTGCTCCCGGGTGCCGGAACGCCTCTGGCGTACAACTCCGCGGCTTGCGCCGCAAAGGCCAACGCTGCTGGCTGTCCACAACAGATTCAAGGTGTAACTGAGACCAACATTAATCCCGTCGATCAGGGAGTCTGGCACGACATCGAGTTTTACGTCGGCGATACATGGAAAATCAGGCGCAACGTCACCATCAATTATGGCTTCCGCTGGTCATTCCTTCGTGAACCTTACGATGATAACAACCAGATGGCTTCCTTCAGTCTCGCCGCTTATAATCCGGCCGGCAATCCGGCGGATGCTTGCAACGGCGTTGTTGTGGTGCCCGGCACTAACTTCTGCGCGGTGGCAGCTGCAGCTACGGGTTTACCGTTGAGCGCCGGAACGCCGGGCCCGAATCGCGCATTAAACAATAATGCGAATCACAATATCGCTCCGCGCCTGGGCATTGCCTGGGATATCTTCGGCACCGGCAGGACCGCCTTGCGCGTAGGCGGCGGACAGTTCTACCAGCGCGAACGCGTCAGCCCACAAGTAGGTCTTTCAGACACCGCACCTTTTGCTATCGGCGCGAACGTAAATCGGCCGCTGGACACCGCTGTCTCATTGGCCGGGGCTTCTACCTCGCCTAGTAACGGTCGCTCGCCGCGTGCCGTGACGCCCAACTCATGGCAGTGGAACCTTTCCATTGAGCAACAACTGGCTCGTAACACTGCTATCCAGGTAGGTTATGTCGGTAACGCCGGTATCCACCAGACGTCGACTTACGACATCAACCAGGTGCCCGACAGTCTCTTTGCTACGGGCGCGTTCTTGGGTTCGACATCTCAGACGAGCGCTGCAGGGACCACTCCCAGCATCAACGTTTTGCGGCCGGCTTCCAATTTTTCGGCCATCAACTACTTTAGCCGCGACGGTCACGCCAGTTACCATGCGCTTCAGGTGCTGTTCCGCTCCAAGCTGAGGAATTTCTCGACGATCCAGGCGGCCTACACCTATTCTCATACGATTTCTAACATCGAAGAGGATGCCGCAAACGGCGGGGCCAGCCAGGGAAGTTTCACGGACATCCAGAATCTTAAAGCAGATAAGGGTAACTCCACCATCAACCGGCCGAACATTTTCGTCATGAACGAAGTGTTCTTCCTTCCCAAGCTCGAGCACAGGAATGAACTTTTGCGCCAAACAGTCGGTGGGTGGGAGTTCAACACCATCTTTACCGCTGAAAACGGTAACTCCATTACCGTCTATCAAAACGGCTTGGGCGCGGCTACCGCGTTGCTGGATCCCACAGCGCCGGTACCGACGTGCTCTTTCGCCGGCAAGTCATTCCCTTGCGGCACCGTGAATTCACTCACTGGAAGCGGTTACGGCAACAACCAGCGTCCTGACGCTGTTCCTGGGACGTCCTGCAATTCCGGTGTATCTGGACCGCAGATTTTCAATCCAAACGCGTTTACACTAATCGGATACCAGATCGGCACTGTTGGAACTGCTCCTCGCGGCGCTTGCCAGGGTCCGCACTACGTCAACGCCGATATGGAGCTGTCCAAGAACTGGCAGATCAAGGAGAGGTTCCGCTTGCGCTTCAGCATGGACTTCTTTAATGCCTTCAACCACCCGAACTTTGACGCCACCTGGATTCAGGGTACCGGTGGCAATAACGGCTCCGGCGCCTTCTATAACGGCAGCGGCGTATACTGCGGCCCACAGAATGCCAAGGGCCTGTATGAGCCCTGCAGCCCGACGAATAACGTCATCAGCGCCTACGGTTCCACTAACCCAGGGATTGGCGGCGCCAACAAGGGCTTCGGATCGACCACCATCACCAGGCCAGCGCGCGAACTGCAGTACGGACTGAAGCTAACCTTCTGACGCGCGCAGTTTTTCGACTTTCCATGTTTTCGGCGGGGCCTGACGTAATGGGCCCCGTCTTTTTTTGTGCTCGCGAGAATTCCAGATAGATTTCGCCCTCGTTGCGCGAGTCTATTGTTAAAATTGTTAGAGAATACTTCCATCATGGCCGTCACCTCAGTTAGCCCTTGTTGCGCTTTACGCGCTCACCGGGGCGCTCGCGTTCGTCGCCTGGCCATCCCCCTTTCTCTGTTGCTTGTTCTCGCTGATTCGGCATCTTCTCATTCACCATCCCCGCCCCAAACCCGCCAGCAACCATTCGCGAAGCCTTCAAGCACCGCGCCCCGCGTCGACGAATTGCCAGACCGCCTTCGTGCGGCCGCTGCGGCCCGCGACACCGGCGACCCCGCCGCCGTCACTCGCACCAATTTTCAGGTGTTAGCGCTGGCCTTTCGTAAATTGGCCAATATTCGCAGTACCGAAGGCGCCTTTGCCCAGGCTGCCGACCTCTACCAGCGGTCCCTCTCTCTGGAAGACGCTGCGGAAACCCACGTGGGGCTGGCCAGCTGTTATTTATATATGAATCGTCCCGACGACTCCTTGGTCGAGGCCTCCAAGGCTTTACTGATCGATCCCAACAATGCGCGAGCCTTCAATATCCAGGGCAAAGCCTGGATGAAAAAGCGCGATTACCGTAAGGCGGTGGAGTCATTGGAGCGCGTGGTTCAGATCCAACCGGAATTCGAACCTGCCTATGCCCTTGGCGTCTCATTGCTGGATTTAAAAGATCCAGAAAACAAGAAAAAAGCCGCCCAGGTCTTCGACAATATCGTCGCCTCCATGGGCGACTCTGGCTCTTTGCATGTGTTCTTCGGCCACGCCTACCGCGACGCTGAAATGCAGGAAGATGCCATCCGCGAACTCCAGAAGGCTGTGGCCATTGATACCCGCACGCCTCACGCACACTACTTTCTCGGGCTGGCGCTGCTCTGGAAAAATGAATGGACGGACACTCCTGAAATTCGCCAGGAATTCGTAACCGAAATAAACAATTACCCGAAAGACTTCTTGGCTAATTATTTTCTCGGCTATCTTGATTCGAACGACCGTCGTTACGATGAGGCCAATGTTCATCTGAAAATCGCCACGGAACTCGACCCGTCCTGGCCCGAGCCCTGGCTTTTTCTTGGACTCAACGCCTATTCCCAGGGAGACCTCGCCCACTCAGAGGTCTACCTTCGCAAATGTATCGAGCTCACCGGAACGGATGAATCCCGCGGAAATTACCAGATACGTCGCGCCTACATAACCCTCGGTCGCATTCTCACCGCCAGCGGCCGTGCCGACCAAGCCGCCCCATACCTTGATAAAGCGCGCGAGTTCCAGAAACAATCGCTCGCGGAAGCCCAGCAACAAGTGGCCGGCAGGGCCTCCGAGGAAGGTTCGGTCTCACCGGCTGCGGTGGTCGCACTTCTCAACAGCCAAGAAGATCAAGCGATAGGGATCTCTTCCCAGCCCGTTGACCCCACCGCGCCACTCGATCCCTCGGTCCTGGCGCACTCCGGGTTGTCCGAAGAAACCAAGAAAGCCGCTGTTACCGAGGAAAATCGGCTCCGGCTAATTTTAGGCTCCAGCTTCAACGACCTCGCTACTTCCGAGGCTATTCGCCGCGACTATCCTTCCGCGCTTTCTCACTTTCAGGAAGCGGAACGTTGGGATCCCGCGGTTCCCGGCTTGCTGCGCAATTTGGGCGTAGCCGCTTTCCGCGTGCAAAATTATCAGGAATGTGTTCGCGCACTTTCGCAAGTTCTCGCCACCGATCCAGGCAATTCCGCCTTGCGTGCCATGCTGGGGTCCGCCTATTTTGCGCTCGACAAGTATCGCGACGCTGCGGAAACTATCGCGCCTCTAGGCCAGCGCGCCATGCAGGATTCCACGCTTGGCTACGCGTGGGCTGCTTCTCTGTCTCGGCTCGGTGAACTTGCCCAGGCCACCCAGGTTCTTGAGCAATACGAAAACTCCGGGCTTTCCGCGGACGCTCTGGTTCTCGTTGGTCAGCTTTGGACCGACATGGGCGATTATTCGCGCGCCGTGCAGTCGTTTCATCGGGCTCTCGATCGCGACCCCGCACTTGAGAGAGCGCATTATTTCGCCGGTCTGGCACAACTCCGCTGGGAGCATGACAACCAAGCCATCGAAGAATTTACGGCTGCCTTGAATTTGAATCCCGATGATGCGGATGCAAAAATTGGTCTCGGTTATATCTATATGCAGCAGGCCAAGCAATCCGAAGCCATCGAACTCCTCCGCTCGGTAATCGCTACGCATCCCGACAACGGCAATGCCCAATATCAATTGGGTAAGCTCCTGCTCGATTCCGGGAAAGTTCAGGAAGCCGTTGGACATCTGGAGGTCGCCGCCCGCGCGCTTCCGCAGAGCGACTACGTCCACTACCAACTGCAAAGCGCTTACCGCAAGGAATCGCGCGCAGCGGATGCCGATCGTGAACTGCAAATTTATCGAGAATTGAAAGCAAAAAATCGCGAGCTGACCGTCCCGCACCCTATGGGGCGTCCATAAAACGACGCCGTCGCAAATCACATAACCCATGTGGCCACAGGAAAAAAGAAAAAAGCACTAATACCAACCGGCCTGCCCACAGAACAACTCAATAGAAACGCATCAATCTCGCAGAACGTCCCACTAAAGAGGACACGCTAGGGGAGTGCCGATTTCTCGAACAAAGTTTCTCGATTGAATCGTATTGCAACTTAATTGGGCGTCACTTTGTTGTAGGGGCGGTCCCTGATTCTTTTCGTGTCAATTTTTTCCGTGTCAACGATCGCCCTGGAGGTGGCATGCTTGGTCGCGCTTCTCTGCTTGGTACCGCGCGTGCCTTAGCACTTGCCGGTTTACTCTGCCTCCTGCTGGCGGCCCAGGAAACCGCCCCTCCCGTCGTGCCCTTTCCTCAAAATGACCCCGGCTTGGCTGCCTTGGCGGCTCGCAAAAAGGCCCAACTCGATTCTGTAAGTCAGTTCAAGGTGTTTCACCAATTTCATTTCACCGACAAACTTAAGGAAAGCGGCATCACTTTTCGTGAACACGCCACGCTCTACTCCACCAGCGATTACATGGCCGTCCACTACGACCATGGCACCGGCATCGCTGTCGCCGATGTGGATGGCGATGGACTGTACGACATTTACTTCGTCAGCCAGCTCGGTGGTAACGAATTGTGGCGAAATCTCGGCAATGGAAAATTTGAAAATATCACCGAGCAAGCCGGCGTCGGTATGAAAGGCCGCGTCAGCGTGGCCGCGTCCTTTGGCGATGTCGACAATAGCGGGCGCCAGGATCTTTACGTCACCACTGTCAATGAAGGAAATGTTCTCTTTCAAAACGACGGCCACGGCCATTTCAAGGACATAACTCACGAAGCCGGCCTCGATCTCGTGTCCCACTCCTCTGGCTCTTTCTTTTTCGATTATGACAACGATGGTCTGCTCGACCTGCTGGTTTGTAACGTCGGCGTTTACACCACCTACCAAAAGGATGCCGACGGAGCTTACGTTGGCCTGCGCGATGCATTTTCCGGCCACTTGCATCCAGAACGCTTCGAGCATCCGGCGCTATATAAAAACCTCGGTCACTATAAATTCAAAGACGTCACCGCCGAAGTGGGACTCGATCCCAAGGGCTGGTGCGGCGATGCCACCTTCGCGGACCTGCAAGGCGATGGATTCCCGGGAATTTATTTCCTGAATATGCAGGGCGCGGGACATTATTTCGAAAATGAGGGCGGCAAGAAATTCGTGGAGAAAACCCAGAGTTACTTTCCCAAAACTTCCTGGGGCAGCATGGGGTTGAAATTTTTTGATTACGATAATGATGGCCGCATGGATCTGCTGGTCACCGACATGCATTCTGACATGATGCAGGAGCAGAGCCCCGAACACGAAAAAGAGAAAATCACTTCACATGCGCCAGACGACGCGCTCGGTGCCCCTGCCGATAAATTTATCTTTGGCAATTCCTTGTACCACAATCTGGGCGGCGGCAAGTTTGAAGAGGTTTCCGACAAAATGGGGGTCGAGCAACTCTGGCCCTGGGGTTTCAGCGTAGCTGATCTCAACGCCGACGGCTATGAAGATATTTTCATCACCGCAGGCATGAATTTCCCTTTCCGCTATGCCATTAATTCGGTTTTGCTCAATAATCGCGGCGCAAAATTTCTTGATTCCGAATTTATACTCGGTGTGGAGCCCCGTCAGACGCCCTACACTCCCTGGTTTGTCATGGATTGCACCAACCCGGCAGTTTTAGGGCCTCTGGGACAAGTTGTTTGCCAGGGCCAAACTCAAAAAGTCACGGTCTCCGGTCCGAAATCCAGTCGCTCATCGGTAATCTTTGACCTCGATAACGACGGCGACCTGGACATTGTCACCAACGACTTCAACTCCGAGCCCATGGTATTGATCAGCGATCTCGCTCGGCAGAAGAAAATCCACTGGCTCAAAGTGGTGCTGGTTGGGTCCAAATCCAATCGCAACGGCTTAGGCGCCACCGTTCGCGTGCACAGCGGCGGACAAACTTATACTCACTACAACGACGGCAAGTCTGGCTACTTGTCACAAAGTGTTCTGCCTTTATATTTCGGTCTTGGCGATATTTCAAAAATCGATAGCATCGAAGTCGCGTGGCCTTCTGGCCGCCAGCAAGTCCTCCGCAAAGGCCTGTCTGATAACCAGACGCTCAAAATCACTGAGCCGGATAAATAGTCAACTCGTAGCGCCGCGTTATAATGACATTCACGACGGATCCCATTTTTGGTCTTGCCAAAGTTGCAACAAGTGCCATCCACCTGGGTCCGGCGCAACCCAGCTTCGACAACTCTGAGGCTCTCAAACAACGTAAATCAATGATTCGAGTCCCGTCGGCGAAGTATTTAATCGACGGCTGTCATATGGAAAAAGAACAATTTAAACATCACTGCCCGCTACTGAACGTCCAAAAGGAAAATCCGAAACGCTTCTCAGCTGCATTCTGAATGGGACTTACGACCGCGAGACTTCCATCGCGGAGAAATAGTACTGCCAGGTATTCCCCGGCCGTATCTCGCGTCGGCAGGTTTCCATTTCCATGCGCGTCTCTCACGCTCCAACTATCGATCGTCAGTAAAGGCGACCGGATTAAATGTAATTCGCCACGATCGGACATGTGAATACGACAGGCTTGCCACTGCAAGTTGGCGCCCGCCCCCGAAAACCAAGTTGCAGCCAGTTCTCCGGATCCACGGGCCGTTAAATATGGGTAGTAAGAGAGTGCGTCCGCCTCAGCGATCATCGACATGTTCCAGCGAACACCTAAGTCAGTGGAACGCGCGAGCCATACTCCCCTGATGTCTGTCCACAGGAGATAGAGAGCTCCGGTTGCATCCCACGCAAGCGGTTCGACCCAGCGCGGAATTGCACCCGGCGCTCCCATTGGAGCCCAATCGCGCTTGCCAGGCACTTGTCGTTCCTGCCAGGTTGATCCTCCGTCGGTGCTTATAGCGATGAGATCCACCCCCTCCTCATATTTATTTCCGGACGCCGAGACCGGCGTGATACGAACAGAGATTTCACCATTAGGCCCGATGGCAAGGTGACTAGAGCCTCCTTTCGAATGAATGACCTCAGGGGCGCTCCATTGAGTTCCCCGGTCCCGGCTAAACGAGTGGTATACGCCGCTATCGTCATTCCAGATCACGTGAGCAGTGCCGTCCGGCGCCACGGCAACCCACGGACGGTCATCGAATCGTTTTTTTGACAACAGTGTCCAGTGCCAGGTTTTCCCCACATCTTGGCTCACGCCAACGTTGATTTGCGATCCCTCAAAAGTTTGGCGATTAAATGTCATTGTTGCGAAGTAAAGGGTTCCGTCAGGAGCGATAGCCAGACTGACGTCAGAATTGCCGGTTGCCCCATCCGCTTCGGTTCCAACGTTGACGGTGCTCCAAGTTTGGCCGCGGTCGACACTCTTCCACAATCGCGGCACCGTTTGAGGTGGGGCCGTCTCATATTTCGACCCGTATCCGCTCACGAAAATCGTGCCATCGGGATGTTGGGCAGTCATGGGCTCCCTGGCGGTGGCCGAATCCGGCGCTGCCACGTGGTCTAAACGGTTAGCGACTAGTCTGGGAGAGGTCGTGTCTTTCGAACTGCCAAAAATGGGTTGATCGTCGCTGATACCGCGGGAAGTCACCTCTTCCATTGCGGCCATCGTCGTGTCCGTGAAACGCCCGAACAATATGCAGAAGAGCGAAATTAAAACCAGCAAACAGCGGCGGCACATCATAAATTCGCCTCCACTTAGATGAAATTCGGACCGCATATTATTACTGTTTTTCGCCGGTGGCTACCTCTTCTCTATCTTCTCTATCTTCTCTATCTGGCAGGTCTACGCATGCGGATCGATGCCGATCCCGGCATTGCGTCGTTCTTTAGACTTATACGGTCTTTCCCCGATAGGCACCAATTATGTGCAGGATAAAATCACGAGCCGGGTGACGTATATACGCAATTGACCTTCGAGAGAATTGAGGAAGTATGAATAAATTTCTCTATACCTCGGCCTTGAGCCTGCTTTGTGTGCATGCCGCGTGCGCCGTCCCCCGACAGCGCGAACGCACACAAGATTCGCAGTCGCCATCCCTCATAAATATTCGCGTATCGCGAACCGTGCAAGCCGTGAATTATCGCGACCGGGCTTCCACCAAGATCGATTTTCGAGGTACGCCGCTCATGCCCCGCGCCGAAGGAAAAGCCGACATTCAGGCCAAGGGTGGGCGCGTGGCAATTAGAGCTGAATTCGATCATCTCGAACTGCCGTCCACTTTTGGTTCAGCCTATTTGACATACGTTCTCTGGGCCATTTCGCCCGAGGGCACCCCCAATAATTTGGGCGAGGTCGTCCTCGAGGGCAGCAAGAGCAAACTCGCAGTTACCACCAATCTCCAAACGTTCGCCATGATTGTCACCGCCGAACCGTATTTCGCGGTCAGCTTTCCCAGCGAAGTAGTGGTCATTGAAAATATGGTGCGCGGCGACACCAAAGGCTCCGTTAGCACCGTTGACGCCAAGTTTGAGCTCCTAAAGCGTGGCACTTACGACGATATGCGTCTGGAGCGTTTCACTACCGATGCCAGCGCTCCGCTGTCGTTGTATGAAGCTCGCAACGCCATGCGCATTGCGAAAGCCCAGGGAGCCGCTCAATACGCCCCTGAATCTTGGGCCAAAGCTGAAGACGCCATGCGACGAGCCGAGGATTATCAGTTACGCAAGCAACACAAGTCCGTACCGACCGCTGCAAGAGAAGCAGTTCAGGACGCGGAGGACGCGCGCAACGTCGCCGTAAAACGCCGGGAGGACGAGCGCGTCGCGCAACAGCAGCATGAAGCAGATGAACAAGCCCGCCGCGCCAAGGCCGGTCAGGAAGAGGAAGCTCAGCGCCGCGCGGAAGCGGAGCGGCAGCAATTGCAAGCGGAAGTAGCGGCAGCGCAAGAAGCCAAGGCTCGTGCTGAGGCCGATGCGCAGCGTAAAACAGCCATGCTGCAGGAACAGCAGGCTCGCGAGCAGGCAGCTTTAGCCGCGCAACAAGCCGCGCAATCCGCACAGCAAGCTCAGGATGCCCAATCGCAAGCCCAACAAGCTCAGCAGCAGGCTCAGCTCGCCCAACAACAGGCCGCGCAATCCGAACGCGACAAGCAGGAACTACGCGCCAAGCTCCTTCAACAATTTAATCGCATTCTCGAAACTCGCGATACCGTGCGCGGTTTGGTCGTTAATATCGGCGACGTTTTATTCGACACCGGAAGATACACCTTGCGTCCGCCAGCGCGCGAGGCCTTGGCTAAGCTCTCTGGCATCGTGCTTGCCTATCCTGGATTGAAACTAACCGTCGAAGGCCACACCGATTCCACCGGCACGGCGGCATTCAATCAGAAGCTATCTGAGCAACGCGCCATGACTGTGCGTGATTATCTCGTTCAGCAAGGCGTGGATATGAATTCCGTAACGGCCGCCGGCCTTGGCGAAGGTATGCCCATCGCCGATAATTCGACCGCAGCCGGGCGCCAAAAAAATCGGCGCGTGGAAATCATCGTCAGCGGGGAAGTGATTGGCACCAGGATCGGCGGCCAGGGCGATCAGCCACCGCAGTAACCAATAATCCAGCTCAGGCAAAAGAGAACGCACCGAAATCTCCGGCGCGTTTTCCTTTTTTAACTCTTCTTGGTATCTAGCTTGAGGTTCACAACAATTTCTTTACGGCTTTCAAAGCTCGAAATCGTGCGCGTGGGAGACTTTGCGCCATCCTTTTCCGCGTGCAGTTCAAAGTCAGTATTGGGATCAAGGCCGCTGAATCTGTAGTTCCCGGTCTCGTCCGCGATGTAGCTGCGCACCGCGTTGGTCCGGGTGTTTTTCAGGAACACCACTGCTGTAGCTATTGGTGTGTCCCCTTTATCCGTAACAATTCCGTGAACGCTGCGGAGTTGCGACTCGTGCTTGGCCTCCTGAGCGCCGGCGAACGAAGTAAACAATAATAGTGCTATCACTAGTCCAACCAGCTGCCGCGCGCTTGTCATTTCTTGCCCCCGCTGATCCGCTGCATATGTAACACCACGTTTTCTTCCGATTGCCCGTTTATCGCCTGGGATTGTTTGGCGAAGCCTTTGCTCTCGGCAGCGATCTCGTAATCGGGTCCTTTAGGCACGCGCACTGCGAATTCTCCACGAGAATTCGTATACGTCTCCCAGTGGGGTTTCTTTTGATCGGCCTTGCGGATTCGTAACTTAACGGTCGGCAACGCCAGTCCCCGCTCATCGAAAACCGTTCCGCGAATTACCAAATCGCCCGCATGACTGTGTTTGGATTTTCGCGCCGACGAAGACTCGGAAGCGGCAGGCTGCGTAGCGGTCCCAGCCGGTGTCGTTGCATCCTGTCCGGCAAATACGGGCCGGCAGGCAGTAATGAATAGAGTCGCGAGAATGAGGACACACCGTTTGCGATGCATCACTTCCTCCGCGTATTTGGATGATGGCCCAACCACTGAAGATGCCACACTGCGAAAGTCGCCCTCACTCTTCGTCTAACTCTTCCTCTTCTTCTTCCTCGTCGAGTAAATCTCCGTTTTCGGCGACCTCGACTCCCTCTTCTTCATCGTCCTCATCGTCTTCTTCCTCATCATCGGAGATGATGTTGAGGTGAACCGGGTGAGTCTGCGAGACTTCCAGCTCCGATTCGCACTCCGGGCAGCTGAGAATCTCGCCTTCTTCTACTTCGTCTTCATCCACGTCTATTTCGGTGGCACACTCGGGGCAGCGAATCACGGCTCCATCCTCCATCGATTTGTTAGCCCGGCAGCCCGCGAAGCCCGCATTACTGCCGTGAGCGTATTATATACTCCGCAGTATGAAGTCAACCGTGTAGGTACTGTACGTGTGCGGAAAAAATTCGGCATGAATTGTGCCCTTGTAACTCGCTCCCGCTATAATGGCCTCTTCCCGCGAATATCCTGAGCGCCCTCTGGTCGGGGTAGGTGGTGTGGTGATTGATGACGGCCGCGCCCTATTGATCCGGCGGGCCAGCGAGCCCCTGCGCGGCGAATGGTCCATTCCCGGAGGCATGCTTGAGTTAGGGGAAACCCTGGAGCAGGGTGTTGCCCGTGAGCTACTCGAGGAAACTGGCTTGCAGGTCCGGGTGCTCGAGCTGATCGAAGTGTTCGAGCGAATTGTTTATGCGCAGAAAGGAGAGAGTCGCGGTGGTGACGACCGGCCGCGGCCCCGTTTCCATTACGTCATCGCCGATTATCTTTGCGAGCGCATCAGCGGGGAGCACGTAGCCGCGAGTGATGTAACCGATGTGGTATTTGCGCGGAAAGAAGAACTAGACCGCTTTAGCCTGACCGAAACCGCTTTGCGCATCCTGCATAAAGCTTTTGCCATGCAGCGCGCGCGAACGCGCAGGTGAAGGATCGCAGGTTACGCAGCCGGCAGCGTACCCCGCGTGCGTTCGCGCTTAGTGAATTCCTGCACCGCCATGTGCAGATCGCTGGCGGTGAAATCAGGCCAACGTTTTTGAAGAAAAACAAATTCCGCGAAGGCGCATTCCCACAACAAAAAATCGGAAAGCCTTTGTTCGCCTCCGGTGCGGATCAGCAAGTCCACGTCCGTCGATCCGCCCCGAAAGTCCACCAGAATTTTGCCGAAAGCTTCGCAGGATAATTCCGTCACTTTGTAAAAGCGGCAAGCTGCCTGATAGATTGCTTCCCGCGCGGAATAATCGATAGCCAGGCGAAGGTGCAACCGCTTGCCTCCCGCTGTCGCAGCTTCCGCGTCCCCAATCGCCTGGCGCAAGTTGATCGGCAAGCGGTCGCGCCGTCCGATTACCGTCAACCGTACCCCTTCGTCCATGCAGTGGGAGGTTTCGGTCAGCAAATATTCGTGCAGAAGCCGCAGAATGCCCGCGATCTCCTGCGTAGGCCTCTGCCAATTCGCGGAAGACAGCGCGAATAACGTCAAAGTGTGAATCCCCAGACTAGGCGCCGCTTCGATAATCTCTCGCGCCGTTTCCGCTCCGGCGCGATGGCCGGCCGATCGAGGGAGTCCCTTGCTGGTAGCCCATCGCCCATTGCCATCCGAGATGATGGCCACGTGGATGCCGCTGCTGTTCGGTCGCGTGTTGGAGCCTGCTTCAATCGAAGTTAAAGAGGACATCGCCGCCTCGCTGACAATTTAATTAGTGCAAACCACTCTGTAATGCAAAGTAAATCCACACACAAAAAATAAGCTCACGCGGTCTTGGCCTTACTTTTCCCGCGTCGCCCGGATCAATGCTTCCATGTGATTCAGGTAGCGTTCCAGCGCTTTGCGCCCGGCCCCAGCCAGCCGGTATTCGGTCTTAGGCAGGCGCCCGTCGAAGGACTTGCTGCACAGGATGTAGCTGGCCTCTTCCAACTTGCGTGCATGCACACTCAAATTTCCATCCGTGGTCTTCAAAAGCGCCTTCAACTCGTTGAAGGTCAACGAGCGGTTCACCGCCAGCGCGCTTACGATGCCCAACCGGATGCGCTCGTGAATCAGCCGGTCGAGATCCGGCGAAACCGCCTCCCGCGTTTGTTCCCGCACCGTCGCCGGCGAATCTTCACGCGGCCTGGAACGTGGAATGCGGTCTTGAGGAACTGCAGAATATTTAGCCATATCGTTACCCTCCGTAGTGACGGGCGATCCATATGCCGAAGGCGATTTGCACTACTCCAAAGCCCGCGGCCATGAAATAGTTCCCCCAGGCCAGTGGCGCGAACAACGCGCATCCGCCCAGTCCCATCAGGCATAGCCCCATCACCGGTACTACCCGCACAGAAAAAGCGCCACCCGTCACTACCGCCGCGCCATACAGCAGCAGCCAGACGGCCGGCAACATCGCCATTGATCCCGAACTATAAAATGCAAAAGTCATCAAGCCGCCCACGATGATCGGAGGCGCAAAGCTTAAAAGAAATTTTCGGCCCGGACCCGAGAAGAGTTTTGAGTTGGCGCGATGGGCTTTTGTAGCTGCCGCCGGGGCGGCAATCGCCACCGCGATAAATGCCTCCACTAGCCAAACGCCAAACCATGCACGCGGCGTGCTCTGCAGGGAAGCGATACCCGCCGCAATCACCGCGGTAATCCCCATCGCCACGCCGCCCCACCCGGGAACGGCGGTAAATTCCGCCGCCGATTCCATGGTTTCGCGTATGTAGCGAAGATGGTCGGCCGCCCGTGCATCGATCGGAATGGGACCGGTTCTGGGAGCGGGAACGGAGCTGGTCTTTAACATGAGGGAGTCAGCACAGCCCATTGGGCATAGTCAATTTTGACGGCTTCAACATTGCAAGCAAACTAGCAGGCCCGCCAGAATCTGTCAAGTACTTTATGACACAAAGTAACTCAAGCCGGCGCTACCCTCCGCGCCGTCCGCGCATACCGTC
>Ga0185299_10001134_pt1 | contig 56735 bp, 36 predicted proteins | sample PaiPotPPA55metaG_FD_128002 | JGI IMG/M metagenome (GOLD analysis project Ga0185299, IMG submission 128002) | Iron sulfur acid spring bacterial and archeal communities from Banff, Canada, to study Microbial Dark Matter (Phase II) - Paint Pots PPA... ... | reverse complement strand
ACCCAGCAGACCGGTTCTTGGCGGCAACGGCAAAGGTCCTCGATCTGACACTAGTCACAGCAGATGAGAATCTGCTGAATTTGAGCGAGATCGTGACTCTCCCAAACCGTTAGCCTTCCCCGATTGCCGGGCGGGTCGCTTACGCAGCGCGAATTCTCAGATGTTGAATTTCTGCGCGGACCAGTAGATCGCCCATCCGAGCTTCTTCAATTCCTTCTCCATCCACTTCGCGATCTCCTGCCGCGTTTTGGCACGGTGAGGATTTCGATGGGTAAGGTGGCTCTTGGGGTGGCTGGACGCTGGACGAGCCGATCACTCCCAAAAGCGACTGTGGCTGAACTGTGGCTGACACCCTGCGAAAACATGTGCCAGAACCGCACAAGCCAAACGGGGACTTAGACCTAAGTCCAAGTTTCTACAATAAGATTGGAAAAATGAAAATCCGACCAGAGTTTTTTGAGTCCGCTGCGTCTGCCAGTTCCGCCATCCCGGCTGAGGGGCAACCGATTGAATTTACAGTCTAGTTTACGATGGTCGGTTTTTGTCATCTGCACGATTTTCCCCGATACTTATCGCTGTTCTGTGGTCAAACTCTTTGACGTGCCTGCACCACTTATTGATAGAGTGTTGACGCTCGCAAAATGTCAAAAGCATCCGCGATGCTCAGACCCTCGTTGGAGAGGGTTTGACCAATTTGGGGACGTCGGCACAAAAAACTAGACATGTCGTTCAGGAGTTTCCGGCGCATAGTCGGCGACGGTTGCGCCATCTTGGAAAGAGGAAGGGAATGGGATGTCAATCACAGCAGTGGAGTTCAACAAGCCACGACTGACGCGCAATCAGATCCGGGGATTCTGGGCGGCATGGGGAGGATGGGCGCTGGACGGGATGGATTCTTTCATCTATGCCATGGTGCTGGTTCCGGCGCTGCGAGAATTGTTGCCGCGATCCGGAATTCCGGCGACCACAGCGAATGTCGGCTTCTACGGCGGGGTGCTATTCGCATGCTTCCTGGTGGGATGGGGTTTGTCGTTGGTCTGGGGGCCGATTGCCGACCGGTTTGGGCGAGTCCGCACGCTGAGTTTGACAATCGTTTTTTTCTCGGTCTTCACTCTGCTGAGCGCTCTAGCGACCAGCGTGTGGGTCTTGGCGCCCTTCCGCCTGTTGGCCGGGGTTGGGATCGGCGGCGAGTGGTCCATGGCGGGCACATTCGTCGCGGAGGAATGGCCTGAGGAACGTCGGAAAATGGGCGCCGGACTCATGCATACCGGATACTATTTCGGCTTTTTTCTGGCGGCGCTCGCCAACTATTTTATTGGCAACGCTTATGGCTGGCGTGCCATGTTTGTGCTGGGAGGTCTCCCCGCTCTCTTCGTTGCTTTCATTCGCTACGGCGTGAAAGAACCGAGCCGTTGGGCGAACAAGCACCAGTCCAATGAGGTATGGACTGCACGACGTTCTTTCCTGTATCTGTTTTCTCCGGAGTACCGGCGGCGCACCATCCTGAATTCAACGTATATGCTGATTTCCATCGTGGGCTTGTGGGCAGGCGCTGTTTATGTCCCGGCTTCGGTGACTTTTTTGGCGGCCAATGCGCACTTGCCGGTGGCGGAAGGGGCGCGGCTGGCGTCGTACGCCACGATGATCCTTTCAGTCGGAACTATTCTAGGGTGTCTGGCCGTACCGGCTATAGCGGAACGCATTGGCCGCCGCGCGACTCTGGCGATCTACTTTTCGCTGATGCTGGTATTTATCTCGGTCGGTTTTGGTTACGCCTTCTATCTGAAAGAAGGCGCGCTCACATGGTTCATGCTTTGTCTGTTCTTCCTGGGTATTGGAGGTGCGAACTTTGCGATCTACACATTGTGGGTTCCCGAGCAATATCGGACGGAGTGCCGGGCCAGCGCATTTGCTTTTTCGACTTCCGTTGGGCGTTTTGCGGGAGCGGGCATTACGTTTTTAGTGGGCGCTGGCGTTCGTCATTTTCAGACGATTGGCATCCCTGTGGCTCTGACGGCGGTGGCGTTTGCGATCGGGCTATTGCTGATTCCATTTGGTGAAGAAACGAAGGGGAAAGCGCTGCCCGCATAAACCCCGCATAAACTACGACGAGATGCGCGCGGTCTCCCCTCCACTTCAGTGGGAGATATCTTCGAGGGCCAGCCCGCGAGTCTTCGGTCCCCAAATTCCGATTGCCAATATGACAACCAGCATCGAAGCGGCGATAAATTTAAAGACTCCAGCCCTGCCAAAATCGCGCAGGAAGAAACCAATGAGAAAGCTTGTGAAAATGGCGCTCAACCGGCTCCACGAGTATACGAAGCCGACGGCCTGAGCTCGTATTCGGGTGGGAAAGAGCTCCGGTTGATACGCATGGAAGGCCATCGACATCCAGTTATTGGAGCAAGTCAGCAAGACACCGAACGCAATCAGGAAAGCGCCGCTGGTCTGGCGCGAGAATAGCAATCCAAAGACTCCGATGCAGAGGGCCGCAGCTACGATCTGCCACTTGCGCTCAAACTTATCGGCGATTCCCAGGGCGAGCAGCGGGCCGAGTGGGGCAGCGATGGCGATGATGAAGGAATACTGCAGGCTGCTGGTAGTGGTCACGCCCGCGGCAATCAACAGAGTAGGCACCCAGGACGCGAAGCCGTAGTAACCCACGGTCTGGAAAAAGTTAAACACCATCAGCATCAACGTGCGGCTCAAGTAAGGTGGCTTGAAGATGTCGAGGAAGTGGCCGTGGATTTCCTCGACCGGATGAGGATTAGCGGGAGGAAGAGGCGCGCCTAACTCCTGCGACACACGTGCTTCCATAGCGGCAGTAACACGCTCGGCATCCACCAAACGGCCGTGCGCGATCAGCCAACGGGGGCTTTCTGGGACGCTGCGGCGAATGAACCATACGAAGATTGCGCTCATCGCCCCGATCAAGACAACCCAGCGCCAGCCTTCAAAACCGAATGGACTACGAGGTACCAATATCCAGGCCAGCAGGGCGACCACGGGAACGACGCTGAACTGTATCACCTGGTTTACAGCGAAAGCACGGCCGCGCAGATGTTTGGGCACCAGTTCGGTGATGTAAGTATCAATCGTTACTAACTCAACCCCGATGCCGATGCCGGCGATCAAGCGCCAGGCGACGATGCCAATGGCAGTGTGCTGGAAGGCCATGATGACAGTGGCGGCGGTGTACCACAGCAATGAGCAGGTGAAGACCATGCGCCGCCCGAACCAATCCGCGGCGAATCCGAAGAGCATGGTACCGATGAAGAGGCCAGCGAAGGTGGCGGCGACAAAACTGGCGAGGCCGTTGAATCCGAAGAAGGACGCGGAGGAACTAGAGAACAGCCCGCTTCGCACCAGGCCCGGACCAATATAGGCAGTAAAGAAGAGATCGTACATTTCAAAGCATCCGCCAAGGGAAAGCAGTAGCACCAGTTTCCAGATATATCGAGTGGCGGGAAGCCGGTCGAGCCGAGCGCCAATCTCGGCGGCGATGGTCGGGTTACTAAGTTGTGTCAACATTACCCTCTCTTATTCTTACTTAGGGTCGAGTTACTCTCGGCAGCTCCAATGTGGCTTGCCGAGCTGTATCACACTGGATGCTCCGAAATCGTATTCACAAAATGCCCAGTCCGCCTTCTCGCAAACTGCCATCCGGCAACGCCAGGTTAAGTTCGTCTAACTCGCCCGGCAACAGGTCCGCAGTTCTGGTTGCAGATTGCAGGAAGCGAGCACTTTCCTGTTGGCTGACGATACGATCCGTCAGAATTTTGAACTTGTGCAGATAGTCATCTCGGCCAAAAGGCGTAGCGCCGAGCGGATGCGCGTTGGCAACGGCGATCTCGTCTTCGATCCGCGAGTCCTTCCCAGAGCCATCGCGAATGAAAATTTCCACGCGCCCACCAAATGCTTTTTGACTGGGGTCGCGGGCGCAGTAGCGCTCCGTCCATTCGGAGTCTTCGCAGGTTGTAATGCTGCGCCAGAGCCGCAGCGTGCTGGGGCGATTCCTGCGTTCGGGAAGATAGCTGTCGATGTGATGCCACGTTCCATCCTCAAGCGCCACGGCACAAATGTACATGATGGAGTGATCCAGGGTTTCCCGGCTGGCATTTGGGTCCAGCTTCTGGGGGTCGCCGGAACCGGTTCCGATCACATGGTGCGTGTGCGCACTGGTGTGGATGACGATCTTCTCGATCTGGGACAAGTCTGCGATTTTCCGGCGCATCCGAAACGCGAGGTCAATCAGAGCCTGCGCCTGATATTCCGCGCTATGTTGCTTGGTAAAGCTCTCTAGAATGGCGCGCTTGGACTCTCCAGGCGAGGGGAGCGGAACGCGATAATGGGCATGGGGTCCGTCGAGCATCCATGCGATCACGCTGTCATCTCCCTCGTAGATTGGGCTGGGCGCACTTTCGCCACGCATGGCGCGATCGACGGCTTCGATGGCCAGTTTGCCGGCATGCGCGGGGGCGTATGCCTTCCAACTGCTGATCTCTCCCTTGCGCGATTGCCTGGTGGTGAAGCTGACGTGCACGGCCTGCTGGATCGCCTGGTAAATAATTTCGGTGGGGAGATTCAGCAGAGTTCCGATGCCACCGGCCTGGGCCGGACAGAGGTGCGCGATATGGTCGATCTTATGTTTATGGAGCGAGATACTTTTCACGAGATCAATCTGAATCTCGTAAGCGGTGGCGATGCCGCGCAGCAGATCGTGGCCGGAACGATTCATCGCCTGCGCAACCGCAAGAATCGGCGGGATGTTGTCGCCGGGGTGGGCGAAGTCCGCGGCAAGAAAAGTATCGTGCATGTCGAGTTCGCGGACAGCGGTTCCATTCGACCAAGCCGCCCATTCCGGACTGACGCGATGATCGGACGGTACCCCGAATACGGTGGCGCCCTTGCCCTTCGGCCGACTGTCCTTTGAATGATGGTTGTTGGAATGACCGAGCGCCATGGCGCGAGCAGAAATAGCTGGCCGCCGGTTGATGGCGGCGATCGCTACTCCGGCGTTGTCGACGATGCGGTTCACGATCATCTCTTGCACGGCGGGTTCCAGCGGAACCGGATCAGCCGCTACCGCCGCGAGCTTCCACGCCAGCTGGTCCTCGCGAGCGAGGGTAGAAGCCGATGCATGAACCTTTACGTCGTGAAAAAGCATGGCTTCCTCTTACGCATTTGCCCGCTCACTTGCCTTTGTCCTCGTTTTTGCGCGCGTACTTCCCCTCCATCTCGTCACAGAGTGGTTTCCGCACGAGGCGCTGGCGCTCGGCGAAACTGACAAGCGCGGCGCTGCTCTCATCGAGGCGTCCGCGTTCCTTCAATTCGCGGAGGGCATTTTGCATTCCGAGAATCGCGCCCTGCAAGGCGGCGTTGGCGTAGAGCACGATGGCAAAGCCCATCGCAGATAGCTCCGATGCGTCAACGATCGGCGTCTTGCCGCCAACCACCATGTTGACGATTTGCGGCACGGCGAGAAGTTGGGGGATGCGGCGCATCTCGTCGAGGCTCTCCGGGGCTTCAACAAACGTGATGTCGGCGCCGGCCTCGATGTACGCGGATGCTCGATCCACGGCAGCCTGGAACCCGTCCACAGCCCGGGCATCGGTTCGGGCAATGATCAGCAGGTCCGCACTGGTGCGGGCATCGACGGCAGCGTGAATGTTTCCGAGCATCTCTCCGACTGGAATGACATCCTTGCCCGCGAAGTGGCCGCAACGCTTCGGCGAAACCTGATCTTCAATCTGGATGGCGTTGGCTCCCGCGCGTTCGAGGACGCATACGGTGTGGTGAACGTTGAGCGCGTTGCCGAATCCAGTATCCGCATCCACGATAATTGGGAGAGTGACGGCATCGCGGATGGCCGCCGTGTGCTCGGCCAATTGAGTGAGACTCAGGAAGCCCATATCCGGCAGCCCAAGATACATGTTGGTGACGCCAGCGCCGGTTACATACACGGCCTCGAACCCGAGATCAGCGATGATGCGAGCCGAGAGGGCGTTGGCGGCCCCAGGGACGAGCAATGCGCGGCGTGCGGTAACACAGGCGGCGATGCGATCGCGAAGAAATACGGTTGCGGTCGTGACGCCGGAATTATTTTGAGTTCCCCTCATACTTGTGTTCCCGTCAAATGGTCCCTTCTTTGCGCAATGCCGCGATCTGATTGTCGTCGTATCCCAATCTGCTGAGCCACCTCGCTGTGTGCTCGGAGAGCCTCGGGGCTGGCGTGGCGGCAATGGTCGGTTCGCCGTCGAGTTGAAAGCCTGCACCGGTCACGTGCTGGGTGTCGGTCGGTGCCCCGGTTGCCCCGTCGCCACTGGCCGGGAAGCTGGTGACGAACTGGCGCTGGGCAAGATGCGGATGCGCCAGGATCTCGGGAACGCTGAGTACGCCGCCCGCTGGAATTCCAGCAGCAACCATCAGCCGCTCCCATTCGGCGGCGCGGCGGCGCATTAATGCGGGCCCAATTTCCGCGTTGATGGCATGCCGATTGTGCTTGCGCGTCTGCCGATCGGCGAAATGCGGATCGGTTTTCAAGTCTGGGCGTTCGATCAAATCGCACAAACTGTGGTATTGAGAATCCTCGTTGGCGGCGATGTTGAGCAGCCCATCCGCCGTCCGAAATGTCCCCGAGGGCGCGGCCGTGAAGTTCTCATTTCCCATCGGCAGGGGCACGACGCCGCAGTTCAAATAGTTTGAAACCACCCAACCCATGGTGGCGAGCGAGGACTCCAGCATGGAGACGTCAATCATCCGGCCTTCGCCGGTGGTCTTGGCACCGACAAGCGCAGCACTGATGGCGAAGGCCGCAGTGATTCCGCCGACGGTGTCGCACACCGGATAGCCCACGCGCAGCGGCGCGCTGTTCTCATCCCCAGTTACGCTCATGACTCCTGCCATGCCCTGAATAACCTGATCGTAGGCAGGACGCATGGCCAGTGGACCTTGTTGTCCGAAGCCTGAGATGGCGCAATACACAAGGCTCGCATTGATTTTGGAGAGAACGGGATAGTCGAGGCGGAGTCGCTTCATCACGCCGGGCCGAAAGTTCTCCACGACAACATCGGACTGCGCGGTGAGCTGCTTGAAAATCTTCTTGCCGTCCGGATGCTTGAGGTTGAGCGTTACGGATTGTTTGCCGGCGTTCACGGCAACGAATGACGCGCCCATCAGTTTGCTGACGGGGCCCGGATCGGCTCCGAGACGGCGGGCGAGGTCGCCGCTTCCCGGTTGCTCGATCTTGATGACCTCAGCACCCATGAGCGCAAGCTGATAGCTGCAAAAAGGACCGGCCAGCACGTTGGTGACGTCCAGAACGCGAATGCCGGTAAGTGGAAGAGCCATGGGCGCCTCTAGCTGGACTTCACCTGATTTGCGCTGATCGCGGCGCGATGAACGCGAAGCAAATGGCCCTGATATTCCCTTTCGGTAAAGCCGCTGGCAAACTCCGCCGCTTCGCACAGTTTGTCGAGATCGATCCCCGTTTCATAGCCCATGCCATGCAGAAACGCGACCACGTCTTCGGTGGCAAGATTGCCGCTCGCTCCGGGGCAGTACGGGCATCCGCCAAGGCCAGCCGTGGAGGCATCAAACTCGCGCACCCCGGCATCGAGCCCGGCGAGCGTGTTGGCAAGACCGCGACCATACGTGTCGTGGAAATGGAGCGCCAATTCGGTTGGAGGAAGCTCGAGCTCCTCGGTGACGAGTGCGACCGCATCGCGCACCTGATCGGGAAAAGCCATGCCGTCGGTATCGCAGATCGCAATGCGCCACGGCGTCAGTTCGCGCGATGCTTTCACGACGGCGAGCAATGCTTCAGCGGAAATTGTGCCTTCGAACGGACAATGGAAGCTGGTCGAGATACCGGTGCGAATCGTCACGCCATCGCGTTCCGCGGCGCGGCTCACTTCTTCAAGCAAGGCGAGCGACTCGGGCAGAGTGCGGTTCAGGTTCTTGCGATTAAAGGTGTCGCTCGCGGACAAAACAAACTCGAGGTATCGGACGCCGGAAGCGACTGCACGTTCGTATCCCCTGACATTCGGGACAAGAGCGGAAAAACGCACGCCGGGAACCTCGCCGAAGTGTGCAGCCAGGGCCTCGGCGTCCGCCATCTGAGGAACCCAACGAGGATGCACGAAGCTTGTCGCCTGGATGTCGCGCACTCCCGCTTGTACCAACTTCGCGATTAGCGTGAGTTTGTCTGCCGTGGAAACCAGCCGCGGCTCATTCTGCAACCCATCGCGCGCCGAAACGTCAAGAATATTTATCTTTTCGCCCATCGTACTTTCCTAGCTCTTGCCCGGTGGAGCGCCGGGCGTCCCCGCCCGGCTACCGAGCTGCCAGGAGGGGCGAGACGCTTGTCTCTCCAGTGCAACTAGTCTTCCGCCTCAAAGGTCCACACCTGAGCCGGCTCGCTTCCCTTTGCAGGAACTCCTACGTAGAGCCGGTCCCGCTTCGCATAGAAAAATCCGGTACGTACTCCGACTGCGGAGGGAACGGATGCGACAAGCTCATAGTGGTCGGGATCATTCTGCTGAAACACGCTGATAAAACCTTCCGCGCCGATCACGTAGATGCGCTTGCGAGCTTCGTCAAAATAAACGTCATCACACTCCCCGGCGGCTCGCAGACGCGCGACTTCCTTGCCCGTTGTCGTGTCCAGCACAACCAGCATGGGAGTTTTACGAGTGACGGTAAAAAGGCGATGATCCGCCTCGTTGAGTGCCATCGCGTAATTGCCGCGCAGTCCAGTAAGTGGCCACTTGGCGACCACACCCGTCTTTCTGTCGATCGATTCCACCGCATTACCGGCGTCCGGAACATTGACGAACACGTGCGTTCCCGAAGCCTCCACTTGAAACGATTCAGGATGACCTTCAGTTTTCAGGACCGGTCCCACACGCTCGTCCGTGGCCGGATCGATGGTCGCGATGCCACCGTCGTCTTCCCCGAAGCCCACGAATACTTTTTTCGTGGCGGCATCGTAACGAAGGTTGTCGGGGTCTTTGCCAAAATCGATCGTCTTTTTCAGTGCGTAGGTAGCACCGTCAAAGACCCGCACTTTACCGTCCGCGGCGTTGGCAACGTAGAGTTTGTCAAAGCCTGGAACGTATAAAGGACCTTGCGGCTGACTCAAACCGGGGATACTCTGAATCATCTTGCCAGCAAAGGTATCGATGACTTCGACTGTATTGTTCCCCAGCGCGGAGACGAACAGCCGCTTACGCTTCACATCGGCGCTAAAGTGGTCCAGGCGGCCGGCGACGTGGGGGACCGGGATTTGCTCCTCGAGTTGTAGAGGCAGCAAATCGCGCGAGGCTCGAGCGCTAGCGTTCTGACCGATAACTGGGGAGCCCGCAATGATTAACCCCAAACTCCCGGCGCAAAGTATCTTCGTGTATTGCATGCCTTCTCCTCGTCAAGGCCGCTCTCACCGGAGTGGCGGATTTATCCCTACTTCTACGGCTGCGCTTCAAAAACCAAGATTGCTGCATCTTCCGCATCATGATTGGGAGCGCCCACGTAGTAGCGATTCAGTTCAGGCACCCACAGCGACGTTCCGGCTCCTTGTCTGGTCGGTAGTTTGTCGATCAACTCATAGTGGTCCGCGGCTCTCTGCTGGTAGGTGAATACCGCCCCAGTCTCGGCATCCCGTCCTCCGGAGACGTAGACGCGGCTGTGTTTGGCGTCGAAATAGACTCCGTCCATGCCCTCAACGGTGGGGAGGCTCGACACTTCCTTGCCCGTAGCCGCATCCATCACGATCATCTGCGGCGGCTTGCGGGTGCCAATGAAGAGGCGGTTGCTTGCGGCGTCGAACGCTCCGTCACCCGGGCGCTCGCTGCTCAACGGCCAAGTGGCAATCACTTTACGTTCCCCGGTATCGATCACCTGAATCGTGCTGTTGGGGGACACGAAGCAAAACAACCGTTTGCCGGACTCGTCCAGCAGCAACTCGGCAGGATGTGCGGCGACCTGGATGTCAGCGATAAGTTTGTCCTTTTCGGCGTCGATGATGCCTACTTCCCCATAGTCTTTACCGGCATCTTTCCCGCCGTAGCCGACATACAGAACGGATCTGCGGGAATCGTACAAGACGCGGTTGGGGCCAATATCAAGGGAGATAGTGTCAAGGAGCGCCAGCGTGTCGGCGCGAAATACGCGGAGCTTTCCATCATCTCCGCTGGCGACGAAGACTTTATTGAGTGCGCGGACAAAAGCGATCCCCTGTGGCTTCTTGAAGCCGGGAATAGTGCGCAGCGGTTTTCCAGCTCGCAAGTCAACTACTTCAAGGGAACCATTCTCCAAGCCGGCGACGAAGAGACGTTGACCTTTTGTGTCCACGTCCATGTGGTCAATTCGGCCGTGAACGCCGGGCAGGGGAATCGTCTGCACGAGCCGCAACGGATGGGTCTGGGCAACGATTCGAACGGCGTTGATTCCGCCTCCTGGGGCAAACCAGATAGCCAAGGTGAGTGCGAAAATCCAAAACCGCTTGGTCATTAATAATTTCTCCTTTGCTAATTTCTCCTGCCCGGATTTCGCATTCTCTCGAACCGGATTCTACGCACCGAATTGAATGCCTTTCTGCTCCCGCCCCAGAGCCACCACCACCGCCGCCAGCGTGAACACCACAAATGCGGTCAGAGCCATGGCGTTGGCGTAGCTGGTATGCTGCGCGAGAATTGCCTCCACGTAAGCGACCGAGCCGGCCAGAAGCACGCCACACTGGTAAGCGAATCCGGGAAGGAATCCACGCACCGAGTCGGGCGACAATTCCGAGAGGTGGGCCGGAATGATGCCCCATGCTCCCTGCACCATGAACTGGATCAGGAAAGCTCCGACGACCAGCAATGCCAGAGACGGAGCGTAGGCCCACAACGGGACCAATGCGACCGCGCTCACGAGTGCCGTGATCATCGCGCGGCGGCGTCCAAAGCGGTCGGACAAAAAGCCGAACAGCGTGCCTCCGAGGAGCGCTCCCACCATGGAGATCGCAGTGATCACCGCGCGCTGGGTCGGACCCATTCCCCACTGGCGCTGGAGGAAGGTTGGAAACATATCCTGCGTGCCGTGCGAGGCAAAGTTCATCATCATCATCAAGAGGGTCAAATAGAGAAACAATTTCCAGTGAGAGACAATCTCGCGGCCCAGGCTGCTCCAGCTTGTTTGACGAGTCTTCTGCCACACCTCTGATTCTTTCACCTTGAAGCGGACGAAAAGCCCGAGCAGGGCGGGCAGTCCTCCGATGAAAAACATGGGACGCCATCCCCAACGGGGAAAAACGATGTAGAAACAGACGGCAGCGAGAAGGTAGCCGAGAGCGTATCCCTGCTGCAGCAGCCCAGAGAGAAACCCGCGCAACCGGGGCGGAACTTTTTCCATGGCGAGCGATGCGCCTACGCCCCACTCTCCGCCCATCCCAATGCCGAACAACGCGCGGAGCACTAGGAAGGTAGTGAAGCTATGGGCGAAGCCGGTGAGCACCTCGACCACGGAGTAGAAGACGAGGTCGATCATCAACGGCAGGCGGCGGCCGTAGCGATCGGCCATCAGTCCAAAGATAAAAGCGCCCACCGGACGAAATGCCAGGGTAAGCGTAATGGAGAGAGCAATTTCGGCGTCGGAGCGGTGAAACTCCTGAGCGATGGCGGTCAGCGAGAAGACGACCAAAAAGAAGTCGAAGGCGTCAAGCGTCCATCCGAGGAACCCGGCGAGCACGGCCGGACCGTGGCCGCTTTTCGTTGGCGGGTTTGCCGGCAGAGTGGGAGGAGTCAGGTAGTGTTCCGGCACGGTTGCATCCGGTGGGCCGCTCAAGCTCTCTCCTCTGGTTCAGTCAACTGGTTCAGTTAACGACGTGCGTGACGCTGTTTTGTGCAATAACGCCGCAGTGACGCTGTGTAATAACGAAGATCGGCGCGGATATTGCAGAATTCGTTTCCGTGCCGCGTGCGAACTGGCCGGCAATCCTGAGACTTCTAGTGTAAGGCAAAGGCCGAAGGGGGGAAGGCTCCGGTCTTTGCCTTTCAGGTTGCGCCTCAGAAGGTCAGCTTGAGGCCCAACTGAATCTGGCGTGAGGTGCCGTTAGTTGCGTCAATCAGACCTGCGCCGGCGACTGCTCCGCTGGTCGCGTCAGCTTTCAGGTCCACACTGGTAAAGGCGTTATTGTCTAGCGGCGCCTGCCAGTTGGTGTGGTTGAGGATGTTGAAGAACTCAGCTCGGAACTGTACGTTAAAGCGCTCTGTGATGTGAGTGTTCTTGAAGACCGAGAAGTCCACATCAACATATTTGGGACCGTACAGGGAGTTGCGTCCGTTGTTGCCGAGCACGATTCCGCCATTGACATTGGGCGCCATCACGAAGCAAGCGTTGTTAACGTACGCCTGTTTTCCTGTGATCGCATTACATCCAGGCACGCGGTTAGGATAGTCGAAACCGGAGTCCGTATAGTTCTGGCCGAGCGGATCGCCGGGCAGGATCAGGGTGAACGGTACGCCGGTGCTGGCGGTGATAATGCCGCCGAGTTGCCATCCGCCAGCAATCCATTTTGCCGCTCCACCCCAGTCCGGGGTGGGCAGCGTATAGATATAGTTGGCTATCAGGTTATGGCGGATGTCGAAGTCGCAGGCACCTAGCCGGTGAGCTTTGTCAAACCACATGAGCGAAGTGAGCGAGTTCTGGAACGGGTCGCCGAGTTGCGCTCCGGAGCCCTCATCCTTGCAGTTGCTGTAGGTGTAGGCCAGTTGAGCCTGAACCGACTTCATGTGGGTTAACCGCACCTGAGACTGGAACCCCTCATAGGAAGAAGAGCCAGAAAAAAAGATGGGGCGGATGAAACCTACGTTGGGGTTGGCGCGGGGATTGCTTCCGAGCGCGTCGCAAAAAGCGTTCCCGGTTTGGGTTATGCCGCAGGGCCAGGTAAATACCCCATTGACTTGTGGCGGAATCACCTGATTGGCATCGTCAGCGGTGGTCGCGTTGTGGAGCGTGCGCGATCCCACGTAACCGACCATGACCGCGACCTTCGAGGTCAGCTCCCTTTGAACATTGATGTTCCAGTTCGAAGCAAAAGACCGCTTCGGACTCCGGTCAATAAAACGGGAACCAGCGCTGTTGCCGAAGTTCACCGACGACGGTACTACGGGGAACGAACCCTGAGGCAACGGGCTGTTAGGGGTTCCAAAACTGGTTTGCAGGGAAAAGGGAAGCGTCAACGAATCGCCGATAGTGTAAACGTAGGGCAAAGGCAGTATGGAGAAAATACCGAATCCGCCGCGGATTGCCGTCTTGCCACTGCCGGTTGGATCCCATGAGAAACCAAGGCGCGGGTCGAAATTCCGCGTGGTCGGATTGTTGGCGAACACGTTGCTAAAGTGTGTCGTCGTGCCGGTGAAGAAGTTTGGCAGGAACCCGAAGCCATTGTTCGCTTCTGTTGGGTTGGTCAGCATCTCGTAGCGCAAGCCGAGGTTAACTGTAAGCCGTGGGCGGAGGCGCCAGTCATCTTGAACATAGACACCAAACAGGCTGTCCCGGGACTGAGTCTCTTTGCGAACGTCAGGACTGAGCAGCAACACACTGGCGGGGTTGTCGGTAAGGAAGTTCTCAATCCCGGAAGCGGGGGAACCGGCTAGGGTGGTAAAGACAAAGTTGCCGTTGCCGCGAACTTTGGAAAGAACGTTGTATTGCATGCGCTCGAAGGCGAAGCCGAATTTAAACGCGTGCTTACTCTTGGTCAGGAAGACGTCGTCGTTTGCCTGGAAGCTATTGTAGTGGTGGCCGAAGAAGGAGAGGTTGCCAAGACCACCCGCCGCAGTCAGACCGTCGACCTGAATGAGGGCTGGAGGCAACTTAGTTGGGGTGCATACCGTGCACAAGTTGGTGTCGCCAGCCACAGGATTGATGGCTGAGACCGGCGAATTCACCAACCCGGTCACGTGCGTAAATCCGAACCGGAAGGTGTTGCCTAGCGCCGAGCTGAAGATGTGAGTCTCGGTCAAGGCTAGCGTGTGCCGCTCGGTAAATACCTGGTGAATGGTGTTGTCGAGCGAATCAGGATTCGTCTGCGGCGCCTTGTCGTAGAAGAAGGTGCCATTGAGGCTGTCCTTTTCCGAAATCTTGTGGTCCCCTCGCACAGTGAAGTAATTCTCGTTGAGAACTTTGATTCCCGAAGTCAGGAAAATGTCGATATCTCCGTTGCCACCTAGCGGTATGCCGGTATTTGTGCCGTGCACGGGCTGCCACAGCGGCAGGAAAGGCACTACCCTAGAATCAACGGGGACGCTGTGAGAGGTGCAGGTCCCGTTCGGAACCGAACAGAGGTTTCCAGCCAGAGCCGCAGCCGAAAGAATGTTGTCCTGGAAGCTCAGACTCTGGCTTTGGCGAACACCTTCATAGTCGCCGAAAATGAACGTCTTGTCCTTGATGATCGGTGCTCCTATAGAGCCACCAAACTGGGTGCGGCGGAAAGAGGGAATGCTCGGTCCGTCGAAGAAGTTGCGCGCATCAAAAATCTTGTCGCGGTCGAAAAAGTAGCCACTCCCGTGCACCTGGTTTGTCCCGGATTTGGTAATCGCGTTGATGACCGCGCCTGAGGTTCTGCCATACTCCGCGGTGTAGTTGGTAGTGACCACGGAAAATTCCTGGATCGCATCTACGCCGAGACTCGCGCCCAGCACGCTGCCGGGGGCGCCGTTCGAGTAGTCGTTGATGTTGATGCCGTCCACGCGATAAGTATTTTCGTTGGGACGGTGGCCGCTGTCGGCAAGCTGATCGCCGAAGCCGCGGTTGCCGCGGTTCGCCGTGGCTCCCGTGGAAGCCTGGGCGCGCACGCTGATTATGCCGGGCTGCAGAGTGGCCAGCTGGGTCCAGTCGCGGCCGTTGAGCGGCAACTCGACCACCGTCCTCTGTTCCACGGTGGCTCCTACGGTAGAAGAAGTCGTCTCAATCGCGGGCGTCAGGTCGTTCACTTCGACGGTTTCGTTGACTTTCCCTACTTCCAGGGTAATATTCAGCGCCTGCTCCATGCCTACATTCAGCTCGATGCCTTTTTGCACTGCGCTGGTGAAGCCGGACGCGGTGACCTTCACTTCGTATGGGCCGGGCGGCAGGTTCGGGGCGGAATACAGCCCACTTCCGTTTGAACTGACTTCGCGGACCTGGCCGTTGTCGAGATTCTTGATCTGAATTGTCGCGCCGCCAACGACCGCGCCCGACTTGTCTGTGATCACCCCCGTCAGCGTCGCCCCCGCCAATTGGGCGTGTGCCGGACGGGACAACAGGATGCCCAGCAGAACAACTAACGCCAGAATGCACGCTCCGAATCTACCGTCGCTCCGCGCAATGACGATCATGACACCTCTCCTTGAGGATTCCTTTTTCCGCTCCGTCGTGGAAGCGTCGTTCTCACTCTCGCTTCGGCATGGCTCCAAACACTAATTCGCCTGCCCTGCATATCTCAGAGGGCAAACGAGCTGTCTTCTAGACACGTCGCCTGCCGCTTCTGAGACGAGGCAAACCTCGTCCCCTACGGGAAGGCCTGACGGTCCAGCATCACTTCCCCAAACGCCCACTTTGGTATAAACTTCCGAGCGTTTAGGCTTTCCAAGTCGTAGGTCTTTTGAGGACGCGGGGAACTTTATCTGGCGGACGCGGGCGAGTCCTTTAGGAACGATAGAAAAAATCTTAAGAAATTCTTTTGACTCCTATGAGCAACGCTGTCAGCTACTTATACGAGTTCGGGTCTTTTCGTCTTGATCCAACTGAGCGGCTTCTCCTCCGCGATGGACATCCGGTTCCACTCACCCCCAAAGCATTTGACGTGCTGATGGTGCTGCTGCAGCATAGCGGGCATTTGGTCGAGAAGAAAGAGCTGATAGAAGCGGTATGGCCGACCTCGTTTGTAGAGGAAGGAAACCTTTCCGTCATGATCCACGCGCTTCGTAAGGCGTTCGGATCAGACCATCGGGATCACACCTACATCGAAACGGTTTCGAAACGAGGCTATCGCTTTGCCGCCGAGGTGAAGCTGATTGAGTTCGCACCATTCCCGCCGGCTTCTTTGATCCAGAGGGGCCAGATTGCGCCCGCTGCCTCTCCGCGCCTTACGGTTGCCTTGCCGACAATTTCGCTCCGGTCGTCGTCATCATCGGCAGCGTCTTCGGATTTGGAGCACCCGCTGCCGCCGCGCCTGGAAGGAGGCCGTCGACTGTTCTGGCTGCTGTTGGCCCTGGTGCCGGTAGTGGCCACAGGGACCTTCCTATGGATGAAAATTGCTCCGCTGAACAAAGCCGTCGCCGTGGCTTCGCCAGCAGCGCTTGCGCGCTCGCTTGCAGTTCTCCCGTTTGCGACTATCGGCGAGAATACCGATGACATTTATCTGGGCCTGGGAATTTCGGACGCCGTGACCACCAAACTGGGGAACACGAGGAAAATTGTCATTCGACCGACCAGCGCCATGGCGCGGTACGTGGGTGCCGCACGCGATCCCGAGGCTGCCGGGCGAGAACAAAAGGTGGATGCGGTGTTGGATGGCCGGATTCAGCGCGCGGGTGACCGGATACGACTGACGGTGCAACTGATTCGCGTTAGCGATGGCGGGCAAATGTGGGGCGATACCTTCGACGAGAAGGACACCAACATCTTTGCGGTGGAGGACGCTGTTTCCGAACAAGTCGCACGATCCATTCGACTGGAGCTTACGGGGGAGGAACAGAAGCGGCTTACACAACGCGCAACTGAGAACAGCGCTGCCTATCAGGCCTATGTGAAGGGACGTTTCTTCTGGAACAAGCGAACCACTGAGGGGCTGCAGAAAGGACTGGAGTATTTTCAGGAAGCGGTTGCTTTGGACCCGGCATACACGCAAGCCTATGCGGGGATTGCGGACAGCTACGCGCTTCTTGGCCTGTTTACCGTGATGGCTCCAAAGGTCGCCTTCCCGAAAGCCAAGGAAGCCGCGACCAAGGCCCTCGAGATGGACCCTGAACTGGCGGATGCCCATGCCACCCTTGGCTTTGTCGGCCTCTACTACGATTGGGACGGACTAGCGGCGGAGGACGAATTTCGACGAGCTCTGCGGAGTAATCCGAACTACGCCATGGCCCATACCTGGTATGCGGAAGATTTGGCGGCAATGGGGAGATTCACTGAGGCAAGCGCGGAAGCCAAGCGGGCCCAGGAGTCCGATCCTGTCTCGCTAACAGTGGGTGCCGCGTCTGGATTAGTTTCATACCTTGCAGGACAGAATGACGATGCCATCGCCAGCTGTAAGAAGGCAATCGAAATCGACCCTAGCTATCCCCGTCTGCATTTTCGATTGGGGAATGCTTATCGGGAAAAGGGGATGTACCAACCGGCGCTCGCCGAGTTCATTAAAGCGGTTCAATTGGCGGGCGGAGGAGACCGGTACGGGGATCAATATTACGAAGCGGCGGTTGGCGCGGCCTATGCAGCTTTGGGAAATACCAGCGAAGCTCGCAAGGTGCTGAATAGCTTGATCAGGAGATCCAAGGACCGGTACGTCCCCGCCTACGGTATCGCCTTAATCTACGTCGGGCTCGGCGAAAGAGACCACGTGTTTGAATGGTTGCAACGAGCTTATGACGAGCGTTCCACTTCAATGGCGTACCTCAAAGTGGATCCGGCCTGGAACGACCTGCGTTCCGACCCACGATTTGCCGCCATTGCACGATCGATTCGCTTCTAGATCTTGGACACATCTTAAGACTACATCGGGCGCTATATACGATTTCACGCCCCGCATAGCGCAGTCAGCGTGCGCATGTCGTCAAGGTCTTCCAAATGGCGCACCAGATCGACGATTTTGTTGGCCCGAGCGATAGGCCATTGCGCGAAATCAGCGCAGCCATGAAACTTCTCGGCGACTTCCTCGTAACTCATCGGATTGGCCGGACTCCCTTTGCCAAAATCAGCCCGCCCTGCGATCACGCGCCCGTCTTTCAGGTGGATCTTTAGAATCGTCGTCATCTTGTCGTAACCCGCCTTTTCGGCTTCGGGATCGACACCGAAATGGATGCGATCGATCATCGCCTGGACGTCGGGCCGGTTGACAACGGCGTCGGTGAATTCGCCGAGTCCCGCCTTACCCTCAATCAGCAGGATGGCGAGGCAGAACTCCATGCTGAATTTAGCTTGCAGATTGTCCTTCGGGTGATGGTGAATGAGCGCATTGGGCAGGTTGCGATTCGTGCCCACTTCAACCATCTCCACATCCGCCGCCTTGATCTTCTCGGTGCGGATGAGCCGCTGCATCTCAGTCATGCCCGGATGCGTCAGCGAGCCACAGGGGTACGGCTTGATGGAAACACCGGGGTTGGCGAACGTCCAGGGCTGTCCGAGCTTGTGGAAAATGGCGGAGGGATCGTAACTGCCGCCAAAAGCGTGGAAGAAGCCGCGGTCAGCTTCCAGTATCTGTTCGGCGCCGGTCCAGCCTAGAGCGGCGAGGTCAGTGGCAGAGACTCCGATCTCGGCCGCATGCCCGGCATGGAATGACTTCATCATGGTTCCGAAGTTCTCGCGCAGTCCGCTGCCCTGACTCGCTGCAATTCCGAAGGCGCGGGAGGTCTGAGATTCATCGAAGTTGCGAAGTTTGGAGCAGGCTGTGGTGCCGCCAAACACTCCGCAGGTTCCGGTGGAATGAAACCCATCCTCATAGTGGCGGGGAGATATTGCTTCCGCAATCTTGCACTCGACTTCCACGCCCAAGTGATAGGCCACGAGAAAATCCTTGGCGCTGGTGGCGGTCGTATCACAAAGGGCCAAAGCAGCGGGAAGTACGGGCACCGTGGGGTGGGTGAGCAATCCGTATACACGATCCTTGCCAACCGCCAACTGCGTGTCGTCAAAGTCCTCGACGTGGATCGCCAAGCCATTGGCGAAGGCCGCAAAGCGCGGCGTCAGTTTGTTCCTAGTCCCCATCACCGTGGCGCCGCGATCCGGAAGGCCGAGGCTGGCAGCATACTCGCGAAACAGCTTTCCGTTCTGGGCTCGCGAGCCGGCCAAGACCAGCCCTAAACCGTCGAGGATGGATTTCTTGCCGAGATCGATCACGTCCGCCGGCAGATCGGAGAACTTGGTTTTCCGCACAAACTCGACCACGTATTTTGTCAGCCCAGGGGTCTGTGGGAATGGAGCTGCGACACAGGGCGGATTCTCGCTTGCGCCGAGCGCGGCGGGAGACAAGCCGACAGTTGTCACAACCGCGCCCAAACTGGCGGAAGACCGCAAAAAATCTCGTCTCTTCATTGGCAGCGAATCCTCACTTTCATCGGAGGCGACCTCGTGATTGTTACGTTGTCGATCCAGTCTTGCCGATGGAGCGCCGGGCGTCCCCGCCGGCAGGACGGGCGAGACGCCCGTCCCTCCACGTGCCGTTACCTGGCGCAGCGATAGTTCCTACTTCTTTCCCACAGCGATTACGACAAACGAATTCGGCAATGGCTGGGGCCGTCCCCGAGGATTCTCCGGACTCGGCTTCGGCGCCGGGCCCAGGTCGGCGGTCACGGTCAGCATTTGTCCCGTCGAGGCGTCAAACGTAATAGTACGTGCGCCTTTCTTGGTCGGAACGTTCTCGATCAGCGCATATTTTCCATCGCGTTCGCCGACGAAGCTCATGTTGCCTTCACCGTTTGAAGTGACCGCGAGCTTGGCCCCCGGGTCGAAGGCCAATCCATCGCTGCCGTCGCCGGTGGGCACGGTGGCAATCAGCTTGCCCGTTTTTGCGTCCACAATTGCCATCTGCTTGTTACCGCAGGCAACGAAGATGTGTCCCTCTTGCCGATCCATATCCAAGCCGCTGGGTTCGTCGCAGCCCGCCATCGGCCATTCGGCGATAACTTTGTTGGCGCTGGAATCAATCACTGCGATCAAGCTCTTGTCCTCAATGTTGACGTAAACGCGGCCCTTTCCATCGGCCACCGGGGCTTCGGGCTTGCCGCTGAGGGGAATGGTCGCAACAACCTTGCGCGTTTTCGGGTCAATCACGGAAGCAGCCTTGCCGTGGCCGTCCATGATAAAAACGTGCCCGGAAGCGGAGTCGTAAACGATTGAATCCGGCCCTTCGCCGGTCTTGATTTTTTCAGAAACTTTCAGTGTTTTCAGATCAAATACGCTGGACGTGTTCTCGCGGCCGTTGGTGGTGAAGCCAATGCCGAGATCGGGGACGAGTGCGACACCATGGGCGCCGGGTGTGTCCGGAATCTCGCCGACCACTTTGCCGGAGTCCAGATCAACCACCATGAAGCGAGTGGCGCGGGCGACGTAAAGGCGGCGCGCCCCAGAATCCGCGTATACATAGTCCCATCCGCCGTCGCCCCCGATCACCATGGAGCGGACGACCGAGTAGGTTGGGGCGGACTGGGCCGCTGCGGGCGCAGCCACGATAACGCAGGTGCTGATAGCGACCGCAACAAGTGTCAGGCACAGAATCAGATTAGCGAATTTTGTTTTCATAAAGCCTCCGGAAATGCCAGCGGGCGTCTATACCCTCTGGGCTGGTGTCGTAAAGGTACTAGCGCCATTCTGCGAACCGTTCGCAGAAGTACTTTCATCCCTGCCGCCGGTTGCGAAGAAGTGCACGGCAGGGGTAATGATGAGCGAAAGCACCATGGAAATCACAACTCCTCCGATCACGGCAATTGCCAGGGGCTGCAACATTTGCGACCCAGCGCCGATCGCAAAAGACAGCGGCAGCATCCCGGCAAGCGTGGCCAGTGCCGTCATGACGATGGGGCGCAGTCTTCTACGGCTCGACTGCAAGATCGCTTCTTCCGCCGAAAAACCGAGATCCCGGAATTTCTGATCGGCATCGAGCAGCAGAATACCGTTCTTGGCCACAATGCCGATCACCATGATCATCCCCATGAAAGAGGAAATGTTAAAAGTCGTTCGGGTGATCAGCAAGGCTATAAAAACGCCCGACGTTGACAGCAACGCGGAAGCCAATATCGCGAGCGGCGCTGCAAAGCTGCCAAACTCGAAGAGCAGAACACAAAAAACCAAAACCACGGCGAGGACTAAAACAAATGCAAGGTCTCGGAAAGACTGCTGCTGCTCTTTGTAGGTGCCGCCATATTCGACTCGGATCGCGGCCGGCAAGTGAAGGCCGGCAATTGCCTTCTGGACCGCGGAAATAGCCGTCCCCAGGTCGGTGCCTTCGAGTCGAGCCGTCACTGCGACTTGACGCTGTAGATTTTCGCGCAGAATTTCGGTCTGTCCGGGAACGGATGTAATATCCGCCAGCGCACCCAATGTGGCGGCTTTCCCGGTGCTGCTCGTCAACAGCGTGTCGCGCATGGCTCCAATCGAGGCTCGATTTCGATCGGGGAATCGCACGCGGAGCGTGTAGGCCCGATCATTACTGACCACCGGCGTTGGCGCAGGTTCACCCTCGACAAGGGCGGCAGCATCGGTGGCAACTTCTTCCGGAGTGAATCCAGCCCTCGCCGCAACACCGGGATTGATCTGAAACGTTACCGCAGGACCGCTGATAGTGTTGTCGATGCCGTTCAGCACATCTACGACGCCCTTGATCTTGCCGATTGAATCAGCGACTTTGGGCGCCCAATCGGCGAGCAGTGCCGGGTCCTGCGCAAAGAGCTTGATCTGGACCGGCTCCGGCGCGCTCGTGAGATCGCCGATCATATCCTGCAAAATCTGAATAAACTCCACATCCAATGCAGGCTCTTCGGCTTTTATTTTGGTGCGAACTTCCTCAATCACTTCGTCGATACCCCGGCTGCGACTATCTTTCAGCTTCACAGATACATCTCCGGTATTCGCCTCCGTTACCGCGGCCAATCCGAGCTGCATTCCGGTGCGCCGCGACGTACTCTCGACTTCAGGAACTTCGCGCAATATTTTTTCGACATGGGTAATGACGCGATTGGTCTCAGCGAGCGAACTGCCGGCCGGCATGATGTAGTCCACGATAAACCCGCCCTCATCCATCTCGGGGAGCAGGTCCGAGCCCAGGAAGTGGTAGCAGATGTACGAGACGGCAACCAGCGCGAGGCTCAACACGGCTAGCCTTTTGGGATGCCTCAAGGCGCGGCTCAACCACTTCTGGTGAAAGTTCACGATCTTGAGAAAGAAGCCGCTGACGGAGGCATCTTCAGCCGCCAGCAGACGCTTAATATCCTCGTCGTGTTCAGTGGCTGCTTGGACCGTCGTCTCGCCCGATTTGCCATGCTTGATAAAAAACTGGCTGAGAGTAGGAGTCCACGTCAGGGCCAGAGCGAGTGAAGTAAATAGCGACACCGCCATCGTGACCGCCAGCGCTCTGAAAAATGTTCCCGTCACACCCGCGATCGAGATCAGGGGTAGGAAGACCACAACGGGTGTAATGGTCGATCCGATCAAGGGAGTGGTGATCTCCCCTAGCGCGCTCTGGATAGCTTCGAGACGGTTCTGCCCCGCGTCGCGATGCAGCACAATGTTTTCGACCACAACAATGGCGTCGTCAATCACCAGACCCACGGCGGCAGCGAGCCCGCCCAGGGTCATGAGGTTGAAGCTCTGTCCCATCAGCTTCAGCGCAATGAATGTAACTGAAACCGTAACCGGAATCACCAGTCCAGCCACGATCGAGGTTCCCCAGTCGCGAAGAAAAACCACGAGAATGATCGAGGCTAGAACGAGACCGATCAAGATGGCGTCTCGAACGCTCGCGATGGATTGATGGACAATCAGAGACTGGTCATAGAAAGGCTGGATTTGGATGCCACGCGGAAGAGTCTGTTGAATCCGTGTAATCTCCGCGTGCACTTCGTTGGCGACTTGCACCGTGTTGCTGTCCGGCTGCCGATTGATGTTAATGAGAAGCGATGGTTTGCCATTTGCCGTCACGATCGTGTAGACCGGCTTTACGGCAGAGGTGACGGTTGCTACATCTCCGACGTGTATAGGAATTCCCGCAGGCGTCGCCTTGATCACTACGCCCGCAATTTGCTCGGGGTTGCGAACCTGGGCATTAATCAGTCCTAAGACAAGCTGATGATTTTCCTCCAGCAGCCCGGGAGAATCGATGAGGTTCGTACGTCGCACCGCTTCCAGAATGTCGGGAACCGTAACGCCCGCCACGAGGAGTTTGGCAGGATCGGGGATGATATGAAATTCAGGCTCTTGCCCGCCCTGCACCACGACCGTCGAGACGCCGTCCAGCCGATTCAAGCGAGGCTTGATTTCATAGGTCGCCATCTCCCACAACCTGGTTTGCTCAATGCTGTCGGAGCTCAGGCTGTAGCCGATGATGGGAAAACTCGCGAACGTCAAGCGATGGGCTTCGACTTTCGCGCTGGCGGGAAGTTCGGTCTGCGCGCGAGACAGCGCGGCGTTGACATACTGCAACGTCTGGAACATGTCGACGTTCCAGTCGAAGAAAAGGTCGATTTCAGCGGAACCGCGGCTGGTGATGGATTTGACATTCAGTAGCCCCGGAACGCTGTTCACTGCCTCTTCGAGAGGACGAGTAATGGTCACCATCATCTGATCGATCGGCATCACGCCGTTGTCCACAGCGATCAGAATTCGGGGGAAGTTGGTGGCCGGGAAAACCGCGACCGGGACTGTGAAAGCGAGATATCCTCCAATCAATGCAAGGGTGACGGTCAGGAAAATGACCGATCGCGAATGATGCGCAAACCAGTATGGAGATTTCCTGAGGTTGGAGCTCACTTACTGTTTTTCTCCTTGCTGGAATCCTTGGACGAAGACGAGGAAGTCTCTTCGCCCGCTGGGGGCTTGTCGCTTCCCTTCTCTGTCTCGGTCTCTTTTTCTTTCGCTGCTTCGACCGAAACCTTGGTGTTATCCGGCAGACCATAGGCGCCGTAGGCGACTACGCTTTGCCCCTCTTTCAACCCATCAAGAATCTGCACGTTCTCATCCTGCCTTATTCCGACCTTGACTGCCAACTGGCGGGCGTGTTGATCGGAACCAATGACCATCACGGTCGCACTGCCGTCCGCGGCAGTCAAGACGGCCGAGGCGGGAACGACCAGAGCGTCCGGCACAGTCTCCGACACCATGGACAGTCGCACGCTCGTGCCAGGCTTCAGAGTCTGATCCGGATTTTTCGCCTGTACCCAGACTTCGACCGTGGTGCTGTTGGGATCAAGCGCCGGACTCACTAGCGTCACCTTGCCCTCCGTCGGCTTGTCCAGTCCCGAAACATCGATGGTGGCTTGATCTCCAACCTTGAGCAAGAACGCATCTTTTTGCGGGATATGGGCGCGCGCGGTTACACGTGAAAGGTCCATGACCGTAATCAGCGGGACTCCCGCACTGGGCATTTCTCCCGGGTAAAGCGGCCGATCCGTAACCACTCCATCGATGGGACTGCGAATTTCCGAGTAGCCGAATTGAGCCTGTGCTCCGAGGTATTTGCCTCGAGCCGAAGACAATTGGCCCTCGAATCCCTTGGTTTCCTGCTGCTTGACCACGGCGTTGAGAGAATCAAGATGTCTTTTCGCCAGCTCATATTGAGCTCGGGCTTGCGTAAGGCTGACTCCGGCTTGATCGAGGTCCTTCCGAGGCATGGCCCCTTGCTTGAACAATTCTTGCCGGCTGTCATAGACTTTTTGCTGAGCGTCGAACATCTCCTTGGCGGATTGCGCATCAGATGTAGCCTTCTGTATTTCCTCCGGCAGGCCGGCCGCCGTTCCCGTCACATATGTGGCTTCGGCTTGTTCAAATGCGCCTTTATTTTCTTCCTTGGCCGCAGCCAGATCCGAGTTCTCCAGAACAGCCAGCAATTGGCCTTTACGCACCTTGCTTCCCCGGTTAGCGTAAAACTGTTTTACCGGCGCGCTGATCTTTGGCACCAGCGCCGCTTGTTGCAGAGGAAACAATACAGCATCCGCCGTGATGACGCGCTGAACGGTCGCTTTCTGAGCGTTCGCCGCGGTGACCGGAACGGCAGCTTCTTCGGTTTTCTCCTTAGAACAGCCGACGGATATTATCGCAATCGCGCTCGCCAGGAAAATCGAAATCGCCAGCCGGGAAACAGGTTGGCAATCCCGCACACCTTCACGAATTGTCTTTGGAGATAAGAGCCTTTGAGTATTCATCGGTTTCAGAACTTTCCAGTCAGAGTCTGAATATTTGCAAGGGCAACCCGAAACCGCACCTGCCCATCGTCGTAGGCGTTGCTCGCGGCAGCGAGCGTATTCTGCGCGTCTACCACTTCCAATACGGTAGCTTCGCCGGACTGGTAGCGGAGACTGGTCAATCGCAGGCTCTCGGACGCCAGTTGGGCAGATTGGCTTAGCAGTTCCAGTTCCGCGCGCGCGGCTTGCGCTTCGTTGTAAAAAGAGCGCAGATTTCCGAGCAGCGTGCGCTGGGCCGCACTCAACTCGACGACAGCTTGTTTCTTTTCGAGGTTGGCCTGCTTCACTTTGCTGAAGTTCGCCCCCCAACTCCAAATTGGAAGCTGTAAACTTGCCGCCGCCGAGCTACCGAGGTTGCGAAAACCGGCGGGAGTCTCCGTGGCGAACTGGTTCGCGTCGATCCCATACCAGTAGTCCACCGTGATGGCCGGCAGAACTCCTCCCCATGCGCTGGTGACCTGCCGGCTGGCTTGCCGGAGCGCAGCTTGCGCGGCACGGAGATCGGGATTATTCCGCGTGCCCGCTGCGCTGACCTCGTCAAAAGTCGGCAGCGCCTGAACAGCGCCAAGATCATCCACCACCGCGAAGTTCTCCGTAAAATCCTTGAACAGCAAGATCGCAAGATCAAGGCGACTCTTGTTCATCCCTAACTCGGCTTCCCGCAAATCGCGCTGTTGCTGCCGGTACTGGAGTTGGGCCTTGATTACGTCCGAGTGTGCTACTTCGCCACCGTTTTCCAGCTTCTCGCTGATACCCAGAAATCGTTGCGCTTCCTCATTGGCGCGTTGTGCTGTTGCGTACTTGTGCCCAGCCGCAACGTGCGCGTAATAGGCCTGCGCCACCGTGACTGCCAAACCCCGTGAAGCGATTTCGGATTTGGCCCTGGCCACCGCCTGCGCGGCTGACGCTCGACCATAGTCAGCGAATGTCTGGAGGGAAAGCGACTGATGCACATTCCCTTGCGCGATGTATTCGTGAACTCCGTTATTGGCAATAAAGATCGGGTTGTTCGTTCCGTGCGGGCTGGGCTCGGTGTATAGAAACTGCATGTTGTAATTGACGTTCGGAAGCAAAGCGGCCCGGCTTTGCACAAGATCCTGATGGGCAAGGCCAAGGGCCGTGAACGCGGATTGCAGTTGGGGATTGTTCGCCGTAGCTCGCTCGAGCGCGTCAGAAAAAGTGATGGTCAGCGGCGAAGCAGCGGCGGAGTTTTGGGGAGGGCTTTGCTCCGCCGCTGTGACCTGCACACTCGGAGCAGGTTCGATCGCCTGGGCCGTAGCGCGTCCAGCCATCAGGACGAGAAGCGACTGGACCAGGAGTGTCCCGACAATCGCGGCTCTTCGCACTCGGGGGTAGCCCGTTTCCGGATTTCGTATACTCTTCAGCATTTGGCGTCTTGCACTACCCATTGCGGCAGGATTTGGCAGATTCCGAGACCCGATAGGGTTCAGTTGAAGCAATCACGTACATACATAGAGTTACTCGCTTCAGATTAAAGCGTTCTGAAAGAAGGATAAAATTGTGTTCAGAGTCAGTGGGTGCGAAGCGCTGGCTTGGCCAGGTCATTTTCAGGAACATCCAGGAGCGGCAACTCCACTGTGAAGCGACTGCCATGGCCTTCTTCGCTGGAAACCTTGATTTCAGCGCCATGGGCCGTGCAGATGGCTTTCACAATGGCCAGGCCCAATCCTGCCCCGCCGGAGTTGCGTGAGCGTGCCTTATCCGCCCGGTAGAAGCGCTCGAAGACATGCCTAAGGGCATGGGCCGATATCCCAACGCCATTGTCAGAGACCTCAAGGACAGCGGTACCGCGGTCTGCGCGAACCTTCACTTCGACTTCGCCGCCCTCTTGCGTGTATTTAATGGCATTGGCGACGAGGTTCACGATGACCTGCTGCAGGCGAGACCGATCTCCCTCTACGTAGATATTGGTCGCCACATTGCTGCGGAACAGGATCAACTTTTCCTCCGCCAACAGTCTCATCTGCTCGGCAGTGGACGCCGCCAGTTGTCCGAGGTCCAGTCGCGTCTTGTCCATTTTCACCTCACCCGCATCCAGGCGTGAGATGGCCAACAGGTTCTCGACTATGTGAGACATTCGGTGAGTTTCTTCCAGGGCGCTGCCAATCTGATCCGTAAGCGAAGGGTTGAGCCGATGGCTCTGAGCGATGCCCTCAAGCTCCAACTGAAGAATCGTCAAAGGCGTCCGCAATTCGTGGGACGCGTCCGCGGAAAAGCGGTTGATGTGCTGAAAAGCCTGATCCAACCGCTCGATCATGCGGTTCAGCGAAACAGAAAGCCTTTCGAGTTCATCGCCGGTTCGGATGACGGGCAAGCGTTCGCTAAGGTTTGTGGAGGTAATTCCTTCCGCCCGTTTCGTGATCTCGTCTACGGGCTGCAGCGATCGCCTCATCAGCCAGTACCCGCTCACCACGGCCAGAGAAATGATGAAGGGCATGTAGATGGCAAACGTTACCAGCAATCCGTGGAGAACGACTTCGATCTGCTGATACGGAACTCCGCTTTCGACGACGAATTTACTTCCATCCGGTGTCGTGAATTGCTGAGTATCGATCAGTAACTGCGGCCGTCCAGCTAAACGTACTTTTCGCGGACGATTTTTTTCGTCTCTCTTGGGTAAAGGGACTTGAGACGGGTCGAATACTCCGTCCTTCGGCGCACCGGAAACGTACAGGACCCCGACCCCTTCCTCGACCACGCGAATAAAGTGGCCATTTACCTCGGGCGCATAAGCTTCATTGATTTCAGTCTCAAGCCAATCCCTGCGCTTGAAAGGATGTTGCGTAAGCAATTGCGTTCCGATCGTCCTACAGTCCGAGCCGAGCGTCCTTTGAAGATTCCAGTAGAGGTATCGCTCCAGACCGAGGTAGACCGAGGCGCCGAAAACCAGCAGTGCACCCGCGAGGAGCCCCGCATACCAGGCCGTGATGCGGAAACGGAGCGATCGAGTGTTCACGAGTGCGCTCCGTTGCTGATGCTGTAGCCGACGCCGCGAACGGTACGAATCAACTTCTGCTCATAGGGATCGTCGACCTTGCTTCGGAGGTGCCGCACATAGACGTCCACGATGTTGGTGATGCCGTCGAAGCTCTGATCCCACACATGTTCGATAATCATGGTTCGCGATAAAACCCTGCCCGCGTTCGACATCAGGTATTCAAGCAAAGAGTATTCTTTCGATGTTAAATCGATCCGCTTGCCGGCACGCCTCACCTGCTGAGAGAGACGGTCGAGTTCCAAATCTCCGACGCGAACCACGCTGCTGCGGCTGACGGGTCCACGCCGAAGCAGCGCCTTGACACGCACCAGAAGTTCGGCAAAAGCGAAGGGCTTGGTGAGATAGTCATCCGCGCCCGCCTCAAAATTGCCCACCTTGTCGGCGACCGCGTCGCGAGCCGTTAGAATCAATACGGGGACATTGACATTCTGACTCCGAAGACGGCGAAGCACCTGAGTGCCGTCCATTTTCGGCAGCATCAAGTCGAGAATCACGAGGTCATAGTGATACGTAGTTGCGAGTTCGAGCCCGGACTGACCGTCCGCGATCACATCGACCGCGAATCGCTCTGCCATCAACCCGCGCGCGACAAAACTCGAGACCTTCGTTTCGTCTTCGACCAGCAGGATACGCATCAAGTCTCCCGACGCATAGTATATTGCCATTTCAAGATGAAGCCTAAACAAAGCGAGGATGAAAAGTTATTCAGAATGAACAGCTATTCTTATCGTTTTGTTGATGGAGCGCCGGGCGTCCCCGCCCGGCTGGGGACGGACGGGACGGGCGAGGCGCCCGTCTCTCCACCATGTAACTCACAACGCGGCCGGGCTCTAGTCTGAACAAAGTTTCATTTTGCCTTCATTGGACCTTAATGTTGCAGGATGACCATCGGTGACCACAATGCTCAAGAGAAATTTTGCCGCTCTGTTGCTCTTTGCTTGCTCCCTCGCCAACGCTCAAACACCGTCGCCCGACCACTGGATCGCAATTCGCGCCGGCCGGCTTTTTGACACGAAGTCCGCAAAGCTGGTGAACAATCAAGTTGTGCTGATCCGTGGGGACCGCATCACCGAGGTTGGCCCGGCCGAGCGCGTGAAAGTGCCCGCGGGCGCCGACGTGGTGGACTTGAGCCAAGCCACCGTACTCCCCGGCCTGATCGACGCGCACACTCACGTTTTTGGAAACGGGCCGGACCTCGAAGAGCAATTCTTACGCGACTCCTACCAATACCGCACCCTGACCGCGTTCGCGAACGCGCAAAAAGACTTGATGGTGGGCTTCACAACGCTTCGCGATCTCAAGACGCTGGGGGCTAGTTACAGCGATGTGGATCTGCGCAACGCCATCGACCGCGGCGTCGTGCCGGGTCCCCGCATGCAGGTCTCGACCCGCGGCCTTCAGGCGACGGGTGGCTTCATCATGAACGGTTACTCGGAGGAGTTGGCTCTTCCGGCCTCGCTTCAGGTCGTAGACTCTCCCTGGGCCGCTCGTCAAGCGGTGCGGGAGCAGATCGCGCATGGCACAGACTGGATCAAGTTGTACGCGGCGTACCAATTTCATTTCACCGAAGACGGGAAAATGGTTGTCCCGCCCACGTTCACGGCAGAAGAAGTAAATGCAATCGTGGACGAGGCGCACCGGAGAGGGCACAAAGTTTCTTGTCACGCTTTCGGCGGCGAGGGTCTGCATAACTGCATAAACGCAGGTGTCGAATCGATCGAACATGGCGTGGACCTGGATGATGGCGAGATCAAGACGATGATCCAGAAAGGCATCTATCTGGTGCCGACGCTATATCACTATCAGCTTGATCGTGAGGAGGACGAGAAGAAACGTCATGGCCATAGTGTTGCGGAAGTCTCGGAACGCAGTTTTCCGAAGGCCGTCGCGGCAGGCGTGAAGATTGCCTTCGGTTCGGGAGCCGGCCCCTTCCCCCACGGAAGCCAAACGAAAGAATTTGAGTACATGGTGAAATTCGGAATGACTCCGGTCCAGGCCATCCTTGCCGCAACCACTGGAGCTGCGCAGTTAATGGGATGGCAGGATCGCATCGGCTGCCTGGAAGCAGGTAAGTTTGCAGATGTCGTCGCAGTGTTAGGAGACCCAACCACCGACATCACAGAACTTGAGCGGGTGAAGTTCGTGATGAAGGGCGGTCAGGTATATAAGAACGAGCTAAAGTAAGAGCTAAAGTAGGGCGACTCGAGGAAACTTGAAGAATTACAAAATTGCAGTGATTGAAGGCGACGGCATCGGGCGCGAAGTCGTCCCCGAAGGAATTCGCGTGCTCGAGGCGGCAGCACGCCGTTTTGATCTTTCTTTGTCATGGCAGCATTTCAACTGGAGTTGCGAAACCTATCTCAAGACGGGGCGGATGATGCCAGAGGACGGGCTGGAACAGCTGCGCCCGTTCGATGCAATCTTTCTCGGAGCGGTGGGTTACCCGGGCGTCCCCGATCATACTTCACTTTGGGGCTTACTGATTCCCATCCGCCGGGCATTCAGACAGTACGTGAATTTGCGTCCTATAAGGCTGTTGGAGGGAATCAAGACGCCTCTCAGTAATCGCAAAGCTGGAGAGATCGATTTCTGTATCATCCGTGAGAACAACGAAGGCGAATACTCCGCGGTCGGCGGCCGTCTCCACCAAAACACGGATCTCGAAATGGCGATTCAGGAGACCGTTTTCACGCGGCAAGGTTGCGATCGAATCATGACCTACGCCTTCGAGTTAGCCCCGACGCGCAAGAATCATGTAACTTCAGCGACCAAATCGAATGGCATTGTCTACACCATGCCTTTTTGGGATGAAAGGTTCTCCGCGATCTCAAAGAAATATCCACAAGTCAAAACGGACCAATACCACATCGATATTTTGACCGCGCACTTCGTGAGCCATCCTGACTGGTTTGATGTAGTAGTGGGATCGAATCTTTTCGGAGACATTCTGTCCGATCTCGGCGCAGCCGTGGTCGGATCGATGGGGCTGGCCCCGTCTGCCAATCTAAACCCGGAGCGGGAGTTCCCTTCGATGTTCGAGCCTGTCCACGGTTCAGCTCCCGATATTGCGGGAAAAAAGATTGCCAACCCGGTGGCGCAAATCTGGTCGGGCGCCATGATGTTGGATCATTTGGGCGAGAAGGAAGCCGCGCGCGCAGTCGAGGACGCTATCTTCAAGGTGCTCGCCCGGCGCGATCCTCTCACTCCGGACATTGGCGGGCGTGCCGGCACCGAGGACATGGGAAAGGCCATTGCCGCAGAAGTTTCGCTGGTGCCTGCACAAGTCTGATACCGATTTGCTGTGTAACCCTTCTCGGAAAGAATCCGCACTGTCTTGGTTGGATCTACATCTTGACCCCAAGCTACGCCGGCAGAACCTACCTTCCAAAATATTTAATACGAACTGAAAGAAAGCGGACGCTCTTCCGCTTATCGAAAGAAGCGTCCGCTTTAATGTGGTCAGCCGACGACTATACCCCAGTTCCCGACCTAAGGAAGCATGTTGTAAACGCGTATTTCAGCTGTCTGTTTCTCGTGGTGTGGAACCCCCAGGTAGAAGTGATTCAACTCAGGGACCAGAATTGCCGTCTTGGCTCGAAACGAAGTCGGAATGTGACCGATTTGGACATAGTGATCGGGGTCGCTTTGCTGAAACACGTCGATAAACAGCGTTCCTGCAAAGAAGAGGCGCTTGCGCTGGGGATCGTAAGCCATGTCATCGACCATTGCTACCGCCGGCATGCTGCTCACAACCTTGCCCGAATCAGAATCCAACACAATCAGTTTTCCGGGATCGCGCGTGCCGATAAAGAGCCGATGAGCATCCTCATCGAATGCTATGGCCGTAGGCTTCTTGCCCTCGGTCGCAATCGACCAGGTCGCACTTAAGGTGAGCTTGGTGCGGTCAAACACTTCGATTGAGTTGTTACCTCTGATAATAACGAAGAGGCGAGGCCCCGATGTCTCTATGGCCATGCCTTCCACGTCGTTGGAGTCGATCTTGATTTCCCCCACAGTCTTCGCGGTGGAGGTGTCAACGACGGTGATGTATGCGTTGGGGAGTTTGGCATCCTTGCCACCGTTTACAACATACAAGTACTTGGTCGAAGGATCATAGGCGCTCGCGTCCGCACCCTCCTTCAGCTTTATACTTCCGACGGGCTTGTACGAATCCGTCTCGTAAATCTTGATTTCACCCAAGTCGCCATCGACCACGAGAAGCTTCTTCAGATCCGCCCGGTAAAGCAACGAATGCGGCGCCTTGAGATCGCTCATGGTATGGATCAGCTTATTGGTCTTGAGATCAAGAACCAGGACTTTCGAGTTCTCTTCCGCGGTGGCAAATAGCCGGTCTCCCGCAACATCCGCGGTGAAGTGGTCGAAATCGCCATCTTTGAGCTCAGGCAATGGAATCGTTTGCAAAGGCTCCAGAACCGGTTTCTGTTGAGCCCAAACTCCGGCTACAAGCGCTAAGAACACAGCTGACAAAATCATTACTCGCGATTTATTCACCTTTACCTCCAGTATTGAGAAACAAGACCGTCGTCACAGAAAACTCATGGAATGCGCTACTCACATTTATCAGGATCAACATGAAATGCGCATTAAGCGAACATTAAAAACAATTCGCGCTTTTGATCGCGCGACCATGCTAAGCAGTGTCCGAAACCTCATGCCCGCGTCCGGCGCCAACCGCGAGCATCAGCATACCCGACATAATAAGACTACCCACCAGGTACCAGAGCCCCGCGCTGAAGTTATGAGTGCGTCCAACCAGATAACCCATCACCAGAGGCCCAACAAAGCCGCCGAGATTTCCGACTGAATTGATCAGACCGATCGAGGCTGCCGCGGCCGACTCACTTAGAAAAAGCGTAGGCACAGCCCAAAAGCAAGGTTGAAAACCATAAAACGCCCCCCCCACGAGAATGAACAGCGCAATGGATACCAGGGGCCTCGAGCTATTTAGCACAGCCAGCGAGAGGGCGAACGCGCACAAAAACACTGGGATGGCCGCATGCCACCGGCGCTCTCCAGTTCGATCGGAATGCCAGCCATTCACTTGCTGAGTGATGAACGCAGCGATGTACGGCAAAGCAGCCAGCAGAGTCACCTTTAGGTCGCTTTGTCCAGAGAGGCGTTTCAGAATGGTGGGGAGCCAAAAAGCGATCCCGTAACTTCCGGTCATGGCGCAGAAATAGCATAGTGTCAGCAGGATTACATCCCGGTTGCGCAGAGCTCCCCAAATGCTCAAGGAACGATGACGATTTTTCTTGGCTTGCTTTTCGCGCTGTAATTGTTCGATGATCCAGGACCGCTCGTCCGCGGGCAGCCAGCGAGCCTGCGCCGGCCAGTCCGTCAGATAGAAGATCGTGATCACACCGAACACGATCGCCGGGATACCTTCCAGGATGAACAGCCATCTCCAGCCCCTCAGCCCAAGCCACGAGATCCCGAGCAGCAAGCCAGCGATCGGCGAGCCAATCACGTAGGAAAGAGGATTGGCAGCATAAAAAAATGCGACTGCCTTGCCCCGGTCCTCATACCGGAACCAATGGGTCAGGTAGACAATGACGCCAGGCAAGAATCCCGCTTCAGCGGCGCCCAGAAAAAAACGTACCAGATAAAATTGCCGGGACGTGTGAATGAAAGCCATCAACACCGTCACCAGTCCCCACGAGATCATGATGCGCGCGATCCATCGGCGCGCACTCCATCGCTCCACAATCAACGCGCCGGGGATTTCCAGCAGGAGGTATCCGAGAAAGAAAATGCCCGCTCCCATGCCCACCACGCGATCGCTGAACCCCAGATCGCGAGGCATTTGGAGAGCGGCGGCCCCGATGTTCATCCGGTCCAGGAAAGCGATCACATACAGGACAAACAGGAAGGGTAGAAGACGCCGCGCGATGCGCTGTCTGGCGCGGCGGCCAACCTCGGCGTCTGGGACGGAAAAATCGGCCTGTTCTGCTTCCGGAGAAGCGGCGGTATGTTCGGCCATAATCAGTTTCTTTACTGGGCCCGCATTTTGTGCATCAACCGATCCTTACTGTGGCGTTCTCACCAGCCCCACAGGTTTATTGCAGAACCAGAGTCTTTATTCGTTTGGGCACTTCCCCCACGGGGATGCGCGCCACTTCTTTGAGCGTCTGTGCGTCAATAACCGACACCAATCGAGCCGCGGAGTCCGAAACATAAACCAGTTTGCTGTCAGGCGTGAAGGCAATCCACTCGGGTACCGCGCCAGTGGGCGCATGCCCGAGCGGATGAACTTCGGGTAGTGCCGCATGTCCGATCAACTTGAGATCAGGGAGCGAGTATTTAAAGACAGCATTGGAGAGCGTACTGTTGACCCATAACGATTTTCCGTCCGGAGTCACCCCGATTCCGTGAGACGGAACTCCTCCTCGTGCTTCCGCAATTCCGAAACCGCCGGGCTGATCCGGCAGCTTGATCCTGGCCACCTCCGCCCGTTTCGCGAAGTCGACGACGGCGAATCCGTGAAAAGTGGAAAGCTGAACGAAAATGCGGCGAGTCGAGCCGTCGGGATTTGTCTCAAAGGCCATGGGCCGTACCGGGCGGTTGAATTTGACTTCCCAGGCTATTTGCTGACTTTGGAGATCAATCACTGTTGCGGCTTTATTTTCGATCGAACCACTGACCGCATATTTGCCATCTGGCGTCACGTACACGTTGTGCACCGCGCCATCCACGGGGATGCTCTTTACTCTCTGGAGTGAGGTTGTGTCGATGACATCGAGGACGCCAGGCTGCCTTCGGATGCCAACCAGGACCTGACTTCCATCTTTGGTGATGGCGAGGTTGTTCGGCCGATCGCTGAGCGCTATCTTGCTTAGAATCTCCCCGCTCTTTCGATCCAAAACATCGAGCACACTCTCCGCTTCATTGCTGACGTAAATGCGCGTTCCGTCGGGCGAGAAAACGATGCCATGCGGCAGCTCGATGCCATGTATTACTTGCACGACTTTATTCGTAGCAGGATCAATAACGTCGATCGTGTCGCTGGCGCTGTTCGTGACATAGATTCGCGTCAGACCTTCCGGCGCAGACTCGGCGATTCCCGGGCCAACTCCGCGCACCCATTCCGCGATCACGAGCCAGTCGGGATCGTTCTGAGACGCAAACTGCCTGCCCCCCGAATGAAACGGATCTCCTCCGGCCTCGGGCGAAAGAGGATGGATCAAGAGCCTGCTGGAAGCAGGATCGCCGGGAACGACCACCTCCAGAGCGCTCTGATAGTTTCGCTGCGATTGCTCATCGCTCCACTCCGTGCTCCCCGGTGACAGCGGCTCAAGACGGAAAATTCTATTTGACAAAATGTGGCAACCGTAGCAGCGGGCATGCTCGGCGCGGTTCTTCAAGAAGATGGGCTGGACCTTGGTCTTGAAGAATTCGAAACTAAGTGCGCCGGTCTGCGTAGAACTCGAAGCCGCCTGCTCAGCCTGAGGAGCCGTGGTGCCCAATTCTTTTGTTCCGGAAAACAAGCTGCTCGTCGTGGCCGCGCAGCACACCAGCAGCAGCGTCGCTCTCTTGGTCCCCATCATCCTGACGCATCCTTAGCTGCGCGAATCGTTGCGCGGCATCTATTTCACTGTTTGCGATGTTCAAGCTTGGAATCAGCCTGAAGCAAGGGTCGAAGCTCTCGGACGTCCTTCATGGTATCGAGTGCAAGCACGCGCTTGATCAAGTTCGAGCATGTTGCAGCGCCGAGAACGGGCGACATCAACTCGCGCGCCTTCGCGACCACCTCGTCGCGGGTCATCGGGTTTTCAGGAGTGCCACGCACATGCTCCACGCGATCTGTGAGGCGCGTCCCATCGGTTAGCGTAACTTCGACGATGGCCACTCGCACTGGTATCAACTTTTCAAGTTCCTCGTCGGGGACGAGCTGTACCTTGGCGCGCTCCCGAAGTATTGCCGGGTCCTGCATGCGCGCCTTATCGTGTGCCGCGCGGAAGGAGACTGTCTTGTCGATCAGCATCACCGCGACCAGGTGCTGAAGACAAATATCCGGCATATCGCGGTTGTTCACCGTGTAGGCGGCGCTCGTGGCTGCGCGTACCACGACCTGCTTCACCTGATCGGCCGCGAAGGGTTGCCGCTTCCTCAAGCTCTCCAGCGCGTCCAGCGGCGCCTGGATTGGCCCTCCCGTAGTCCACTTCTTGATCGTGGTCTGCACTACTCCGTAGCGCTCGCCGAGTTGCTCAATCATCCCCGACGGATCGGCCTTGGAATTGTAGGACTCCACAAAATTGTTAGGGCCGGAAAGAACGTCGTTGACGCCCGTCCAGCCGGAGTGAACCACCAGGGCAGCGTTGACTCCGTTGCGCGCACCCATGGCGCCGAACACGAAAGCCTTCTCGATATGTTCGGTGTCACGCCGCCACGCACCGATGCCGGCGCCCGCCTGCTGCGCGGCATAATCCAGCAGCCAGCGCATCTGCTGGGCATTGAGACCGGCGGCGCACCCGGCAGCCGCCGTCGCCCCCATGGTCCCAACCAGGTTGTGTGTTTCTCTCATCCCCGCGCCGACAGTCATCATGGCCCGCATGCCGATGTCATAGCCTAGCGCCACGGCGCGCAGGAAATGCGTCCCACCAATGCCGAACTGCTCCGCCGAAGCGAGCGCCGCGGGAACCACCGCACAGCCGGGATGCGCTCCTCCGGTGGTGAAATCGTCGTCTGTTTCATCGGAATGAGCGAGCATTCCATTCGCGAATGCCGCCTCAATCGGCCCACAGACGACCTTAGACGCGACCACTGTGGCAACCTTCTCGCCACCATAAGCGCGCGCGAACTCGATCGCCATGAGTCCGGGGGCGAGTTCTGATCCCGAAACCATGGCGGCGATTGTGTCGAGGATGTGGTGTGTGGTTTCTTGCACCACGGTGTCCGGGAGCGCGCGGTTCCGGGCCTCAGCCATGTAGGCGCTGAGTTTCTCCATCACCGGACTTATGACCAGGCCGGAGTCCTGGGCCGAGGCCATCGCGATCCGGGGAAACGTTGCAGCTGCGGAAATCCACGCCGCATTCTGTATCCAGCTGCGGCGCGTCAACCCCGGAGCGCACGTTTCGTTTTTTCTATTCTCTTCGCGTCGATATTTCCTAGTACGCATCACCTTTGCGCCCTGAGACTAGAAAACAACTTTGACTGCGAATTGAATCTCGCGCGATGTGGTCGTGGTCCTGGTCAGCACCCCAGCACCGCCCGACAAGGTTCCGGTCCCGTCGAAAATATCGGTGTTGGTGGGCGTGATCGGAGGGGCAAAGTTGGCGTGATTGAGAATATTGAAGATCTCGGCGCGGAACTGCACGTTAAATCTCTCCGAAATTCTCTTGATGTAGTTATTCTTGAATAAAGAGAAGTCCAGCGACGTCAGGCCCGGACCAATCAAGATGTTGCGACCAGCATTGCCGCGTAGGTTGAAGCAGTTTGGAAAAGTGGCTGCGAATGGGGGGCCGGTAGTCGGCTGGGCATTCGGAGGGAATTGATCGCAGTTTGCTGCCCAAGAAGCCATGTCGCCGGGCCAGCTCGGAACCGAGAAGCACTGAGTCTTGATGTAATTGTTGGGGTGCCCTGGATTAGTAAGCGTCTTGCACCCGGGTCCGCCCAATCGGTTCGGGAAGGCCCAATCGTCGCTGCTGAGAGTATATTGCGGGTCCGACCCGGTTCCCCAGCTTGGAGTGAAAGGAATCCCGTCGCTGGCAGTGAAAATAAGTCCCAACTCCCATCCACCCAACGCCCATTGGGCTGGGGCGGAAAAGGACTTGGGCGTCGGAAGTTCCCAGGTGCCGTTCACAACGAGGGTGCGGCCAACATTGAAATCGGAGAGACCGCGGCTCAATCTCAAGTCGAACCAGGAGAGGCTGGAAATCGAGTTACCGAACGTGTCGCCGGCAACTGATGCTGAACTGGTGTCCATGCTCTTGGCCCAGGTGAAGGTGCCTTGCACCTGAAAACCGCGGCTCATTCGCTTGGCCAACTGCGCCTCAAGGGCATTGTAGTAAGAGTGTCCCTCGTAAAACATTCCGCGCACTGAGCCAAAGTTCGGGTTGATAGTGGAAGGAGGGCTGCCGGCATTAGGGCCTGAGGTGAGGTTACCGTTGATATCTACTTGCGGCCAGAGATATCCGTACTGTGTCTTCGTGGGGATGACGAGATCCGCCTCGTCGACCCGGAAAGGTTGATGCACGCCACGCGATCCCACATATGCAACCATCGCCGCCAGGGTCGGGGTGAGTTGCTGCTGCACATTGAGATTCCACTGCATGACATAATCGCGCTTGGGATGCTGAACATAGGTTGAGCGCAATGTGTTCGCCGGGAAGTTCATATTTTGACCCTTGAAGTTGTAGAACATTCCCTGGCCGGGGCTGTTGATCGAGGTGTAGGAAAAGAAAGGAGCCGCCTGGGTGGTCAGAAGTATGAACTGGTACGGCAGTGGCAGCACATCGAACAGCCCGATTCCCCCGCGCACTGCGGTTTTTCCGTTATTGAACGGATCCCACGCAAAACCCACGCGCGGCTCAAAATTCTTCGTCGTGGGATTGTTGAAGAAAGAGCCGGTCCCAGAGCACCCCCCATTGGGTGGTATCTTGCCGCAAACCGGCAACTTGTCCGTCAGGTTTCGAAGATTGAGAATCTTGCCGTCGGTTTCTGACGGTACCGTGGACATCTCATAGCGCAGGCCGAGATTCAGCGTGAGATTCGGTCGCAAATGCCAGTCGTCCTGCAGGTATGCAGCGAAGATGTTCTGTCGAAGATTTCGAGGTGAAAGCGTACTGGCGATCCCACCTTGGAATTTAGTGGGATTGTTGGTGAGAAAACCCTGTAGGTCGGCGAAGCGCCAAATTCCGTTGGGATCGGTATCAGCAACGGCGTTGAGCATCATACGTTCGAATGCAAAACCGAACCGGACGGAATGCTCGCGCCTAGTGATGAATGCGTCGTCGTAAAGTTGAATCGAATTCCAATGGTAGAAATAGGTTGGGCTGCCCCCAACTCCGCCCGTGAAGTCAGTAACCCCGCCACTCATCAGGACCTGAGACGCGGCGCGCCCCGCAAATCCGGTTCCCGCAACACCCAAATCCGTCCTGGCTGCGTCCGGATTGATCGCTTTCAGACTCTGGTTATTGTTTACCGCTTCGTGGTTACCGCCAATGCGAATCGAATTCGCGAAACTGGGCGAGAAGATGTGGGTTTCCTCGATCGAAACGAACTGCCGCGAGGTAAGCGTATTAAACTCGACGTTATCCAATCCGTCGGGAGACGAGTAGGGCGTCTTGTCGTACATGTACGACCCGAACAGACTATCCTTGTCAGAAAACCTGTGGTCGACACGGCCGGTAAGAAAGTTCTCACTGACCACCTGCTGTGCGGCGAAAGTGAACACCCCAAGATCGCCATTGCTTCCTACAAGTGGGTTTTGCGGCGTGGGGTAGAAGGTGAAGTAATCTTGTGCCTTTGGGTCCACCGTCACGTTAAATGGAGTACAGACGTTATTTGGGTTGTCGGGATTCGAGCACAACGCCCCGGTCCGTGCGATGAGGGAGGGTACAGTCGCAACCGTCGAGATGCCCTTCGACTGCCGGATCCCTTCGTAGTCGGCAAAAAAGAATGTTCGATTCTTAAGGATCGGTCCGCCGACGGCTCCCCCAAACTGGTTGCGCTTGAAGGGTGGGGTGGACTGAGTGGGATCATCGAAAAAGTTACGGGCGTCGAGTTTGTTATTCCGCAGGAACTCGTAAGCGCTCCCGTGAATCTGATTTGTTCCCGAGCGCGTAATCGCGTTGACCACGCCTCCAGACGTCTTGCCGTACTCGGCCGAGTAGTTGCTGGTCAGCACGGAGAATTCCTGAATGGCATCGACGCCAAGGCTCCCTCCCAGGACGCTGCCGGGCGCTCCGTTGGCGTAATCGTTGAGGCTAATGCCGTCCAAACGATAATTATTCTGCTGCGGCCGGGCGCCGGAGATGGTCAACTGTTGTCCGAACCCGCGGTTGCCCCGGTCCGTGCCCGCCGAAAAGTCCGGCTGCGTCTGGATCCGATTCACTCCGGGCTGCAGCGTTGCCAGGTCCGTCCAACTGCGGCCGTTCAGAGGCAGTTCGCGGACCGTGGTTGCATTGACCACAGCGCTGATGTCCGAAGTGGCAAGCTGCACGTCGGGAGCTTCGGTCTGCACCTGAACCGTCTCTTTCGAGCCGCCGACCTGCATCGTCATGTTCAAAGACACGGTCGCGCCTACGGTGAGTTCGATGCCGCTCCTTACATCGGTCCTGAATCCTGGAGCAGTAAACGTCAACTCGTAGCTCGCCGGCAAGAGATTCGGTGCGATGTAGAGCCCATCCTCATTAGTCGTCACAGTGCGGTTGATGCCCGTCGCAACGTTACTAATGGAGACGTTAGCATTCGGAAGGACTCTGCCGCTGCTATCGACGACCGTTCCTGTAATTGTTCCGCCGGCGACTTGGGCTTGAACGTCGACGTGAACTGCGACGCCGTGGATGAGCAACAGCGCAAGAAAACTTGCAGCGAGCGTTTTCAACTTTGACGAACGCAGCTTTGAGGAACACATCACGGGGCCCCCTTTTTGTTTGTGCGAACCGAGCTTAACTCAGCAGTCAAGAGTTGAAGCACATTAATTTCCATTCATGCATTAACTTCTATTCATGTTCACGCATCGACTTCCATTCTTCTGTAATCTGCGAATCGGGGAAGATTGTAAGACTCGGAATCGCTATCACTTTGCCGTCGCACTCTGGGCTGTCTTTCATCTGCCGCAGCTAGAGCGACACGATCGCCTTGCTGACGGAGTTCACAAGGCTAGTAATTTCCGCGATTCCCCGTCTGTCCAATTGGTCGTGAGTTTGGGTAAGAAGGCCGCTTCGGTTTTCAAAAATGAGGCGCTTCCGGACAGCGACGCGCACATTGTGGCCAATGGCTTTGTGCCGTCTGACTCAATTGCGTTGATCGATTGACAACGATCGATTGACAACGTTCAGCGCCGCAACAGATTCGGCATACCACACTTGGCGGTAATCTTGCGGAGGATCTTCGCCCCCGCCATTTTGGTCGCATCCACGGATCGTTCCGCTTGTTCTTCGGCGAGTTGGGTATCCGACACGGCAGTTATGGCGAGGATTCGTCCGGCTTGATCTAACTTCACGTCCACGGCAAGTCCCGGCTTGGGAGGTATTTCAGACTTCCAGACGCCTTCGAGGCTAAACCAGTACTGCCGACCCTCGATCATCAGCAGACCAGGTAGCGTGCGATCTGGGCCCGAGAGACCAGGGCCCGTGCGGGGATCACGCAAGACTTTGCCTCGTTTCTTCATGCCTCTTTCCGGCAAATCGGGAATACGAAAGCAGTTGTACGAGTGCGCTCTTGGTGCTAGGCTTTTCCGCATTGGAAGCCACGCTTTCGCCCTACCCTCCTCCCGCTGGCTTTCCGTGCTTTCATCTCGCATTGCGCGAAGGGTAAGGAAAAACCGTCATGCCGCTACGAAATTCTCTGCGCACAACCGAGTTCGGAAAGAGAGTCGGGCAGAGAGAAAGAGAAGTGGACCCGACCGCGAAGGAAAGACAAGCTCTCGACCAACTCTTCAGCCTGGCCTACGAGGAGTTGCGCCGGCTGGCTTCGAGCGTCAAGCGCGGAGACCCGAGCAACACGCTCAGTGCCACGGCTTTGGTCAATGAGGCGTGGCTGAAACTGGCGAAGCAGCCCGGTATCGCAGCCACCTCGCGTCTGCACTTCAAGCGCATCGCGGCCCGCGCCATGCGCCAATTGCTGGTCGAGGCAGCGCGACGCCGCAACGCGCATAAACGCGGCGGCGACGGGGAAGTCATTTTTGTTTCTTTCGACGATTCTCTCGACGGCGCCGTGATTCCCCAGGAAAACATGCTGGCGCTGGACACGGCCTTAACCGAACTTGCTCGCCTGGAACCGCGCCAGGCCCTGATCGTGGAGAGCCGGTTTTTCGGAGGGCTTGAAGTCAGCGAGATTTCAAGTCTGATTGGCGTGTCGGAGGCCACGATCTTGCGCGACTGGCGAGCGGCCAAGGCCTGGCTGGGGCAGTCGCTACGCCGGGCCGGATGACTCTGCATCTCGCAACAGTAGGTGGGGACTGAACCCAGGACTCGAATGTATGGATCGTGCGCGCTGGGACCGAATCCAGAAGTTATTTCATGATGCCGCGGACGTGCCCCAGGGCGAGCAGAGAGTGTTCCTGGAGGCGGCATGCGGCGATGACGAGGAACTCGTCGTCGAGGTTCTGAACATGCTGGACCAGGACGCGAACGGCCACTCGCTGCTTGATCGCAATATTGCCGACATTGCGCAGGAGACGCTTGCCAATGCCATTCCGGCTTCCCTGATTCTCAAAGAATTCGGCCCGTACCGGATCATGAAGTTGCTGGGCGAAGGCGGAATGGGAGTGGTTTATCTTGCCGAACGCAGAGACCTCGGTACTGAAGTCGCGGTCAAAGTCCTGCGCGACGCCTGGCTTTCCCCGGCACGCCGCGAACGCTTTGCCAGCGAACAACGGACCCTGGCGCAACTGAATCATCCCTTGATCGCTCGGCTCTACGACGCAGACACTCTGGATGACGGAACTCCGTGGTTCGTAATGGAGTACGTTAACGGCATCCCGCTCACCCACTATTGCCGAAAAAATGAGTGCTCGGTTGAGCAGCGTCTTCAGCTGTTTCGGTCGGTGTGCGAGGCGGTGCAGCACGCGCACGGTCACGCAGTCATCCACCGTGACCTAAAGCCGTCCAATGTCCTCGTCAAGAACGATGGTTCGGTCCGCCTGCTCGATTTCGGCATTTCCAAACAACTGGAGAGCCTGGACCTGCAAGTCGACCAGACCATGACTGGGCTGAGAATGATGACGCCGGCCTACGCGTCGCCCGAGCAGATTCGTGGCGATCGTGTCGGAATCAGTACCGACGTTTATTCCCTTGGAGTCATTCTCTACGAGTTGTTGACCGGCCAGCTTCCCTTCGACTTGTCTGGTCTGACCCCGGCGGAAGCCGCCTCAATCATTGCTGAGCATGAGCCGGGCAAGCCATCCGCAGCAGTTAAGCGAACGACCGACTCTGATGCCAACTCCCACACGCTATCTTTATCTTTGAGCAAGACTGCCTGGGCTGATCTCGATGTGCTCTGTCTCAATGCCATGCACAAGGATCCGCGCCGCCGCTACCGGACGGTGGAAGCTTTGATCCGCGACGTTGACCATTACCTGAACGGCGAGCCTCTGGAGGCACGGCCCGACACGTTGGACTATCGGATCGGCAAGTTTGTCCGGCGGAATCGACGCGCGGTTGCGGCAACCACCGTGATCTTCGTCGTCATCGTCGGACTGATCGCCTTCTTCACAGTACGCCTGGCTAAGGCACGCGATACGGCGCTCGCTGAAGCGGCGCGTACACAGCGCATACAGCAATTCACGACCAACCTTTTTCAGGGCGGAGATCCCGCGGCCGGACCCTCCGACTCTTTGCGCGTGATCACTATCGTCGACCGTGGAGTGCAGGAAGCAAAGACACTTAACCATGACCCCAAGGTGCAGGCCGAGCTCTACCAGAACCTCGGCAGCATTTATCAGAAACTCGGTAAGTTCGAACCAGCAGATTCGTTATTACGCTCGGCCCTTGAGCAACGCAAGTCGCTGTTCGGAGCAGATAGCCCGGAAGCAGCCGAGAGCCTTACTGCTCTCGGTTTGCTGCGCTCCGATCAGGCGCATTTGGAGGAGGCCGAACAACTGGTTCGGCAAGGCCTGGAAATGGCCAAGCGGCACTTGCCGCCGAACCATCCTGCACTGGCGAAAGCTACTCTTGCCTACGGAAAAGTGCTGGCGGAACGCGGCTCCTACGATCAAGCGATCACTGCGCTCGACGAGGCCGTGCGGCTGCAGTCCGCTCCAGGCGTGGCGCCAGCCGACCTGGCCACCAGCCTCTCCGCCTTGGCGGACGCGCACTACCGCGCCGGTCATTACGATATTTGCAAATCCTTGTACACTCGCGTCCTCGAGATGCACGGCCAGATCTATGGTGAACGCCACCCGCTAGTTGCCGACGATCTTGGCAGTCTCGCCGCCGTCCAGCGCGATCTGGGTTATTACAGTGAAGCCGAACGCTTAGACCGGCAAGCGCTCGACATCGCTCAGTCCTACTACGGCAATAACCACCCCAAGACGGCCGGCTGCTTGACCGCTCTGGCCGAGTCCCTCACGTACGAGAATAAATATGACGAGGCCGTCTCTTCTCTGAACCAGGCACTTGCTATCCAGGAACGTGTCTATGGCCCAGCGCACCCATCCGTGGCTGAAACCCTCAACGAACTGGGGAACGTGGCTTCGATGCGCGATCACCTGGATGAATCGGAGGCGCGATTCCAGCGCGCAGCTGACATCTATCGCACCGTTTATGGCGACCACCACTATCTAGTCGCGATCGCGCTCTCCAACGTGGCGGGCATCACCTATGACAAGAAGGACTACCCTCGCGCTGAACAACTTTTTCGCGACGTGATCCGCCGCTATAAAGAAACGCTCCCAGCGGACAACGTAAACCTCGCCATCGCGCATATCAAGCTGGGACGAACTCTGCTCCACGATAATCGCTATAAAGATGCGGAACCGGAGACCCTGGCCGGCTATGAAATTCTGGTCAAGCAAAGCAGCCCGTCAACGAGTTTCATTCGCGCCGCGCGAAAAGATCTCGCGGCCGAATATGAAGCTCTGAACCAACCGCAGCAGGCAGCACGATTTCGAGCCGAGCTCGCCGCTGCCGCGGCAAATCCCGCCAATGCGAACCGCTAAGTACCGCCATATCATTGAGCCAATTTTTCCATCTCGGGCCTGATGGCCGGCGTCCGACCGCATTTTCTTTCGCGATTTTAAAGAGTCGCATGACGGTTTTTCCCGCCAATTAGCGCAATGCGAAGTGAGTACAAACGGCGCACGGGAAGGAGCGGAGCCGCGAGTCGCTCCGCTTCGCGCCACCCAGCAACCCAAATCTGCAGGAAATGGAGCATTCAAATGAGTAATCGTGTCTCGAAATCTAATTCATTGCAGGTCCTCTTCGCTACTGTGGCTTTGGCCTTAATCGTCAGCCTGCCGAGCCCGCTCCATGCCCAGACTTTCCAAACAGTCCCCGCGCTCTCCTTTACCAAAGCCTTCGCCGGGGCCGAGCCACTGCCGCAGGTTCTGACCATTGCGTATACCGATCAATCGACGGTTCGCTTCAGTACGGCAGCGTCGACCAACAGCGGTGGCAGCTGGCTGTCAGTCTCTCCCTCGGGTGGAGGTTGCTGCAACACGCCGCTTGCAGTTTCGGCGATCGTGACCGCCGGCACTCTGGCCTCTGGGACTTACACGGGGCAGATCGTCATAACCAACTATTCCAATTCCAGCATCCAGATGACTATCCCGGTGACTCTCACCATCGCGGCGTCGAGCGCCACGTTCTTCGATGATCTTCCCGGAAAGCTCAGCTTCTCCTTCACGACAGGCGGCAGCGCAACCTCGCAGGCGGTTCAGATTCGAAACTCCGGAGCGGGCACGTTGAACTGGACACTGACTTCTAGCACCGCAGATGGCGGAGCCTGGCTCACATCGTCGGCTTCGAGTGGTGCCGCTCCATCCACCATCACCATCGGCATCAACAAAAGCAGCCTGCCCGGAGGCGGCTCGTCCGCGGGCACCTTCGTGGGCCAATTGCTATTCCAGACGTCAGGGGACAGCGTCACCATTCCGGTGGCCGTTACCGTCGGCACCTCCGTGTTTACCCAGATCAATCCGCTTAACTTCACCATGGCGTTCGGGGGAGCTAATCCTCTGGCTCAGGTCCTCAACATCGCCATGACCAACAATGCCAATGTTCGCTACAGTGCGTCGGTTGCGAACGCCAAGGGTGGCAACTGGCTGAGCATTTCTCCCTCGGGCGGCGGTTGCTGCAACACCCCGCTGGCAAATACGGTCAGCGTGAACGCGGGTTCAATCGCGGCGGGAGCCTATACCGGCGAGATCATCATCACCGAGTACGCCAATCCTGGCAGGGCGATGGTTGTGCCTGTGACCCTCACGGTCGCTTCATCGGGGGCGTTTTTCGCCGACCTTCCCGGACAATTGAGCTTTTCTCTCAAGACCAACGGCACTACTGCAACCTCGCAGACGGTTCAGGTCTCGAACGGAGGTTCCGGCACGCTGAACTGGACTCTCGCTACCAGCACCGCCGATGGCGGTAACTGGCTGACTGCGACGCCGGCGAGCGGAGCTGCGCCTTCGGCTGTCTCGGTAGGAGTCACCGTTGGCCAACTGCCTGGAGGAGGAGCGGTGGCTGGCGAATATATCGGTCAACTTGTCTTCCAAACCAGCGGAGACACCACCACCATTCCCGTGACCGTCACGGTTGGTGCAGCACCATTTACACAGTTGAATCCGATCAGCTTCACCATGCCATTCGGTGGTGCAAACCCGCTTCCCCAGGTCCTGAACGTAGCTATGATCGATAATTCGACGGTGCGTTTCAGCGCGTCGGTTGCAACGGCCAAGGGCGGCAGCTGGCTGTCCATTTCTCCCTCGGGCGGCGGCTGCTGCAACACTCCGCTGGCGATTGCAGCGAGTGTGAACGCAGGCTCGCTCGCAGCGGGAACCTACACTGCCGAGATTATTTTCACCGAGTACTCCAACCCCGGACGGTCGATGGTTGTGCCCGTGAACCTCACCATCGTCGCCAGCGGCGCATTTTTTGACAACCTGCCCGGAGCATTGAGCTTCTCCTTCAAGACGGGCGGCGCCGCCACCTCACAGATCGTGCAAGTCGGGAACGGTGGAAGCGGAACTTTGAGCTGGACCGCTACGACCAGCACTGCCGATGGTGGTGCCTGGCTGACAGCAACGCCCTCCAGTGGAACCGCGCCCTCGATTGCGACAATCTCGGTCACCGCTGCAAATCTGCCTAACGGCGGTCAAGTCGCCGGAACCTTCAGCGGTCAACTGGTTTTCCAGACAGCAGGAGACACGACCACCATCCCGGTCACGGTCACAGTGGGAACCGCCGTGTTCACGCAAATGAACCCCATCAGTTTCACCATGCCATTCGGCGGTTCGAATCCACTGCCGCAGGTGCTCAACATCTCCATCACTGACGAATCGACCATCCGTTTTAGTGTGAACGCTTCATCGGCCAAGGGTGGCGCTTGGCTGTCGATCTCTCCCTCGGGAGGAGGTTGCTGCAATACGCCGCTGGCTCTTACCGTAAGCGTAAGCGCGAGTACGCTGGCGGCGGGAACCTACACGGGAGAGATCATCATCACCCAATACTCCAACCCCGGCCTGTCGATGACCATCCCGGTAACGTTGACCATCGGTGCCTCCTCGAGCGCATTCTTCGACAGCCTCGCGGGAGGACTGAGCTTCTCCGTGCAGCCCGGCAAGAAGGCGACTCCGCAGGCGCTTCTCGTCGGGAACGGAGGTGCCGGCACGTTAAAATTTACCGTGGCTCCGAGCACCGCTGACGGCGGCGCCTGGTTGACCGTGAGTCCTCTCCTTGGATCGGTTGCCAAGGGAGCGCCTCCCAAAGCACTCACGGTCTCGGTCAACGTCCTCAACTTGCCCGGAGGCGGCGTCCTGGCTGGGACCTTCACCGGTCAACTGCTGCTTGAGGCGCCTGGAAGCATCGCGACCGTTCCGGTCACGGTCACTGTAGGCAAGGCCTCCTTCTCTCAAGTGAACCCGATCAGCTTCGTCATGCCGTTTGGCGGGGCAAATCCGCTGCCTCAGGTCCTGACTATCCCGGCCAGCGACAATTCCGCGATTCGCTTCTCTGCGAGCGCGACCACCGGTAAGGGTGGTAACTGGCTCAGTATCTCTCCCTCCGGCGGCGGCTGCTGCAACGCACCTCTGCCCGTCAGGGTCAGTGTCAGCGCCAGCTCTCTTGCAGTCGGATACTACACCGGAGAAATCAGCATCATCGAATACGCCAACCCCGGCCGATCCATGACCGTGCCCGTCACTCTGGCGGTCCTGGCTTCCAGCAAGGCGTTCTTCGATAACCTTCCCGGCCAGACCAGCTTCTCATTCAAGCCGAGCAGTACGAACCCTCCATCGCAGACCGTTGTTGTCGGTAACGGCGGAGCCGGAACTCTGAACTGGAGCGTTTCGGCCAGTACCGCCTCTTCCCCCAAGTGGCTCAAGGTACTTCCCGTAACCGGCACGAACGCCGGGACGTACAACGTATCCGTCACCAACTCGGCTCTGCCCGGAAAGGGACTCATAGCCGGCACGTACATCGGGCAGCAGGTGCTGAAAGCCACAACTGGCAACGTGACCATTCCCGTGGTGGTCACGGTAGGCGATCCCGTCTTCGTTCCGCTTCCGACCGTCACCTTCAATACCACCGTCGGCGTGAATCCCGCGCCGCAGGTGATAAGCATCGCCAGCACCAGTGCCGTCATTCGCTTCACGCCGATCGCGGCGTCGGGCAAGGGCGGGAACTGGCTAAGCATCTCTCCCTCGGGCCTCGGCTGTTGCAACACGCCCACGAACGTCACTGTCAGCGCAAATGCCAGCGCGCTGGCGGCGGGAACCTATGTTGGAGAGATCAACGTCATCCAGTATGCCAACCCTGCGGAGTCGATGACGATCCCCGTGGTTCTCAATGTCCACTGACGGAATGGGTCCACAACACAACAAACGCCGGACTGCATGCTCAGGCATGCAGTCCGGTTCCACAGATAAATCCCGCTGCGTTGTTCTGAAAATCGCGGAGAGTCGTCGCGTTCTAGCCAAGCCACTGCGGGTTGGCGACGGTGCCGTCAAACTGGTGACTAGTTTTGTAGAGTTCGAACTGGCCTCCCTCCGCAGCCTGTAACGTTTTTGCCAGAAGCGCCGCAACTTGGGAGGCGCCCATCGGCTGAAAAGTGTTTGCGGCGTGGAGAGCCTGCTGAAGGATCTGAAGCGAATCGCAGCCAGTGATCACAACACTGGTAGGGAGATTCATAGCGTAGTGCAGACACTCCACCGGTGTAACCGTCTTGCTTCTGAGAATAACCTTATCGCCCATTGGTTTCATGCCCAGAACTCCGACGCCGTCCCTGGTCAACACCGGCAAGACCTTCTTTTCAAAACTGTCGAAGTGAGCGTCCATCACATTGAGAGGCATCTGAACGGCATCGAACGTGAATCCATGCTTTGAGGCGGTAGCCAGCATCTTCAAATGAATGTCCGGACTCTTGTGCCCTGTGAAGCCGATAAAACGAATCTTGCCCGCCTTTCGGGCTTCCACGGCGGCCTCCATCCCACCGCCTTCGGCAAAAATGCGGTCCGGATCGGAATCGCGAATCACTTCATGAAACTGGAGTAAGTCAATCCGATCCGTCTGCAACCGCCGCAACGATTCATTGAGTTGAGTTGCTGCAGCAGTTTTATTTCGGCCATCGATTTTGGTCATCAAAAAGGCCTTCTGGCGATAACCATCGCGCAGCGCTTTGCCCATTCGAATTTCGCTCTCTCCGCCGTTGTAGTCCCAGCAGTTATCGAGAAAATTGATTCCTTCATCGATTCCCGTGCGAATAATGCGAATGCTCTCTTCGGGATCGCTCTGATTGCCCAGGTGATACCCACCGAGCCCGATCAGCGAAACCTTCTCGCCCGTGCGGCCCAGCGTTCGATATGGCATTCCGTTCTTAGTATCGGGCTTAGTATCCGGCTTTGCGGCCCCACTTAGGCTACCGGCCATCAACAAGGATGCGGCAGTCATGCCAATAAACTCTCTTCTACTCACGGCGAGGTCATGATTCGCGAACATTGTGTCTTGCAATGGCGACCGATCGGAACGATCGGATCGTGGTTGAGTCGAGTCACTGTTGTTGAGAGTCATGGAAGATCCTCCCTGTGCAACCGCACCCGTCAATGGTATCCGAAAATGGTTATCCGAAAATGCTGTTGTTCGAGAGCGGCAAATCGCGGACCCGTTTGCCAGTGGCGGCGAAAATTGCGTTGCAAAACGCGGCCACAAACGGAGGTACGCCCGGTTCTCCCACGCCGGCGGGCGGTGCAGTGCTTTCGGTAATGTAGACGTTGGTTTGGACCGGGACCTCGTTGATTCGGGCCACGGGATAGTCATTGAAATTAGATTGCTGGATTACGCCGTCCTTCGCGGTAATCTCGCCGCTGCGGACGATGCTCGTGCCAAAAACCACTGCGCCTTCGAATTGCGCGCGCGTCGCTTCCGGATTCACGACGAGCCCCGCATCCACCGCTGTATCAACACGCGGAATGCGGATCTCGCCCTGGTCGTCCACCTCCACTTCAACTACCGTGGCGACGTAGGTCAAGAAACTGCGATGGGCGGCGATGCCAAACCCGTGCCCCTTTCTGCTCTTCTTTTTGGCCCACCCGGATTTTTCGGCAACCATCTCGATAACCTGCCGCAGCCGGCCGGTTTCCCAAGGATAGGTTTTGTAATCCGCGCCGTAGTTCGGATACTGCACATTGGTGAAGTCCAAAGTGCGAGGCGGTCCGATAAGGTCTAAAAGATACTCCACTGGATCGCGATGCGCGCGGTGGGCAAGCTCATCCGTGAAGCACTGAACTCCGAAAGCGTGATAGATGTTGGCAACAGATCGCAGCCAACCTATCCTGACATGAGCTTGCGCAGGACCGTTCTCGATGCGCATGTTGGGCAGATCATAGGGAAGATCCGTCCAGCCCTGTTGCAGGTGCGGCGGGTCGCCATAGACCGCGTTCACATCGAAGGTGGAGCTGATCGGCGGAAATACCGATCTCTGCAGCCAAGCCGTGGGCTTTCCCTTGTCATCGACGGCTGCCTTCAGATACATCGCAGCAACGGCGTTGTAATAGTCAAACTTGATGTCGTCTTCCCGCGTCCACACAACTTTTACGGGGCGGCCCAGCTTCTTTGACAAGACCGCAGCCTCGGCAACATAGTCAGGCTTGGATTTTCTTCCAAATCCGCCGCCCAGCAATGTGACGTGACAAGTCACGTTCTCTTTCGGAATGCCGAGTTCGGAAGACATAATTGCCTGCGCCGCCTGGGGATTTTGTGTGGGCGCCCAGGCAGTGACTTTTCCGTCCTTGAATTCCGCCAGCGCCACCAGGGGTTCCATCGCAGCGTGGGCCAGCAGTGGAACGTAGTAATCGGCTTCAAACACATTTTTTGCCGTGGGGAACGCTTTGGCCGAGTCGCCCACGTTGCGGACAAGTCTTCCCGGCTTGTGAGCTGTTTCTCTAAGCTCTTTCTTGTATTCCACGGAATCGTAGGATTCGTTGGGTCCGCGGTCCCAGGTTATCTTCAGTTTTTTGCGGCCTTGGAATGCAGCCCACGTATTGTCCGCAATCACGGCCACACCGCCCAAAGGCTGGAAGGCCGCGGGAGGTTTAAACGGATCGATGCTCACCGTTTGGTGCACTCCCGCAACCTTCAGCGCTTCCTGATCGTCAAGAGTCTTTACTTTCCCGCCGAAGACCGGAGGACGTTCAATCGACGCGTACACCATGCCATCCACGCGCGCGTCCATTCCAAACATCGCTTTTCCCGTGCAGAGTTTTTCCAGGTCATAGCTGGTCGCTCCCTTCCCGATGTACCGCCACTCCGACGGTTTTTTCAGCGGGATCTGTTCCTTCTTGGGGACGGTAAGGCGCGCCGCCTCCGCGGCCAGTTCACCGTAACCCAGGCTCCGGCCCGTCGCCTTGTGAACCACCGTGTGGAGCTCGGTTGAACACTCCGACGCGGGAACGTTCCACTGTTGCGCGGCACCCTGGATCAACATCCAACGCGCGGATGCCCCACAGTCGCGCATAGTGTCAAAGAAACTGCGAATGGAATGCGAGCCGTCCGTATTTTGGTCGCCATATCGCTGATCGCCAATCGCCTGGTCGATCTTCACGCGCTTAAAGTCGGCGTCAAGCTCGTCTGCAAGCACGAGCGGCAAGGTTGTGCGGATGACGGTTCCCATCTCTGACCGGTGCGCCACGATGTAGACGGTTCCATCCCGCTGAATTCCGACAAACAGATTTGGGTGAAATGTTGCCCGGTCCGCGTCATTTTGGCCGTCCGCCGGTTGTCCATGCCTCAGCAGCGGCGGGATGTATCGCACCGCGAGGATAAGCGCTCCCGCCCCAAAAGCTCCTTTGAGAAACCGCCGTCGGCTTACATTCTCGATTTGACTCATGCGATTTTCCCCGCTGCCAGCTTGATCGCCTGGCGGATTCGTTGGTAGGTTCCACAGCGGCAGATGTTGCCCGCCATAGCGTCATCGATTTCCTGGTCCGTAGGATGCGGCTTGCTCTTTAACAGAGAAATCGCCTGCATGATCTGTCCGGACTGACAATATCCGCACTGCGGAACATTCGTCTCCATCCACGCTTGCTGCACCGGATGAAGCCCGTTTCCCCCGATGTCCTCAATCGTTCGAATCTCGCTATCCGCCGCCGCGCTCATTGGTGTGACGCACGACCGGATTGCTTCGCCGTTCTTATGAACAGTGCAGGCGCCGCAGAGCGCCATACCGCAGCCAAACTTTGTTCCCGTCAGTCCCAGCACGTCGCGCAGGTACCACAACAGGGGCATATCGGGATCGCCGTCAAAGCTCCGATCGTTCCCATTTACTCTGAGCTTCACCATCTCGGTCCCCCTTTTCGTCATTCGGACGAGCATTCTATGTGCCACGTTGCACGGAAGCTATTGGGAGCCAAAACCCAGCGCGCTTCTCAGTTTTGGATCCGCTGCGAGACGCAATCTCTTTTCCCGAATGTCCGCAGTTCGACACTCGCGTCGAAGGATTGAACACAGTCGTCGAATGGCAGCGGGCAATGAAAAGAGAGGAAGGCATACTACGGGCCGGAATACGCTCCAGTCCATCGCAAACCCGCAGTCTGTCGGAGAGGCACGCCCTCGCAGTATGGCAAGAGACTTGCTTCTGTTCAAGTTGACCGAATAAGTCGGAACTCGGTCCAACAGAAATGGAGAGCCACGACCGGAAAGTCTTTCGCCAACTGTAGTGCGTTCAGGTTGTAAGCAATCAGCAACCATCGCTGGAGGAGAGTCACGAAAATGGGTGCCCGCTCGGTTTTTTTTACCGCGGCAGTATGTGCTATTACATGGATCTTTCCGTCTTCGAGGTTGGCTGCGCAAAATACGCATTTCCATAACGCGCCAACGTCAAGCGTTCAGCTAAAGAACCCGTACGCCGGGCAGACCGCAGCCGTCGCAGCAGGCTCAAGACTGTATACGATGAACTGCGGCTCTTGCCATGGAATCAGGGGACGCGGAACCGGAAACATCCCTGCGCTATCCCAAGGGCCCACGCAATCCGCGCCAGACGGGGAGGTCTTCTGGTTCATCACAACCGGATCCGTCAATAACGGCATGCCCGCTTGGGCCAGCCTGTCTGAGCAGAAACGATGGCAGATTGTTACTTACTTGAAGTCAGTCAAGAATTCCCGGAGCACGCAAAAAACCGCTTCTGCATCTCCTGAGGCAAGGCCTGCCGATGTAAAGCCAGTTAAAACCAATGCCCCGGCGCCGCAAGCACCATATACAGATTATCGCTTTGAGCAACCTGGAAAAATCCGCAAGATCACAGCGCAAGATCTTCCGGCGCCGTATGCCACCGAGTCGGCGAACAGAGGACCTCAGATGGTTGCCCGTCCGCACGATGCATGGCCGAAGGCTCCGGCGGGATTCACCGTGCAGCAATATGCAACCGGACTCGATAATCCGAGATTGATCCGGACTGCCCCCAACGGCGATTTTTTCCTGGCAGAGAGCAGCAGCGGCGAAATCAAGGTGTTTCGCGGAATCAGCAGCGACGGCAAGCCCGAGCAGACAGGCACCTTCGCGACCGGACTCAACCAACCCTACGGCATCGCCTTCTTTCCTCGCGGAGATAACCCTGAATGGGTGTACGTTGGAAACACCGACGCAGTCGTCCGGTTTGCATATCAAAATGGGGACTTGAAAGCAAGTGGGCCGGCGCAGCACATTGTCGAGCTGCCCCACGGCCAAGGGCACTGGACGCGCGATGTGCAGTTCACGGCCGACGGCAAGAAAATGTTCGTCGCAGTCGGGTCGCGGTCGAATGTTGACGACCCCGAGACCACACCGGATGAAAAGAATCGCGCCGACATCCTGGAGTTCAACCCCGACGGCTCAGGAATACGAGTCTACGCGTATGGGATCCGCAACGCGGGAGGCGGGCTGGCGATCAATCCGAAGACGGGTGAGTTATGGTGCTCGGTGAACGAACGTGACGGCTTGGGAGACAATCTAGTGCCCGACTACATCACTCATGTCGAAGAAGGCGGATTTTATGGCTGGCCATGGTGGTACATGGGAGGCCATCAGGATCCGCGCCATGAAGGCAAACATCCGGAGTTGAGAGAGAAGGTCATTGTTCCCGACGTGTTGTTACAGCCTCACAACGCTTCACTCGAGATGACGTTCTACGAAGGCGCGCAATTCCCGGCCGAATATCAGGGAGATATATTCGCATCCGAGCACGGTTCATGGAATCGATCGGTGCGCGCCGGATATGAAGTGATCCGCGTACCTCTGCACCAGACAGCCCGGGCCAGCGGCGAGTATGAAGATTTTGTGACTGGATTTGTGGTCGACAATCGATACGTGTGGGGCAGGCCGGTCGGCATCACTGTAGCTCAGGACGGATCGTTGCTGGTAACCGATGACGGTTCGAACTCCATCTGGCGCATCAGCTACACGGGCACTACGAACAAAAGCGCGAGCGAACGAAACCATGCCGGCCACAGTGCTGCAAGCCACGGTACGAAGCGCGCATCTGAGTAGGAGGCGCGTGATTAAGTTAGTGAGCGCGATCGCGACTTTGGGATTGTGCGCTTTCCAATTCGGAGACCGGTATGGCTTGAATAATATGCCATTCGGGCAAGCGCAACCCCTGGTCTCCGATCTGGCAAAGGCGCGGAGATTGGCGAAGCAAGGGAACATTGATCTGCTCGTGGGACAGACGGTTCCGGGAAAGGCTGCGAGTCTTCGAGGTGAAATCACCGATGCGAATTGTTACCTCGGCAGCCACACGCACGGATACGACCATGCCTTCTGCGCCAAGATGTGCGCGGCGGCTGGTAGTCCTCTGGTATTTGTTTCCGACCAGGGCGGAGAGATTTATCTTGTGCTCAGCGAACGGAACGGCATACGGCTTCCTGAGAACGTTCTCGATCGCATAGGAGTTCCTGGGACCGTGGTCAAAGGTAAAGTGCTCGACGCCGGCGGAGTGCGCGCCCTGGCGGTTGAGGGGTTGGCGCCTTGAGCGGCTGCGTGACACGAAGTTTGAATTAACAGTGATGGAGGTCAATATGAACAAGAAAGAAATCTCTGCGAGTTTCGCTGGGAATATCTCGCTCGGCGGTGAAATTTCCGTGCATCGCCTCGGCTTCGGGGCAATGCGCCTTACCGGCGATGGCATCTGGGGCCCGCCAAAAGATCGGAAGGGGGCGCTAGCGGTTCTTCGCCGCGCTGTGGAACTCGATGTCAATTTTATCGACACCGCGGATTCCTACGGGCCGCACGTAAACGAGGAACTGATTGCCGAAGCCTTGTTTCCTTACCCAACTGGCCTGGTGATTGCGACCAAGGGAGGATGGAACCGTCCGGGCCCGAATCAGTGGACCCACGATGCAACTCCTTCTCACCTTCGCGAGGCGGTTGAGGGCAGCCTCAAGAGGCTGCGACTGGACCGGATCGACGTTTACCAACTGCACATTCCAGACCCCGTTGTCTCCTTCGACGCGTCGGTAGAAACTCTTGCCGCGCTGCGAAGTGAAGGAAAGATTCGCCTGGTCGCGCTGTCCAACGTCACGCAAGAGCACATCGAGCGAGCGCGCAAAATTGTCCCCATCGTCTCTGTGCAGAATCGCTATAGCTTTGCCGACCGCGAATGGGACTACGTAGTGAGTTATTGTCAGCGGAATGGAATTGCTTTTATCCCGTGGTTCCCACTCGGAGCTGGCAAGGTTGCCGGGGAAGTTCTTAACCGAATCGCGCAGGCGCACGGTGGGAGGCCGATCCAAATAGCGTTGGCCTGGCTCTTGCGACGATCTCCCATCATGCTGCCGATTCCCGGGACATCGTCGATCGAACATCTCGAGCAGAATGTCGCGGCGGCTTCACTGCGCTTAGCTGGAGAAGAATACGAGGAGCTTTCCGGGGTCCGCGAACTGGTGGGATCGCGGTGAGAGAATTTGAGCTTTTAGAGGCACGAGCTTCGACCACTCAGGAAATAATGGAGACTCTATGAAACGTCTTACTACAAATCAGGTGAAACTCGGATTCATTGGCCTGGGTAACATGGGAAGCCGGATCGCATATCGGCTGCTTAATCACGGATACCAACTCTCCGTGTACGATACGGATCCAGCTAAGACGCAGGTCATCGCAGCACAAGGCGCCGCCGTTGCTGAGAACATTCGGGAACTGGCACGCACTGCCGATGTGGTTCTCTCCTGCTTGACCAACGATGAAGCAGTTCGGAGCGTTTATACGGAGCCTGAGGGAATTTTCGCTGGG
>Ga0185299_10001133_pt1 | contig 56801 bp, 51 predicted proteins | sample PaiPotPPA55metaG_FD_128002 | JGI IMG/M metagenome (GOLD analysis project Ga0185299, IMG submission 128002) | Iron sulfur acid spring bacterial and archeal communities from Banff, Canada, to study Microbial Dark Matter (Phase II) - Paint Pots PPA... ... | reverse complement strand
TCCGCTCCTTCCTCAAAGCCCTCGAGAAGGAGGGCGAGCTGCGCCGCGTCCGCGCGGAGGTCGATCCCTACCTGGAGGTCGGGGAGATCACCGACCGGGTGCAGAAGAAGCGGGAGAACGGCGAGCCGGGGCCCGCGCTGCTGTTCGAGAACGTCAAGGGTTCGCGGCTGCCGCTGGCCATGAACGTCTTCGGCAGCGAGCGCCGGCTGTGCATGGCGCTCGGCCTGGACAGCCTGGACGAGATCGGCGATCGGATCGGCGGACTGCTCAAGCCTGAGATGCCGCACGGCCTGTCCGGGCTCAAGGAGGCGCTCGGCAAGGCCGCGCAACTGCGTACCGTGCCGCCGAAGCGAGTGAAGGACGCGCCCTGCCAGGAGATCGTGCTGACCGGCGACGCCGTCGACCTCAACCTGCTTCCGGCGCTGCACACCTGGCCGCAGGACGGCGGCGCGTTCTTCAACCTGGGCCTGACGCACACGAAGCACCCGGAGACCGGCCAGCGCAATCTCGGCCTCTACCGGTTGCAGCGGCACGACGAGCGCACGGTCGGCATGCACTGGCAGATCCACAAGGACTCGACGAACCACTACGCCGTCGCCCAACGACGCGGCGAGCGGCTGCCGGTCGCGATCGCCTTCGGCTGCCCCCCGGTCGTCAGCTACGCGGCCACCGCGCCGCTGCCCGCGGACATCGACGAATACCTGTTCGCCGGATTCGTCCAGCGCGAGCGGGTCGAGCTGGTCGACTGCAAGACGGTGCCGCTGCAGGTCCCCGCCAACTGCGAGGTCGTCCTCGAGGGCTGGCTGGAACCCGGCGTGACGCTGCCGGAAGGCCCCTTCGGCGACCACACCGGCTTCTACACCCCGGTCGAGCCCTTCCCGGCGCTCACCGTCACGACGATGACCATGAGGAAGGAGGCGATGTTCCAGTCCATCGTCGTCGGCCGCCCGCCGACCGAGGACGGCCCGCTCGGCAAGGCCACCGAGCGCTTCTTCCTGCCGCTGATCAAGATGCTCATCCCGGACATCGTCGACTACGACCTGCCGGAGACCGGCGGCTTCCACAACTGCGCGATCGTCTCCGTCGACAAGCGCTTCCCCAAGCACGCGCAGAAGGTGATGCACGCGATCTGGGGCGCCGGCCTGATGTCGCTGACCAAGCTGATCGTCGTCGTGGACGCCGATTGCGACGTGCACGACTACGCCGAAGTCTCCTGGCGCGCGTTCGGCAACGTGGACTACGCTCGCGACCTGCTGCTGACCGAGGGCGCGGTGGACCACCTGGACCACGCCTCGTACCAGCAGTTCTGGGGCGGCAAGATCGGCATCGACGCGACGCGTAAGCTGCCCGAAGAGGGCTACACGCGCAATGGCGGCTGGCCGGAGATGATCGTCTCCGACCCGGCGACGGCGGCCAAGGTGGACCGGCGTTGGAAGGAGTACGGCCTGTGACGACCGTCGCGGAAGCCGCGGGCCCGATGCCCGCACAGGGCTTGGGCGGCAAGGCGAAGGCGTTCAAGAACCTGGTGCTGCTAGAGCACTCGGTCTTCGCGCTTCCCTTCGCATACATCGCGGCGTTGACGGCGATGTTCTCCGTCTCGAAGACCGTGCACTGGCTGCAACTGCTGCTGGTGACCATAGCCATGGTCGGCGCACGCAGCTTCGCCATGGCGGTGAACAGGATCATCGACCGCGAATTCGACGCGAGGAACCCCCGCACCGCGCAGCGGGAACTCGTCACCGGCGTGCTGTCGGTGAAGTCCGCGTGGATCGGCGCCGTCGCCGCGCTAGCGGTCTTCCTGGCGGTCGCGGCGGAACTGAACTGGCTCGTCTTCTGGCTGGCCCCCGTCGCCGTCATCCCGCTGGTCGTCTACCCCTACGGCAAGCGCTTCACGAGCGTCCCCCACGCACTGCTCGCGCTCGCCCAAGCGATCGGCCCGATCGGCGCCTGGATGGCCGTGACCGGCAAGTGGAGCTGGGACGCGGTCGTGCTAGGCCTGGCAGTAGGCATCTGGATCGGCGGCTTCGACCTGATCTTCGCCCTCCAGGACATCGAGACGGACCGCGAGCAGGGCCTAGGCTCGGTCCCCGCGAAGTGGGGCATCGCGGTAGCCCTGAACGGAGCCCGCGCCGCCCACGTCGTCACGACGGCCCTATTCGTCTGGTTCGGCCTACTGACCCACGCCGGCATCTTCTGGTGGCTAGGCATCGCCGTAGTCGTCTGCGCGTTCATTTATGAGCACTCACTCCTCCACCCGAAGGACCTGTCAAGGCTCAACCGCGCATTCTTCACGGTCAATGGCTTCGTCGGAATAGCGCTGTTCTGTTTTGCCCTGGCGGACTTGCTGGTCCGCGGCCTGCGCGGCTGATAACGGCGCCGATTCGACGTCAAACGGCGCCATACTTCGACGTCTGGCGCAGGGGTGGCGAATTAGTCCAATCATCGGCGTGTCGTATCAGTGGTGATCGTGGTGTGCATACGATCACATGTGTCGGGTGAGTGGAAGGGACCCGGCGGCTTGACAGGGTGGCTGGCGGCCATCTAATCTTGTCTCAATTCGCCCCACCTTCCTCCGGGAATGGTGGGGGTTTATTTTTTGGCGGGGTTGTGTCCGACCGGGTCATCGTCTTCATCGACTACGAGAACCTCCGTTTCTCGGCTCTCACTTGCTTTCACCCCACGGGTGCCGCGCGGACCGACGGAAACGTCGATCCGTACGCTCTTGCCCAGCTGCTGGTGCAGCGCCGGAACGACGAATCCCACCTGAGCCAGGTGCGCGTTTACCGTGGCCGTCCCAGTCCACTGAAGCAGCCTGCCGCGGCAGCAGCGAACGACGCGCAGGCGGAGGCCTGGTCGCGCGACCCCGCGGTAGAGGTGATTCGTCGGAACCTGCGCTACCCACCGGACTACCCGATCGCGGCGGCACAGGAGAAGGGCGTCGACCTCGCGCTTGGAGTGGATTTCGTGAGTCTGGCCTGGCAAGGCGCGTACGACGCCGGAATCATCGTGTCGCGGGATGCCGACTTGCTGCCCGCACTCGAGGAGGTCTCAGCCTTCGACCTCGCGCGCGTGGAGGTGATGGCATGGCAGCGCTCTACTCGGATCAGTTTTCCCGGTGGACAGCTGCCGTGGTGCCATCGGCTCACCCGGGACGACTACGAGTCGATCCGCGACACCACCGACTACCTCAAAGGTAGGTCTTGACCCGAGTTGGTCTCCGCGTGCTGCGGCGTGCACCCTGGAAGCATGAGCAGCGAGCAGCGCAGGCCGTGGGTGGTGGGGATCTCCGGGGCCTCGGGGACGCCGTATGCGGTGGCGGCGATCGGGGGGTTGCTGGATGCGGGGGAGGACGTCGACCTGGTGGTGAGCCGGGCGGCGCGGCTGACGATCCTGGACGAGACGGGGATCTCCTTCCGCGACTCGCACTGGCGCGATGACCTCGCGGCGCTGCTGGACTGGAAGGTCTCTGATACGCGGCTGGACGCGGTGCGCTACTGGACCGCTGGGGACTTCGCCGCGGGCCCCTCGTCCGGCAGTTATCCGGCGCGGGGGATGCTGGTGATTCCCGCCACGGCCGCGGCGGTGGCCGGGATCAGCATCGGGCTGTCGAAGGACCTGCTGCAGCGCGCGGCCTCGGTCACGTTGAAGGAGCGCCGGCCGCTGGTGTTGGTGGTACGGGAGACGCCGCTGGGCTCGAGCACCCTGGAGCAGCTTTTGGCGCTGAGCCGTGAGGGTGCGGTGATCATGCCCGCCTCGCCCGGCTTCTACGCGGGCGGGCAGAGCGTGCGGCGACTGGTGGACTTCGTCGCCGGCAAGGCCCTGGACGCGCTCGGCGTCCCGCACTCGCTGCTGCGCCGTTGGAGCGGGCAGTTGGGCGAGGCGCGGGACGCCGACTGACGAGCGGAGCCGCAAGGAGGGGGTGGCCGCGCTTCCTGGAACGGCCGGACGGCTCCGTTCACCGTCTCTGAGTGGCTTGTCCGGGCGGCGGCCGGGGCTTGCTTGCTTCTGCTACCGCACTGCCGCTGCCGCCGCTTGCCGGTGCTGGTTACTTCTTCTTGGCCGCGACGCGCTTGGTCGCGCGCCGGACCAGACGCATCCGCGAGGCCTCGGCGCGCAGCTCGGCCTGCCGGGCCCTGGCGAGTTCGTGCGTGAACATTTTCCGCCCCCTACTGCTTGTGATCGAAGATCTTACTGTCTCTATGCCTTTGATTCTAAGGTATTATCGCCGTTCCGTCCAATTGATCACAGGTGGTGTTCGGGCCGCGGGGAGAGGGCAGTAACCTTTTCGGCGCGAGGGGGGTGGGCCCCCGCGCGAGAGTCGTCGGAAGGCGAGGAGCACTGTGGATGCGGTCGACCGCACGCTGGTAGAGGCGCTGCGCGCCAACGGCCGGGCCACCTATGCGGAGCTCGCCCGGCTCGTCGGGCTCTCCGGACCGAGCGTCACCGACCGGATCAACCGGCTCGAGCAGGCCGGGGTGATCACCGGCTACCGTGCGGCGGTCGACCCGAGCACCCTCGGGCTCGGCGTCACGGCGCTGATCGGTGTGCTGCTCTCGGACGCGGCCGACCTCGACGACGTGGCGCGGCGGCTCAAGGACGTGCCGGAGATCGAAGACTGCTGGTTCGTCGCGGGCGAGGAGTCCTTCGTGCTCAAGGTGCGCGTGGCCGATCCGGTGGGCCTGGAGAAGATCATCGGGCGGCTCGGCCGGATCCGCGGGGTGGCCCGGACCCGCACCACGATCGCGCTGTCGACGAAGTGGGAGGCGCGGCAGATCCCGATCCCGGCGGAGGATTGAACACCCGCCTCGGCGTACGCTGGTTGGATATCGACTGCGTAGCTGAAAGAGGAGCGGGCCGTGGACGTCGGACTCAAGCGGGAACTCGAAGCCAAGGTGTTCGCAGGCGAGCGCCTGAGCCGCGAGGACGGCGAAGCTCTCTACGCCTGCGACGACCTGGCCTGGCTCGGCTCGCTGGCGCACCATGTGCGGACGAAGAAGAACGGCGACAAGGTCTTCTTCAACGTCAACCGGCACCTGAACATGACCAATGTGTGTTCCGCTTCCTGCGCCTACTGCTCCTTCCAGCGCAAGCCGGGGGAGAAGGACGCGTACACGATGCGCATCGAGGAGGCCGTGCGCCTCGCCAAGGCGATGGAGCCGGACGGCATCACCGAACTGCACATCGTCAACGGCCTGCACCCGACCCTGCCCTGGCGCTATTACCCGAAGTCGATCAGCGAGCTCAAGGCCGTGCTGCCGGGCGTCTCGATCAAGGCGTTCACCGCCACCGAGATCCACTGGTTCGAGAAGATCTCGGGTCTGAGCGCCGACGAGATCCTGGACGAGCTGATCGACGCCGGCCTCGAGTCGCTGACCGGCGGCGGCGCCGAGATCTTCGACTGGGAGATCCGGCAGCGGATCGTCGACCACGCCACGCACTGGGAGGACTGGTCGCGCATCCACCGGCTCGCTCACAGCAAGGGCCTGCGTACGCCCTCGACGATGCTCTACGGGCACATCGAGGAGCCGCGGCACCGGGTGGACCACGTCCTGCGGCTGCGTGAGTTGCAGGACGAGACCAACGGCTTCGCCGTGTTCATCCCGCTGCGCTTCCAGCACGACTTCCACGACTCCAAGGACGGCAAGCAGCGCAACCGGCTGATGAACCAGCCGATGGCCACCGGGGCCGAGGCGCTCAAGACCTTCGCCGTCTCCCGGCTGCTGCTGGACAACTTCGACCACGTCAAGTGCTTCTGGGTGATGCACGGCCTCGGCACCGCTGGGCTCTCGCTCAACTACGGCGTGGACGACCTGGACGGCTCGGTGGTCGAGTACAAGATCACGCATGACGCGGACGAGTTCGGCACGCCCAACAAGATGACCCGGGACAGCCTGCTCGACCTGATCCGCGACGCAGGCTTCACCCCCGTCGAGCGCAACACCCGCTACGAGGTCGTGCGCGAGTTCCCGGGGCCCGACGCGGAGCGCCGTGAGTCGCCGCAGTCGATGGTCTTCGCCGAATAAGGCATAGCTATGCGTGACTATGCGGTCACGTGATGTTTCACGTGGAACATCATGCGGAGTTCGGCAATCTTATGCGAGAATGGTTCGCATGACGCTGGAATTCGAGGTGGACCCGGAGCTGACCGAGCAGCTTCGGGCCGAGATCGTCGCCTGCTGGACCGATGTCTCCAACGCGGGCGGGGCGGTGGGCTTCCTGCCCCCGGTGACCATGGACGACGTGCAGCCGACGGCCGAGGAGCAGTTCGCCGGGGTCCTGACCGGACGGGACCGGCTGGTCGTCGGGCGCACCGTGGGCGGCGGGCAGCCCGGCCGGCTGGCCGCGCTCGCCTTCCTGGTCGGCGGCAACCATCGGCTGCGCACGCACAGCCTGACCGTGAAGCGGGTCATGGTGCACCCCGACTACCAGGGCTCCGGCTACGGCTACCGGCTGATGGCCGAGCTGGCCGCCGTCTCCCGGGAGTCGGGGGTCGAGCAGCTGCACCTCGACTGCCGCGGCGGCACCGGGAACGACCTGTTCTACAAGAGGTGCGGCTACCAGGAGTACGGCCGGCTTCCCAAGGGCCTCAAACTGCCCGGTAGGACGCAGGACGGCGCCGGCGCGACGCCGTACCGGGACCTCATTCTCATGGCTCTGGAGCTGTGAGGTACCGTGAATCCGTGAGTGCGAATAATGAGCCCGTGGAGGCCACCCCGCCGCGAATCCCGCACGCCACCCTGCGTTACACGACGTTGCGGCTCGCGCTGTTCGTGGTCGCCCTGGTCCTGATGTGGGGCATCGCGAAGCTGGCCGGGATGGACCTGAGCACGGACACCAACCGGCTGATCCTGCTGGCCGTGGCGCTGCTGCTGTCCAGCTCGGTCTCCTTCTTCGCGCTCTCCAAGTACCGGGACGCGATGTCGGCCGGGCTGGTGGCCCGCTCCCAGCGGCTCAGCAGGAAGCTTCAGGACTCGGCCTCCTTCGAGGACGAGGAAGGCGACGCGTGACCGCCCAGGGTGCTGCGGACCGCAAACCGCGGGTAGGACACATCCAGTTTCTGAACTGCCTGCCGATCTACTGGGGCCTGGTGCACTCCGGCGCGCTGCTCGACCTCGATCTCGTCAAGGACAGCCCGGAGCGGCTGAGCGAGCAGCTCGTCGCGGGCAGCCTGGACATCGCGCCGATCACCTTCGTCGAGTTCCTCAAGCACAGCGAGGACCTCGTCGTGCTGGACGGCCTCGCGGTCGGCTCCGACGGCCCGGTCATGTCCTGCAACCTGGTCTCCCAGCTGCCCTTCGAGGAGCTCGACGGGCAGCGCGTCGCCCTCGGCTCGACCTCGCGCACCACCGTGCAGCTGGCCCAACTGCTGCTGCGCGAGCGGTTCCACGTGACGCCCGAGTACTACACCTGCCCGCCGGACCTCAACATCATGATGCAAGAGGCCCCCGGTGCGGTGCTGATCGGCGACCCGGCGCTGCGGGCCGCGCTCTACGACGTGCCCCGGCTCGGCCTGCGCATGCTCGACCTCGGCGAGGCCTGGAAGGACTGGAGCGGCCTGCCCATGGTCTTCGCGGTCTGGGCCGTGCGCCGCGACTACCTCGCCGCGCACCCCGAACTCGTCCGCGAGGTCCACCGCGGCTTCCTGCACTCCCGCGACCTCGCGCTGGAAGAGGTGGACAAGGTGGCCGCGCAGGTCGCCCGCTGGGAGGTGTTCGACGCCGCCGCGCTCGAGCGCTACTTCACCACCCTCGACTTCTCCTTCGGGCCGCGCCAGCTGGCCGGGGCCCGGGAGTTCGCCCGCCAGATCGGCGGGCAGATCGCCGTCGATCCGGACGTGCGGATCGAAGTCCTCAGCGCCGACGCATAGGGTGGGTCTCATGAGCGAAGTGTTGGAGCGCGCGGCGGCCGGCGGCCGGATCAGCGAAGAAGAGGCCCTCGAGCTCTACCGGCACGCGCCGCTGCACGAACTCGGCCAGGCCGCCGATACCGCGCGCCGGGCCAAGCTGCCCTATCTCGCGGACACGGCGACGTACATCATCGAGCGCAACATCAACTACACCAACGTCTGCGTGACGGCGTGTAAGTTCTGCGCCTTCTACGTGCCGCCCAAGTCGGCCGACGGCTGGTCGCGCGACCTCGACGAGATCCTGCGCCGCTGCGGCGAGACCGTGGAGCTCGGCGGCACCCAGATCATGTTCCAGGGCGGACACCACCCGGACTACGGCGTCGAGTACTACGAGCGGGCGTTCTCCGCGATCAAGGTGCAGTACCCGCAGCTGGTCATCCACTCGCTCGGCGCCTCCGAGATCCAGCACATGGCCAAGGTCTCCGGCGTCTCCATCGAGGAGGCCGCCGGCCGGATCAAGGCCGCGGGCCTCGACTCGCTCGCCGGAGCCGGCGCCGAAATGCTGCCGGAGCGGCCGCGCACGGTCATCGCCCCGCTCAAGGAGAGCGGCGAGCGCTGGCTGGAGATCATGGAGACCGCGCACAGGCTCGGGCTCGAATCGACCTCGACGATGCTGATGGGCACCGGCGAGACCAACGCTGAGCGGATCCGCCACCTCGCCATGATCCGCGACGTGCAGGACCGCACCGGCGGCTTCCGCGCGTTCATCCCGTACACCTACCAGCCGCTCAACAACCACCTCAAGGGCCGGACGCAGACCACGACCCTGGAGTACCTGCGGCTGATCGCGGTCGCGCGGCTGTTCCTGTACAACGTCAACCACATCCAGGGCTCGTGGCTGACCACCGGCAAGGAAGCGGGCCAGCTCAGCCTGCACTACGGCGCGGACGACCTCGGCTCGGTCATGCTGGAGGAGAACGTCGTCTCCTCCGCCGGCGCCCGGCACCGGTCGAACCGCAGTGAGCTGATCCACCTGATCCGCACGGCGGGCCGCGTCCCGGCGCAGCGCAGCACGACGTACGAACTGCTGGCGGTGCACGAGAACCCGGCCGACGACCCGGTGGACGACCGCGTCCGCTCGCACATCGCCTCGACCGCGCTGACCGTCGTCGACTGTCCCCCGTCGGCCGGGAGGCCGGGGGCGTCGCAGGGGGCGCATGCCGGTCTGGCGTGCGCCGGAGCGGCTGTCGGCTCGGTGCGGGCGATTCGGTAAGGTCGGGGGCATGCAGACTCTCCACAGCGCGCCGATAGTCCTGCCCGTCTCCGCGGAACCGATCGGCGATGGAGCGGTACTCGTCGACGGCGACCGGGTGCTCGCGGTCGGGACGCGCACCGCGCTGCTCGCCGAGTACCCCGGCGTCCGGGAACGGGCGTGGTCCGGCGTGCTGACGGCCGGTCTGGTCAACGCGCACGCGCACCTGCAGTACACCGACTTCGAAGAGCTCAACGCGCTCGACGAGCCGTTCCACGTGTGGATTTCCAAGCTCACCGCCAAGCGCGCCAGCTTCACTGACGCGATGTGGGGCGAGTCCACCCGCCGCGGTCTGCACCTGATGCTGCGCTCCGGCATCACCTCGGTCGCCGACATCGTCACCGACCCGACCGGGGTCCTGCCACCGACCGGCCGCAGCGGGATCGGCGGCGTGTCCTACATCGAGATCGTCTTCGAGGACGCGCGCAGCTGGTCCGAGTCGGGTCGTGCCCGCCTGCTGGAGCGGCTCGGCTCCGGGCTCGGCGGAAGCAGGGCGCTCGGAGTCTCGCCGCACACGCCCTACACCGTCGCCAGCGCCGTCCTCCAGGACTGCGTGGCGATCGCGCGGGACAAGGGGCTGCGGCTGCACCCGCACGTCGCCGAGTCGCCCGCCGAGTCGGAGTACGTGCTGACCGGCACCGGGCCGTTCGCCGAGCAGATGACGAAGTTCGGCAAGTCGATGGAGCTGATCCGCGACGGCGGCAGCGGTCTGAGCCCCGTCCGCTTCCTCGACAAGCTCGGCGTCTTCGGGCCGGACATGCACGCGGCGCACTGCGTGCACTGCGACCCGGCGGACCGCGAGGTGCTGCGCTCCCGCGGCGTCTACGCGGCCCTGTGCGCCCGCTCGAACAAGATCCTGCAGTCCGGCCAGCCGCCGGTCGCCGACTACCTGCGCGAGGACTCGCCCTTCGGCATCGGCACCGACTCGCTCGCCTCGACGCCGTCGCTGGACCTGCTCGAAGAGGCCGCAGCGCTGCGTACGCTGGCCTTGAGCCAGGGTTACGACGCGGCCGACCTGGACCGCCGGATCTTCGAGGCCGCCACGCTAGGCGGCGCGGGAGCGATGGGCCTGACCGACGTCGGCAGGCTCGAAGCCGGCTCGCGCGCCGACTTCGCGGTCTTCGCGCTGCCCGAACTCGAGTCCGTCGTGCCCGAGACCGCGTACGGCGCCCTGCTCGACGCGGCGGGTGCTGGAGAGCACAAGTGCCTCGGCACCGTCCTCGGCGGGACGATCGTGCACCGAGGATAGAAGCGGGTCTTCCGGGTCAGGCCGTGGCGCGGTGCAGGGTGACGATGCCGCCGGTGAGGTCGCGCCAGGCGACCTTGGACCAGCCCGAAGCCTGGATCAGGGTCGCGAGGCCGCGCTGGTCGGGCCAGGCGCGGATGGATTCGGCGAGGTAGACGTACGCCTCGGGGTTGGTCGCGACCTTGTTCGCGATGGCGGGGAGGGCGCGCATCAGGTACTCGAGGTACACGGTGCGGAACGGCGCGAACCTGGGGTGGGAGAACTCGCAGATCAGCAGTCGGCCGCCGGGCTTGGTCACGCGGCGCAGCTCGCGTAGGCCGGCGGTGGTGTCCGCTACGTTGCGCAGGCCGAAGGAGATCGTCACCGCGTCGAACACGCCGTCCTTGAACGGCAGCTTCATCGCGTCGCCCGCGGCGAAGTCCAGGTGCGGGTTGCGCTCCTTGCCGACCTCCAGCATGCCCAGCGAGAAGTCGCAGGCCACGACGCTCGCCCCGGCCTGCTGGAAGGGCAGCGACGAGGTGCCGGTGCCGGCCGCCAGGTCGAGCACCCGCTCACCCGGACGGGCGTCCACGGCCTGGGCCACGGCCCGCCTCCACAGCCGGGCCTGGCCCAGCGACAGCAGGTCGTTCGTCAGGTCGTAGCGCTCGGCCACGCCGTCGAACATAGCTGCAACCTCGTGCGGATCCTTGGCCAACGACGCTCTGCTCATGCCTCTATCCTGACACCTACCGCAATGCGCGTGGGCAAAGGGGCTCGAAATCGTGACGCGTCGAGTGGCCGCTGTGGGCCTGGCAGGAGTGCTGGCGTTCGCCGCGGCGTGCACGGGGAGCTCGGTCGGCGCTCGGCATGCGGCGCCGTCCAGTCCGCGTCAAAGTGCTGCGTCGGGCGCTGGGGGACAGGTCGGGGTGACGGGCGCGGCGTCGGCGGGGATCGATGTGGCGGCGGAGAACGCCAAGGTGGGGACTAGCGGGTGGGCCCTCGACGACGGTGCGCTTGGTGCGCAGGACGCTATTGAGGGCTACACGGACCTGGCGTCGGTTGCGCCGGGGGAGTCCTTCAAGCTCTACGTCTCGACGACCGCTTCCTCGTTCGTCGCCACGGCCTACCGGATCGGCTACTACGGCGGCGCCGACGGGACGAAGGTCTGGCAGTCCGGGCAGACGCCGGGGGTCCACCAGACGGCGCAGTCGTTCGTCTCCGCCACCCGGACGGTCGAATGCGATTGGCAGCCCTCGATGACCGTCGATACGGCCGGATGGGTGCCTGGGGAGTACCTGATCAAGCTTGTGTCGTCGTCCGGCGATCAGCGTTACGTGCCGCTGGTGGTGCACTCGACCTCGACCGTCGGGAAGGTCGTGATCCTCGCCGGGATCACGACGTGGCAGGCGTACAACACCTGGGGCGGCTACTCGCTCTACCAAGGTCCGAACGGCGCCTATGACACGCGTGCTTACGCGGTCTCGTTCGACCGACCGTATATAGATCCGGACGAGCCTGAGGGCGATGGGCTTTTCTTTCCCTTCGACCAGGCGCTCGTCTCCTTCGTCGAGCAGCACGATCTGCCGGTCGCCTACGAGACCGACCTCGAGCTCGAGACCAGCCCGCAACTGTTCGACGGTGCGCGGGCGATCGTCTCGGACGGGCATGACGAGTACTACTCCGCGAACATGCGTGCCACGTTGCAGAACGCGCGGGACAAGCAGGGCACCAACCTCGCGTTCCTCGGCGCGAACGCGATCTTCCGGCACATCAGGTGGGGTTCGACGCAGCTCGGGCCCGACCGTTTGGTGATCTGCTACAAGGACTACTCGATCGACCCGCTCTACCCCTCCGACCCGGCGGACACCACCCAGGACTGGCGCTACGCCCCTGACCCGCGGCCGGAGAACGCGCTGACGGGTTCGCTCTACCAGTGCAATCCGGTCAACGCGGCGTACGTGGTGTACGACCCCGGCAACTGGATCTTCGCGGGGACGGGCGTGACGCAGGGCACCTCGTTCCCCGGACTCGTCGGCCCCGAATACGACCGGGTCGTGGACATCGCGACCACGCCGCATCCGATCGAGGTGCTCAGCCATTCGCCGTTGACCTGCGGCGGGAGCGCGAGCGCGCAGGAATCCTCGTACTACACGGCGGCCTCGGGCGCGGGGGTGTTCGACGCGGCGACGATGCGCTGGGAGTGCGCGCTCGGCTCCGAGTGCTCGACCCGTTTCGGCACGGCCGCGCGGGCTTTCGTTCGCAAGGCGACGCTGAACCTGCTGACGGCCTTCGCGCGGGGTCCGGCCGGCAAGGTGCATCCGGCTGCGGACAACACGGCCACCGACAACGTGCCGACGGGGGAGGGGCTCGGCATCGATTAGCGGCGCGATGAGCGACGCGGCGAAGGACTCTGGATTTTCGATGAATCCGGGCATTCGGCTCTTATGTAAGACTCATGCTATAAACGGCAAACTGGACGGGTGGATTTCGCGCCGAGTTCGAGTACCCCCGTCCTGCGCCGTCGGCTGCTGATCGGACTCGGGCTGCCGCTGCTCGCGGCGCTGCTCACCCGGATCGCGTGGACCGAGCAGACGCTCTCGGACGGCTCCAACACCATTCTGGAGGGCTGGGATTTCGCCCACGGGAATGTGTTGCTGCACGGATGGATACTGTCCGACGTCTCCTTCTACGCGCTCGAAGTTCCGGTGGCTGCGCTCAGTGTGTTAATGGTTGGGGCCAGTGCGGCGGCAGTGCACCTCACGGCGGGGCTGGTGTTCACCCTCGTCATCGCTTGCACGCTCTGGTGTGACGGAGGAGGCCCCATTTCGCGCCGGGTGCTTGTGCTCGCGGTCCTGCTCGTGCCGCTGTCGGACGCCGTGGCACGCCGCGCGCTGATCGCCGGGGTGGACCATCTCGGGTCCAGCGTGTTCATACTGCTGTCCGCCCTGATCGTGGACCGGTTGCGTGGGCGTTGGTACGCGCCATGGCTGCTCTTGCTGGTGCTCACGCTCGGCGGGGTCAGCGACGGATTCGTCACTTACGTCGGGGTGCCTGCGGTTATCGGCGTTTGTTGCTGGTCGATGCTCGTGGATCGGAGATCAGGCTGGGACCTACTGCGGCTCGCGGCGGCGGCTGTGCTCTCGGTACCAGCGGCGCAGCACGTACGCAGCGTGTTGCGGCACCTGGGCGCTTACGCGATGACCGCGCCCGACACCGTCGCCTCGCCGCGCTCCGAGTGGGCAGCGCATGCACGCAGCATGTGGTTCGGGCTGCGGGTGCTGCTTGGCTTTGCCCAGCCGAGCGGCGGCCTCGCGGGCGTGTGCACGCTCGTACTCGGCTGGACGCTGCTCGGCCTGATCATCCTCGGCGGGATCAGGACCCTGTGGCATTGGCGGACGAGCCATACGGCGCAGCGAATATCCATACTTTTAGTACCGGGGGCGCTCGCCGCGTACACGCTATCGGAGCAATCGGGGAAGGCGGGCAACGCCTTCGACCTCGCCGGAGCCGTGCCGTTCTGCGCACTGCTGGCGGCGAACGCGTTGCCGGACCTGGACCGGCGGAGCGTCAGACGAGGGCTCCGGAGGGCGGCGATCGCGGCGATCGGCGGCGTCACCGCGCTCGCCGTGTTGTTCGCCGCCGGGCAGCCCGCCGCGTCGGCGGACTCGGCGGGGCTGATCGCCAGGCTGCGCGCGCTGCGGCTCAGCTACGGGATCAGCGACTACCAGGTCGCGTCGTCGACCACCGTCGAGTCTGACCTGCGGGTCGATGTGCGCGCGGTGGTCTGGAACGGCGACGGATTCGATGTGTACGGCTGGGAGACCAGAACCCCGTGGTACAGCGCCGCGAAGCATGACGCGAGCTTCTTCGTCACCTCCGCGTCCGACGGCGGGACGACTCCGGCTGACGTGGTCTCCGTGTTCGGACGGCCCGAGGCGGAGTATCGGGTCGGCGAGTACGAGGTGCTGGTGTACGGCTACAACCTGCTGACCCGGGTTACCCCGTCGGCGCGACCGACGGGTTGAAGTGCACGCGAGCGAAGAGCCGACAATCGGTCCGGATAGACTTCCGATGTGCAGAGTTTGAGCGAGAACCAGGCCGATGTCATCGTCGTCGGCGCCGGGCCGGCCGGGTCGACCACCGCCTACCACCTTGCGCAGGCCGGCCTCGACGTCCTGCTGTTGGAGAAGACCGCGTTCCCGCGCGAGAAGATCTGCGGCGACGGGCTCACCCCGCGCGCCGTCACCCAGCTGGTCCGGATGGGCATCGACACCTCGACGGACGCGGGCTGGCTGCACAACCGGGGCCTGCGCATCCTGGCCGGCGGGCTCCAGCTCGAGCTCGACTGGCCCGAGCTGGCCGCGCACCCGAACTTCGGCCTCGTCCGGCCTCGCGCCGACTTCGACGACCTGCTCGCCCGGCAGGCCAAGCAGGCGGGCGTGCGGCTGCTGGAGAGCTGCAACGTCACCGGGCCGATCCTGGACCCGCGCACGTCCCGCATCGTCGGGGTGAGCGCGAAGCTCGGCGGCGAGCGCGCGGACCAGGCGGAGACCGAGTTCCGCGCTCCGCTGGTGGTCGCGGCGGACGGCAACTCGACCCGGCTCTCGATCGCGATGGGGCTGCACAAGCGCGAGGACCGGCCGATGGGCGTGGCCTACCGCGCGTACTACAAGAACCCGCGGCACATCGACGACTACCTCGAGTCCTGGTTGGAACTCAGCGACGCGAAGCACCCGGATCGCCTGCTGCCGGGCTACGGCTGGATCTTCGGCATGGGTGACGGCACCTCGAACATCGGCCTCGGCATCCTGGACACCTCCAAGGCCTTCGGCAAGGTGGACTACCGGGACATGATGCAGCGCTGGCTGGCCACCACCCCGCCGGAGTGGGAGCTGACCGAGGAGAACCGCACCGTCCCGATCCGCGGCGCCGCGCTGCCGATGGGCTTCAACCGCAAGCCGCACTACACGCGCGGGTTGCTGCTGGTCGGCGACGCGGGCGGCATGGTGAACCCGTTCAACGGCGAGGGCATCGCGTACGCCATGGAGTCCGGCGAACTGGCCGCGCGGGTGATCGCCCAGGCCAACGCGCGCACCGGCACCTACGCCCGGGAGCTCGCGCTCGGCGACTACCCGCGGATCCTGGCCGAGACCTACGGCGGTTACTACACGCTGGGCCGGCTGTTCGTGAAGATGATCGGCAACCCGAAGGTGATGCAGCTGGCCACGCAGCGCGGCCTGTCGCACCCGATGCTGATGAAGTTCTTGCTCAAGCTGATGGCGAACCTGACCGACCCGCGCGGCGGGGACTCGATGGACCGGATCATCAACGGCCTCGCGAAGGTGACGCCCCGGGCGTAACCGGACAGCGCGCGGACCTGACCGCGCGGAGCCCTCGAGGTCCCTTCACCCCGCCCGGGGCGGGGGGACCTTTTCGTCGTTCCGGGGGCGACGGAGATCGGCTTCTACATGAGGTAGAGGTCCAAAGTCAAAGCGATCTCACTGATTGGATCACCCGTCAGCGGGTCACTCGACCGATTGTGACAGCGCTCACAAAGGTAGATCGTAACGAAATATCCGTTCCGTGATCGACGATCAATTCGGATCTATCCGATTACTGCTGACCTGGGCGTGACGCAGATCACGGAGCGCGATGCGGCCAGTGAGGACTACGTTACGGATCAGCAGGAGGTCGCATCCCCGCGCCGTGGCGGACATCACATCTGACGCGGCGTAGGATGTCGGCTGGCAAAGGCGGGTTCGCGCAAAACTGCACAGCCGGGCGAGTGGAGCGTGACGCGGCGGCACCTACCGCGTTGGGCTTGTGAATTCCTTCACGAGTAGATGGAGGTGACGGCGCGGATGGACACGTACGTCCCAGTGCTCATCCTGGGCCTGATCGCGGGCGGGTTCGCGGTCTTCTCGGTCGTCATGGGATCGATGACCGGGCCCAAGCGGTACAACCGGGCCAAATACGACAGCTACGAGTGCGGCATCGAGCCGACGCCGCAGCCGGCCGGCGGCGGCCGCTTCCCCGTCAAGTACTACCTGACGGCGATGCTCTTCATCGTCTTCGACATCGAGATCGTCTTCCTTTATCCGTGGGCCGTGGCGTTCAACTCGCTCGGCTGGTTCGGTCTCGCGGAGATGTTCCTGTTCATCCTTTCCGTCTTCGTCGCCTACGCCTACGTCTGGCGTCGCGGCGGACTCGAGTGGGACTAGGAGGCGAGAGATGGGCATCGAGGAGAAGGTTCCGAGCGGCTTCATGCTCAGCACCGTCGAGGGGCTGGCCGGCTATATGCGCAAGGGCTCGCTGTGGCCCGCGACCTTCGGCCTGGCCTGCTGCGCCATCGAGATGATGGCCACCGGGGCCGGCCGCTACGACCTGGCCCGCTTCGGCATGGAGGTCTTCCGCGCCTCGCCCCGGCAGGCCGACCTGATGATCGTCGCCGGGCGGGTGAGCCAGAAGATGGCGCCGGTGCTGCGGCAGATCTACGACCAGATGCCGAACCCCAAGTGGGTGCTCTCGATGGGGGTCTGCGCCTCCTCCGGCGGCATGTTCAACAACTACGCGATCGTGCAGGGGGTGGACCACGTCGTGCCGGTCGACATCTACCTGCCCGGCTGCCCGCCCCGGCCGGAGATGCTGATGGACGCGATCATCAAGCTGCACGAGGAGATCCAGCGGATGCCCCTCGGCGTGGACCGCGAGCAGGCGGCGCGGGCGGCGGAAGAGGCGGCGCTCAAGGCGATCCCGACGATCGAAATGAAGGGGCTGCTGCGCCCATGAGCGAAAGCGCGAACCTTCCCCAGCCGCTCGCCGAGCAGGCCGCCGAGGTCGTGGCGGTGCGTCGCGGCATGTTCGGCGGGAACGGGACGAGCGGGGACACTTCGGGCTACGGCCGCCTGGTGCGGACGATCGAGTTCCCCGGCCAGTCGCCGCGTCCGTACGGCGGCTACTTCGACGAGGTCGAGAACGAGCTGTTCGGCGCGCTCGATGAGCAGGATCTCGCTCCCGAGCGTGCCATCGAGAAGGTCGTGGTGTACCGCGACCAGCTGACCTTCCACGTGCGCCGTGAGCACCTGCTCGCGGTGGCCAAGGTGCTGCGCGACGATCCGGCCCTGCGGTTCGAACTCTGCCTCGGCGTGTCCGGGGTGCACTTCCCCGATGAGATCGGCCGCGAGTTGCAGATCCTCGTGCCGCTACTGTCGATCACGCACAACCGCCGGGTTCAGCTGCAGACGACCTGCCCGGACACCGATCCGCACGTCCCCTCGCTCACGCCGGTGTATCCGGCGACGGACTGGCACGAGCGGGAGACCTGGGACATGTTCGGGATCGTCTTCGACGGCCACCCGGCGCTGACCAGGATCCTGATGCCGGACGACTGGCCCGGCCACCCGCAGCGCAAGGACTACCCGCTCGGCGGCATCCCCGTCGAGTTCAAGGGCGCGCAGATCCCGGCACCGGATCAGCGGAGGAGCTACCGATGAGCCTTGATGTAGCACAGGCGGTGGGTGACGACATGGACGGGCAGCAGGATCCCTACGCGGCGGCCGGAAGCGTCGGCTCCGAAGAGGGGACCGAGACGGTCTACACGCTGTCCGGCGGCGACTGGGACGAGATCGCCCGGGAGCTGGCCGGAGCGCAGGAAGGCGAGACGCCGGAGGAGCGGATCGTCGTCAACATGGGGCCGCAGCATCCGTCCACGCACGGGGTGCTGCGGCTCGTCGTCGAGACCGAGGGCGAGACCGTCACCGAGGTCCGCTGCGGGATCGGCTTCCTGCACACCGGGATCGAGAAGAGCCTCGAGTACCGCAACTGGACCCAAGGCGTCACCTTCGTCACTCGGATGGATTACACGACCCCGCTGTTCCAGGAGGTCGCGTACTGCCTCGCGGTGGAGAAGCTGCTCGACGTCGAGGACCAGATCCCGGAGCGGGCGAGCGTCATCAGGGTCATGCTGATGGAGCTCAACCGGATCGCCTCGCACATGGTGTGCATCGCCACCGGCGGCATGGAGATGGGCGCGCTCAGCGCGATGATCTTCGGCTTCCGCGAGCGCGAGCTGGTGCTGGACATCTTCGAGATGATCACCGGCCTGCGGATGAACCACGCGTTCGTCCGGCCCGGCGGCGTCGCCCAGGACCTGCCGCCCGGCGCGGTGGACAAGATCCGCGAGTTCCTGGCGCTGATGCCGACGCGGATGAGGGACATCGAGGCTCTCTGCAACGAGAACCCGATCTTCAAGGGGCGGACGGAGGGCATCGGCTACCTCGATCTGACCGGCTGCATGGCGCTCGGCATCACCGGGCCCCCGTTGCGGGCCACCGGACTGCCGCACGACCTGCGTAAGACGCAGCCCTACTGCGGCTACGAGAACTACGAGTTCGACGTCGTCACCTGGGACACCAGCGACTGCTACGCCCGCTACCGGATCCGGATGGACGAGATCCGCGAGTCGCTCAAGATCATCGAGCAGTGCCTGGACAAGCTCAAGCCGGGCCCGGTGATGATCGAGGACAAGAAGATCGCCTGGCCCGCGCAGCTCGCCCTCGGCGGCGACGGCATGGGCAACTCGCTCGACCACATCCGGCACATCATGGGCGAGTCGATGGAGGCGCTGATCCACCACTTCAAGCTGGTGACCGAGGGCTTCCACGTCCCGCCGGGCCAGGTCTACGTGGGGATCGAGTCGCCGAAGGGCGAGCTCGGCTGCCATGCGGTCTCGGACGGGGGGACGCGTCCGTACCGGGTGCACTTCCGCGATCCGTCGTTCAACAACCTGCAGGCCGTCTCCGTAATGTCCGAGGGCGGCATGATCGCCGACCTCATTGTGGCTGTGGCCTCGCTTGACCCGGTGATGGGTGGTGTCGACCGTTGAGCAGCACTGAGATCGGAATGCCAATCGTTCCGACCAAAGGTTATCCACAGGATGTGAAGGACCGGCTCGATCTGGACTCCGACGCGGTGATCGCGCGGTACCCGGTCGTACGTTCGGCCCTGCTGCCGCTGCTTCACCTGGTGCAGGCCGAGGAGGGTTACGTCTCGGGTGACGGCATCAAGTACTGCGCGGAGAAGCTTGATCTGACGACGGCTGAGGTCAGCGGCGTCGTCACCTTCTATTCGATGTACAAGCGGCAGCAGGTCGGCGACTACCACGTGGGCGTGTGCACCAACACGCTCTGCGCGGTGCTCGGCGGCGACGAGATCCTCGCGACGCTCAAGGAGCACCTCGGCGTCGAGAACGACGAACGCACTCCCGAGAGCGCGGAGGGCCGCAGTCTGACGCTCGAGCACATCGAGTGCAACGCCGCCTGCGACTTCGCGCCGATGATGACGGTGAACTGGGAGTTCTTCGACAACATGACTCCCGAGAAGGCGAAGCAGTTGGTCGACGACCTGCTTGCCGGCCGTCCGGTCATCGCAAGCCGGGGTCCGGCGGTCTGCTCCTTCCGCGAGACCGAGCGCATCCTCGCCGGGTTCGAGGACCGGCGCGAGGACGCGGTACGCGGCGGCGGCTCGGCCGGGCCGGAATCCCTCGTAGGGCTCAAGATCGCGCAGCAGCGGGGTGAATACGCGTGACGCTCAAACTGGCCCCGGTCCTCTCCCGCGCCTGGGATGAGCAGGACTCCTACACCATCGACGGCTACCGGCGGCACGACGGCTACACCGCCCTCCGCAAGGCCCTGACGCAGATGACGCCGGACGAGGTCATCACCGAGGTCAAGGACTCCGGGCTGCGCGGACGCGGCGGCGGCGGCTTCCCGACCGGCGTCAAATGGAGCTTCATCCCGCAGGGCGACGGCAAGCCGCACTACCTCGTCGTCAACGCGGACGAGTCCGAGCCGGGCACCTGCAAGGACATCCCGTTCATGATGGCGAACCCGCACGAGTTGGTCGAGGGCGTCGTCATCGCCGCCTACGCGATCCGGTGCAGCCAGGCCTTCATCTACGTGCGCGGCGAGGTCACGCACGTGGTCCGGCGGCTGCTCGCGGCGGTCCGGGAGGCGTACGCGGCCGGGTTCCTCGGCAAGGACATCCTCGGCACCGGATTCGACCTCGAGCTCGTCGTGCACGTCGGCGCGGGCGCGTACATCTGCGGCGAGGAGACGGCGCTGCTCGACTCGCTCGAAGGCCGCCGCGGCCAGCCGCGCAACCGGCCGCCCTTCCCGGCGGTCGAGGGCCTCTACGCCAGCCCGACCTGCGTCAACAACGTCGAGTCCATCGCCTCGGTGCCCTCGATCATCCGCAACGGCAAGGACTGGTTCCGCACCTTCGGCAGCGAGAAGAGTGCCGGCTTCGGCTTCTTCTCCCTCTCCGGCCACGTGACCAGGCCCGGCCAGTACGAGGCGGGTCTCGGGGTGACGCTGCGCGAACTGCTGGACCTGGCCGGAGGCATTCGGCACGGGCACCGGCTGAAGTTCTGGACGCCCGGTGGATCCTCCACGCCGCTGTTCACCGAAGAGCACCTGGACGTGCCACTCGACTTCGAGAACGTCGCGGCGGCCGGGTCCATCCTCGGCACCCGCGCGCTCCAGGTCTTCGACGAGACCACCTGCGTGGTGCGCGCCGCGCTGCGCTGGACCGAGTTCTACGCGCACGAGTCCTGCGGCAAGTGCACGCCCTGCCGCGAGGGGACCTACTGGCTGGTCCAGGCCTATAAGAGGCTTGAGGCAGGGCAGGGTGACGAGGCGGAGCTCGAGAAGCTGCTCGACATCTGCGACAACATCAACGGCCGCGCCTTCTGCGCGCTCGGTGACGGAGCGGTCGCGCCGATCACCTCCTCCATCAAGTACTTCCGCGACGAGTACCTCGAGCACCTGCGCCAAGGGGGCTGTCCCTTCGACCCGGCCCGCACCACGGTTTGGGCTCCGGCCCTGACGGGAGCGATCTGACATGACCGTTACCACCTCAAACGAGGCGGAGATCGAGGAAGTTCCACCGGGCCACGTCAAGCTCACCGTGGACGGCGTCGAGGTCGTCGCCAAGAAGGGCGAGCTGATCATCCGGGTCGCGGAGCGGCTCGGCTTCGCCATCCCGCGCTTCTGCGACCACCCGCTGCTCGAGCCGGTCGGCGCCTGCCGGCAGTGCCTGGTGGAGGTCGAGGGGCAGCGTAAGCCGCTCGCCTCGTGCACCACGACCGTCACCGACGGAATGGTCGTCAAGACCCAGCGCACGTCCGCGGTCGCCGACAAGGCGCAGCACGGCGTGATGGAACTGCTGCTGATCAACCACCCGCTGGACTGCCCGGTCTGCGACAAGGGCGGCGAGTGCCCGCTGCAGAACCAGGCGCTGAGCAACGGACGCGGCGAAACACGCTTCGAGGGAATGAAGCGCACCTTCGCCAAGCCGATCAACCTCTCCGCGCAGGTGCTGCTCGACCGCGAACGCTGCGTCAGCTGCGCGCGCTGCACCCGCTTCTCCGAGCAGATCGCGGGAGACCCCTTCATCGAGCTGCTCGACCGCGGCGCGCAGCAGCAGGTCGGCATCTCGGTCGCCGGGGATCAGGACCTCGAGTCCTACTTCTCCGGCAACACCATTCAGATCTGCCCGGTCGGCGCGCTCACCAGCGCGGCCTACCGATTCCGCTCCCGGCCCTTCGACCTGGTCTCCTCGCCGAGCGCCTGCGAGCACTGCGCCTCCGGCTGCGCGCTGCGCACCGACAACCGGCGCGGCAAGGTGCTGCGACGGCTGGCGGGGGACGATCCGCTGGTCAACGAGGAGTGGAACTGCGACAAGGGCCGCTTCGCCTTCCAGTACGCGACCCAAGCCGATCGGATTACTACGCCACTCGTGCGTAACAGCGACGGCGAGCTCGCCCCGGCCTCCTGGCCCGAGGCGCTGCGTGTCGCGGCGGAGGGTCTGCGAGCGGGACGAGGCCAGGCGGGCGTGCTCGTCGGCGGACGCGCGACGCTCGAGGACGCCTACGCCTACGCCAAGTTCGCCCGGCTCGCGCTCGACACCAACGACATCGACTTCCGCGCGAGGCCGCATGGCCGCGAGGAGGTGGAATTCCTGGCCGCACACGTCGCGGGACGTGGCCCCGACTCCGGAGCCGTCACCTACGCGGACCTCGACAAGGCACCTGCCGTGCTGCTCGTCGGGTTCGAGCCCGAGGACGAGTCGCCGATCGTGTTCCTGCGCCTGCGCAAGGCGGCGCGGGTGAACAAGACGCAGGTCGTCGCCATAGCGCCGCTGGCCACGCGCGGACTGCGCAAGTGCGGCGGCACGCTGCTGAAGGCGGCCCCGCACACCGAACCCGAGTTCCTGCGCGCACTCGCCGACGGCACCTTCGAAGCAGGGCTCGACCACGCCGCGCTGGACGTCGCCAGGCAACTGCGCGAGGACGGCGCGGTCATCCTCGTCGGCGAGCGGCTGGCCGGTGTTCCGGGTGCGCTGAGCGCGGCGCTGCGGCTGGCCAAGGCCACTGGAGCGCGGCTCGGCTGGGTTCCTCGGCGCGCGGGTGAGCGCGGCGCGGTCGAGGCCGGGGCGGTGGCCAACCTGCTGCCCGGCGGTCGGCCGATCGGCGACCCGATGGCCCGTGGCCAGGTCGCGACGGCCTGGGGAGTCAGGGCGCTGCCGACGCTGGAGGGCCGGGACGGGGACGCGATCCTCACCGCGGCCCGAGCCGGAGAAATCAGCGCCCTGCTGGTCGGCGGCGTGGACCCGGCCGACCTGCCCGACCCGATCGGCGCGCTCGACGCACTCAAGGCGGCCGGGTTCCTGGTCTCGCTGGAGCTGCGCCGCAGCGCGGTGACGGAGCTGGCCGACGTGGTCTTCCCGGTCGCGGCCGTTGCGGAGAAGGACGGCACGTTCCTGGACTGGGAGGGCAGGGCGCGCGGCTTCTCGGCCGCCCTGAACCCCGAGATCACCCAGACACAGGGCGGCCAGGTCTCCGACCTGCGCGTGCTCGACCGGCTCGCCGATGCGATGGACGTGCACCTTGGGCTCCCTTCGGTCGCCGATGCACGGCGGGAGTTGGGCGCTCTCGGCGCCTGGGATGGTCCCCGGGCCCTTCCTCCCCGTGCCGAAATGCTGCAGTTGCCCGCACCTGCGGCGGGCCAGGCGGTACTCGCGACCTGGCACCAACTGCTCGACGACGGACGGCTGCAGGACGGCGAGAAGCACCTCGCCGCGACCGCCCGCCGACCGGTCGCTCGGCTCTCGGCAGCCACAGCGCAGGAGATCGGAGTCGCCGAGGGCGAGGTGGTTGGGGTGAGCACGGACGCCGGAACGGTGCTGCTGCCGCTGGAGATCGCCGAGCTGCCGGACCGAGTGGTCTGGCTGCCGACGAACTCGCCGGGCTCACACGTGCGCGCGACGCTCAGCGCCGACACCGGGGCGATCGTCGCCTTGTCAGCGGTTTCCGCCGAGGGCGCAGTGGTCCGGAGCGAAGCGGAGGAGCACTCATGAACATGGACCACTGGGTCATCAACGGCTTCGACACCCACATCCCGTGGTGGTTCCTGCTCGCGCTGATCAAGGGCGTCGCGGCCTTCGCGATCATGGTCGTGCTGACCCTGTTCAACATCTGGTTCGAGCGCCGCGTCGTGTCCTGGATGCAGATGCGCATCGGACCCAACCGCGTCGGTCCGCAGGGCCTGCTGCAGTCGCTGGCCGACGGGGTGAAGCTGGCGCTCAAGGAAGACATCGTCCCGGACAACGCGGACAAGCCGATCTTCTGGGCCGCGCCCGTCATCTCCGTAGTCCCGGCCTTCCTCGCCTTCGCGGTCATCCCCTGGGGTCCGTCGGTCTCGATCTTCGGCCACCGCACCACGCTGCAGCTCGTCGATCTGCCGATCGGCGTGCTCTACATCCTGGCCGTCTCCTCGGTCGGCATCTACGGGATCGTGCTGGCCGGCTGGAGCTCGGGCTCGACGTACCCGCTGCTCGGCGGCATCCGCTCGTCCGCGCAGATGATCTCCTACGAGATCGCGATGGGCCTGAGCTTCGCGGGTGTCTTCCTCTACGCGGGCACGATGTCCACGGCCGGAATCGTCGCGGCCCAGCAGCAGACCTGGTACATCCTGCCGCTCTGCATCTCAGGGTTCATCTACATCATCGCGATGGTCGGCGAGACCAACCGGGCCCCCTTCGACCTGCCCGAGGCCGAGGGCGAGCTGGTCGGCGGCTTCCACACCGAGTACAGCTCGCTGAAGTTCGCGCTGTTCTTCCTCGCCGAGTACATCAACCTGGTCACCGTCTCCTGCCTGGCGATCACGCTGTTCTTCGGCGGCTGGCGGGCGCCCTGGCCGATCTCCGTGTGGTCGGGCGCGAACGCGGGCTGGTACCCGATGCTCTGGTTCCTGATCAAGCTGATGATCTTCGTGTTCGTCTTCATCTGGCTGCGCGGCACGCTGCCCCGGCTGCGCTACGACCAGTTCATGAAGCTGGGCTGGAAGGTGCTGATCCCGGTCTCCCTGGTCTGGCTGCTGGTGGTCGCGGTGATCCGCCAGCTCAAGAACGCGGGCGACATGACCGAGGCGCACCTGATCCCGATCTGCCTCGCGGCCGGCGCGCTGTTCATCGTCGTGCTCGTCCTGCTCGAGGTGCGCGAACGCAACCAGCTCAGCCGCGTCAGCCGCGGTCGGGAGGTCGAGGAGCTCGCCCGCGAGGAGGACGTCGACGGCTTCGGCGGCGGCTTCCCGGTACCCCCGATGCCCGGCCAGCTCAAGCCGGTCGTCGACCGCAGACCGCAGCGACAGCCACCGCAACCGAGCCTCGCACTCGCCGCCAACGGACACACCTCAACGGAGGAGGCCCCTGATGGGAGCCAGCGGTAAGAAGGTCGGCGAGGGCGGCAAGCCGGGCCCGCTCGCCTCGGTCGCCGGCTTCGGCGTCACCTTCGGGACGATGTTCAAGAAGCCCAACACCGAGCAGTACCCCGAGGAGAAGGTCCCCACCCAGCTGCGCTTCCACGGCCGGCACCAGCTCAACCGGCACCCGGACGGGCTGGAGAAGTGCATCGGCTGCGAGCTGTGCGCCTGGGCCTGCCCGGCGGACGCGATCTACGTCGAGGGCGCGGACAACACCGAGGAGGCGCGATTCTCCCCGGGTGAGCGCTACGGAGTCGTCTACCAGATCAACTACCTGCGATGCATTCTGTGCGGCCTGTGCATCGAGGCCTGCCCGACCCGCGCGTTGACCATGACGAACGAGTACGAGCTCGCCGACACCAGCCGCGAATCGCTGATCTACGAGAAGGATCGGCTGCTCGCACCGCTGACCGAGGGCATGGTCCCCGCGCCGCACCGGATGGCCCTGAACGAGGCGGGCCAAGAGGTCACCGAGAAGGAGTATTACCGCGGCGAGGTCTCACGCGCCGACGACAACCTGCTCGGCTCGCTGCTTGCGGTCGCGAAGGCCTTCGATGCGGACCCGGAGGTGAGCTCGTAATGGGCAACACCGGCCACGGCGAGACCTTCCTCTTCTGGATCGGCTCGACCGTCTCCGTGCTCGGCGCGCTCGGGCTGATCTTCTCCAAGAAGATCGTGCACGCCGCGCTGTGCCTGTGCACCGTGATGCTCTGCCTGGCCTTCTTCTACATGGCCCAGGGCGCGGTTTTCCTCGGCGTCGTCCAGATCGTCGTCTACACCGGCGCCGTGATGATGCTCTTCCTGTTCGTGCTGATGCTGATCGGCATCGAGTCGCAGGACTCGCTGACCGAGACGATCCGCGGCCAGCGCTGGCTGGCCGTGCCCCTCGTGGTCGTCTTCGGGGCCGTGATGATCGGCGTCTACGCGCACGCGAACCTGCCCGCGTTCATCGGCACGGACGCGGCGAACGCGAAGGGCGGCGGCAACGTCCCCGCCCTCGGCGAACTGCTCTTCTCCCGCTACTACTGGGCCTTCGAAGTCTCCTCGGCCGTTCTGATCACGTCCGCCGTCGGCGCGATGGTGCTCACCCACAAGGAACGCACAGTCGCGCGCAAGTCGCAGCGGGAGCTGTCGATCGAGCGCTTCGAGCGTTGGGGCAAGGGCGAGAAGATCCAGGTCACCGGCCTGCCGAACCCGGGCGTCTACGCGCAGCACAACGCGGTGGACACGCCGGCGCTGCTGCCCGACGGCACGCCGAGCGAGGTCAGCGTCAACGCCACGCTGCGCGGCCGGGACACGGTCCGCGGCTTCCGGCCGCTGCCGCTGCCCAGCAGCAAGCGCGGCGGCTCCAACGGCTCCATCGAACCGGCGGCGAACGAGGAGGTGTCGAAGTGAACCCGGACAACTACCTCTACCTGTCCGCGATCCTGTTCACCCTCGGCGCGCTCGGCGTGCTGATCCGGCGCAACGCCATCGTCGTGTTCATGTGCATCGAGCTGATGCTCAACGCCGCGAACCTGTCCTTCGTCACCTTCAGCCGGATGCACGGCGCACTCGACGGCCAGGTCATCGCCTTCTTCACGATGGTCGTCGCGGCCGCCGAGGTCGTCGTGGGCTTGGCGATCATCATCACGGTCTTCCGCACCCGCCGCTCGGCCTCGGTCGACGACGCCAACCTGCTCAAGTATTAAACGCTTCGCGTTGGAAAGGCGTTGTCGATGCCACCGTCCTATGCCCCGGTCGCGGCGACCGGCACCCTCACCCTCACCGCGTGGGTGATCGCGCTTCCCCTGCTGGGGGCCGCGGTCCTGCTCGTCGGCGGCCGACGCACCAACCGGTTCGGGCACCTGATCGGGTGCGCGGCCGCGCTGGCGTCCTTCGTCCTCGGCGTGATCCTCTTCTTCGCGCTGCTGGCCAAGCCCGGCGGCCAGCGGTCCTTCGACCAGCACGTCTACACCTGGGTCCCGGTGCCCGGCTTCAGCGCCGACGCCGGCTTCCACCTCGACCAGCTCTCGATCATCTTCGTGCTGCTGATCACGGGCGTGGGCTCGCTGATCCACATCTACTCGGTCGGCTACATGGAGCACGACGAGGCGCGGCGGAAGTTCTTCGGCTACCTGAACCTCTTCCTCGCCGCGATGCTCATCCTCGTCCTCGCCGACAACTACCTGCTGCTCTACGCGGGCTGGGAGGGCGTGGGCCTCGCCTCGTACCTGCTGATCGGCTTCTGGCAGCACAAGCCCTCGGCGGCGGTCGCGGCGAAGAAGGCGTTCATCGTCAACCGGGTCGGCGACGTCGGCCTCTCGATCGCGGTCATGCTGATGTATAGCACCTTTGGTGGATTCGGGTTCGCTCAGGTATTCGCGGAGGCACCGGCCGCAAGTCACCGCACTGTCACCGCGATCGGCATGCTGCTGCTGCTCGGCGCCTGCGGCAAATCGGCGCAGTTCCCGCTGCAAAGCTGGCTCGGCGACGCGATGGAGGGCCCGACTCCGGTCAGTGCCCTGATCCACGCGGCCACCATGGTCACGGCTGGGGTTTACTTGATCGTCAGATCCAACGCGATCTTCGACGTGTCCCCCAACGCAAGACTCTTGGTTTGTATCGTAGGAGCGATCACGCTCCTACTAGGAGCGATCGTCGGTTGCGCGAAGGACGACATCAAGAAGGCGCTCGCCGGATCGACGATGTCGCAGATCGGCTACATGATCCTGGCCGCCGGGCTCGGCCCGATCGGCTACGTCTTCGCCATCATGCACCTGGTGACGCACGGCTTCTTCAAGGCCGGGCTCTTCCTCGGCGCCGGGTCGGTCATGCACGGCATGAACGACGACGTGAACATGCGGCACTACGGCGCGCTGCGCAAGTACATGCCGTGGACGTTCGCGACCTTCGGCCTCGGCTATCTCGCGATCATCGGCTGCCCGCCGTTCTCCGGCTACTGGTCCAAGGACAAGATCATCGAGGCGGCCTTCGCCGAGGGCGGCACGTCCGGCTGGATCTTCGGCTGCGTGGCCCTGCTCGGCGCGCTGATCACCGCGTTCTACATGACGCGCGTGATGCTGATGACCTTCTTCGGCCAGAAGCGCTGGGTTCCGGACGACGAAGGCCACGAGCCGCACCCGCACGAGTCGCCGTGGGTCATGGTGATCCCGATGGTCTTGCTGGCAGTGGGTTCCGTCGCCGCGGGCTTCCTGTTCTCCTTCCACAGCGCGTTCCTCAACTGGCTCGAGCCGGTCACCGGCCACAGTGACGGACACTCGCCGATCAACAGCGCCGTGCTTCAGGTGATCACGCTGCTCGCGGTCGTCGTCGGCGTCGGCTACGCGTACCTGGGCTACGGCATCCAGCAGGCCCCGTCGCAGGCCCCGCTCGGTTCGTTCGCCACCCGCGCGGCGCGGCGCGACCTGTACGGCGACGCGTTCAACGAGCTCGTCTTCATGCACGGCGGCCAACTGCTGACCCGGGTGCTCGTGTACTTCGACAGCAAGGGCGTGGACGGCGTGGTCAACGGACTCGCGGCCGGCCTCGGCGGAAGCTCGGGCCGACTACGAAAGCTGCAATCGGGCTTCGTCCGCTCCTACGCGCTCTCGATGTTCGGCGGTGCCACGCTACTCATCGTGGCCTTACTCCTGGTGCGAGGCTGACATGTCGGGCTTCCCGTATCTGACCGTCACGATCGCCTCGCCGCTGCTCGGCGTGGCCGCGATCGCCCTGCTGCCGCCCGCGATGGCCAAGCGGTCCAAGGAGATCGCGCTCGGCGCGTCGATCCTGACGCTCGTCCTCGCGATCATCGACGCGGTGAAGTTCAACGTCGGCGGGCCGAGGTTCCAGCTCAACGAGAACTACAACTGGATCTCCCAGTTCCATATCCACTACTCGGTCGGGGTCGACGGCATCGCGCTCGTCCTGATCCTGATGACTGCCGTCCTCGCCCCGGTGGTGATACTGGCCTCCTGGCATGACGACAAGGATCGGCCGCGTCCGTTCTTCGCACTGCTGCTGGTGCTGGAAGTCATGATGGTCGGCGTCTTCGCGGCCACCGACGTCTTCCTGTTCTACGTGCTCTTCGAGGCGACGCTGATCCCGAGCTACTTCCTGATCGGCTCGTACGGACGCAGCGGCGAGCAGAAGCGCTCGTACGCGGCGGTGAAGTTCCTGCTCTACAACCTCGTCGGCGGACTGCTGATGCTGGCGGCGGTGATCGGGCTCTACGTCGTCGCGAACCGTTCCGTCGCAGACCCCTTCGACTTCCCCGCGCTGGCCAACGCCGTCTCGTCCGGCTCGCTGCACTTCTCGACGAGTGTCGAACGCTGGCTGTTCCTCGGCTTCTTCATCGCCTTCGCGGTCAAGGCGCCGCTGTGGCCGTTCCACACCTGGCTGCCCGACGCCGCCTCCGAGGCCACGCCGGGAACCGCGGTGCTGCTCGTCGGCGTGCTCGACAAGATCGGCACCTTCGGGATGCTGCGCTTCTGCCTCGAGCTGTTCCCGAACGCCTCGCACTACTTCACGCCGCTCGTGCTCGTACTCGCGGTGATCAGCGCGATCTACGGCGCGCTGCTCGCGATCGGCCAGAGCGATATGAAGCGCCTGATCGCGTACACCTCGGTCTCGCACTTCGGCATCATCACCCTGGGCGTGTTCGCCTGGACCTCGCGCGGCCAGGTCGGCGCGACGCTCTACATGGTCAACCACGGGCTTTCCACCGGGGCGCTGTTCCTGCTGGCCGGCTTCCTGATCCGGCGGTCGGGGTCGGCCGAGATCGATGCGTACGGCGGAGTGCAGAAGGTGGCGCCGGTGCTCGCCGGGACCTTCCTGGTGGCCGGTCTCTCCTCACTCGCGCTGCCGGGGCTGAGCTCCTTCGTGAGCGAATTCCTGGTGCTCGTCGGCACCTTCGAGAAATACCCGGTGGCCGCGATCTTCGGCGTCAGCACGATCGTGCTCGCGGGCGTCTACATCCTCTGGATGTATCAGCGCACGATGACCGGCCCGGTCGCCAAATCCGTCGCGAACTTCAAGGACCTCAGCCGGCGCGAGCTCGCGGCGGTCGTCCCGCTGCTGGCGCTGATCCTGGTGCTCGGCTTCGCGCCCGGCATCCTGACGAAGTACATCAACCCGGCCGTCACCCAGTCCACGACGCATGTGACGACAGTCGCGCCACATACCGCCGCCGACGCCGCTCAGGCCGCAGGGAGCCAAAAGTGAGCATCCTCGCCGCGTCAGCCACCTTCACCGCACCTCCCGTCGAGTTCAGCAAACTCTCGCCGATGCTCATCGCCTTCGGCACGGCCACCCTCGGCGTGCTGATCGAGGCCTTCGCCCCCCGCGCGCACCGATACCGGATCCAGGTCGGGCTCGCGCTCGTCGGCATCGCGGCGTCGTTCGCCGCGGTCCTCGTGCTCGCCCGCACTCCCGCCACCACCGTGGCCCAGGGCTCGGTCGCGATCGATGGCACGACGCTCTTCCTGCAGGGCACGATCCTGGTCATCTCGTTCATCGCCTTCCTGGTGATCGCCGAGCGCAAGACCGACCAGAATCAGGACTCGTTCGCCGCGCAGGGCGCCTCCGTCCCCGGCTCGCAGGCCGAGCGCGAGACGACCCGGCGCGGCTGGCAGACCACTGAGATCTATCCGCTGCTGATGTTCTCGGTCGGCGGCATGCTGCTGTTTCCGGCGGCCGACGACCTGCTGACGATGTTCGTCGCACTCGAAGTGCTCTCGCTGCCGCTCTACATCGTCTGCGGCCTCTCCCGGCACCGCCGCCTGCTCTCCCAGGAGTCCGCGCTCAAGTACTTCCTGCTCGGCGCGTTCTCCTCGGCCTTCTTCCTCTACGGCGCTTCGATGCTCTACGGCTACGCCGGCTCGGTGAACCTCAACGTCATCGCGCAGCACGTCGCGCATCCGACAGCCGGATCCGGGCTGCTGTACGCGGGCGTGGCGCTGCTCGTCATGGGCCTGCTGTTCAAGGTCGGCGCCGCGCCCTTCCACATGTGGACGCCCGACGTCTACCAGGGCGCGCCGACCCCGATCACCGGCTTCATGGCAGCCGCCACGAAGATCGCCGCTTTCGGCGCGCTGGTCCGGGTACTGGACGTGGGCCTCGGCGTGAGCAACGCGGAAACCGTCTGGCGGCCGGTGATGCAGGCCGTGGCGATCATCACGATGATCGTCGGCGGCGTGCTCGCGCTGACCCAGCGGGACATCAAGCGGATGCTCGCCTACTCGGCCATCCTCAACGCCGGATACCTGCTGATCGGCGTGACCTCCACGACGGCCCAGGCACGCGCGGCGGTGCTGTTCTACCTCCCCGTCTACGGAGTGGCGATCATCGGCGCGTTCGCCGTCGTCACCCTCGTGCGCGACGCGGGCGGCGAGGCCACCGACCTCTCCCGCTGGGCCGGACTCGGCCGCCGCGCCCCGATCCCTGCCGCGCTGCTCGCCGTGTTCCTGCTGGCCTTCGCCGGAATCCCGTTCACCAGCATCTTCATCGGCAAGTTCGCCATCTTCCAGGCGGCGCTGAGCGCGGGCTCCCCGGACCTGGTCATCGTCGCCGTGCTGGCCAGCGCGTTGGCCGCGTTCTTCTACCTGCGGGTGGTCGTGGTCATGTTCTTCTCCGACCCGATGCCGGACGGCCCGACCATCGCGCACCCGTCCATCGCGGTCAAGACGGCGCTCGCGGTGGCCGCCTTCGCCACGGTCGCGCTGGGCGTGGCCCCGAGCCTGCTGCTGCACCTCGCGAACAACTCGGCGGGCATCCTCGCCAAATAAGCCGCCCGACTCCAGATGCGTCCGTCCGTCGCCCACGTCAACGAGGCCGTGGGTGGCGGGCGGCGACCTACGTACGTGCCTGCCTGGGGCCGGGCACGTGCCGTGGACCGGGGCTCATGCACTAGGTTGGGAAACGGCAAGTGTGGACAATGGTTGACCCGACCGGGCGGAAGGTACACGGCGTGAGCGTGCAGGTGGAGACCGGACGCGCGAGCAGCCTTCCGTGGGGGCTGATCACTTCGGACCCGGAGCTGATCGCCCGGGTGAGCAGGGGCCTCGCCGACGTGGAGGTGCTGCTCGAGCAGGCCGCGCACAGCGAGCACCCGCTGATCCGCGAGTCGGCCGGACACCTCGTGGCGGCCGGCGGCAAGCGCTTCCGCCCGCTGCTGACGCTGGTCGCGGCGGAGTTCGGCGAGCCCGACGCCCCGGAGGTGCGCGCGGCGGCCTGCGTGATCGAGCTCACCCACATGGCGACGCTGTACCACGACGACGTGATGGATGAGGCCCCGCTGAGGCGCGGCGTGCAGACGGCCAACGCCCGCTGGGACAACTCCATCGCGATCCTCACCGGCGACTACCTGTTCGCCAAGGCCTCGCAGATGCTCGCCGACCTAGGCCCCGAGGCGGTGCGGCTGCAGGCGATGACCTTCGAGCGGCTGGTCACCGGCCAGATCAACGAGTGCCTCGAGCCTGCGCCCGGCGAGTCGGCGATCGACCACTACCTGCGTGTCCTGCAAGACAAGACCGGCTCGCTGATCGCCACCGCGGCCCGCTTCGGCGCCCTGCTCTCCGGCGCCCCGAGCCCCGCGGTCGAGCAACTCACCCGCTTCGGCGAGGTCTTCGGCCTGGCCTTCCAGTTGGCCGACGACGTCCTAGACATCGCCGGCGACCCGGAGCAGTCCGGCAAGGCCACCGGCACCGACCTGCGCGAAGGCGTCCCGACCCTCCCCACCCTCTACGCCCTGGCGTCCACGGACCCGGCTTCCGCCCGCCTACGCGAACTACTCTCCGGCCCGATCACCGACGACGACCTCGTAGCTGAAACGATCGAAGCGCTGCGTACCCACGAGGCCATGGACCAGGCCCGCGCCACCGCCCGCGGCTACGCCGACCAAGCCCGCGACCTCCTCGACACGCTGCCGGACATCCCAGCCCGCGCGGCTCTCTACGCGCTGTGCGAGTTGGTGCATTCGCGGACGGTATAGGCGCGGATCAGGCCGGACACCACCATTCCGATGGCATCCGGCCCGACCGGCAGATACCCCGCTCGCTGTCAGCCAGCTCAGTCGGCGAAGATCTCGTCCGCGGTGGCAGCGTCGAAACTACGCGAGAGCCATATTGCGATGGTCTGCTCGTCAGTGCAGGCCTTGACGCGTTCGACATGCGCCGGAGTGAGCCCGATATTCAGCATTTCGACGATAAACAGCAGAAGCGCGGAGCTGCCTTCGATCCTGCCTTCAGCAGTGGCATTGGCCCTGGCCGCGGCGCCGGGCTCGGCGATCCTGCTGAATAGGGGGGTGGAGGTGTAGCCCCCGAATCCATCGAGATAGAGCGTCATCAGTTGGCGAAGATCTGGTCCGCGGTGGTGGCGTTGAACACGCGCTTGAGCCACGTCTCGAGGATCTGCTCGTCAGCGCAGCCGCGGACGTGCTCCCGCTGTGCCTCGTTCAAGTCGATGTTCCGCAGTTCGATGGCCTTGAGCAGGAACTCGGCCTTACCTTCGGCCTTACCTTCGGCCTTGCCCATGGCCTCGCCTTGCACGTAGCCCTCGGCCTTGCCTTCGGCGACGGCCTTGTCGATCATGCCGCTGACGATGGGGCCACGGAAGACAGTTTCGGGGTGCAGGGACATCAGTCTCCTCCAAAGCTCTGCGGCGGGGGATTCCCCCAAGGCCAGGTCGATGTACTCGGCGAGCACGTCACGGTTGTCGGGATCGGGTGTGTCGGCCAGGGCTTGGGCCACTGCCTCCAGTATGGCACCGACGTTGCGGGAGTCACGGTGCACGATGACCGACAGTGCCGCGTAGAACGGGTCCGCCCGTGCTTCTGCCACGTCGGTGATCGGTTTCACGGTGTTGGAGCCGAGAACCAAGGGGCGGAGGGTGAGCTTGTCGCCCAAGCCCATGTCCAGGCCGAACTCGAAGTCTTGGCTGGCCCAGCGCTCGCAACTGGAACTGGTGGTGATGACGACGATCACGACGGGCAGCTTGTACCTGTTGACCAGGGTCATGCCGTAATAGCCCCAGGCCGGGGGTTTGGCCTCGTCTCGCTTGCGCTGCATTTCGAGGACCAGGATCGCCTCCTCGCCGGAGGCCGTCTTGAAGCGGATCACGCGGTCCGCCCTGCGTTCCACCGGTTCGACTGTGCTCAGGTCGGTGCCGAGTTGTTCGACGTTGACGAGATCCGGGAATTTCAGTCCCGCGTTGCGCAGTGAGCGCGATATGAGGTTCGGATCGTTCTCGAACAGCGTGTGTCCGACCTCATGGTGATTGGTGACCATGGCAGGTGACCGTATGGCCGGATTTTCCGCGACGCCCCCGATTCTCACTCGTCTGAGTGAATGGCAATGGCCGTCGCGTCCGAAACCCGCTAGAACCATCCCTTGCCCGGGTCCATCATGGACTCATGGCGAGCAGCGGAATTCAGACCGACGAGCACCGGTACGAGGCCGTGCGCGGCCGCGATCCGCGCTTTGACGGCGTGTTCTTCACGGCCGTGCGGACTACCGGCATCTACTGCCGACCGAGCTGTCCGGCGATGACGCCGAAGCGCGCGAATGTGCGATTCTTCCCTAGCGCGGCGGCGGCGCAGGCGGCGGGTTTTCGGGCCTGTCGTCGTTGTCGGCCCGACGCAGTGCCCGGGTCGGCCGAGTGGAACCTGCGTGCGGACGTCATTGGGCGTGCGATGCGGCTGATCAACGATGGTGTGATCGATCGGGAGGGCGTCACCGGCCTGGCCGCTCGGCTTGGCTACAGCGAGCGTCAGGTGCACCGGCACCTTGTGGCCGAACTCGGCGCGGGTCCGCTCGCGCTGGCGCGGGCGCAGCGGGCGCACACCGCCCGCGTTCTGTTGCAGACCACGCAATTGGCTGCGGCCGACGTCGCTTTCGCGGCCGGGTTCTCGAGCGTGCGCCAGTTCAATGACACGATCCGCGAGGTCTACGCGTCCACGCCGACCGAGCTGCGTACCTCGGCGCGGAAGATTGAGCGGGGCGACGGGGTTGGTGGTGGCGTCGGCATTCCGTTGCGGTTGGCCTACCGCGAGCCCTACGCCCGCGAGCACATATTCGACTTCATCGGGGTACGTGCGATCCCTGGTGTCGAGGAGATGCTTGGTGAGCGTGGTCACCGCGTCTATCGTCGGACTCTGAGTTTCGAATCCGGCCCGGGCGTCGTCGAGGTGCGCGAACGACGCAATAATTCCAACGGCGGGGGCGGCGGGGCGTGGCTTGACTGTCGGCTGGACCTTGCCGATCTGCGTTGCTTCACGACCGCGATCGGGCGGGTGCGCAGGCTCTTCGACCTCGACGCCGACCCGCAGGCGGTAGCCGAGTACTTCGCCGGCGACCCCGTCCTCGGCCCGCTCAGCAGCAAGTCTCCGGGCCTGCGTTCGCCGGGCGCGGCCGACGCCGACGAGATGGCGATCCGCGCCGTGCTCGGCCAGCAGATCACCGTGGTCGCCGCGCGCAAGCTCGCCGGAACGCTCGTCGCGTCACGCGGCGAACCTCTCGCGGCGCCCAGCGGCGGCCTGACGCACCTGTTCCCGACGCGCGAGGCCCTCGCCGAAGCGGACTTCGCCGAGCTCGGCATGCCCGAGTCGCGCAAGCAGACCCTGCGCACGATCAGCCTGGCGCTGGCCGACGGCAGCGTCCGCCTCGACCCGGGAGCGGACCGTGACGAGGCGCAGCGCGAACTGCTGGCCCTGCGCGGCATCGGGCCGTGGACGGCGGGCTACCTGCGTATGCGGGCCCTGAGCGACCCGGACGTGATGCTGCCCGGCGATGTCGTGATCAAGAACGCGATGAAGAAGGCGGGCCTCAGCAGTGCCGACGTCGAGTCCTGGCACCCCTGGGCGTCCTATGCGATTCACTACCTCTGGAGCAGCTCATGACTTCGACGGACACAGCCACGACGATCTACACGACCATGGACAGCCCTGTCGGCGAGATCCTGCTGACGGGCGTGCGCGACGAGACGGCGCCCGGCGGGGTCGCCCTGAGCGCCGTCAAGATGGAGATCTGGAAGGCGGCGAACAAGCGTGAGCTCGACTCCGGCGTCGATGAGAACTGGGAGCACGCCCCGGAGGAGTTCACGCACGCCGTCGGCCAGCTCGACGCGTACTTCAAGGGCGAACTGACCGAGTTCGACCTCGGATACGCGGCGCAGGGCACGCCGTTCCAGCAGCGCGTGTGGGATGAGATCAAGAAGATCCCCTACGGCACCACGACGACGTACGGCAGGATCACCGCCGACCTCGGCCTCGACCGATCGGGGGCACGCGCGGTCGGCGGCGCGATGGGTTCGAACCCGCTCGGCATCGTCGTCCCCTGCCACCGCGTGATCGGCGCGAACGGCTCGTTGACCGGCTACGCGGGCGGGCTGGAGAACAAGGAGGCGCTGCTGGTGCTCGAAGGGGTGCTGCCTACGCCGCTGGTCTGAGCTTCGGCTGTGGTGGATGCGGCGGATGCGGCCGAGGCGGCGGCAGCCCTTGTCACCCCCGTCTGCCGGAGTCCGTCCCAGCTGAGCACGGTCAGCGCCACCCAGACGATCCCGAACCCGACCCACTCGCTGCCCGACGCGGTCTCGTGGTTGACCAGGACCCCGCAGAGCAGCTGGAGCACCGGCGTGAGGAACTGCAGCAGCCCGATCAGCGAGAGCGGCAGCCGGTTCGTCGCCCCCGCGAACAGCAGCAGCGGGACCAGCGTGATCGCGCCCGCGATCGTCAACAGCAGCGTGACGTGCCAGGCGGCGTGCGCGTACGCGGCGGTTCCGGAGACTTGCAGGTAGATCAGGAAGGCGAGCGCGGGCAGGAACTGATAGCCGTGCTCGATCGTCATCGACTCCAGGGCGGGCACGGCGGCCAGCTTCTTGAGCAGGCCGTAGGTGCCGAAGGAACTGGCCAGCACGAGCGCGATCCACGGCAGGTGCCCCGCCCCGAACGCCAGTTCCAGCACCGCCGCCGCCCCGATCCCCACCGCCAGCCACTGCGTGGCCCGCAGCCGCTCGTGCAGGATCAGCACCCCGAACAGCACCGTGACCAGCGGATTGAGAAAGTACCCGAGCGACGCGTCGATCACCCGCCCCGAGTTCACGGCCCAGATGTACGTCCACCAGTTCACGCAGATGCAGAACGAGGCGCCCAGCAGGAGCAGCATCGGACGGCGAGAGCGCAGCAGCGGCCGCAGCCAGTCCCAGCGCCGTAGCGCGCCGAGCACGAGCAGCACCGTCACCAGTGAGAAGACCATCCGACAGGCCAGGATCTCGCCCGCTCCGGCGGGCTTGAGCAGCGGCCAGTAGAGCGGAAACACTCCCCAGGCTCCGTACGCGCCGAACCCGAATATCAGCCCACGCCGCCGCTCCGTCATGGGTGAGAGTGTAATTTGCCAGTTACCGATGTCCACGTCCGTCCACATCCCGGGCGAGTGGCGGTCGGCGCGTCACGGTTCTACTTTGCGGCGATTCGGGTGAATGGGAAATAAAGTGTCCGCATTGTGTACATCATCAATGCCTGCACCTCAGTGGCCGTAGGAAGCGCGTGCGCCCTGGCCGGTGTCTTCGCCGGCCCCCGCGTCCCCGAGCGCATCAGCATGGACCGCGCCCTCGCCATCACCGCAGCCGCCGCGACCGCTGCCTGCGCCTGGGCCCTATGGCGCCACGAACTCGCCGCGACGGCGCTGACGTTCATCGTGGTGACGTACGTCGCCGGCGAGATCCGCGCTCGCGGGGCTTCGGGGGATGGGTCGGCTTAAGTGCGCGCGGCTTGGCTAACGAGAAATCGCCGCTTCGCGACAGTCGATATAAAGCGGCGCCTGATTCGCGATGGGGTGCGGGAGCATCTGTGCCCTGCGGAGACAGCGGTCCTGAAGAATCCTGCGCTTTTCGTCACGAGCCGGCGTGACTGACATGGTTGGGCACGTGCGCGTGGAGGACGACCGAGGTACGAGGAAGGACGACCCCCGCCCGCCGAGCGGACCTAACCCGCAAACGGCGCCACGAACGCGAGCACCTCGGCCAAGCGCTGCTTCACGATTTCCCGATGCCGCACCTGCTCCGTCTCACCCTTGCTCCACCCCGGCCGGACACCCCGGTCCACCAGCAGGTAGAGCATTCGCAGGGTACGCATGGTGTTGGTGGCGTGCGGGGGGACGGGGCCGCTGTCGCCGTTTTCGAAGTCGGTGGCGATGGGGGCCAGCCAGGCCACCGACGTGGTCTCGGTTAGCTCCTCGCGGGTCAGGGTGAGCGCGAGGGCGCAGGCCAGGCGGTCGTCTTCCTGGTCGCGCAGCACGTACTCGGTCTTGGCGAGCAGGCGTCGCGCGGCGAGGCTTAGCATCCGCTCGGGGTCGACTTTCGGGTGGCGGCCGAAGCTGCCTAGGAGGTCTGCGCCGTGGGCGACGGCGTGCAGCCAGCCTCGGTCCGGATCGTGGCCGCGCAGGTCTTGCTCGTTCGGGTACCAGGCCTCGAAGGCGGCGAGCCACTGCGGGTCGAATTCGCCGTCGCTTACCAGGGCGTCGAGGACCAGGGGGGCGAAGGTGCGCGCTTGGATTTCGGGGTCGGCGAAGCGTTCGACCATCGTGGCGCCTAGCCTGCGGCGGAGCGACGCGTCTAGCTGGGGCAGCAGGCGGAGCATGGCTATGTAGCCCAACTTGTCGCGTACGACGGGGTCGGGGGAGCGGACCATCTCGCTCAATTCGAGCATGGCCTGCTCCGCGTCAAGGTCGTCGGGCAGAACGCCGCCGTTTTCGATGAATGCGGGCCAGTCGATCGTCATGTCGGTCATCCTAGGAGACCAGCTCGCGTCGGGATAACAGAATATGCGCGGCGCCCCCGGCCTTCAGCCTTGGGGACGCCGCGCACACGTTATCTCTCCGGAAAGCCTCAGCCCTCTTCTTCGCCTTCGTCCTCGCCCTCGCGCGGCAGCAGCCGGTACGACGGGTTGGTCATCGCGAGGAAGCCCTCGGTCTCGCCGACCATGCCCTCGACGCGGATCGACGCGCCGGGCTCGATGCCGGGGATCGATCGTCTGCCGAGGAAGACGAGGGTGATGCCGCCGGTCTCGTCATACAGCTCTGCCTCCAGGGCGGGGGAGCCGGAGACGGGGCCCACGTACACGCTGCGGATCCGGCCCTCGAGCGTCGCGCGGTTGCGCCAGCGCACGTCGCGTACCGCTATCGCGGCGCGGGCCTCGGTGTTGGCGCCGCGCGCAGGCTGGTCCTCGTCGATCTGGCACTCCGCGTCGAGCAGCATCTTCTTGGTGCGCCTGGCCGGCCGTGGCGGGAGGCCGTTGGCGGAACGTGCGGGAACGCCGGGCTTGGCCTTGCCGCCGCGTGTCACCTTGCCCGTGGCGCCGTCGCCGGTGGCATCGTGCATCTCCTCGATCGCCTCGACCACGTCGAAGGGCACGATCATGGCCGCGACGTGCGGCAGCCGGGAGACGGCGGAGGCGATCTTGTCCGCGGTGTGGTCGTGCAGCAGCCGACTGGTGAAGTGGAACGCGCGGCGCGGCAGCATGAGCGTCACCTCGGTGCCGGACTCCTCCGCCGTCCTCGCCGCGAGCTCGGCCGCCGCCCGGCGCAGCCGCCGGTCCGGGACCTCGATGACCTCGAGCGGCACGTCCGCCGCGGTGGAGGCGTCCCAGCGCTTGCGCAGGTGCTCGGCGTGCTTGGAGTCGATCATCAGGTGCACGGCGCGCAGTTCGACCGGGCGCAGCGAACGCGCGTAGCGCAGGGCCTTGACGACCGCGAGGTCGACCGAGTCCACCAGGACCAGGACCGTCGACCTGGTCAAGGTGGGCAGGCTCGCGCTCGCCGGGGCCTCGGCCAGCGCCGCGGCCTCGCGGCGGTACCGCTCGTTCAGCTTGATCAGCGCGAACACGCCGATCGGGAAGACCACCACGACCATCCACGCGCCCTCGGTGAACTTGAAGATCGCGAAGATCAGCACGACGAGCGTCGAGGCGACGCAGGCCGTGCCGTTGATCACGAGCTTGACCGTCCGGTGCTCCTCGGTCCGGTTGAGGTGGTACTTGAACATCCCGGCCGAGGCCATGACGAAGCCGGTGAACACGCCGATCGCGTAGAGCGAGACCAGGCGGGTCAGGTTGCCGTCCATCGCGATGATCAGCGCCAGCGAGAGGCCGGTCAGCACGAGGATCCCGTTGGAGTAGGCCAGCCGGTGGCCGCGGTGGGTGAACTGGCGCGGCAGGAAGGAGTCCGCCGCGACGAAGGAGGTCAGGAACGGGAAGCCGCTGAACGAGGTGTTGCCGCCGGTGTAGAGGATCAGTGCGGTGGCGACCTGCACCAGGATGAACAGGAGGTTGCCGAGGCCGCTGTTCCCCCAGATCAGGTGGGTGAGCTGGGCCAGCACGGTCGGGCTGCCGCCGCTGTAGGGCATGGTCTTGGCCTGCCAGGCCAGGATGGAGATGCCCAGCACCAGCGAGCCCAGGGTCAGACAGGTGTAGGTCAGCGTGATGCGGGCGTTGCGGGCCACCGGCTTCTTGAAGACCGAGACCCCGTTGGAGATGGCTTCGAGCCCGGTCAGCGAGGAACCGCCGTTGGCGAAGCCGCGCAGCAGGCAGGAGATCGCGGCGAGCCCGACCAGGAACTGGGTGTGGTTGCCGAGGTCGACGACGCCGCCGTAGCGGGTGTCGTGCAGGTTGTCCGCATGGGTCAGATTGCCGGTGACCAACTGGACAAGGCCGATCAGCAGCGTGACGCCGACCAGGAAGATGTAGATGAACGCCGGGGCCGCGAAGAGCCGGCCGGCCTCCTTGATCCCGCGAAGGTTGCCGAAGGCCAGCAGCAGGATGACGCCGATCGAGATGTACAGCGTCCACCGGCTGATGTCGATGTTGAAGCTGAGCGCGAGCAGCGAGGAGATCGCGTCCGTGCCGGAGGAGATCTGCACCGCCACCGTCACGACGTAGTCGATCAGCAGCGCTACCGCCGCGATCTGGGCGATCCTCGGCCCGAACTGCTCGCGGGCGACCACATAGGAGCCGCCCGCCTTGGTATAGACGCTCAGCACGTCCCGGTAGCACAGCAGCAGCAGGATCATCAGGCCCAGGATCACTCCGGTGATCGGCATGATGAGCATGAAGCCGAGGACGCCGAAGTAGGGCAGAAGCTGGGTCAGCATCTGCTCCGAGCCGTACGCCGAGGAGGAGATCATGTCGATGCCCATGGTGCCCAGGGCGATCTTCTTGCTGAGCTTCTCCCCGAACAGCTGGTCGTTGACCAGCGGCTTGCCCAGTACCTTGCGTTTGACCCGGTAGCCGAGGCTCTCCGGGATGTCCACCGCCGTAGCGGACAGCGCCGAGGGTTGCGGTGCGGCGGTCGCCCTTCCGGGCTCCGCCCCCGTAGTAGCCTCGCCCGCCGCCCCCGTAGTAGAGGTGCTCATGTCTTCCGGTTGCCTCTGCTCACTCTTCTGGTCTGCCCTCGGGCCGTTAGCCCGCCGCGGTGGTGCGCACAAGGAGCTTTGCCAGCTACATACGCCGCTGACGCAATACTCATGCCCTCACCAAGCTTCGTTCCTACCATCGAGCAGGTGGCTTCATCCACTCGTCGGACCGACGGCGGAGTGAGAAGTGTGCGAGAAGAATTGAGTTAGGCGAAGAGAGTTATCAGAACGTAGCTTTTGTCTACGCGGCTTGCCGCCATGAGGCGCAGCGGGACTACGCTTCGACGGTCCAGGTGTCCGCACCCGCGAGCAGCGCGCCAAGATCCGGCTCCCGGGTGCCGTGGCCGGCCGTCGCGAGCTGCTGTTCCATCAGGTCGTCGTAGACCGGCCGCCGCACGCTGCGGAACACCCCGATCGGGGTCGGCGAGAGCGTCGCCGGGTCCTGCAGACGGGCCAGTGCGAAGGCGTACGTCGGGTCCTCGGCGGCGATCTCGTGCACGACCGCCGGACGCGGGTCCGTGTCCGAAGTCACAGCCAGCCCGCGGCGTTCGCCGTCCCACACGACCTTGCGGTCGGCGTAGACCAGCGGCGCGTCCGGTTCGAGGCGCAGCAGGTGCTTGTCGCGCTCGTCGGGGGCCTTGAGGTGCTCGAAGGCGTTGTCGTTGAAGATGTTGCAGTTCTGGTAGATCTCCACCAGCGCGCTGCCCCGGTGCTGGGCCGCGGCGGTCAGCACCGAGGTCAGGTGCTTGCGGTCGGAGTCGATGGTGCGGGCTACGAAGGTCGCCTCGGCCCCGAGCGCGAGGGAGACCGGGTTGAACGGCGCGTCCAGCGAACCGTACGGCGTGGACTTCGTCACCTTGCCCGGCTCCGAGGTCGGCGAGTACTGACCCTTGGTCAGCCCGTAGATCCGGTTGTTGAACAGCAGGATCTTCAGGTTCACGTTCCGCCGCAGCGCGTGGATCAGGTGGTTGCCGCCGATCGAGAGCGCGTCGCCGTCGCCGGTGACCACCCAGACGGACAGGTCGGGGCGGGAGGCGGCGAGGCCGGTGGCGATCGCCGGGGCACGGCCGTGGATCGAGTGCATGCCGTAGGTGCTCAGGTAGTACGGGAAACGGGAGGAGCAGCCGATCCCGGAGACGAACACGATCTTCTCGCGCTGCAGGCCCAGGCTCGGCAGGAAGCTCTGCACCGCGGCCAGCACCGCATAGTCCCCGCAGCCGGGACACCAGCGGACCTCCTGGTCCGACTTGAAGTCCTTGGCCGAAAGCGCTCCCGCCGAGACGGTGACGTCCAACATGTCAGCTTCCCCCCAGCAGTTCTTCGATGGCCTCGGCCAGCTCGGTCGAGGTGAAGGGCAGGCCGCGGACCTGGTTGTAGCCGACCGCGTCCACCAGGTAGCGCGCCCGCACGAGCAGGGCGAGCTGCCCCAGGTTCATCTCCGGGATCAGCACCCGGTCGTACCGTCCGAGCAGCTCGCCGAGGTTCGCCGGGAACGGGTTCAGGTGCCGCAGGTGGGCGTGGGCCACGGCGCCGCCGCGCTCCCGGACCAGCCGGCACGCGGCCTGCACGGGTCCGTAGGTGGAGCCCCAGCCGAGCGCCAGCACTCGGGCCGAGCCGCCCGGATCGTCGGCTTCCAGCGGCGCGATGGTCTTGGCGATCCCGGCCACCTTCGCCGCGCGGGTGCGCACCATGTGGTCGTGGTTCGCCGGATCGTAGGAGATCTCGCCGGTGACGTCGGCCTTCTCCAGGCCGCCGATCCGGTGCTCGAGACCCGGGGTGCCGGGTACGGCCCAGGGCCGGGCAAGCGTCTCCGGGTCCCGCTGGTAGGGCAGGAACACGGCGTCCTCGGCGTAGTCCTCCGGCTGGGCATACCGCGCGACGCCGCGCAGGTCAGGCAGCTCCTCGACCTCCGGGACCCGCCAGGGCTCCGAGCCGTTGGCGAGGTAGCCGTCGGAGAGCAGGAAGACCGGGGTGCGGTAGGTCAGCGCGATCCGGGCCGCCTCCATCGCCGCGTCGAAGCAGTCGGCGGGGGAGCGCGGGGCCACGATCGGCACCGGCGACTCGCCGTTGCGCCCGAACATCGCCTGCAGCAGGTCGGCCTGCTCGGTCTTGGTCGGCAGGCCGGTCGAGGGTCCGCCGCGCTGGATGTCGCAGATGATCAGCGGCAGTTCGAGCGAGACGGCCAGGCCGATCGTCTCGGACTTGAGCGCGACGCCCGGACCCGAGGTCGTGGTCACGCCGAGGGCCCCGCCGTAGGACGCGCCGAGCGCCGCGCCGATCGCGGCGATCTCGTCCTCCGCCTGGAAGGTGCGCACGCCGAAGGCCTTGTGCTTGGCCAGCTCGTGCAGGATGTCCGAGGCCGGGGTGATCGGGTAGGAGCCGAGGAACAGCCCGAGCCCGCTCCGCCGCGAGGCCGCGATCAGGCCGTACGCCAGCGCCGGGTTGCCGGAGATGTTGCGGTACCGGCCCGGCGGCAGCTTGGCCGGGGCCACCTCGTACGAGACCGCGAACTCCTCGGTGGTCTCGCCGAAGTTCCAGCCGGCCTGGAAGGCGGCCCGGTTCGCGGCGACGATCTCCGGCCGTTTGGCGAACTTCTGCTCCAGGAAGCGCTGCGTCTGCTCGACCGGCCGGTGGTACAGCCAGGACAGCAGGCCGAGGGCGTACATGTTCTTCGCCCGCTCGGCCTCCTTACGGCTGAGCGGATGGCCGTCCAGCGCCTTCACGGTCTGCGAGGTCAGCGCGACGGGGTGCACCTGGTATCCGTCGAGGCTGCCGTCCTCCAGCGGGTTCTTCTCATACCCGACCTTTTTCAACGCCCGGCCGGTGAACTCGTCCGTGTTGACGATCACCATCCCGCCGCGCGGCACCGCGCCGAGGTTGGTCTTCAGGGCCGCCGGGTTCATCGCGACCAGCACGTCCGGCGCGTCGCCCGGGGTGAGGATGTCGTGGTCGGCGAAGTGCAGCTGGAAGGCCGAGACGCCGGGCAGGGTGCCGGCGGGGGCGCGGATCTCGGCGGGGAAGTCCGGCAGGGTGGACAGGTCGTTGCCGTGGATCGCCGTCTCCTGGGTGAAGCGGTCCCCGGTGAGCTGCATACCGTCGCCGGAGTCCCCGGCGATCCTGATCACCACCCGGCGCAGCTTCTCCACCGGCTTCGTCAAAGCCGGCTGCGCAGTACTTCCCTCTGCCGCTACCTCGTCCTCAGCCAACGTCACTGCCGTAACACCCGCCTGCTCGGTTACGAATGCCTCACGTCGTGTAAGTACCACTCTACGCCTGAGTCCGCGTCAGAGCCGGTTGCGTAGGGTGTCCTTGGTCGGCCGGTACGCTTGTGCGACGAGGGCGGCCCCCGAGGGCGGAAGGCAAGGAGCGAGCGCGCGCGATGAGTCACACGACGTACTACTCCGCTTATTCCATCGTCGGCATTCTCTGCCTGCTCGGAGCCCTGTTCCTGGTCATCTCGTTCACCGCGAACCGGCTGCTCTCGCCGTCCCGGCCCACGCCGGAGAAGCTGATGACCTACGAGAGCGGCGTGGACCCGGTGGGCACGGGCTGGGCGCACACCCACGTGCGCTACTACGTGTACGCCTACCTGTACGTCATCTTCGCGGTGGACTCGGTCTACCTGTTTCCGTGGGCGACGGTGTTCGCCGCGCCGGGCTTCCGGGGCGCCACGCTGGCGGAGATGTTCGTGTTCATCGGGTTCCTCGCGGTGGGGATCCTCTACGCCTATAAGAAGGGCGTGCTGACGTGGCTGGAGCAGTGACCCCGGCGCCGGGGCGGGTGGTGGTTCCGCTGGGCATGCCGGTGGTGCCGGCGGCCGGGGCCGACGGCGACACGCGGCGTTTCGGATCAGCCTTCGAGCTCGCGCCCAAACCGGTGAAACTCGTCCTCAATTGGGGGCGCAAGTACTCGCTCTGGGTCTTCAACTTCGGCCTGGCGTGTTGCGCGATCGAGTTCATCGCCGCGTCGATGGCCCGGCACGACTTCATCCGGCTCGGCGTGATCCCCTTCGCGCCGGGTCCGCGGCAGGCCGACCTGATGGTCGTCTCCGGCACGGTCAGCGACAAGATGGCCCCGGCGATCAAGCGGCTCTACGAGCAGATGCCCGAGCCGAAGTACGTGATCTCGTTCGGGTCCTGCGCGAACTGCGGCGGGCCGTACTGGGACTCGTACTGCGTGACCAAGGGCGTGGACCAGCTCATCCCGGTGGACGTGTACGTGCCGGGGTGCCCGCCGCGTCCCGAGGCGCTGCTGCAGGGCATCGTGAAGCTGCAGGAGCGGATCGCGCGGGAGGGCGCGCAGCAGGTCGAGAAGCCGCCGAAGCCCGCGAAGACCGTCAAGGCCAAGCCGGTGAAGCCGCCGAAGCCGGTCGCGCCGGTGCCGGTCGAGGAGGCGAAGGCCGCGCCGACTGCCCCGGTCGCTCCGGCTGTGGAGGCTCCGACGCAGGTCATCGCGCCGACGCCGGTCGCGCCGAAGTCGGCCCCGCAGTCGCCGATCATGCCGCAGCCCGCGCCCGAGCCCAGGCCCGAGCCGGGGTACCAGCCCCCGCCGCGTTCGGAGGAGAAGGACCCGACGCTGACGCTTCCGGTCGTGCCCGCCGAGGACGACGTCCCGGCCGTGGAGCGCACCGCCGAGCTGCCGCCGATCCGCAAGCGGCCGCCGCGTCGCCGCTACTTCCGTGAACTGCGCAAGGCCAGGGACCACGGCATGGACCTGTTCGACACGGCGGCCGAGGACCAGGCGTGGGAGCACGACGATGACCGCTGAGACCCCGGGAAGTCCCGACAGCCCCGACACGCCCGAGATTGAGACCGAGCTCACGGAGTCGGCGCGGCCCGAACCGCTGCCCCCGCACCTCGCGGTGATCGCCGCCGCGCTCGGCCCGGACGCCGAAGTGACCGAGCAGTTCGGCCGGGTGCTCGTCACCGTGCCGCCGGCCGGCTGGGTCGCCGCGCTGACCGCCGCGCGCGACGGGCTCGGCGCGGACTTCCTCGACTGGCTGACCGGCGTGGACGAGCTTGAGGCCGGGTACCTCGTCGCCGCCTTCGTCGTGTCCACCGCGGACCGCGGTCCCACCGGCCTCGGCAAGGCGCGCGGCCTGATCCTGCGCACCCGGGTCCCGAAGGACGCCAACCAGGGCGCGAAGCTCGCCACCGCGACCGGCGTCTACCGGGGCGCCGCGTGGCACGAGCGCGAGACCTTCGAGATGTTCGGCATCGAGTTCACCGGGCACGAGGGACTCAAGCCGCTGCTGCTGCCCGACGGCTTCGAGGGGCACCCGCTGCGCAAGGACTTCGTGCTCGCCTCGCGGGTGGCCAAGGCCTGGCCGGGCGCCAAGGAGCCGGGCGAGTCCGACCACCACCCGGCCGCCGCGTCGCCCGGACGACGCAGGATGCTGCCGCCCGGCGTGCCCGGCGAGGAATGGCTCAAGCCGTACCGCGCCCCCGCCGCGGAGCCGGCCGCCGAAGCGGAGGGGGCCGAATGAGTTCCCTGACGTGGTGGCTCGAGGCCGGGCTGCGGATCGTCGTCGTCTTCCTCGGCTTCCTGGTGATCCCGCTCGTGGTGGGCCAGATGGAGCACAAGGCGATGGCCCATATGCAGGGCCGGCTCGGTCCGATGGAGGCCGGCGGTTTCCACGGCTGGGCGCAGCTGGTGGCCGACGGCGTGAAGTTCGCGCAGAAGGAATCGATCGTGCCGAATGCGGCCGACCGGCGCGTCTTCCAGCTCGCCCCGGCCGTCGCGCTCATCCCGTACCTGCTCGCGCTGATCGTCGTCCCGATCGGCCCGGGTACGCAGGTGGGCGTGGACCTGGACCTCGGCCTGTTCTTCGCGCTCGCCGTGATGGGCGTCGCGGTGATCGGCCCGCTGATGGCCGGCTGGAGCAGCGGCAACAAGTACTCGCTGCTCGGCGGCCTGCGCACGGCCGCGCAGCTGATGGCCTACGAGTTGCCGATGCTGCTGTCCGCGGTGTCCGTCGCGATGGCCGCGGGCACGCTCTCGCTGCCCGGGATCATCGGCGCCTGGCACTGGTACTGGATTCCCTGGCAGCTGATCGGCGCCTTCGTGTTCTTCACGGCCGGGCTCGCCGAGCTGCAGCGGCCGCCCTTCGACATGCCGGTGGCCGACTCCGAGATCATCTTCGGCGCGTACACCGAGTACACCGGCCTGCGCTTCGCGCTGTTCCTGCTCGCGGAGTACGCCGGCATCGTGCTGCTGTGCCTGCTCACGACCGTGCTTTTCCTCGGCGGCTGGCACGGTCCGTTCGCCGAGCAGCACCTCGGCTGGCTGTGGACGGCGCTTAAGACCTTCGTGCTGGCATTCGTGGTGATCTGGCTGCGCGTCAGCTATCCCCGGCTGCGCTCGGACCAGCTGCAGAAGTTCGCCTGGACGGTTCTGATCCCGCTGTCCCTGGCCCAGCTCGCGATCACCGGAGTGGTGAGGGTGCTGTGACTGACGACAACGACGCCAAGAAGAAGAACCTGCCGGGTTCCGGCCTGGTGCAGGGCCTGGCGACCACGCTCAAGAACATGGTCACGCCCGCGCACACGCGGCAGTACCCGGACGTGGCTCCCGAGCTCCCGCCGCGCACCCGGGGCGTGATCGCGCTGGTCGAGGAGAACTGCACCTCCTGCATGCTCTGCGCGCGCGAGTGCCCGGACTGGTGCATCTACATCGACTCGCACAAGGAGACGATCCCGGCGCCCGCCTCGGGCGGCCGCGAGCGCAGCCGCAACGTGCTCGACCGCTTCGCGATCGACTTCTCGCTGTGCATGTACTGCGGGATCTGCATCGAGGTCTGCCCCTTCGACGCGCTCGAATGGTCGCCCGAGTTCGAGTACGCCGAGTACGACCTCCGGGAGATGCTGCACGAGAAGGACCGGCTCGGCCAGTGGCTCGAGACGGTCCCGGCGCCGGTCGCCCTGGACGAGCACGCCGAGGAGCCGAAGGAGATCGCGCTCGCGCAGAAGGCGGCGGCCAAGAAGCAGGCGGCCTTGGACGCCGCGGCCTCGGCCGACGGGGAGAGCGCCGAGTGACGCACGGATATCTCTCCCCGACCGGCCTCGAGATCGCCTTCGTCCTCGTCGGCCTGGTCACGCTCGGCTCCGGCCTGCTCGTGGTCACGATCAAGAACCTGGTCTACGCGGCGCTCTGGCTGATCGTCTGCATGGGCTCGATCGGGATCGAGTATCTGCTGCTGTCCGCCGAGCTGCTCGCCTGGGTCCAGGTGCTGATCTACGGCGGCGCGATCATCGTGCTGTTCCTGTTCGGCCTGATGCTCACCCGCGCGCCGATCGGCCCGACCGAGGAACTCAACGTCAGCAACCGCTGGCCCGCCGCGATCGTCGGGCTCGGCGCCGCCGGGACGCTGGTCACCGTAATCGTCCAGGCCTATCAGCACACGTGGTTCGACCCGCGCGACGCTGTATCGCTCGGCAGCGGCCAGGCGCTGGGGACGCAGCTGTTCAAGTACTGGGTGCTGCCCTTCGAGCTGCTGTCCGTGCTGCTGCTCGCGGCGCTGGTCGGCGCGATCGTGCTCTCCCGCCGTGGCAGCCAGGACACCGAGGAGGCCGAGGCCTGATATGCACGCCGTCTACCCGCTTGTCCTCGGCGCGCTGCTGTTCGCCATCGGCCTCTACGGGGTGCTCGCGCGACGTAGCGCGATCGCCGTGCTCATGGCGATCGAGCTGCTGCTCAACGCCGTGACCCTGAACCTGGTCAGCTTCGGTGCGATCCTGCGCGACCAGTACGGCATGGGCCAGGTCTTCACCCTGTTCATCATCACGATCGCCGCCGCCGAGACCGGCCTTGGCCTGGCGATCGTGCTGCTGCTCTACCGGCAGCGGGCCACGGCCGACCTCGGCGAGCAGCGCGAACTGGCCGAGCCGGTCGAGCCCTTCGAGACCGACGAGCTCGAATACGACGCCGAGGCCGAGACCGAGTCCGACGAGATCGAAGCCGGAGCCGCTCGGTGAACACGCTGGCTTTCCTCGCGTCGCTGCTTCCTGCCATTGGCGCCGCCGTCACCTTCGCCGGGGGCCGCGACCTGCGGCACGTGAAGTTCTGGTCCACCGCGCCGGTCGCCGCCGCCTTCGTGCTCGCGCTGCTGGTAGCCCTTGACCACGGCACCGGCGGCACCTCGACGCGCACCTACTCGCTCGGCACCGCAGGCGGCTTCCACGTCGAGATCGGCACCCGCGTCAGCGGACTTGCCGCGCTCACCGCGGTGCTGGTCACCGGCGTCGCACTGTGCGTCCAGGCGTATTCGACCTCGTACCTCGGCGGTGAGCCGCGCTACGCCTCGTACGCCGCGCTGATCTCCCTGTTCACGGCCGCGATGCTGACCGTCGTGTACGCCGCCGACCTGGTCGTGCTGCTCGTCGGCTGGGAGATCATGGGCATCTGCTCGTACTTCCTGATCGGCCACTACTGGGAGAAGCCCGAGGCACGAGGCGCCTCGATCAAGGCCTTCCTGATGACGAAGACGGGCGACGTCCCATTCCTGTTCGGCATCATCTCGCTCGGCGTGCAGGCGAAGTCCTTCCAGGTCAACGCGGTTCTGGCCGCAGCCGAGAGCGACACGCTGCACCACCCCGCGTGGATCGCGTCGCTGCTTCTCTGCGGGGTGCTCGGCAAGAGCGCCCAGTTCCCGCTGCACTCCTGGCTTCCGGACGCGATGGCCGGCCCGACCCCGATCAGCGCCCTGATCCACGCGGCCACAATGGTCGCCGCGGGCATCTACCTCGTCGCGCTGCTCTACCCCGTCTTCGTGCTCGCGCCGGACGTCCTCGTGGCGATGGCGGTGATCGCGGCGATCACGATGTGCGGCGCAGCCCTGTGCGCACTGGCCCAAACCGACGTCAAGATGATCCTCGCCTACTCAACCGTCAGCCAGCTCGCGTACATGCTCGGCGGCATGGCCGTCGGCGCACGCTCGCAGGCGATGTACCTGCTGCTGGTACATGGTGCGTTCAAGGCGCTGCTCTTCCTCGCGGCCGGCGTCGTCATCCACCGCGTCGGCTCGAACGAGCTGAGCGCGATGGGCGGCCTGCGCTTCCGGATGCCGATTACCTACGGCTCGATGACGATCGGCCTGCTCGCGCTCGCGGGCATCCCGCCGTTCTCCGGATTCTTCGGCAAGGAGGGCGTGCTCGGCGCGGCGTACGGCGCGAGCGGCGAGTTCGCCGTGCCGGGCAAGATCGTGCTGATCTTCGGCCTGCTGACGGCCGGAATCACCGCCGCGTACTCGCTGCGGCTGTGGCTCAGCATGTTCCACGGGCCCTTCCCCGACGCGCCGCACGAGCACGAGGCCCGAGTCGAGGCTCCGCAGACAGAGCTAGTCCCCCTTATGCTGCTCGCCATCCCGGCCGCCGCGCTCGGCCTCGTCGTGTTGTTCGGCTCCAGCTTCTCGCAGGCCATCGGCGGCTGGTACGGCGAGGCGGGCTCGATGCTCGGCTCCAGTGCCGTCAGCCTGTGGCCCAGCGGGATCACAACGCTGCTCTCGCTACTCTTCGTCGCCGGATTCGGCGGGCTGACCTTCCTGGTCTGGCGCCGAGACGAGCAGGCCGACCCGGCCGTCGCGCTGCTCGGTCCGGCCCACGCCGTGCTGCTCAACGGCTTCTACTTTGACGCCATGATCGATCGAGGGATCGTCCGTCCGGCCCGCGCCGCCGCCCGGCTCGTCGCATTCCTCGACGCCAACGTCCTCGACGCCTACGTGCGCGGCTCCGGCGTCGGTGCGCGCGGGCTCGGCACGATGCTGCGAAGACTGCAGACCGGAAGCGTCCAGTTCTATCTCACCTGCCTGTTCCTCGGAGTCGTCATCATGGCTGCCGTGTACGCGTACGTCGGGACGGTGAGCTGATGTCCGCGGTTCTGCTGCTGCTGTTGGTGATCCCGGCCGCCGGGCTGCTCGCGCTCTACGCCGTTCCGCGCGAGTACGCCTCCTGGGTCGGCACCGTGACCGGCCTGCTGACCTTCCTCATCTCGCTCTCGCTGCCGCTCGACTGGACCGCTGGCGCGTTCCAGGGGCAGATCAACGTGAGCTGGGTCGCCGCGTTAGACCTGCGTTTCCATATCGGAGTCGACGGCGTGTCAATGCCGCTGCTCCTGCTGACCACGCTGCTGTCGGCACTGTGCCAGCTCTACGCGGCCCGCACTACGGCGCGCGATAGCCGGGGACGGGCGTTCACCGCGCTGCTGCTGACGCTCGAGATCGGCATGATCGGCGCCTTCGAGGCACTGGACCTACTGCTGTTCTTTATCTTCTTCGAGCTCGTACTTCTCCCGATGTACGCTCTGATCTTGCACTGGGGCAGCGACGGCTCTGAGGGGGTTTCCAAGCGGCTTGCCGCTTTAAAGTTCATCCTCTACACGCTGCTCGGCTCCGCGCTGATGCTGCTGGGCTTCCTGGTGATCCACGCCAAGACCGGCACCTTCGACATGGTCGCGCTTCAGTCGCAGCACGGCCTCGGCATGACGGCGGGCGCGCAGGGACTAGCGTTCGTGCTCGTCGGCCTCGGCTTCGCGATCAAGACGCCGATGTGGCCGCTGCACACCTGGCTCCCGGACGCGCACACCTCCGCCCCGACCGTCGGCTCGGTGCTGCTGGCCGGCGTGCTGCTGAAGATGGGCACGTACGGCTTCATCCGGATCGGCGTCGGCGAGATCCCGCAGGGCTTGCACCACTACGCAGTGGCCCTCGGCGCGTTCGGCGTCATCGGCATCGTCTACGGCTCGCTCGCCTGCCTCGCGCAGTTGCGGGAGGGCGGGGACCTCAAGCGGCTGATCGCGTACTCGTCGGTCGGCCACATGGGCTTCACGCTCCTTGGCATCGCGACGATGACGCAGGTCGGCATCGACGGCGCGCTGTTCGCCTCGGTCGCGCACGGCCTGATCACCGGCCTGCTGTTCTTCCTCGTCGGCGGGTTCAAGGAGCGTTACGGCAGCACCGACCTCTACACGATCGGCCGCGGTCTTTACGGGCGCTCGCGGAGGTACGGCGCGCTGATCGCCTTCGCCGCGGTCGCCTCGCTCGGTCTGCCCGGCCTGGCCGGATTCTGGGGTGAGCTGTACGTGCTCGTCGGCGCGGACCGGCCGGGAGCGGGCATCTCCGTGACGGCCTTCCACATCTATATGGCCATCGCGGGCCTCGGCATGGTGCTCACAGCGGCCTACCTGCTGCTGGTCGTGCGCCGCGTCTGCATGGGCACGGTCATCGACCCGGCGAACGAGGCGGTCAGCGCGCGCGATCACGACCTGACCCCGCGCGAGCTGATCTCCTGGCTGCCGCTGGCCGGGCTGACCCTGCTCGCCGGGCTGTGGCCGGCGGTGGTGCTCGCGGTCGCGGACCCGGCTGTGCACCGCGTACTTGGCGCCGCCCTCGAATCCGCAAGCGCGATCGGAGCCCGGCGATGAACCAGAGCATCGACTACGCCGCGATCACCCCGGTGCTGATCGTCGCCCTCGGCGCGCTCGTCGTGCTGCTCACGGACCTGTTCGTCGGCGAGCAGCGCAAGGCCGACCTGGCCTGGCTCACTTCCGGAATCCTGGTCATCGGCCTGTTCGCGGAGCTCGGCCTGTGGATCGGCGGCGTCGCCAACAAGCCCCGCCTGACCTTCTGCACGACCTCGGGCCACACCAGCGTCCTCGGCTGCTCCTACTCCGCCGACTCGTTCTCGTTGACGATCCAGACTCTGCTCATCGCGGGCACCCTCCTCACAGTCCTGATGGCGCCGCGCAAGTTCAAGGTCCCCTTCGGCGAGTACCACTTCCTCATCCTCTGCTCGCTGACCGGAGCGCTGGTGATGGCCGCCGCGCGCGACTTCATCACCATGACGGTCGCCCTGGAGACGCTGTCGCTGCCCGCCTACGCGCTCGTCGGCTTCGGTCGCCGCAGAAGCGGTGAGGGCAGTGATGACAGAACCACTGGCGCCGAGGCGGCCCTGAAGTTCTTCCTAATGTCGGTCGCGTCCACGGCCGTGATGCTGTTCGGGATCTCGCTGGTCTACGGCGTGACCGGCTCGGTCTACTTCGCCGACATCCAAGCGGTCCTGAGCCTCAGCGGCTACCACGCCTCGATCCTGACCACCGGCATGGTGCTCACGCTCGCGGGCTTCGCGTTCAAGGTCTCGGCCGTGCCCTTCCACTTCTGGACTCCCGAGGTCTACTCCGGCGCGCCGGTTCCGGTCGCCGCGTACCTTTCGGTCGTCTCAAAAACGGCCGGCTTCGCGGGCCTGATCCTGACCCTCGAGATCGCCTTCCGCACCGAAATGCACAACCTGGGGACGCTCATCGCGATCCTCGCCGCGATCACCATGACGCTCGGCAACGTCGTCGCCCTGCGGCAGCGCTCGGCCGTCCGGCTGCTGGCCTGGTCCACGGTCGCCCAGGCCGGGTACGTCCTCGTGCCGCTGGCCGTGACGAGGTGGAACGGCACCGACCTGAGCCGCGTTCCGGTGGGCGCGGCGGGCAACCTCGGCCCGGCCGTGACCGCGTCGGTCGCCTACCTGGTCTTCTACGCGGCGATGAACCTCGGCGCGTTCGGCGTGGTGAGCGCGCTCGGCGGGATGCTGCCGGGCGGCGGAGAGCTGGCCGACTACCGGTCGCTGAGCAGCCGTCAGCCGCGCGCCGCCTGGCCGCTCGGACTGTTCCTGCTCTGCCTGGCCGGACTGCCGCCGGGCCTGATGGGCCTGTTCGCGAAGGTGGCCGTGTTCCGCGCGGTGATCTCCGGCGGACTGACCTGGTTGGCCGTGATCATGGCGATCAACGTGGTCATCGCACTGTTCTACTACCTGCGCTGGGCCGCCGCGCTGTTCACGCCGGTGCCCGACACCTCGTCGACGCACCGCTCGGCGCTGTCCAGGTCCGTCCCGCTCGGCCCGCGCCTCGCCGTCGGCCTCGCACTCGTCGTCACGGTGTTCTTCTCGGTCTACCCGGCCGCCGCGTTCCGCTGACCGCCGACGCCTGACCCCCCACCCGCCTCAAGAGCGCGTCCGGCCGAGGATTAGAGTGACCGACATGGCCAACAGCATGCCGGGAATGCCAGGGATGCCCAGCCCGGACACCCTTCCGGCGCCGGGAATCTCGTCGTACCTGACATGGCACCCGGAGCCGGTGTTCCTCGTCGTCTCGATCCTGGTGACCGGGCTGTATCTGTACGGTGTGCTGCGGCTGAGGCTGCGCGGCGACAAATGGTCCTTCGGCCGGATCGCGAACTTCCTCATCGGCATGCTGCTGTTCCTCGGCATCACGTGTTCGGGCCTGAACGAGTACGGCATGTACCTGTTCAGCGCGCACATGGTGCAGCACATGATGCTCTCCATGGTCGTGCCGATCTTCCTGCTCCTCGGCGCCCCGATCACGCTCACCCTGCGCGTGCTGCACCCGGCGGGCCCAGGGCGCACCGGACCACGTGAGCTGCTGCTGTCGTTGCTGCACAGCAGGTTCGCGAAGGTCATCTCGTCACCGCTGTTCACGCTGCCGCTGTTCATCGTGAGCCTGTACGGCCTCTATTTCACCTCGCTGTTCGACTTCCTGATGAAGAGCCGCGTGGGCCACGACGCGATGCTGGTGCACTTCCTCTTCGTCGGCCTGCTGTTCTTCTGGCCGGTCATGGGCGTGGACCCGGCCCCGCATCGTTCCCCCTACGTGATCCGCATCCTCGAACTGTTCGCCGTGATGCCCTTCCACGCGTTCTTCGGCATCGCGATCATGATGTCGAACTCGGTGTTCGAGACCGTCTTCGCCAACCCACCCGCCACCTGGCACCTGACCGCGCTGTCCGACCAGAACACCGCAGGCTCACTGGCCTGGGGCTTCGGCGAGGCCCCGACGATCATCGTGCTGCTGGTCCTGTTCATCCAGTGGGCCAAGTCCGACCAGCGCGAGGCCCGCCGCAAGGACCGCAAGGCGGACCGCGACGGGGACGCCGAACTGAACGAGTACAACGACTTCCTGGCCGGATTGGCCCGGCAGGGACAGGGCTCGGGCCCGGAGGCCACGGCTTAGTCAGGTTGAGAAACGGCGCTTTTGACGTCTTCGTGGGTTCGGGTCCGGTTGACGCTTGGTGGTTGGCCTTCCTACGTTCCGGTGTTCCGCTGCGCTCCACACCGGACCTCGTACGGCGGACGTCGTCCTCCCTCCGGTCGTCCTCCACGCGCACTCTTGGTCTCTGCCTCACGCCGCGTCGGCTCCTGACGTGGGGCGATGGGTGGAAGGTCAACGTCAACTGCGCCTCCGGCGGGCACCTCTCTCGGAGAGTGATCTGGCTTGTCGGGCTGGGGTTCTGGGTGGTGGGGTAGGGGTGGTGTTCTCTCCTCGGTCGGGCACCTGAGGCGATCAGGGACCTGCCGGGGGCGCAACCGGCGGCGGGTTTGGTCGGGCTGTCGCGGGGCTTCTGGTTCGCCGGTTGCGCCCCCGGCAGAACCCTGATAGGGCTTCGCCTGCCCGACCGAGGAGAGAACCCCACCCCCCGGACCAGGCTTGTGTGCGCTGCGCTCGGCTGTTAAATCCCGCATCGGCCTGCGGTCTCGATGTGAAATTTCACTGTAGGGCCAACGGGTTCCGGGCCGCTGCTGAATTTCACATCGGGAGCCCGGACTGCCCGCTCCACCTACTTGATCAACGAACTGGTGATCACCCGAGTTCCCTGATGAGATGTCAGATTCGGGAACCGTTTGAGCCCGCCGCTCGTTGATCAATTGAGTGCCCGCGCTGGGCATGGGGCCGATGTGAAATTCCACCGCGAGCGGCACGGCCGGAATACCGTCCGAACCGGAGGGTGTATCCGGATGTTGAATTTCGCATCGGGAACCAGGCGCCGCCACCTCCCGGGCCGAGCGCAGCGCACAGTCTTCGGGCTGAGGTTGGGTCGCTCTCCTCGCCTGGCAGGCGTAGCCCTACCAGGGTTCTGCCGGGGGCGCAACAGGCGAATGTCATATTCAGCATCCACGGATACTGTCGCCTGTTGCGCCCCCGGCAGGTTCCTGGTCGCCTCCGGTGCCAGGCGAGGAGAGCGACCCAACCGGCGACAGCCACCACGGTTGAAACAACAGCACGCGCCAACCCCGGCCGGACCGACACCCCCCGATACTCTCTGAGTAATCCTGGCGCGTTGTTGCCGCGCCGTCGTGGTGGCGCGAAAATGGGCCCAGAGGTGCCGCTCCAGCGGGCAGCGGACCAGATCGCCTTGCTCGACGTGATCCTGCGATACACCGACCG
>Ga0185299_10001132_pt1 | contig 56859 bp, 51 predicted proteins | sample PaiPotPPA55metaG_FD_128002 | JGI IMG/M metagenome (GOLD analysis project Ga0185299, IMG submission 128002) | Iron sulfur acid spring bacterial and archeal communities from Banff, Canada, to study Microbial Dark Matter (Phase II) - Paint Pots PPA... ... | reverse complement strand
CCGACGTACCATCTTTGTGCTAGGCTTCTTCATTGCCGGTCTCCTTATCTCGTGCGCCTCGAGCGCGCCGATAGCTTGGGAGCTTAATGCATCCCGCCGGAGACCGGCCTTCTCATCCCATCTGTTATCATCGCGCAGGACCAAAGGTTGTTTAGGCCATGCCGAGGACTACACGCCCTGATAAGAAGAGTCACCCCCTTCGCCACCCTTTTCGTTTTGTTTGCTGTCGCAGCCGGTTCCGCAAAGGCCCAACTTGGCATCTACGGTGAGTTCAATGCGACCCACGACCCAACCATTGCGACCTGGTATCGAGGCTTTACCGGCGGCGCATACGGCAACTTCCTGCATGCGGGTCTCGTAGGCATAGGGCTCGATCTGCGCGGAGCCTACGCAACCGGCGATCAATATGGCTATCGCAACTTCCTCGTTGGGCCACGCATTGAAGTAAAACCGCCGCTGCTTCCTATAAGGCCATACGTCCAGGCCTCCGTCGGCGTAGGCGGTAATGAATACAACGGCACCTCTCGCCTGCAAACGCACTACAGCGACAAGCTGCAATACGGGTTTATCGGCGGTGTAGACGACCCCCTCATACCCCATGTCGATGTCCGCGTGGCGGAACTCGGATACCTCAGAATGTCAGCCGTCACCAGTGGCGCTCCATCTCCGGCCGTCAACCTCGTCACAGTGGGGGCGGGAATCGTCCTGCGCCTTCCTTAACCCTAGACGATAAATTACGTCCGTGCGTCATTTTGATGCTCATGTGACTCACCGTCCGCCAGAGGCATTGAGAGACGCGAATCGCCCAGCAGGATGACGCAGCTGCTCGCCACTAAACCGGCGCCATCGTAGAATAAAATCATGGATCTAACCCTCTACTCAGCATCCTGGTGCCGCGACTGTCGCGAGGCCAAGCGCTTCCTCACCACCCACAACATCTCGTTCAAAGAGATTGACATTGAGAACACGCCTGGTGCAGCGGACCTTGTGATCGCCAACACCGGCAAGCGAGCCATTCCCCAGTTCGTCATCGACGGCAAATGGGTCCAGCCCTACCGCCCCGGCCAAGGCTTCCTCTACGATGAAATGTCGACCCTCCTCGGCGTCACCGCCGCACAAGACGCATAATCTTGGATCGTCCTGATAACTCCCCTAAACAGGGAGAGACTAGGATGACATGGCAAAGAGCCGCTTTAAGCCCGTGCATAAAAATGGTTGGATCAAACCATTCTTGACGGCTTGACGACGCGTATAGCGGTCTGTCTGCAGCTGATTCAAAGAGCTAACCACTATCTGCTTTTTGCTTTATCCAGAAACAATTCCAAATTAGTGAAGAATCTCGAATCCTTCAACAGGGTGGAGCGTCTAAATAGGAAGGTTATCGATAATCGATAATCCCAGTGAATATGCAGGTATCGCTTGCGGCGGATGAAAATGAATCTTGCCCTCTTTCTAACGGTATATGCAGATCAGGCGACTCTCTGATTATGCAAAAAACTACAAGCCAATCGTCACATTTGTTGGATCGTAAGGAAGTCTTATGTGGATTGTTCGTTTAGCTTTACGGCGTCCCTACACCTTCGTCGTCTTGTCCATCCTCCTACTTATCATGGGGCCGATAACGATCCTACGCACCCCGACAGATATCTTTCCCAACATCGATATCCCAGTCGTGAGTATTGTGTGGCAGTATGCCGGGCTCTCTGCCGACCAGATGGCAGGCCGGATCGTGACCATCACGGAACGTACGCTTAGCACAACGGTCAACGGCATTGAGCATGTCGAATCACAGTCCTTGAACGGCACCGCCGTAGTAAAGATCTTCTTTCAGCCGCACGTGAACATCGGTACTGCTATCGCGCAGGTGACTGCCGTTTCGCAGACTCAATTGCGGCAGCTGCCACCTGGCACAACCCCACCATTGGTTATTGCGTACAACGCATCCAGTGTTCCAATCCTGCAGTTGGCCTTGTCTGGACAGGGACTCTCCGAGCAGGAGCTCAACGATCTGGGACAGAACTTCCTTCGTCCGCAACTCATCACAGTCGAAGGCACAGCGATTCCTTACTCCTATGGCGGAAAACAACGCCAGGTCCAGGTAGACCTGAATACGCAGGCCCTGCAGGCGAAGGGGCTGGCGCCATCGGATGTGACGAACGCCATCGGCAATCAAAACCTGATTCTGCCATCGGGCACGACCAAGATGGGCCAGTTTGAGTACAACGTCGAAGTCAACGGCAGCCCTGACAAAGTAGACGAGCTGAACAACGCGCCAATCAAGGTGATCAACGGCACTCCGATCTTTGTACGCGATGTCGCCCATGTGCGCGACGGTTTCCCGCCACAGACCAATATCGTCCGTTCGGATGGACAGCGCGGATCGTTGATGACAGTCCTGAAATCGGGAGATACGTCGACGCTGGATATCGTGAAGGGTATCCGCGAGCTATTGCCGCAGGTAGCCGCGACATTGCCAGAGTCGCTTCGTATCACTCTTATCGGAGATCAATCTATCTTCGTGCGGGCCTCGATCAATGGCGTCGTGCGGGAGGCAGTCATTGCTGCCTGTCTGACTGCCATCATGATCCTGATCTTCCTGGGCAGCTGGCGGAGCACGATCATCATCGCGGTATCGATACCTCTGTCGATTCTCTGCTCGATCATCACACTCAGCGCCCTGGGAGAGACAATTAACATCATGACGCTAGGCGGCCTGGCGCTGGCGGTCGGTATCCTCGTCGATGACGCGACGGTAGAGATTGAAAACATCAACCGCAATCTGGAAGAGGGCAAGGAGATCGAGCAGGCCATCCTGGATGGGGCGGCCCAGATCGCAGTGCCGGCATTCGTCTCCACGCTTAGTATCTGCATCGTGTTTGTGCCGATGTTTTTCCTCAGCGGCGTCGCCAGATATCTGTTCGTCCCACTGGCGGAGGCTGTTGTCTTCGCCATGCTCGCTTCGTACCTGCTTTCACGAACCATCGTACCCACGATGGCCAAGTATCTGCTGAAGGCCCATGACGAGCACGCGGAAGAAGACAAAAAGAAGAGCCGCAATCCGCTAGTACGTCTTCAACTCGCCTTCGAATACAGCTTTGAAAAGCTGAGGAGCGGATATCACAACCTGCTCAAGAAGACGGTGGCGCATCCGGGCATATTCACCATCTGTTTCTTCGCCGCATGTCTTGCATCCTTTGCGCTGTTCCCGTGGCTCGGACAGGACTTCTTTCCGGCTGTCGACAGCGGGCAGTTCAAATTGCACGTCCGCGCACAGACAGGCACCCGGATTGAAGAGACAGCACGGCTGTGCGATCTGGTGGAAGACAGCATTCGCAGAGAGATTCCGAAGAGCGAGCTGACGAACATTCTGGATAATATCGGTCTGCCCTACTCAGGTATCAATCTCTCGTACAGCAACTCGGCTGCAATCGGGCCGGCTGATGCGGACATCCAGGTGTCACTTGCAGAGAAGCACAGGCCCACGGAGGAATACGTTCATGCGCTTCGCGCAAAGCTGGCGCAGGAATTTCCAGGCGTGACCTTCTACTTCCTGCCAGCCGACATCGTCAGCCAGATTTTGAACTTTGGCTTGCCGGCACCAGTCGACATTCAGATCGTCGGCCAGAACACCGAAGCAAATCGCCAGTACGCCGATAAGCTCCTGAACCAGATCAAGTACATTCCAGGCACGACAGATCTTAGAATTCAGCAGGCGTTTAACGCACCCAAACTGCAGGTCGACATCGACCGAACCAAATCGCAGCAGGCCGGTTATACGGCGCGTGACGTTGCCAGCAACCTTCTGGTGGCGTTGAGCGGAAGCTTTCAGACGGCGCCCACATTCTGGTTAAACCCGCAGAACGGCGTGAGCTATAACATCGCCACGCAGACGCCGCAATACCAGACCGACACCTTGCAGGGGCTGGGCAATCTACCGATCACCAGTTCGGCCGGCACGCCACCGCAAATTCTGAACAGCCTGGCTTCGATTCGGCATGGGCAGGAATCAGGTACGGTGTCGCACTACAACGTGCAATCGGTGCTGGACATCTACGGATCTGTCCAGGGGCGAGATCTCGGCGGAGTGTCGAAGGACGTCAACCGGATTCTGGCCGAAACGAAAAAGGACCTGCCGCGTGGAACACGCGTGATCGTTCGCGGTCAGGTCCAGACGATGAATGCCTCCTTTATTGGTCTATTGGGCGGATTGTTCTTTTCGATTGTGCTGGTCTATCTGCTGATCGTCGTCAACTTCCAGTCCTGGATGGATCCGTTCATCATCATTGCCGCATTGCCGGCAGCCCTGGCAGGAATCGTATGGTTCCTCTTCCTTACTCACACAACGCTCAGCGTTCCTGCGCTGACCGGATCAATCATGTGCATGGGCGTGGCCACGGCGAATAGCATCCTCGTTGTAAGTTTCGCGAAAGAGCAGATGCAGGGAGCAGTGAGCGCAACCGAGGCTGCCCTGGCAGCCGGGTTCACGCGCTTTCGGCCCGTCTTGATGACAGCTCTGGCAATGATCATCGGCATGGTGCCAATGGCGCTTGGTCTAGGTGAGGGCGGCGAGCAAAATGCGCCGCTCGGGCGCGCCGTGATCGGTGGCTTGTTACTCGCGACTCTATCCACACTGTTTTTTGTGCCGACATTCTTCAGCCTGGTTCATGCGAAGGACGAACGAAAAACCGTTAATTTGGACGACTAATTTCGTGCTGGCGTACCGGCCGCACTTGCAGGAGAAAGACTATGACAAACGATGCAGAGCAGAGGTCTACGAATCATCTCACCAGGTCAGTTGCTACGGAGGGGATAAATCAAAGCCATAGGAGCAACGTGGGGGGCAGCAATTCGATACCCACTCCGGGAGGAGCACCCAGGAAGAGCTCGCTAGGGCGCACTGCGGCGATGCTGCTGATTGCTGCAGTCGTGGTCGGCTTCCTTGTTATCTCTGGCATTGTCCCACGACTGCGATCGCGCAAAGCCCTGGCTGCGGAGACCAACGAACTAGCCGCGCCGACCGTTCTGGTCATTCAGCCAAAACGGGGCGCGCCTTCCCAGGAGATCATCCTGCCGGGCAATATTCAGGCCTTTGTCGATGCGCCAATCTATGCCAGAACAAATGGATACCTCAAGCGCTGGTACTTCGACATCGGGTCCCACGTCAAACAGGGTCAGCTGCTGGCCGAGATTGAATCGCCGGAGGTGGATCAACAGCTATCCCAGGCACAGGCCGACCTTGGAACGGTGACGGCGAACCTTCATCTCTCTCAGATCACCGCAAATCGCTACGCCGACCTGATCAAGCAGGACGCTGTCTCACAACAGGAAACCGACAATGCGGTGAGCGATCTTGCCTCCAGGAACACAGCAGTAAAGTCAGCCCAGGCGAATGTGGACAGACTTAAACAACTGGTCTCCTTCGAGAAAGTTTATGCCCCGTTCGACGGCGTCGTAACTGCCCGCAACACGGACATAGGGCAGCTCATCGACTCCGGAGCCGCCGGTGGACAGGCGCGCTCGCTGTTTCAGGTCGCGGCCATCAACAAACTAAGGGTCTTCGTCAGCGTGCCACAGATCTACTCGCAGTCAGCCACTCCCGGACTTAAGGCAGATCTGACATTTGCAGAGTTTCCCGGTCGACGATTCCAGGGCACACTAGTGCGCACATCGAGGTCGATCGATCCTCTCGCCCGGACGCTGAACATAGAAGTGGATGTAGACAACTCGAAGGGGGAGCTGCTTCCAGGCGCCTATACCGAGGTTCATCTGAAGCTGAAAGAAGGTATACCCACAATGACCATCCCCGTGAGCGCGTTCTTGTTCCGCCGGGAAGGTCTGAGGGTCGCCGTCGTCAAAAACGACAACACGGCGGAGTTGATACCAGTCACATTAGGCCGTGATTTCGGCGATTTTGCCGAGATTACGACTGGACTAACGGGACAGGAACGGGTCATCTCCAATCCGCCGGATTCCATCATCGATGGAGAGCGCCTCAACGTCCAGACAGACAAGCGACAGACGGTCGGAGCTCCAGGCCAGGGCGGCGAGAAATGAAGAGGCCCGGTACATACCGTCTCAATACCGCCATTGACGCGGCTACGTTGATGTTAGCCGGCAGCATTCTGCTATTGAGTGGTTGTACGGTTGGCCCAAAGTACGTCCAGCCGACCGTACCGCCACCTCCACCCGCCTTCAAGGAGACGCCGTCCAACTGGGCGCAGGCAAGCCCGCAGGACCAATTGCCAAAGGGTAAATGGTGGGAGATCTATGGAGACCAGCAGCTCAACTCACTTGAAGAAACGATCGCAGTCTCCAATCAGAATCTAAAGGTCGCGTACCAGGAGTACATGAGCGCGCGCGATCTGGTCCGACAGGCGCGTTCGCAGCTGTTCCCGACCGTTGCCGTACAGCCATCCGGCTCGCGAGTTCAACTGTCGCAAAACAGGGCCAACGTCTATCCGACAACCAATAGCAATTACAGCGATACAGTACTGCCAGCGGAGCTCTCCTACGAGGTCGATCTCTGGGGCCAGGTCCGCCGAACCATTGAATCCAGCCGCGAAAACGCACAGGCAAGCGCAGGCGATCTCGAAAATGTCAGCCTGAGCCTTCACTCGGAGCTTGCGTTCGACTACTTCTCCCTGCGCGGGTTGGATCTGCAGAAGCAATTGCTGGACGCGACAGTCGTCGATTTTGAAAAGGCGCTCCAGTTGACGCAAGTCCGCTATCACGGAGGCGTTGCCTCTGATGTAGATGTTGCGCAGGCCGAGACACAACTGGAGACCACACGCGCCCAGGACATCGAAACCGGTGTAGCAAGGGCGCAGTTTGAGCACGCTATCGCCGTTCTGACTGGCCAGACAGCTTCTACCTTCTCGATTCCGCCCGCACCACTGACTGCTTCGCCACCGCAGATTCCTTTGGGTGTACCCTCAGAGCTTCTGGAGCGACGGCCAGATATCGCGGCTGCAGAGCGTAGAGTGGCTTCCGCCAATGCTCAGATCGGTATCGCGACGGCGGCCTATTATCCGCAGCTCTCTCTCTCAGCAAGCGGTGGTTTGGAGAGCACCGCAATCGGAACGCTGTTACAGGGGCCAAGCACTCTGTGGTCGGTCGGCGGTTCCGCATTCGAGACAGTTTTCGATGGTGGAAGGCGAAGGGCAGTGACCCAGCAAGCGCGAGACAACCATGCTGCGACTGTCGCCAGCTACCGCGAAAACGTACTCGAAGCTTTTCAGCAGGTAGAAGACAATCTGGCCGCGCTGCGCCTGCTCGATCAGGAGTTGGCGACGCAGCAGGTCGCGGTAGCCTCAGCCCGGAGGTCAGTGGATCTCTCGACCGCGAGGTATAAACGTGGCATCACAACCTATCTTGAAGTTCTCACTGCGCAAAGTATCGCCCTTTCGGATGAACGCACTGCAGCCGATCTAATGGCTCGACGGATGACAGCCAGCGTTCAATTGATCAAGGCCCTGGGCGGCGGCTGGGATAGGACGCAGTTGCCGAAGATGTAAACGATCCCAAGGTCCGTGAGCCTCAATGAATATGCCTAAAGCAAACGCAATCAAATCCGAAAGCCTTACAAATTTGAGACAAAGTCAGGCGGCAGACCAGACCGCCGTAATCGAGATACACAAGTGTGCTCGCGACCGCATTCGCGGGGTTTTGTTGAAACGAATCTCCGAAGGTGTGTACACGCCCGGAGAACGCCTCAAGGAGATGGCTCTTGCACACGAGTTTGCAGTGAGCCAAGCCCCCGTGCGAGAGGTATTCCGCGAGTTGGAGACTCTAGGCCTGCTTGTCTCCGAGCACTACCGGGGAACCCGCGTCAGGGAGATCTCCAGTCAGGAGACATATGACGCCTATCAACTGCGCGGATACCTGGAAGAGATAGCCGCGCAACTCATTCCCCTGACGAAGCTGAAAGATGAGATAGAGTCCATCGAATCATTGCAAGCATCGATGCGAAGGGCCGCGCGAACTGGCGATCCGGATGGCTTTGCGCGCGCCAACACACAGTTTCATCGGAGCATTGTCAGTCTCGCGTCGAACCAAACATTACTGAAGGTCTGGGACTCTCTTGAGATCGGGATGCTGTCCCGGCTGAACCTACAGAAGAACGAATACAAGCTTCGCTCTCTGGCCGAGATTCATCAGCCAATCGTGGATTCATTGAAGAAGGGAGACCTGAAACAAGCCGGGGTGCTGCTGCGCGAACACGCATTCTCTTTCTTGAATGATCTGCCATAGGCAGGTACCTGGAAAAACGTTCGATTTCCTAGTGGCCTAACACCGACAATGGCAGGTCCGACGTGACGTCTCAAATTGGCGAAAGAGGGACTTCGTATGGATTGCCTGGTTGCCTTCACGCGACCGTAATAAATCCCAGCTAACCTGACCTTGAGAATTGTTGTCGAAGCTGGATCAGTTCAGACGTAATGAAAATTTCATCGATAAAAATCAACTCTGGCTCCGAATGATACTGAGTAGACGCCGACTTCTGCAGGGTAGTCTGTATACGGCAGCCGGAGTTACTTTCAGTAAGGGTATACCGGCATTCGGACAGGCGATGGCCTCGCCAACTCCGGTACGCAGCGGCGTCACCCTCACTCGCTATGTGGATCCCCTCCCCATTCCTCCTGTAATTCGCCCCACAGCCAGGACCGGTGAGATTGTCGAGATCGAAATGATTCAGTTCCAACAAAAGGTCCATCGGGATCTTCCTCCAACAACAGTATGGGGATACAACGGCTCCTGGCCTGGCCCCACAATCGATGCGCAAAGTGGCCGAACCCTCAACATCAACTGGGTCAGCAAACTCCCAACCACACATCTTCTTCCAATCGATCACTCGATCCACGGCGCAGAATCGACGCTCCCTCGGGTTCGCAACGTAGCTCACGTTCATGGCGCTTGCACATTGCCCGACGACGACGGCTACCCCGAGGCATGGTTCACCGCGCAGGGCGAGCACGGCTCCAAATTCAACCCGCGCCCGTCCTCCTACCCAAACTGCCAACCCTCCGCCTCGCTCTGGTACCACGACCATGCCCTTGGCATCACCCGGCTCAACGTCTATGCTGGACTCGCTGGCTTTTATCTCATTCGCGACGAAGCGGAAGATGCGCTGAATCTCCCTCAAGGTGAGTACGAGATCCCGTTGATGCTGCAAGATCGCCTCTTCCACCGCGACGGTTCCCTCTACTACCCCAAGGTCGTCAACGGGCCCAGAGAACATCCCATCTGGATCCAGGAATTTTATGGTGATATGAACTGCGTCAACGGCAAAGTCACGCCGTATCTTGAAGTCGAGCCAAGAAAATACCGCTTTCGTATCCTCAACGCCGCCAACGCCCGCTTCTATCACCTGCGTCTCTTCAACTCCGACGCAACCGGCAACGTTACGATCCAGTCCTTCGACGTTCCCTCATTTCAGCAAATCGGCACCGACGGCGGCCTGCTGCCCGCTCCACTCGAACTCCATTACCTCCTCATCGCCCCCGGTGAACGCTTCGATATTGTCATCGATTTCTCTGGCTGTGAGGGCAAATCCTTCTCACTCGTCAACGACGCGCCCGCGCCGTACACCATGGGAGGTCAGTTCCTCGCCGATGACGTGCTGCTCTTCAAGGTGACCAAGCCCATCTCCGGCAAAGACACCAGTACTCTGCCGGAGACGCTGGTTCCCTTCCAGCCTCTCAACCCCACTTACGCCACGCGAGAACGATTGTTATTGGTATCGGAGAAAGAACGCCCATCTGATGGCTATGTCATCATCGGCCTCTTGGGTAATGCGCGCTGGCACGAACCCATCACCGAAGATCCCAAGGCCGGCAGTACCGAGATATGGTCCTTCATCAACATCACTGGCGACGTCCATCCTCTGCATGTCCACCTTGTCCAGTTTCAGGTATTGAACCGCCAAGCCTTCGATGTTCCGACGTACCAGCAAACCGGCAAACTGGTCTTCACCGGCAAACCCATGGCTCCTGAAGGAAACGAACGCCCCGCGCAAAAGGACACCATCAAGTCGTATCCCGGTTACGTCACCCGCATCATCATGCGTTTTGATCTACCGCACGGAGCGCCAGTAACACCGGGCCAAGAACTCCTCTACGTCTGGCACTGTCATATTCTTGAGCACGAAGACAACGAGATGATGAGGCCGTACAAAGTTATCGTGTAGTCCGCTTCAAGATTACCTCTATTTAAAAAGTGCATAGTCTAATGCAAACCCACCCATCAAAAGTTGTTGCCATCACAAATATTTTTTCTGCGACGAAATACGACGGATAACGTAATCGTAATTATTAATCATTTCATTGTTGCGTTACACATCGAAGGTGCCATTGCCTCTACGGTTGTCCCACTGAAGACAAACTCACCAACGGCTTACACCGGTCTCTCAGTTTTCTGGAGGTATCACCTTGAAACGTACTGTCAACGCCCCTAACGGGACCTTGAAGTGTGGCGCAATGATGATGATTGCGCTGCAAGTGTTTGCGGGACTGCCACAATCCGCCTACGCCCAAACAGCTGCACCGGCAACGACCACTCCCATCAAGCACGTCATTGTCATCATCGGCGAAAACCGCACCTTCGATCACGTCTACGCGACCTATAAGCCAAAGGAAGGCGAGACCATCTCCAACCTCCTCTCCAAGGGCATCGTCAAGGCCAACGGCAAACCAGGCCCCAATTACTCCCTCTCTGCACAGTTCTCGGCCCTCGACAATACGGCCTCTGGCGGAACTTTTTCCAATAGCCCCCAGTCCAAGAGCATCTACAGCACGCTTCCGCCGGCCCTCGCCGGTGGTCCTGAAGCGCCCAGCGCCACCAGTGCTCCTTTCACCACTCTCAAGGTTGCGAAACTCGCCGACACAGGCCTCGCCGCCGGATACGACAAGTTCCGTCTCACCGGTGCGACCGGCATCGCCGGCGGCCAGGTCGACACCCGCATCACCGACGCAACCTCTCTGCGAGAAGGCGTCTTCCAACTTACCGGCCCCAAGATGCCCTACGATGCCTACACCAACAGCCCCGTCCACCGCTTCTTCCAGATGTGGCAGCAGACCGACTGCAACGCCGACTACTCCACCAGGGACAACCCCAGCGGCTGTTTGAATGATCTCTTCCCATGGGTCGAGACCACCGTCGGTACCGGAAGCAACGGCGCGCCCCAGCCCAGCAACTTCACCGACACTACCACCGGCGAAGGTTCTACTTCCATGGCCTTCTACAACATGGCGCAGGGTGACGCTCCCTACTTCAAACAGCTCGCTGACGAGTACACCCTCAACGACAACTTCCACCAGTCCGTCATGGGGGGCACCGGCGCCAACCACATCATGTTCGGCTTCGGCGACGCCATCTACTACACCAACTCCAATGGCGTTGCCGCTGCTCCCCCGACGAACCAGGTCGAGAACCCCAACCCACAGTCCTCCACGAACAACTTCTACGATCAGGACGGCTACAGCGGCGGCAGCTACGTCAATTGCGGCGACATCAGCCAGCCAGGTATTCCGGCTGTCACCAACTACCTCCAGTCCCTCAAGCGACCGGTGAACCCGAACTGCGTCAAGGGAAACTACTACCTGGTCAACAACTACAACCCCGGATATAACGGTGACGGTACCCCCGCCTCGCAATACTCGCCCTTCACAATTCCTCCCACCAGCCAGAAGAGCATCGGCGACGACCTTGTAGCTCACAACGTCCCTTTCAAGTACTTCGGCGAAAACTGGGACCTGTACGTTACCGATCCTACTCAGTCGAACAGCTTCGACCAGTATTGCAACATTTGCAACCCCTTCCAGTACCAAACCCAGTTCATGGGCACTCAGGCCGCACGTCAGACATACATCGCGGACACCACTGAACTCTACGAAGATATCGACACCGGTAACCTGCCTCCGGTCTCCATCGTCAAGCCCAGCGGCTTCAACGACGGTCACCCGGCGTCCTCCAAACTCGATCTCTTTGAGGGTTTCGTCAAGAAGATCGTCAACCAGGTCAAGGCTAATCCGACTCTATGGAACGACACGGCCATCTTCGTCACCTTCGACGAAGGCGGCGGATATTATGACTCGGGTTACATCCAGCCGGTCGATTTCTTCGGCGATGGCACCCGCATCCCGTTGATCATCGTCTCGAAGTACTCCAAGGGTGGTCACGTCTCTCACGAGTACGGCGACCACGTCTCGCTCATCAAATTCATCGAGAAGAACTGGGGTCTGCCCCCCGTCTCAACTCGCAGTCGTGACAATCTGCCAAACCCAATTCAGAAGGAAAGCAATCCGTATGTCCCGACCAACAGCCCAGCTCTTGGCGATCTTACGGATGAATTCCAGTTCTCCTCCAACTGACAACTATCCGAAGTCGATGCGGCACTTCGGCGACCAATACTCACTGGTCGTCGAAGTGCACTTGAGGAAGTCCATTTCAGACATGAAAATGAGCAACTCGAACATGCCATTCATCAAACCAACGGTGAGCCTCGTGGCTCTGTCATTTCTTCTGGCCGTCGCAACAATCATTCCCGCCTCTTCCCTGCACGCGGCCACGCCCACGACTCCACGAGCCTTCCATATTGAGACCCAATGGAACGTAGGCGGCAAGGGAGGATGGGGTTTCCTATGCCTGGATGCATCTACTCATCGACTTTATATTCCGCGCACCGATCATGTCATGGTCGTCGATACCGTGAGCGGCAAGGTATCCGGCGAAGTGGATGGTATGACGAGCGTTCGTGACATAACTCTCGATGACGCCGGCAAATATGGCTACGTCGCCGACGTCACCGATGGCACCGCAGGTTTCGTCCGGGTCTTCGACCGTTCCACACTCAAACTCGTCACCTCCATTCCTACAGGGCTGATCCCCTACGCCATTGTCTTTGACCCCGCCACCAAGTCGGTCTTCGTCTTCAACTCACGCGGCCACAGTGCGACAGTCATCGACAGCGCAACCAACCAGGTCATCGCAACCATTCCTCTTAGCGGACGCCCCAGTTCTGCAGTGGCAGATGGGAAAGGCGGTGTCTTTGTAACCCTTCCTGCACTAGGTGAGATCACTCACATCGACACCGCCGCGAGGAAGGTCACAGCATCATGGCAGCTAGCACCCTGCACCGGCCCAAACGGCCTCGCCATCGACACTGCCCGCCGTCAACTCTTTACCGCATGCGAGGATCACAAACTGGTAGCCGTTGATGCAGATACAGGCCACGTCACTGCAATCGGCGATGCTCCGGTGAACTCCGGCGACATCAAGTTCGATTCCAGGCACAACATGCTCTTCCTCGCGGACGCCTCTGGAACGCTCACCATCTTTCACCGCGATTCACCTATTAAATATTCGAGATTCCAGACGATAAAAACACAACCCGGAGCGAGAACCATGATCGTAAGTGAGCAAGACGCCAAAGCCTATTTAGTAACGTCTAAATTCGGACAAAACACCGGTGCAGTATCCGAGGAGTTGCAGTTTCGCCCAACTCCTATCCCAGGTACTTTCTCCGTCATCGTCGTGGGACGCTGAAAGTACAGTCTCTCGCAATCTCATACAGAGCTAATCGCGCTTAGGGTCGTCTGCACATCCAGCTGCGGGGTTCGAGGAGGCGTCTGCCGGATCGCGATCTAGCTGCTCTTACCTTCCGCGGAGGCAATCTTCTCCTCAGCCTGCCGTGTCATGGCGTTAGCCTCGTCATACTTCTCGCCGTCGTCGCCGGCCTCCTGCCAGAGCTTCTCACCCTCTTGAAGCTCCTGCTGGGCCTCAGCGCGGTCGATCTCATTGGGATGCAGCGCGGTCTCGGCCAGGATGGTAACGCGCTCCGGTAGCACCTCCACAAAGCCCCAGGCGACGAAGAACTTCTGATCGCCCGACGAACCGCCGTGCAAACGCACCTCGCCGGCGCCAAGCTCTGCCAGCAGCGGCGCGGCGCCGTAGAGCGCCTCCAGGTAGCCCGACATGGCTGGCAGTTCAACCGCCTCCGCTGTCGCATCCAGCAGGATGCGATCCGGTGTGACCAGCCGTACCGCTAACAGTCCCGTGTTGGTCGTCGCATCAGCCATGGTTATACCGTCTGCTTCATCTTCTCAGCAGCTTTGAGAACGTCTTCGATTCCGCCCTTCAGGTAGAAAGCCTGCTCAGGAATGTCGTCGTGCTTGCCTTCGATGATCTCGCGGAAGCTGCGTACCGTGTCCTCGACCTTGACGTACGCGCCAGGGATTCCGGTGAAGATTTCCGCAACGTGGAAGGGCTGCGAGAGGAAGCGCTGGACTTTACGAGCACGCGCAACGGTGATCTTGTCGTCTTCCGAGAGCTCATCGATACCGAGGATGGCGATGATGTCCTGCAGGTCTTTGTAGCGCTGCAGGATCTTCTTCACGCCTTGGGCGACGTCGTAGTGCTCCTGACCGACAACACGCGGTGACAAAATGCGCGAGGTCGAGGCCAACGGATCGACGGCCGGATAGATGCCAAGCTCCGACAGCGGACGCGAAAGCACTGTCGTTGCGTCGAGGTGAGCGAAGGTGGTCGCGGGCGCAGGGTCGGTCAGGTCGTCAGCAGGCACGTACACTGCCTGCACTGATGTAATCGAACCCTTCTTGGTCGACGTGATGCGCTCCTGCAGCTCGCCCATCTCAGTGGCAAGGTTCGGCTGGTAGCCTACGGCCGAAGGCATACGGCCGAGCAGTGTCGAGACCTCGGAGCCGGCCTGGGTGAAACGGAAGATGTTGTCGATGAAGAGCAGCGTGTCCGCACCCTCTTCGTCGCGGAAGTGCTCGGCGACGGTGAGGCCGGTCAGCGCAACGCGCAGGCGCGCCCCCGGCGGCTCGGTCATCTGGCCGTAGACAAGGGTGGCTTTGCTCTTGGGAAGGTCCTTGAGGTCGATAACGCCGGACTCTTGGAACTCCATCCAGAGGTCGTTCCCTTCGCGGGTGCGCTCGCCAACGCCGGCGAAGACCGAGAAGCCGCCGTGTTGGCTGGCGACGTTGTTGATGAGCTCCTGAATGATGACGGTCTTGCCGACGCCGGCGCCGCCAAAGAGGCCGATCTTGCCGCCCTTCAAGAAGGGCTGGATAAGATCGATGACCTTGATGCCGGTCTCGAACATCTCTTCGCTCGTCGACTGCTCGTCGAAGGCGGGAGCCTGCCGGTGGATGGGCAGGTGCACCTTGGCGTTGACGGGTCCAAGCTCGTCTACAGGCTGGCCGAGGACGTTGAGCACGCGGCCCAGCGTCTCGCGACCTACGGGAACCGTGATGCCTGCGCCGGTATCGATTGCCTTCATGCCGCGAACCATTCCCTCGGTGGCGACCATCGCGATGCAGCGCACGCGGCCTTCGCCCAGGTGCTGCTGCACCTCGACGACGACGTCGAGCGGCGCGGGGACGTCGAAGCCTTCGCTGACGACGCGAATGGCCTGGAAGATGGGGGGCATCTTCGACTCTTCAAACTGAATGTCAACGGCCGGACCGCTGATCGAAATTACTCTTCCAATGTTCTCTGCCATAGTCTCTTTCATTTCCGCAGTTGCCTTAGAGAGCGGCTGCGCCACTCACAATCTCAATAATTTCCTTCGTGATCGCCGCCTGCCGCACACGGTTCATCGTGAGCGAGAGCGCGTCGATCATCTCTCCAGCATTGTTGGTCGCCGAATCCATCGCCGTCATGCGCGCCGCGTGCTCTGCCGCGACGGATTCGAGCATCGCGTGGAAGATCTGCGTTGTGATGTACTTGGGCATCAGGTGACGGAACAGCCGCTCCGGCGACTGGTCGAAGATGTAGTCCACCTCAGCGGTGCCGAATTTCTTCGCTTCAGATTCGATGACCGATTCCTCTGGAATAGTAAGGCTGACGCCTGCTGTCCTGGCTGCGTGGCCTGCAGCTTCAATCTGCTCCTCGGTCATCTCCTCGGCGACGGTGATCTCGTGCGAGCCGAGTTTGCGGATGGGCAAAAGCTTCTCGACCACGACGCGCTGCGAGATAACGGACTTGAACTCGTTGTAGACGACGTAGACGGAGTCGATCTCGGCGCGGGTGTAGCGCTCGACCACGGAACGGGCCATGTCGCTGACGTCGTCGATACCGATCTTGAGCAGAATCGTCGGATGGTCGCCGGTAATCTCGATCGGCTGGGCACGATGGCGTATGGTCTCGTAGTGTGTAGCCAGATCGTTGTCGTAGTGCTCTTCCTTCTTCTCGTAGACAGCGGCCGGATAGCGCTTGCGGAAGGTGTCGCGGGCCTTGCGGCCGACCGGTTCAACATCAACGTTCTGCCCCTCGCCGCGTCGACTGTCGATGAAGCCCTGCGCGGCTTTGACGATGTTCGAGTTGAAGGCGCCTGCGAAGCCTTTGTCACCAGCGACGACGATGACGAGAACGTTCTTCTCCTCGCGTTCAACCAGAAGCGGATGCATCACCTCGAGCGAGTCGGCGGTACGGCGGACAAGCGATTCGAGCACGTTTGAGATCATCCGCGCGTAGGGCCGAGCCAGCATCGCACGCTCCTGCGCACGGCGCAGCTTGGCAGCCGAGACCATCTTCATGGCCTTGGTGATCTGCCGCGTGTTCTTTACACTGCGGATGCGACGCCGTAGATCGAGTACGTTTGCCATGGTTTACTTGGCCGCAGCCGTCTCTTTCTGTGCCTTGTCTTTGTCTGCGCGATCGGCCAGGAAGTTCGCCTTGTACTCTTTAATGGCATCCGTCAAACGCTTCTTAATGTCGTCGTCCAACGCCTTCTTGGTGGCGATGTCGGTGAGAATAGATGCCTGGGCCGACTCGAGGTAAGGATAGAACCCGTCCTCAAACGCGCGCAGGTCCTTCACTTCAACGTCGTCCAGAAGGCCGTTGACGCCAGCGAAGAGAATCGCGACCTGCTTCTCTGCGGTGAGCGGCTGGAACTGCGGCTGCTTGAGAAGTTCAGTTAGGCGCTGGCCGCGGTTGAGCTGCTGCTGCGTAACCTTATCGAGATCTGAACCAAACTGCGAGAACGCGGCAAGTTCGCGGTACTGCGCAAGGTCGAGCTTCAGCGTTGCACCGACTTGTTTGGTCGCTTTGATGGCCGCGGAGAAGCCGACACGCGAGACAGACAGACCCACGTTGACGGCAGGACGAACGCCCGAGTTGAAAAGATCGGTCTCCAGGAATATCTGTCCGTCGGTGATCGAGATGACATTGGTCGGAATGTAGGCAGAGACGTCGCCAGCCTGCGTCTCGATAATAGGCAGAGCAGTAAGCGAGCCGCCGCCGAGCTGGTCGGAGAGCTTGGAACTGCGCTCAAGCAGACGCGAGTGAAGGTAGAAGACGTCGCCGGGATAAGCTTCGCGGCCTGGCGGACGGCGGAGCAGCAGTGAGATTTCACGATAACTAGCCGCGTGCTTGGAGAGGTCGTCGTAGATGATGAGGGCATGCTTGCCGGAGTCGCGGAAATATTCACCCATCGCAGTGGCGGCGAAGGGAGCGAGGTACTGCATCGGCGCAGGTTCGGACGCAGTGGCGGCAACGACGATGGTATAGGCCATCGCACCGTGCTCTTCTAGCGTCTGCACAACCTGAGCAACCGAAGACCGCTTCTGCCCAACCGCGCAATAGATGCAGATCAGGTTGTTCTTCGCGGAGTTGATGATGGTGTCGAGCGCGATGGCGGTCTTACCAGTCTGACGATCGCCGATCAGCAGCTCACGCTGGCCGCGGCCGATCGGGATCATCGTGTCGATGGCCTTAATACCGGTGGCCATGGGCTCGCGCACGGACTGGCGGCCGATGACGCCGGGGGCGAGCCGCTCGACGGGCAGAAACTTGTCGGTGTTGATGGGGCCCTTGTCGTCGATGGGCTGACCAAGCGCATTGACAACCCGGCCGATCAGGGCCTCGCCGACGGGAACAGACATGATCTTACCAGTGCGCTTGACGGTGTCGCCCTCTTTGATCTCGGTGTAGTCGCCGAGGAGCACCGCGCCAACCTGGTCTTCGTCGAGGTTCATGGCAAGGCCAGCCACGCCGTGGGGAAATTCAATCAGCTCACCTGCCATAACCTTGTCGAGGCCGTGGACGCGTGCGATACCGTCGCCAAGGGAGATGACCGTTCCGACCTCATCCACCTGGATGCGCTGCTCGAAGTTCTCAATCTGCTGGCGTAGCAGCTCTGTTATCTCATCCGCCCTGATCTGTGCCATGTCTTCCTTCTACTCGATTCGTATCAATTCTGAAAAAACTTAGCGCCGCTCCAGCGAAGAATCTTACGCATTCACCAGCTTGTACTTCAACTGCTGCAACTGCGCCCGGATGGAGCCATCGTAGACCGTCGATCCGATGCGGACAACGGCGCCGCCCAGCAAGGTGGCGTCCTGATGGTAGGTGGCGCGAACACGACCGCCGGCGAGCTTCGCTACCTGGGCCTCGAGCTCGGCGCGATCCTGATCGTTCAGCGGGTGCGCGCTGGTGATCTCCGCCTCGGCCATATGGGATTGCTCATCCGCGACGGCATGGTACTCAGCAAGAATCTCGCCCAGCTCGGCGAGCCGCTGGTGATCCATGATGACGGCGATGAAATTCCGAACCTGGGGAAACATGCCGATGCGTCCGGCGATTGCGTCGAGAACCTTCAGCTTCTGCTCGGCTGCAATCGAGGGATTCATCAGAACTTCACGCAACTCGCGGCTGCCGGCGAGGGTTCCGCTGAAATCGTTCAATTGCCGCTCGGCCGCTGCGGTATCGAGATGCGACGAAGCCGCAACAGAGGCAAAGGCATGGGCATAACGGAGGGAAAGAACGGACATTAGTTGTGTCCTTCCTTCGACTCGTCGCCCATGAGCCGGCGCGCGAAATTCTGCACCAGCAAGCGGTCAGTCTCGGCGGTTACGACCAGCTTGCGCGCCGCCTGATCGATCGTGAGCTCCGCTGCATACTGCTGGATTTGCCGATGCGCGAGCGCGGTTGCAGCGGCGATCTCCTGCTCTGCCGCTGCGAGAATCTTCTGCTTGTCCTCTTCGATGCTGGCCTTGATGCGCTGCTCGTCGAGCGCGGAGTCCTTCTCGGCCTGCGCACGCATGGCGGCAATCTGGTCATCCAGCTTGCTCAGCCGCTCTTCGACACTGCTCAGCCGAGCGCTGGCCTCTTCGGTGGCGGTGCGTGCATCCACGAGTTCTTTCTGAATGCCTGTGTTGCGATTGCGGAAGGTCTTCGGCAAGGTCTTGACCAGGAACCAGCCCACAAGAGCGGCAAGAACAACAAAGTTCGCGACCGTAAACGCCGTGGCCGCCTGCTCGGCATTCAAGCCAATCATCTCCCCGAGCTTACGAACCGAAGGCGAATGTAGATAAGCGTCGTTCTCGTCCACTTCCTGCTTGTTCTTCTCGGGTGACTGCACTTCCGATGTACTCAGCCGTCCGCGACCGGCGCTGGTAGGCGCGGTATCCTGAGCCGCTGCATGGCAGATGGGCGCGAACAGAATTGCCACCATCACCAGCCCGGGTAAAAGCCTCTTTATCGTGAAAATCATCTTAAAACTCATTCGCGAAAGGTTCACTGCGCGACCTCCGTCGGACGGACGCCAGCCGGAAGCACCGCATCGAGCACCAGCGAACTCAACTCGTCGCTCATTCCCACGATCTGGAGCCGCGCCTCCTGGGCACTCTGCTCGATCTCCTGCCGCGCTCCATGAACGCGCTCCTGCATATGCTGCCGTACCTGAGCAAGAGCCGCCTCCCGCTCTGCATGCCATTGCTTCAACTTCTGGTCGCGCGCATGGAATATCTCGGCCCTGGCAGCTCGCAGCTTATCTTCATAGGCCGTCGTTTCGGATTCAGCCTTGGCAATCGCGCCGCGTGCCTGTTCCACCGCGCCCGACGTCCGCGCGCGGCGCTCGGCCAATACATGATCCAGCGGGCGGCGGACGAGAAATCCGTAGGCTGCCACCAGCAAAATAAACAGGACCATTGTCGGCACGGAGCCGAGCACAAGTTCACCGAGTTGATTCAGTATCTGGTCCATGAATGGGGTCGGCTGGGGCCGCTTGGAAGTCCTGTCGTCAGCTGTCTCACACAGCTAGATTGTGTTGCCGAAAGCGCTGGTGAAGACCGTGCGCGATAGTGCGAGGTACACCTAGTTTTAGCAAAGCGCTTACACGAGTGTCAAACAAATCTCTATCGATAATCGCTTTAAATGGTCGATTTTCGCACAACTTGCACCCAACCCAATTCCAGGGTTCTGCTCGCCATTTTGCCTTTGACTTCCCGAGCGAAAGGACTAGACTGTTAATTACTACCTGGACCCTACTATCTGGGTCACATAGGTCGCGTGACTGGGGACACCACCTCCGCTCCCCTTCAGGCGGCCTATGCTAGTTAAGGGGGCCTGAATTAAGGGCCATGGATCCGCTCTCGAAACCTCTTAAATCGGTTTAGCAGCGAAGCCGGTCCCCGCGCCGTAACGTACGCCAGGTTTCCCTCGAACCTCTTTCCTTCAACAATCGCCCCTGCCTCCAACGCCGCCAGTACAGCGCCCTCCGACTGCGGCAGGCGGAACCGCATCTCGATCACCGGGTCCACCACCAGCGCGGTGTCGATGGCAGCCAGCAGATTGTCCAGACCCAACTTCCTCAAGCCTGAGACCGCGACGCTTCCCGGCGCTCCCATAGGCATTCCTTCGCCCTCCGAGACCAGGTCGATCTTGTTCAACACCTCAATTACCGGCTTCTTCGATACGTCCAGTTCGGCGAGCACCTTCTGCACTTGTGCTTTTTGCTCGTCCACCATCGGGCTCGACGCATCACGCACATGCAGCAGCAGTTCAGCTCGCTCCACCTCTTCGAGCGTGGCGCGAAAACTAGTTACCAGTGTGTGTGGCAGGTTGCGGATGAAACCCACGGTGTCTGACAGCAAAATCTTTCTGCGAGACGGGAGTTGCAACTGCCGAAGCTTGGGGTCAAGCGTCGCGAACATCCGAGACGACTCCAACACCCCGGCCTCAGTCAGCGCATTAAACAACGTGCTCTTGCCGGCATTCGTATAACCAACCAGCGCGACCACAGGCACGGGAACAGCCTCGCGCCGCTGCCGTTGCTGACGACGAATCCGTCGCACCGACTCCAGTTGCTCCTTCACGTGGTCGATGCGGAGATTGATCTTGCGGCGGTCCGTCTCCAACTGCGTCTCGCCCGGCCCGCGCGTCCCAATGCCACCGCCTAGTTGAGACATCGTCTTACCTCGTCCAGCCAGCCGCGGCAACTGGTACTCCAGCTGTGCCAGCTCCACTTGCAGTTGACCTTCGCGGGTCCGCGCATGACGGGCAAAGATATCCAGAATCAACTGAGTCCGGTCGATCACCCTACTGGGCAGCTTCGCCTCAAGATTACGCAGTTGGGATGGCGTCAGGTCGTGGTCGAACAGAACCAGATCGGCCCCAGTCGAAGCGATCACGCCCTCAATCTCGTCCAGCTTGCCCTGGCCCACCAGCGTCGCCGGATCAGGCCGTGCGCGCCGCTGAATCAACGTCGCGGCAACCTCCGCGCCCGCGCTGCGGGCAAGCTCCTGAAACTCCGCCAACGATGCATCGAAGTCCAGGCCCGCGTCCAGGTCCACGTCCAGACCCGCTGCCCGCTTCGGTTCCACGGCCAGTTGGTCGCCACTCTCCTCAAGCGCAGCCCCGCCCGACATTACCGCAGCAGTGCGAGCCAGACGCGCCGCCGCCGTCAGCTTGCGGCGTTCGCCAGTGAACTCCACCGCAACCAGAACCGCTCGCTCCGCATGAGGCAGGCCGCGCTGCACCTGAAGCGCTGCCGCCTCCTGTGCAGCGACCAGACTCCGCCTTACAGTCTTTTCACGACTGGTTCTGGTGCCTTCAGTTGTCAACGGCTAACGGCCTTGCGTCCCGTTCGCCTCTTGTACCGCAGCTACAGCAGGCGCGGAGCTTACTGTCGCCCGTACCTCCGGCTTGCCGTCAGTCCGCACCTCTCCATGGATGCCCGCTCGCCCACTCACCACCGTCGAAATCGCATGTTTGAAGATCAGCTGTTCCTGGCTATTGTTCTCCAGTAGCACTGAGTATTTATCGAACGACCGGATCTTCCCCGTCAGCTTCACGCCGCTGACCAGGTAAATCGTGATCGGACTCTTATCTTTTCGCACTGTATTGAGAAAAGTATCCTGAATGTTCTGTGCCGGCTTTGATTCCATGGTGCCGATCTCCTTGCCTATATTCGTTACCGTGCAATAAGGTTCTGCCGTGATCCATTAACTTCAGAAGAAATCTCAGCCCACTGACTTACTGAGCCCGAAGCCAAGACTGTCAACGATACGACCATCCGCGGCAATTATCAACCTGGCAACCGCCACACTCCTACCGAAGACGATTCCAGACCTATTAGACGCAGCCCAGCGCATAACGAGAGTCTGCATCCAGCGCTACAGCGATATACCATGACAAATGTGCAGATAAGCAACCCGCAACCCGTTCAGATGCTTGATTTTTCCCGCCAGTTTTCCGGCATCCGTCAGGAATTGCTCGATGCAATCGAGGCCGTCTGCACCTCGCAGCGATTCATCCTCGGCCCCCAGGTCGCCAGCTTCGAGCAGGCAGCCGCAGCTGCCTGCGCCGTGCCTCACGCCATTGGCTGCGCAAGTGGAACAGACGCAATCTGGCTCGCCCTGGCTGCGGCTAACGTCGGCCCCGGAGATGCCGTCATCACCACGCCGTTCAGTTTCTTCGCCAGCGTCAGCGCCATTCTCCGCTGCGGCGCACAGCCTTTGCTGGCCGATATCGACCCAACCACTTTCAACCTCTCCGCCGCAGCAACCGAAGAAGTTATCCGCTCCCACAAAGGCACAAAGATCAAGGCCATCCTCCCCGTCCACCTCTACGGCCAGTGCGCCGACTGGGACGCCTTCACCAACCTCAAGCAGCGCCACAATCTGCTGCTCATCGAAGACGCAGCGCAGGCCTTCGGAGCCACCTGGAACGGCACCCCCGCCGGAGCTCTGGGCGATGCCGCCGCCTTCAGCTTCTACCCCACAAAAAATCTCAGCGCCATGGGCGACGCCGGCCTCGTCACCACGCCGTCGGACGAAATCGACGACCACTCACGCGTCCTCCGCGCCCACGGCATGCGCCGCCGCTACTATCACGACGAGATCGGCTGGAACTCCCGTCTCGACAGCCTGCAGGCCGCCATCCTCGAAGTGAAGCTCCGCTACCTGCCGCAGTGGAACCAGCAACGCCGCGACCACGCAGCCCGCTACGACCAGCTCTTCCACAACGCCAATCTCACCGCCTCCAACGTGAAGGAAGGCATCGTCCTTCCCTTCACCGACCCACGTGCCGGCCACATCTTCCACCAGTACGTCATCCGCGCACCACGCCGCAACGAACTCCGCCAGTACCTCACCGACCACCAGATCGGCAGCGAGATCTACTACCCACTGCCACTGCACCTTCAAACCAGCCTCGCCAGCATCGGCTACAAGCAAGGCGACTTCCCTGTCAGCGAGAGCGCAGCAGATGAGGTGCTGGCCCTGCCAATGTATCCGGAGTTGCGCGAAGACGAGCAGCAGACAGTCGTCGAAACCATCGCCAGCTTCTACGACTAATAAAAAATAAGAAGGCCTATCGCTTCTTTTTAGCTTTACCGGCAACCTTCTTCTTCTCAGCCGCAGGCTCCGGGCGTGCCTCGCCCCGAGTCGGCGCGCCCGGCTGAATCACTCTCCGCACCAGATTGCCCTCAAGCCGATACGTCTTCAGAATCGTCTTCGACGGCGAGATAGCCCCCGTCACCGGATCGGGAATCACAGGTCCCGCGTCGTCAGCGAGCACTCGATAAGTGAGGGTCGGTGCTGGCGTCGTAGCAGTAGCAGACTTCCCAAACGGATCGGCCGCCACCTTCACCGTCACCGGCAGATATCCCTCAATATTCTTGTCGCGAAAACCCGTCTCATAACGATGCTTCTTCACGTTCCAGGTAAACACGCGCACCTGGTCGAAGTCATACGTCAACCCCGCCTTATACGGACTCATGACCGTGACATAGACCGGAATATTTTTGTCTTCCTGTTCCGCCTCAGGGTCGTTCACCGTCGTGAGAACATAAGCCCCGACAATCCGCTGCCCCTCCGCGTAGCGTGTGATCGCATCGGGAGCATCGACGTCCATCATCCTGCTGTAGAGCCAGCCCGTGTCGCCTTTAGAATCCCGCACCAGCCACCAGTCCTCCATCACGGGAGGCGCCGATACATCCGGCACTGGCGCCGTCGACCCAGCCTTAGCGCCTTTCGCAGCCGGAGCGGCCGGAGCCACCGCAGCAGCCTTCGCAACCCGCGTTCCCGGCGGCAAAGGCTTCGGCAGCGTCGCCCGCATCAACAGCTTCAACTTCTCACCCTCACCCAGCCGATAAAATCGTTCCGTATCGCGGCCGGGCTTGACGTGCATATAAACCTCGTCCCGCACCACGGCGGAGGCAACTGTCGGATCGGCCTTGTGCCCCTGTTTCAACGCTTCGAACTGACCGAAGACATCCTGGGTCGCAACCACCTTCTCATCGATCCACCCCTGCTCGCCCTTGTCCGTCTGCACGCGCACGAACCGCCGTCCATGTTCAAGCACCTGAAGTTTGTCGCCGTTCTCCACCGTCGCGGTGCGGTTCGACACAGCCGCCACTCGGTCCCGCAGAAACGTCTGCTTCGCCGTAACGTACACATACTCCACAGGAGGCTTTGGTCGAAGCCGGGAGCAGCCGCCAAGTCCGATCGCCAGGCATATGGGCACAATTGCCAAAGATGCAAAACGCGAGACCCCGCGCCGTAGATCGAATTGTCGAAAACAAGAAAAAATAACCGAAAACTCCCCAGCACGGCACACACCACTTAACCCATACTACCGGCGATGAGGAAAAATCATGTAAACTCCCCTGCTAATTCAACACACCCTACTCAAATGAGTATCTCCCTCTAGTGCGTCAAAGCAAGAGCCACAGCGCCTGCAGGATCGACACCCGTCGCAATGCTGGTCGCCGGATCAAGCTTCCCGGGTACTGGAACATCGAAGCTGTACATCGTCAGATCAGGCGCACCATTGACCGCAACCGCCAGCAGATACTTACCCTTGGAGTCGGCCCCAAGGGCCTGCACACCCGCCCCACTCGCATAGGGCGATCCGCTCAACTGCTTCAGAGACAGCGCTGCTGTGGTTGTCCCAGCTACAATCGTGTAGCCGGAGATCGTTCCATCCGTCCGGTTTGCCGCATAGACATAAGTCCCCGTCGTATCCAGCACCACAGAGAAGGTTCCGCTGCCCGCCGCAAACGGTGTACCGGTAACAGGGGTCAGCGATCCGCCTGACCCAATGCTATAAACGGCCACCCCTCCGTTCGTCCCGCTCCTGGCGATATAAAGGTAGGTCGTCTTCGCGCTAACCGCCAGCCCATAGTCGCCCGTCGCGGTATTTCCCGTCGCCAGATATTGACTGCTCGTCGCAACCCCTGTCGTCGTGTTGAACGTGAACACAACATCGCCGCCCGTACCAAGCGCAGCAAAGATCAACGTTCCGTCCGACGAAATACGGATGTCGCTTGGCTGCCAAACCCCGGACTGAATCGAGTAAGTAGCCGGATTGGACACCGACGCCAGCGCACCGGTCGAGGCGGTAATTTTAAAGATGTCGAGCTGCTGCGTCGTGCCATCAAGCACAATCAGCCATTGCCCGTCCGGCGAGACGACCATAGCACTCGCAAATACCCCTGCCGGCTGAGAACCAGTGCTCGGCGTAGTCAGCGATCCGTCGGAGTTGATGAAATAGACGAAGATCCCAGTCGCCGCTCCAACGTAAAGGAGAGCATTGCTCGGCGTCACCACCATCGATACGGGTTTATATCCCACAGCCAGCGGGGAATTCTTCACAGCCGTCAAAGTCCCCGTCCCAATCACAAATCCGCCGATCGAACTCGCCCCTCGGTTCGCCACATACACCGTGTTCCCAGTAGTCCCTCCGCCACCCCCGCTATTGATCGGAGGAAAGAAGCCGCCGCAACCCGTAAAGACCGGCAGCACCATCACGACTGCGACTGCCACCCACCATTGCACTCTTCCGCGTCGCACCATCACGTTCAAGCCCCTCGTTCCTATCCTTGCAGCAGCCTGTGTCTAATCCGTCCTCAAGACTAATTCAATCGGCGTTCCTCTATAATTTGCCAAATGTACCCATCGCAACGCCCGCGCAGCCTGAGGATGGCAGCGCTTGCAGGCACTCTGATCTTTGGTTCTCTATCGCAAGGGCAGCAAGCCCACTCATTCGACGTAGCAGCCGGACAAACGACAACCCTCGAACGTGAAGTTCACGCGAACATGAACTTTCTCGCAGACGACGAGCTCCACGGTCGAGGCTCCGCCACGCGCGACGAGCACATCGCAGCCCTCTTCGTGGCCGCTCAGCTCCAATCCCTCGGCCTCGAACCCGGTGGCGAAAACGGCACCTTCCTGCAAAAGACCGCGCTACCCGATCCCTTGCCCGAGAGAATCCAGCAGCGTCTCTCGAAGTTTCAAAACGTATCTCGCAAAGAGACCTGGAACGCGATCGGAATCCTGCGCGGCACCACATTACCCAACGAAGTCATCCTGCTCACCGCGCATCTCGACCACCTCGGCATCGGCCCCGCCAACGCAGCCGGCGACACCAACTACAACGGAGCCGACGACGACGCCTCCGGCACCACCGCCGTCCTCGCCTTAGCCCACATTCTCGCCACCGGCCCGCGCCCGCGCCGCACCATCGTCTTCGCACTCTTCGGCTCAGAAGAACTCGGCGGCTTCGGCAATCGCGCCTTCCTCGCGCACCCGCCCGTCCCCCTCCCCAGCATCGTCGCCAACCTCGAATTCGAGATGATCGGCCGCCCCGACCCTGGAGTCCCCGCGGGAACCCTCTGGCTCACCGGCTTCGAACGCTCCAATCTAGGCCCCGAACTAGCGAAACACGGTGCTCATCTGGTCAACGACCCTCATCCCCCACAGCATTTTTTCCAGCGCTCGGACAACTACGCCTTGGCTCAACAAGGTATAGTCGCCCACACCGTCTCCAGCTACGGCCTGCACAAGGACTACCACCAGCCCAGCGATGAACTCCGCACCATCGACTTCATTCACATGACTCGCGCCATCGCCTCGATGGTCAGTCCGATCCGCTGGCTGGCAAACTCTCATTGGAAACCGGAGTGGAACCCCGGCGGCAAGCCCGACGCCACACCGCAAAGATAGAGCGGCCACGGATCTTACGGATAATATAGATCAAGAAAAGCGGATTAAAGACAACCGTATGGCTTTGTCTTTAATCCGCTTTGATCCGTCCAATCCGCGGTCGGCATTTTGTAACCGCGGTAGTTACTTATGCTGAAACCAGCTCTTCTTTCTTCACGATGTCGTTTATGTTGCGTCCAATCGCCTTGGCCACGCCTTCGCCATACTTCGGGTCGCACTTGTAGAAGTGGTTGATCTGCAGGTCCTGAATCCGCGTCTCAACCTGACCCAGGCCGGCCGCGATATTCCCGCACAGCCGCTCCTGCGCATCCGGCGTCATCAGCCGGAACAGGTTCCCCGGTTGCGTGTAGTAGTCGCCGTCATGCTCGCGATGGTCGTACCGTCCCACGGTCGCCGTGCCGTACGTTACCGGACGCTCGAGATATCTCTTATCTTGCGTCGGTCCGCCAAAGCTGTTGGGCTCGTAGTTCGGTCCGCTTCCGCCATTCTCACCGAAGCGCATGCTGCCATCGCGGTTATACGTGGCGTATGGACATTTCGCCTCATTGATCGGCAACAGGTTGTAGTTCACGCCAATGCGATAGCGATGCGCGTCCGGATAGCTGATCAGCCGCCCCTGCAACATCTTGTCCGGCGAGAAGCCCATGCCCGGCACAACGTTCTTGGGATCGAACGCCGCCTGCTCAACTTCAGCAAAGTAGTTCACCGGGTTCCGGTTCAGCTCCAGTTCGCCGATCTCAATCACAGGATAGTCCGCATGCGGCCAGACCTTGGTGAGGTCGAACGGATTGATGTGATACGTGGCTGCTTCCGCCTCCGGCATGATCTGGATCTGCACCGTCCACTTCGGAAAATCACCCTTCTCGATGGCGCGGAACAGGTCGCTCTGCGAGTGGTCCATGTCCACAGACTTCATGTGGTCGGCCTCTTCGCGGGTAAAGTTCCTGATCCCCTGCTTCGTCTTGAAGTGGTACTTCACATAAAACAGCTCGTTCTTCGCATTGATCAGCGAGAAAGTGTGGCTGCCGTACCCGTTCATGTGGCGATACCCATCGGGAGTGCCGCGGTCGGAGAACAGAATCGTCACCTGGTGCAGGCTCTCCGGCGAGAGCGACCAGAAGTCCCACATCATCGTGGGCGACTTCAAGTTCGTCTGCGGGTCGCGCTTCTGCGTGTGAATGAAGTCCGAGAACTTCAAAGGATCACGAATGAAAAACACCGGCGTGTTATTGCCAACAAGATCCCAGTTGCCCTCTTCGGTATAGAACTTCAACGCAAAGCCACGAGGATCGCGTTCGGAGTCAGCCGACCCCTTCTCGCCGCCGACGGTAGAGAAGCGCAGGAACGTCGGGGTCTTCTTGCCCTTCTCGAACACTTTGGCCGTCGTGTACTTCGCCATGTCTGGATTGGTGCAGGTAAAGGTGCCATGCGCAGCCGAGCCCTTGGCATGGACCACACGCTCCGGAACGCGCTCGCGATTGAAGTGCGCCATCTTCTCAAACAGCAGGTAATCCTCAAACACGATCGGTCCACGATCCCCAACCGTTATGGAGTTCTGGTTATCGCCAACCGGTCGCCCGGCATCGGTCGTCATCACTTTGCTCTTCAAGTCTTCTGCCATAATCACCTCTTACTTTTGTTAGCAAATCGCCCTAAACTCGTTGGCACTTCGCACAGATGCCAATCACATCGACTGCATACCGCTCCACCAGAAACCCGCCGGGCAGCCTGTCCTTCTTCGACACCAACCCAAGCTCTTTCTCTCCAATGTCGGTAATCGCTTTGCACTTCGAGCACACCACATGATGATGTGCCTCGTCATTCATCTCCACGCGCAGCGAACCATGATGCATGCTCAACTGGCGGAAGACGCCGCTTTCAACAAATAAGTGTATGTTCTTGTAGACAGTAGCCAGCGAGATCGCCGGTACCTTCTTCTTCACGCGAGCATAGACCTCTTCCGGACTCGGATGGCCATGCATTGTCTTCATCACTTCGTAGAGCACCTGGCGCTGGTGCGTCACCGCAATGCCATTCTCCTGGCAAAGCTCACGAAACGATTTGGCCTCATTCACCAGCACAAGCAGAAGTATAAACGATAAATATTATCGTCCGATAAATTTAGTTATCCACAGGCCACCACCCCGGGGCCGCAACTTCAGTTCAACCGCTCCGTCTTGCCAAACCGCGCATCCAGAGGCTTCCGTCCGGCAAAGCCCTCCTCTTCCGTATGCCAATGGGCGATCGCCGGCTCCCCCAGCTTCCAGCACAGCAACACCGTCTTTCCGTCCATCACCGAAGGAAAGTCGAGCAGCCCCTGCTCCAGATCTTTCACCTGAACGCCGATCGAATCGATCTCGGCAAGCGTGTCCTTCGCCTCCTGCACCGCCTTGTCGCGCTCCGCCCGGCGTCGTGCTGCCACAATTACATCGACGTGCATACCACCGGAGAGAAATATCCGATGGCACAACTGCTGCATCTCTTGCTCCAACTCACCGGCCTGGGTCGCTGCTGCCTGCGCCTTGCGCAACAGGGCCTCCACCACTGGCAGCAGCGTCTGTGCCTCGCTTAGCGTGAATGTCTTGCTCAAGCCCTGATCTCCAGCATTCGGTCGAGCGCCACACGCGCCCATTGCTTCACATCATCCTCCACCTTGATGCGATTGACCACACGTCCCTCCACCAGATTCTCGAGCGCCCAAGCCAGATGCTGTGGCGAGATCCGGTACATCGTCGTGCACAAGCAGCCCGAATCATCAAGCGTCATCACCCGCTTGCCGAGCGGAGCAAACCGCTTCGTCAACCGATTCACCAGATGAATCTCCGTACCCACCGCAAAGCTCGTGCCCTCCGGAGCCTTCTCAATCACCTCAATAATCCGCTCCGTCGAGCCAATCGCATCGGCCTTCTGGCACACCTCCCACCGGCACTCCGGATGCACAATCACCTGCATCTCCGGGTGGTCGCGGCGCACACGATCGACATGCTCAGGAAGAAAGCGCTGATGCACCGAGCAGTGTCCCTTCCACAAAATCACCTTCGCAGCCTTCAACCGCTCCGGGCTCACGCCGCCGTTGATCTGGTACGGATCCCACACCACCATCTCGCTCTGCGCAATTCCCATCGCGAACGCCGTATTCCGTCCCAGATGCTGATCCGGTAAAAACAAAATCTTCTTCGCCCGAGCAAAGGCCCACTCAAACGCTCCACGAGCATTCGACGAGGTGCAGACTAACCCGCCGCGCTTTCCGCAAAACCCTTTAATCGCCGCAGCCGAATTCATATACGTCAGCGGAATCAACCCGCCCGAAGCCTCAGCCGTAAGTCCGGCGCGCTCCAGAGAATCCCAGCAGTCTTCTACCTGCCCGATCTCCGCCATATCGGCCATCGAGCAACCGGCGTTCAGGTCCGGCAGGATCACCTGCTGCCACGGTCGCCCCAATACATCAGCGGTCTCCGCCATAAAATGCACGCCGCAGAACAGCATGTACTTCGCGTTCGTCTCCGAGGCAACCTTCGACAGCTTGTAGCTGTCGCCGGTAAAGTCCGCAAACCGGATCACCTCATCGCGCTGATAGTGATGCCCCAGCAAAACGACGTCGGTTCCTAACGTAGCGCGCGCCGCGGCAATGCGGGCGTCCATCGTATGGTCTGGCTGCGCAAGGTAGTTGTCTAAGGAACAAGCCGCAGCGCTCGAACGCGTCGCCGCGTCTTCTTCCGCCACGGCCGCAGCCGAAGCGATCTCCAATAGTCCGTTCAAAGTACTCCGCCTTCAGTCTCACAAAGGTCGTCTGGTATCGGCAGTCGCCGATACCGTCTTTTCACCTCTGAGACGGGGATGTTGAAAGCATGCACCGCTCGAGTTGCAGTGGATTCACTGTGCCGGCCTAAGCCTTCACCCAACCCACGGGGGTGTTGCAACTCCTGTCACTTCTGTAATCACGGCTGCGTCAGCCGTGAGTACGCTTATTAGACGCGAATCGTTTCTAAATGATGCGTCTTTTAACAAATCACTTCTGCACTTCAAACACTTACACCAGAAATTCTACAACAGCGCCAACACCTTCGATCCATTTGTTCCGTCCACACGTAAGCCGTATCATGGGACTGACTTATGCCTAGCTTTCAGGACAGCGCCATCCTCATCTTCCTCGCCCTGCTTCTCTTCGGGCCGAAGAAGCTGCCTGAGCTCGCCCGCCAACTGGGCAAACTCATGGCCGAGTTCCGCCGCGCCTCCAACGAGTTCCGCATGCAGATGGAAGAAGAGCTCCGCATCGCCGACCAGGAGGAGCAACGGAAAAAAATCGCCGCCATGGAAGCCGCAGCTCCCGTCACCCCGGCCGTCACCGACGGCACCGAGAACACCATCGCCCCGCCCGCCGCGGTCTCTTCGGCAACGGAAGAGTTCCTCGTAGGCCACCCGCACGAGCAGCCGCAGGCCCCCGAATCCACGCCCGCTGAATCGACGCCCGAGCCGCTGCCCATCGCCACCTCCGGCGATCTCAATCTCATGCCACCCTCCACCGGCCTTCCCGTCAGCAACTCCGCGCTCTCCCCCATCCTCGACTCCATCCCCCACGATCCCGATCCTGAAAGCGCTTCAGCCGAGAGAGAGACCACCGAGGCTACCCAGCGTGGCTGATCTCGATCCCATCGACAAGGCGCGCAAAGCCGTCACCGAACGCGCCGAACTACCCGGCATGAGCCTCATGGAGCACCTCGCCGAGCTCCGCAAGCGCCTCCTCCACTCCGTCTATTACCTCATCGGCGGCTTCGTCGTCGCTTACATCTTCCACGTCCGTCTCTACAACTACGTGCAGCGCCCCGTCACCGACCTCGGCCTCAAGCTCAACTTCACCCACCCAACTGACGGTCTCAACCTTTACCTCAAGACCTCCTTGGTCGGCGGCGCCATCCTCGCCTCGCCATTCATCCTCTACCAGCTCTGGCTCTTCATCTCCCCCGGCATGTACGCCAACGAAAAGAAGTACGTCTGGCCCTTCATGTCCACCACCATCGTCCTCTTTCTCTCAGGCGCCTGGTTCGGCTACCGCTGGGTGCTCCCCGGAGCCATCAAGATCCTCGTCCTCGACTTCGGCAAGGCCTTCAACCCCATCCTCACCATCGAGGACTACACCGGCTTCTTCCTCGCCGTCATCCTCGGCCTCGGCATCACCTTCGAGCTGCCCATCCTCATCTTCTTCCTCTCTTTGTTCGGCATAGTAGATGCAAAGTTCCTGCTCAAGCACATCCGCTACGCCATCCTCGCGATCTTTCTCATCGCCGCAATTATCTGTCCAACCCCCGACCCCATCGGCATGTGCCTCTTCGCCACCCCTATGCTTGTTCTCTATATGATCGGCGTAGGCGTTGCCTTCCTCGTCCACCCGGCCCGTCGCAAAGCCAGAGAGGCGCAGAAACCCGCATGACCCTCCTCAACATTTCTCAAGTCTTTCGCGCCGCTAGAACTTGTTATCGAGAGCAAAGCGAAACCCGCCGGGTGCCCCATGTCCCGTTTTTGGGACATGGGTTCCTCCAGCGAACGACGCAGCCGAAGAATCTACTGCTGCTCTTGCCCTTGTTAGTTCTTCTTCTCACCACCACAAACTCCCAAGCCCAGAAAGCTCCAGCCCGCTTCAACGGCCAGACCGCCTACAATCTCACCGCGCAGCTCCTGCAAGTCGCACCCAAGCGTTTCAACGGCTCCCCCGGGCACCTCAAAGCCGAAGAGTTCATCAAACAGCACTTCGCCCCCGAAGCCGCCAAGGGCAACCTCGAAACCGACACCTTCACCGCCAGCACCCCCCTCGGCTTCCAGACGATGCGCAACTACATCGTCAAGTTCCCCGGCAAAAAAGACGGGATCATCGTCCTCGCCAGCCACTACGAGACCAACTACCCCCTGCGCGACATTGAGTTCTACGGAGCCAACGACGGCGCCGCCACCACAGCCCTGCTGATCGAGATCGGCAATATCCTCCGCGCCCATCCACCCGAGGGTTACTCTGTCTGGCTAGTCTTCGACGACGGCGAAGAGGCCGTCAAATGTCTTCAATGCTGGTCTAACTCCGATTCCCTCTACGGCACCCGCCATCTCGCTGCCAAGTGGGCAGTTGACGGTACCCTCAGCAAAATCAAAGCCCTCCTCATCGCCGACATGATCGCCGACAAGGACCTCAACATCGACTACGTGGATAACTCCACACCCTGGCTGCTCGACATGCTCAAAGTCGCCGCAAAAAATACCGGCCACTCAGCCTACATCTTCAAGTACAAAGAATCTGAAGAGGACGACCACCTGCCGTTCGCGCAGCGAGGCGTGCCCGTACTCGACGTAATCGACGCCCACTACGGTCCCGTCACCGACTCAGCCCCCGACGGCTACCACCACACCGCGCAGGACACCCTCGACAAGATCAGCGCCAAATCCCTCCAGATCTCCGGCGACCTCTTCCTCGAGATGATCCGCTTAATCAACCAGCGCCCCTGAAGCTCATACAAAAGCCTCAGAGGCGCAGTCTTCAATCCACTTTTCCTGGCTAGTGTCCCGTCTCAGAAGTTATTTTTATAATTGAATTCGTCATCGAAGTCATTTTCATAATTGAATTCGTCATCGAAGTCATTTCATAATTGAATTCGTCATCGAAGTCATTTTCATAATTGAATTCGTCATCGAAGTCATTTCATAATTGAATTCGTCATCCTGAGCGGAGTTTGGCGCGGTTTCTCGCGCCAAACGCAGTCGAAGGACCCCGAAGAGGTTCATATTGCCCCGACTCTCCGGCCCTTTCTCACCACCAATATTGCAAGGAACTTCTAGGACAAGACGAGTTGAAATCAAAACCCACCCCACTTGACAAACCTGACGAGCAAAAGCCCCGATAGAGAGGTGGAGTCCCTCCGGCCAGGTTTCTCAATTTACATCAAGTCCAGACCTAAGTGACTTCGTTCTAAGACTTTGCGCACTTAAAGCGGGGGAGGGGGAGGGTACGCCATTCCTCATTCCCCCACATCACTATCATGCGAGTGCGAACACGCCCTAATTACTTACTGCAGGCATGCCCATGGTCCGGATGGGCGCCCTTGGCCTTCGCATCGGCCTCAGACATATACGAGCCTTCCTTGGTCTTGCCGTAGTAGTTCGACCCGTAGCAATGATAGACATTGCTCGAAGTATTCACCCACACCAGGCCCGGACCGCCGCCTGCCGCCTGAGGCATCGCCGCCGCCTTCGAAGCGGGCGAAGCCTTCGGCGCCGGAGCAGGAGCAGCCGCAGGAGCCGAAGCCGCAACCTTAGGAGCAGCTGGCGCTGGCGCGGGAGCCGCAGCAGCCGATGGAGTTGCAGGAGCCGCTGCATACCACTCCTTCACACCTTGGTGCCCGCGGCAAGCCCCCTGTTTGCTGGCCGCCGTCGAATAAGTTCCATCCTTACATTGTCCGGTAGATCCTGCAGGTGCCCCCGCAGGTGCCTGAGCCACCGCAATCTGCGCTGCCAAAATCCCCGTCGCAACCGCCATCAAACGAATCGCTGTCTTCATGAACTTCATAAACACTCCCGATAAGATTTGTAAGATTTGGATTTTACGCAACCCCAAATACATAGCCCGGATACGGCAAAATCCTACGCTATCCCGCCCCGCCTGTCATTACCTGGGTTTGACAGCAGTCCAGTGGTGCAGGGGAAAAACGCCGCGTAGGCACGTTAATGACCCAAATGAGTCACAAACTGATCCCTTTGAGGGATAGCTGTGAATAAACCCCTCGTCCTACTCTCATTCTTGCCGATGGAGGTAGAACAAATGCAATCACCAGCGTATCCATCCTTACAGTCGAGGTTCAGGAGCCTCTCCCACACCGGGTCCAATCAGGCTCGGACAACCGGCTTCTTTCACAAGCATCCCGTAGGCGAGGTCGTTCGCAGCCTCTTCTTCTCCTCGATCCTCTGGATGCTGCTCGCGATCACTCTTTACGGGGTGTACTCCATGGTGGTCGGGTCACTCTAACGCTCTGAGTTGCGGCGCCCCGTAAGTCCTGGGTAAGCCGAGCGCCCTCTCACGCCCTTCCATCTGGCCACCGCTCCAGCCACCCGCCGTGCATCCCACTCTCCTGCGCTGTAGCATGCAACAGAGATGCCCGGCGCCACTCCCATCAGTCACTGGATAGGCTTTCACCTCTTCATCCTCGTACTCTTGGGAATGGAGCTCGTCTACGCTCGCCGCCAGGGCCTCACAAAAACCCACTCAACCTCTGTCGCCGCAACCATCCTCTGGGTCGCCGCTGCCCTCGCCTTCGCCCTCTTCATCCTCCACACTCAGGGCAGTCAGTGCACAACGCAATACCTAGCCGGCTACGCCATCGAAGAGTCGCTCTCCATCGACAACCTCTTCGTCTTCCTCATCCTCTTCCGCGTCTTCAACATCGAGCCCAGCCATCAGCCAAAGGTGCTCTTCTGGGGCGTCGCCGGCGCCATCGTCCTGCGCGGAGCCTTCATCGCCGCCGGCCTCGGCCTCCTCGCCCGCTTCGAGTGGATCAGCTACGCATTCGCCGCCATCCTCCTCATTGCCGCTATCCGTCTCGTCCTGCCCTCTGCCCAGAAGGTCGAAACAACACCCGCCTGGATCACCTGGCTCACCCGCGTCCACCCCGTCAGCCTTCGTCAGGACAAGTTCTTCGTCCGCGAAAAAGGCCGCCCAATGATCACCGTCCTCTTCCTGACCCTCCTCGCCATCGAACTCACCGACGTAATCTTCGCGCTCGACTCCATCCCCGCCGTCCTCTCCATCACCCGCAACCCCTTCCTCGCCTACACCTCGAACATCATGGCCGTCATGGGCCTCCGCTCGCTCTACTTCCTCCTCGCCCACCTGCTCACCAAACTCCGCTTCCTCCACTACGGCCTCGCCGCAGTCCTGGCCTTCGCCGCTCTCAAGATGCTCTCCGCCCGCCGGCTCGACATCGGCCCCATCACCTCGCTGGCAGTCATCGTGGTTCTCCTCTCCATCACAATCGTGCTCTCACTACGCGCCAAACCCTCTCCGCAAGCCTGAACGAGCTTTACCATCCGGTAGCCGACAAACCGCGCCCCCACCAGCCGTAGCGCCAATCCCCTGCCCGTCTGCCCGTCGTCAAGAAAACGGGTGGCCCATCCTTTGTGGTTTCATCACAAAGGATGGGTTATTCGCGCCACGTGCAGCCCACCCCAAACAACCCCGGCATCTCCCCCGTCAGCGCAACCGGCCCACCCAGCCGCCACCCCAGATCCTTCACATCAGCCACCATGTAGAAAAGCCCAACGCTCGTCACACAGAAAACAATCATCACAGCAACAAGCGCCACGATCATCCGCCGCAACTTGGCATCACGCTTCATCTCCTCCCCTAAGCCACAAACTCGAGCCTCCCGCGTTGCATCACCGAATGCCTCCCCATCGAATCCCGTAACGGAAAATCGTTTCTGTAGTGAGCACCCCTGCTCTCCTCGCGACCCAGCGCCGAAACCACAATCAACCCAGCCACCGCATGCAGGTTCCTCGCCTCCAACGCCCGCCGAAACAACCCTCGCGGCATAGTCACCGCCAGCGCATCCAACTCTCGCTGCGCCTCCCGCAACCCAGCCCCATCCCTCAACAGCCCTGCATACTTCCACATCGACCCGCGCAGCTCGGAAATCCACCGCTCTGTCGCCGCCTCATTCGTCGCCCCGCCGCCCAGCGCAGCGGCCTGCACCCCCGCCGCTGAGCTCTGAACCGAGAACCCTGAACCCTGCTCCTCCGCCACCATCGTCTCTGCCGCCAACGCCCCAAACACCAGTCCCTCCAGCAGCGAGTTGCTCGCCAGCCGGTTCGCTCCATGCACCCCGGTACACGCTACCTCGCCCGCCGCATACAACCCAGGCAGCGAAGTCCTTCCATGCACATCCGTCTTCACTCCGCCCATCAGGTAGTGCGCCGCTGGCCGCACCGGAATCAAATCCCTCCCCAACTCAAGCTGATACTTCGCTAAAAACGCTGAGATCCCCGGAAACCGCGCCTTCAAATTCTTCTTCACATGCCGCATATCCAGATACACCGGTCCATCTATTCCCTCGCGCGTAATCGCCCGCGCCACCACGTCTCGCGGAGCCAGCTCCCGCAGCGAATGATACCGCTCCATAAACCGCTCCCCCTTCGCGTTGACAAGTAACGCGCCTTCGCCCCGCAACGCCTCGCTCAACAAAAATCGCGGAGCCCCCGGCGCACTGAACGCCGTCGGATGAAACTGATAAAACTCCATATCGCTCACCGCCGCTCCAGCCCGGTAAGCCATCGCAATCCCATCGCCCGTCGCCACCGCCGGATTCGTCGTATCGCTATACACCTGCCCCGCGCCTCCGCTTGCCAGCAGCACCGCACGCGCCTGAACCACCCGCAACCCACCCTCGCCATCCAATAGCGTCGCCCCCACCACGCGCCCCTCCTCAACGATGAGATCCACACTCGTCGTCCACTCCATCAACTCAATCCGGCCCCTCTCAGACTCCATCTCCCGCACATGCCGCAACAACGACACGGCAATCTCCCTCCCCGTCGCATCGCCATTCGCATGCAGAATTCGCGACAAGCTGTGCGCTCCCTCGCGCGTCCGCAGCAACTCGCCGCCCTCCCCGTTCTGGCCCTTGGCATCCCTGTCGAACGCCGTTCCCCACTCAATCAGCTCCTCCACGCGTTCCGCCCCCTCGGAGACCAGCACCGCCGCGGCTGCCCGATTCACCAACCCATCGCCCGCCGCCATCGTGTCCTCCAGATGCAGAGCGACGTCCTCCTCGCCCCCCATCGCCACCGCGATCCCCCCCTGCGCATAAGCCGTATTCGACTCCGCCAGTTCCTCCTTCGTCACTACCAGCACCGTACCCGCATCCGCCAGCCGAATCGCCGCACTCAGTCCCGCAATTCCCGCCCCAATCACCAAAAAATCAACTCGTTCCATACCATGATGCTACTAGGGTCGTGAATCGATAATTCACCTCATAAAATATGTCATCCCGACAGGACCCTGAGCGAGTGAAACGAGTCGAATGGGGAAGTGGAGGGATCTGCTGTTTGTGTGGGTTTAGCAACATGCTACGCGCCGCGATTATATTGCTGATTTGAGACACACGACTCTACAGCGATGAGCACTCAACGATGAGCATTGAGCCTCAGAACTCCTTGCTGTATCCCTCATCGCTCAGAACTCACCGCTGCGATACCATCGAGATACCGTGCCCGTTATCTCAGTCAACACGCCCTCCGCAAGCTACAACGTCACCATCGCTGCAAACCTCCTCCGCACTCTCCATCCGCGCCTCAAGAAGCTCAATAAAGACAGGCCCTTCCGCCCCTTCATCATCACCTCGCCCGACATCTGGGCCCTCTGGTCAAAACCCTTCCTCGCAAGCTTCAAAGAATCCCCAACCATTCTCTTCCTCGAAAGCGGCGAGTCCCACAAACGTCTCGCGAGCGTCGAATCACTCGCCCAGCAACTCGCCACCGCCGGGGCTGACCGCGACTCGCTCCTGCTCGCCTTCGGTGGCGGCGTCCTCGGCGACATCACCGGCTTCCTCGCAGCCATCTACATGCGCGGCATCCGCTACGTCCAGATTCCAACGACGTTCCTGGCGCAGGTCGACTCCTCCATCGGCGGCAAGACCGGCGTCAACCTCCAGGCCGGAAAGAATCTCATCGGCAGCTTCCACCATCCCCAAGCTGTCTTCGCCGACACCGATCTCCTCGGCACTCTACCCCCAGCTGAGCTCCGCGCCGGCCTGCAGGAGTCCATCAAGGCCGGCATCATCTACGACCCAAAACTCTTCCGCTACATGGAACAGAACGCCGACGCAATCCTCACCCCGAAGAAAAACCCTGATCCCAGCGTGCTCACCCGCATCGTCGCCGCCTCGGTCCGCGTCAAAGCCGACGTCGTCAGCAAAGACGAAAAAGAATCCGGCCTCCGCATGATCCTCAACTTCGGCCACACCATCGGCCACGCCATCGAAGCCGCCACCAACTACAAACAGCTCCTCCACGGAGAAGCCGTAGCCTGGGGCAGCATCGCCGCCCTCAACGTAGCCACGGCGCGCAAAACCATCACCCCAAAAGACGCCGACCGTATCAGCCAACTCATCCTCCGCTACGGCCCGCTGCCACCGTTCAAAGCCACCGCCGAAAAACTCGTAGCCCTGACCTCCCGCGACAAGAAAAACCGCAGCGGCATCCGCTCCTTCGTCCTCCCCACCGCCATCGGCAAAACCGAAATCGTCCGCAACGTAACCGAACCCGAACTCCTAACCGCCACCGAATCCATGCTCGCCCTCATGCGAAGAACTACCTAATCTCCGATGAAAACGGCAACAAAGCGAAGGTTGAAAGATCTCGTCCTTTACGTAGCAATTTGCACGGTGATAATTGCGGTAGTCATCGCCATGTTCGCGGCAGGCATGAGCTGGGATTTCTTCGCGAAATGGATTTGCTTCGTATTCGTCACGGCAGTCTTGTTTTGGTATTACCTTCAGTCTTCTCGTGCTTTTTTAGGAAGAAAATCGTTCTGGCTCCTGTTCGCGTTCCTTTTTTCCCTGCATGGTGCGATCTGGATAGCCGTTTTTGCTCGTGTTCAACACTGGAAGTTTATTTGGTTTTACCCAATCCTTATTGAGCTGGTTATATTCACGTTTTTGAGGGACAAGCTGCTGGAAAATTGAATTTGCTCTAAATCGAAGTACTAATTGTCAGTACAGAAGATAGAGTTCCTGAACAGAAGAACTGATATGGCCACTCCCACCAAGCCCGAACACGAACGCTCCACCGGAGCCCGTCCCGCAGGCGTTACCACCGAAGAAGCCGCAGCCGCGAACGTCCAGCAGATGTTCAACACCATCGCTCCCGCCTACGACCGCGCCAATCACCTTCTCTCCGCTGGAATCGACCGCTCCTGGTGGTCCCGCACCGCGCGTCTCTTCCACCCCGTCCTGCAACACCCCGAAACCGTCACCCTCGACCTCTGCTGCGGGACCGGCGACATGACCATGGCTCTCCTCAAGCATCGCCCCACTACCCCCAACGCCGCCCCCATCCTCGCCGTCGACTTCTCCCACCAGATGCTCTCCCTCGGCCAGAAGAAATTCACCAGCCAAAATATCTTTCCCATCGAAGCCGACGCCCTCCACTTACCTCTCGCCAACGCCTCCGTCGATCTCGTCACCTCCGCCTTCGGCTTCCGCAATCTCGCCAACTACGAAGAAGGACTCACCGAAATCCTCCGCGTCCTCCGTCCCGGCGGCCAGCTCGGCATCCTCGAGTGCAACCAGCCCGAAGGCCTCACCGGCGCAATCTACAACATCTACTTCAGGTCCATCCTTCCGAAACTAGGCGGCCTCATCACAGGCAATCAACGCGCCTACACCTACCTCAACGTCTCGGTCGAGCGCTTCCCTCGCCCTCCTCGCATGATCGAGCTACTCCGCAAAGCAGGCTTCGCTGACTCCACTTGGACCAGCTACACCTTCGGCGTCGTCGGGCTCTACCACGCCACAAAACCCTAAGCGCCACAACATCGTTGTTTCCTCCACGCAACTCAGCACTGCCGAAGCCGCAGCCGTCCACCCCTCTATGCTGGATTACCCAACGCCGCGAAAGTGACAGCACTTGACAAGCAGCCCCGCGAGACGACGCATCCTTTCTCACGCTCATCTCCGAACCAGCCCATGCCTACAGGTCCAAGTCCAAATCTAAAGTCTCTCGTTGGAAGACTTTAGGACTTTTACCCGGGGGTAGGGGGTTCTGGCACAGAGCAATCCCACCATGTACCATTCCCCCATGAGCCAAACGGCCACGCCCGAGCAAGCCGCGACCCCGCACAACGCCAAGCGTTCTGCCGCGCTCTTCTCCGTCCTCGCCGCCCTCGGTGTCACCGTCCTCAAGCTCCTCACCGGTCTCCTCACCGGCTCTCTCGGCATGTTCTCCGAGGCCGCCCACTCCGGCATCGACCTCATCGCCGCCGCCATCACCCTTTTCTCCGTCCAGGTCTCCGACCGCCCCGCCGACGCCGACCACACCTACGGCCACGGCAAGATCGAAAGCCTCTCCGCCGCCATCGAATCCGTCCTCATGCTAGCCTCCTGCATCTGGATTCTCACCGAGGCTGTCCGCCGCATCCTCTTCCGCGAACACCTCGCCCTCAAATTCTCCATCTGGCCCTTCGCCGCTCTCCTCCTCTCCATCACCGTCGACTACACCCGCTCCGGCAAGCTCCATCGCATCGCCAGCGAGACCAAAAGCGAAGCCCTCGAAGCCGACGCCATCCACTTCCGCACCGACATCTGGTCTTCCATCGCCGTCCTAATCGGCCTCGCCGCGTCCTACGCCGGCAAATACTGGAACATCCCCGCGCTCGAACTCGCCGACCCCATAGCCGCAATCCTCGTCGCCTGCATCATCCTCTACGTCACCTGGAACCTCGCCCGCCGCACCATCGATACCCTCACCGACGCCACGCCACCCGAAGCCCGCGCCCAGAATCGCGAACTCATCCGCGACCTCGCCTCCATCGACGGCGTCCTCTCCGTCGACCGCGTCCGCACCCGCCGCTCTGGCCCCAGCTACTTCGCCGACGTCACCCTCGGCATGCCCCGCAACCTCACCTTCCAGCGCTCCGAGCAGATCACCGCAGCCGCCACCGAAGCCGTGCAGCGCCACCTTCCCGGCGCCGACGTCGTCGTCCACTCCATCCCCACCGTCTCCCTCGCCGAGAGCATCCACGACCGCATCCGCGCCGTCGCCGCCCGCTCCAACCTCGCCATCCACGACGTCAGCGTGCAGGAGTACCATCACCAGCTCCACGTCGAGCAGCACCTCGAAGTCGACGAAACCATGTCCCTACGCGCCGCCCACAACCTCGTCACGCAGCTCGAGTCGGAGATGCGCCGCGACATCCCCGAGATCTCCTCCATCCTCACCCACATCGAAAGCGAACCCGCCACCATCGAGCGCCCCGAGTCACTCGAACGCGACCGCCAGCTCGAGATTCGCCTCCGCCGAACCGCCCAGGCCTTCCCCGAGATCCTCGACATCCACGAGGTCTTCGTCACGCGCAGCCATAACAACGGAGCCAACCGCATCCAGGTCAGTTGCCACTGCACCCTCCCCGACGATCTCCCCATGTCCCGCGTCCACGAGATCATTACCGAACTCGAAAACGCCTTCAAACTCGACGACCCCGAAGTCAGCCGCCTCCTCATTCACCCCGAACCCGCCACCGACAACCGCCGCTGATCCTAACCTTGACCCAGACCCAGCTCAAGCCCGTCACGCCCTCTACGAAAACGATGAGACGCTCTCTCCAATCCTTGATCCAGAACCAGAAGAAGTCGCCGCAGTACGTCGCTCCCAACCGCCGTAATTTTCTGTTCGGCGCGGCAGCAGCGTTCGCAGCGAGCCGCACGAACCTCTTCGCTACCGCGATCGCTCCCCTGCCCGACCATGCGGACGGTCCGCTGAAGATCGAAGCTGTGGAACTGGTCGAGCTGCACGGACGCTACACCGACGCAGCGGGCGTCAATCGACAGCAACAAGTCAATCCGCTCGACATATACGACGACCTGCGCCCAGCTCCATACACGGACAAGCCTTCCGGATCAAAAGAAGCGCTCACCACTGCGGTCTATCTGCGCATCAGAACCGCCGGAGGCATCGACGGCCTCTACGGTCCTATCGAAAAGAGCGCGGCAGTCGTCGTGAACGACGAACTGCGGCCTTTCCTCATCGGCAAGGACGCGCTCGCCGGCGAAACACTCTGGGACCAGATGTACCGTTCCAATCGTCACTCCCGCGACGGATTCTTCATGATGGCCATCAGTGCCGTCGACAATACGCTGTGGGACATACGCGGCCGTTACTTTGGCGTTCCCGTCTACTGCCTGCTCGGAGGCCCCACTCGCTCCTCCGTGGAGATGTACGCCAGCTGCCTCGGCTTCTCTCTCGAACCCGCAGCCGTTCGCACGCGAGCTCTCGCGATCAAAAGCGAAGGCTATCGCTATCAAAAATGGTTCATGGGTTACGGCCCAGGCTCCCGCCCCGAGGGCATGCGCAAGAACGTCGAGCTCGTCCGCATCCTGCGCGAAACCGTAGGCGACGACACTGAACTCATGTTCGACGCCTACAGCGGATGGAACCAAAACTACGCGCTCGAGTGGGCCCATCAGGTGGAACAGTACCGGCCCTACTGGATCGAAGAAGCCACCCACCCTGAAAAGGTCGACAGCTTCGCGGTCATGCATCGCAGCACAACTATCCCCATCGCCTCAGGCGAACACTTCTACGGCCGCTGGGAGGTCGAGCGCTATCTGGAGGCGGGAGGACTCTCAGTCGTTCAAGCCGATCCCGAGTGGTGCGGAGGCACCTCCGAACTCCTCCGCATCGGCACCGTCGCCTCGCTGCACGATGTCCCCGTCATCCCCCACGGCCACAGCCTGCGCGCCGCCATACACATCATCGCAAGCCAGTCGCCTATGACCTTTCCACTCGGCGAGTACCTCATCAACAAGATGCGCCACTACTACCACTTCGAAATCAACCCACTCGTCCCCGAGAAGGCCCACATCGCACTACCGACCGGCCCTGGCTTCAACGTCCAGCTCGATCCCGCCAAGATCGAATCCCAAACCATCCTCAAACCAAATTGAAGCCACATAACCGCACATCAGAACTCACACAGCCACACAGCGCAGAGTTATTTCGCCAGCCTCCAGCTTCCCTGAAGTCACCTTCACCCGCACCTCACCCGCGGTCACTCCCGCCTGCACAAACCCCGCCCCCAATCCCATGAACGCACTCCGCTGACTCGCCTTGTCCGGCTCATGACAGCTAGGATCGCCATTCCCCACGCCGATCACCTCCCCCGGCCCCTCCACCGCAAACGTCAGCATGTTCCCCGCCGTCGGCACCGTCAGCCCCTTCGCATCGACGACTCGCACATTCACTTGGGCACAGTCCTGCCCATCGGCCCGCAGCGTAGCCTTACTCGTCTCAATCACCAGCCGAGCAGCGGACCCAGCCGTCTCCCGCCGCTCCGTCAAAACAACCTTTCCACCCGACGATCCCCTAGCCTCAATCGCCCCCGGAGCATACTTCACCTTCCACTCCAGATGCCCATTCTTCTTCACCGTCTGCGACCCCACGCTGGCCCCATTCAAAAACAGCTCCACCGACTCACAGTTCGCATAACACCACACCGAAACCTCCTGCCCCTCCTTGCCCTCCCAATTCCAGTGCGGAAACAGATGCATCACCGGCTCATTCCCCCACCAAACCCGGTAGTAGTGAAAATTATCCTTCGCAAACCCGCACATATCCATCACGCCAAAGTGCGAGCTGATGCACGGAACCCCATACGGCGTCGGCTCCCCTCGATAGTCAAACCCCGTCCAGCAGAATCCACCCGCAAGCCACGCATTCTCGTCATAAAAACTCCACCAGGTTTCCGCCGTGCTGGCCCAGCTCGGAAAGTTCAGGTCATAGGCGCTCACATATCCGCGCAACGGATCGTTCTCATACACACCTCGCGTCGAAACCGTACTCGCTGTCTCCGACCCAACCGCTGGCTTCGTAGGAAACTTCGCGCGAAAGTCAGAAATACTCCTCGTCCCCCCAACGTGCGCCCCACCGTAGTTGAACCCCATCACATCAAGCACCTGCGTATAGCCCAATCCCCATCCACCGTTCATCGCCGCCGTCACCATCCGCGTCGGATCCAGCCGCTTCGCCTCCCGTTTCATCGCCGTCATAATCGCCGCGCCACGCGCCGTGCTCTGCTGCGGCTCCTCGTTCGCCATCGACCAGATCACCACGCTCGGACGATTTCTATCCCGCCGGATCATCCTCGCCAACTCGCTCGACCCCTCCACACTCGACGAAAACATCCGCGTCTCATCCATCACCAGCACACCCAGCTCATCGCACGCATCCAGTACCTCCGCCGCGGGAGTGTTGTGTGTCGTGCGCAGTCCATTGCAGTTCATATCCTTCAACCGCTCAATCCTGTACCTCTGGATCGCATCCGGCACCGCCACACCCACCCCGGCATGGTCCTGGTGATTGCACATCCCTTTGATCTTCACCACCCGGCCATTCAGCAAAAATCCACGCTGATCATCCCACGCAATCGTCCGCACGCCAAACCGAGTCTCATCCTGATCCACTGCCTTCCCTTCCGACTCCACCACCGTCACTAGCCGGTAAAGGTTCCGCTCCTCCAGAGTCCAAATCTTTGCCGCGGCAATCTTTCCCGTCATCGGCACAGTCACCATCTCTCCCGACCCCACCGTCACCACCGCCGACCGGCATCGCGCGACCTCCTTCCCACTCACCGCCTCCACGACAACCCCAGTCACAGAACACTTCGCCACCGTGGCCCCAAGGTTCTTCACCTCGCTCGAGATCGCCAGCCCCGCATCTCCACCCGCACCCGGACTCGCCTGCACAAACACCCCATCCTTCACCAGATGCAGCGCGCCCGTCTTGCGCAGCCACACATGCCGGTACACCCCCGCGCCTTCATAGAACCATCCATCGCTCAGCGTCGCATCCACGCGCAGCGTCACCACATTCTTCACCGGCCCGCTCTCCGGACGCATCTGCCCATCCGGCCCCCTCACCTCTCGCGGCGCATAGTCAAGAAAATCCGTCACATCGATCTCAAACGGCACATAGCCGCTCAAATTCTCCCCAACCCAATGCCCATTCACGAACACAGTCGCATTCCGGTACACACCGTCAAACTCCAGCACCATCCGCTTGCCTTCATCAGCGGGCATCACCTCAATCTCCCTCCGATACCATCCAATACTGCTCTCCGGAAAGTCCCGCCCAACCGGCTTGCCACCATGATCGACCAGAATCGGTTCAACCACAAACGGCAACCTTACCGCCCAATCATGCGGCACCTGCACCGCCTCCCACTTCGAATCATCAAAGTGAATCCCCGTAGGACCCCCCGAAGCTCCAGACTTCGCATACGTCCCTGTACCTGCCAGCTTGCCGAAGCCAAAGTCCCGCATCGGATCGCATGCATGTCCCAGCGCAAACCTCCACCCGAAGTCCAACGACAGCCGCTCCCGCAGCGTATTCTTCGCCACATCGACTCGCACCTCATCCAGACGAGCCTTCGTCTGCGTAGTCGCACGCTCAAACTCAACCGCCTCAGCCGCCAACCCATTCGCAGTCAAAGAAGCTGCACTCACCGCCGCTCCCGCCTTCACCAACTCCCGCCGTGTCCACCGCCGCATCAGGCCTCCTATAAATCCCGAAGCAAGTCTAACGGCAAAACCGCAATTGCAGGCAATGCCAAAAAACATCACACCCAATCACCCTGTATCCTGATCCTGCCTATGAAGCTGAAGATCCGCCGCATCAACCGCTTCTTCAACATCGTCCTCGGTGCCCTGGCGATGCTCATCGTCGCGCTCGTCTCCGCCTTCATCACCATGCGCCTCGCCATCCACGGCCGCGAGGTCAAAGTTCCCAACCTCACCGGCCTCACCCTCGCCGACGCCAGCAAGCAGACGCGCTCCGTCGGCCTCCGCCTCACCCTTGAAAATCGCTTCTTCTCCCCCAACGTTCCACCCGGAAGCATCCTCGCGCAATCCCCCGCTCCCGGCGCCACCGTCCGTCGCCAGTGGGCCGTCCGCGTCACCGAAAGCCTCGGCGCACAACAGGTCGCCATCCCCGACCTCCTCGGCCAAAGCGAGCGCACTGCCTCCATCAACATCCGCCGCCTCGGACTCGAACTCGGCGCGGTCGCTCACGTCGCCGCCCCCGGCGAACCCGGCATCGTCATCGCCCAGACCCCCTCACCTAACGCAGCCGGAGTCGACCGCCCTCGCGTCAGTCTCCTCCTCAGCGAACCCGAAGAGGCCGAATCCCCGCAAGCTGTCGTCATGCCATCACTCACCGGCCTCACCCTCGCCGGCGCTGCAGCGCGCGCCGCCGCCGCCGGCCTGCACATCGTCAGCGCCGAAGACCTCAACCTGCCCGCTCCAACCACACCTGTAACTCCCCCTACCGCCGCAAGCACACCTGCATCCACGTCTCCGATCCCACCAGCAACCACCGCTCCTCCATCGGCACCCGCCGCTCAAGTCGCCTCGCCCGGCACCGTCGTCGCACAATCACCCGCAGCCGGCCATCGCGTCGTCAAAGGCGAGGCCGTCCGTATCACCCTCACCAACTAGCAATCAACCCCGCTCCAGAACCACCGCATAAAACCCATCACACCCATGCACCCCCGGCAAAGTCCTCAGCGCCCCCTCGCGCACCGCCGAACCCAACTCCACGCCATGCAGCAGAATCCCCTGCTCTCCAAGCTCCGCCATCAACCCCTCAACAGGAACCTGTCTCACGCCACCCCCACCTGCAACGGCCTCCACCACGCGTTCCCCCTCCTCCCGCTCCAGCGAGCAGGTCGAATACACCAGCCGCCCACCCGGCGCCAACCGCTTCAAAGCTCCTTTTAGAATCGCTGTCTGCCGCTCCGCCTGCCGCGCCAGCTCCTCCACCTTCAACCGGTGCCGAATCTCAGGATTCCCCGCCAGCGTCCCCGTCCCCGAACAAGGCGCATCGCACAAAATCAAATCGAAGCTCCCCTCAACCCCCTTCGCATCGATCGCATCCGCAACCTCAAACTGAACCCGCTCCGCATACGCATACCGCCGCAGCCGCGCCTCGGTCTGCGCCAGCCGCTTCACACTCACATCGCTCGCAACCATCTCCGCAGAACCCAACCGCCGCGCCAGAATCAACGTCTTCCCACCCGAAGCCGCGCAGCAATCCCAAACCCGCTTCGCCCCCGGCATCGCCGCCGCAGCAATCTCCGCCACCAGCCGCGACCCATCGTCCATATGCGGCAGATCCCCACCGCTCTCTGAGAACATCCCACCATCCGCCGGCTCTTTTTGATTAGCCTCGCAAATCTTCAACGCCGCATCGCGCCCATACTCCGCCACCCACCGCTCCACCATCCACCGCGGATGCCCCAGCCGCTCCGTAAACGCCGCCACCGACTCATGCAACGGAGCCGTACAGCCTGGGTGCCCCACATCTCGATTTTGAGATGTGGGTTTGGATGGGTGCCCCACGACCTGCCCTGAGCCTGCCGAAGGGTCTCGATTTTGAGATGTGGGTTTAGCCGCAGCTGCAATCTTCCGCAACACAGCATTCACCATCCCTGTCGCATGAGGCTCCCCGGCAGCTCTGCACAACTCCACGCTCTCGCTCAACGCCGCATGCGCTGGAATCCGCTCCAGATGCAGCAGTTGAAACGCTCCCATCCGCAGCGCAATCGCCACCGGCTCCGCGAGCCTCTGCTCCGGCCGCTGCAACAGCGAACGAACCCGTGCATCCAGCGCAACCTGCCACCGCAGCACGCCCATCACCAGCGCCGTCGTCAGGTTTCGATCCTCAAGCGACAGCGCATCCACCCGAGCCGAGTGCAACAGCTCATCGCTATGCCCCTTACCCTCACCTACCATCTTCAAAATCTCAAATGCAGCCAACCGCGCAGGCGTAATCTTCACCATCGCCGCCCCAACCGAAGCCGTCGGCCCCGCAGACGCCGGACGCTTCTGTACGAGCACTGGCCTTCCCGCTCCCGCCTTCGCCTTGTCCTTCCCCGCTTTCGACTTCATAACCCCAGCCGCTCGCCGCTTCTCACCTGATACCCCCGAAGAAATTCAGCCGCACTCATCCGCCGCTTCCCTTCCATCTGCACCTCATCCAGCGCAAGCAGGCTCCCACCCCCGCACCCCACCAACAACAAATCCCCCTGCACAATCACCACCCCAGCCTCGCCGCCACCAACACTCGCCACATGCGTCCTCTGCACAATCAGCTTCTTCCCCCGCAGAAGCGTATGCGCCCCCGGCCAAGGCTGAAACCCCCTCCACCGGTCATAGATCTGCCGCGCCGTCCGCGAAAAATCAATCCACCCATCCTCCCGCTTCAGAATCGGAGCCAGCGTAGCCATCGAATGATCCTGCGCCTCGGGAAAGAGCCGGCCCTCCTCAAGATGATGCAGTGTCTTCACCATCAACTTCGCTCCCACTGGCGCGAGACACCCATACACATCAACCGCAGTCTCCTCCCGCCCAATCGGGCACACCTGTGCCAGCAGCATGTCGCCGGTATCGAGCCCCGCATCCAGCCGCATCGTCGTCACACCTGTCACCACTTCGCCATTCGCCACTGCCCATTGAATGGGAGCAGCGCCGCGGTACTTCGGAAGTAGAGATCCATGCAGATTGATATTCCCGAACCGCGGCAGCTCCAGCATCCAGTGCGGAATAATCCGCCCATATGCCACCACCAGAATCGCATCCGGCCGAATCGCCTCCAGCCGCTCACGAAACTCCGTATTGTTCTTGATCTTCTCAGGCTGCATCACTGCCAACCCGTGCGCCAATGCAATCCGTTTCACTGGCGGAGCCTGCACCTCCATCCCGCGCCCAGCCGCACGATCAGGCTGCGTCACCACCAGCGCAACCTCATGCCCAGCCGCAATCACCGCCTCCAGCGTCGGCACCCCGAATTCCGGCGTTCCGCAAAATACCAGCTTCATACACTCAACCCATCTTCGAAACTATGTCCTGCCGGACGGGCTCCCTGCGCGGCGCGGCCGCTTCGTGGCGGGTGGACCGGTTGTGGCACGATCATCAGCAAGAGACCTCCCGTTGGTCGGCACGAACATCGCTCCCGAGCATCGCGAGGACCCACTCGGCTCATCCTACCGAGACAAGGTATACAAGTCACGAAGTGACCGCCTCCCGCGCAGGGAGCCCGTCCGGCAGGACATTACCACTCGCCGTTCTTGATCAGCTTCTTGATCTTCCGAATCACCAGATCCCGCTTCAACCGGCTCAGCCGATCAATAAACAGCACGCCGTCCAAATGATCGATCTCATGCTGCATCGCCCGTGCCAGCAGCTCCTCCCCCTCCACCTCAAACCACTTACCCGTCACATCCTGAGCCTTCACCTTCACCTTCGCCGCACGTGAAACCTTCTCGCGAATCTCCGGCAAACTCAGGCACCCCTCCTCCTCCAACTGCTTGCCCTCGCGCTCAATGATCTCCGGATTAATCAGCACAATCTTCTCCTCCGGGTTCTTCTTAAAGCTCACATCGATCACCGTAATCCGCTTCGAGATCGAGATCTGCGGCGCCGCCAGCCCAATCCCCTGCGCCGCATACATCGACTCGAACATCTCCTCGGTCAGCTTCTTCAGCTTCGCGTCGAACACAGTCACCTTCTCCCCGGGTTTGGACAACACCGGGTCCGGCCACTTCACGACCTCATGGATCTTGCCATTTTTTTCCGTCAATTTTCCGCTACTTTCTCGTCAGCTTTTCAGCCAATCTCAGTCAATTTTTCAATCCCTCAATAAGCCCGAATCTGCTCGCAATAGCCATTGAAATTTCGCTGCATCTCCCGTAGCGAGTCCCCGCCAAACTTCTCCACCATCAACCGAGCCACCGTCAGCGCGACCATCGCCTCCGCCGCCACCCCAGCCGCCGGCACCACACACACATCGCTCCGCTCATACGCGGCCTTCACCGGCTCCCGCGTCGCAAAACTCACCGACCCCAGCGGCCGCCGCAGCGTCGAAATCGGCTTCAGATACCCCCGCACCACCACATCCTCACCATTCGAAATCCCGCCCTCAATCCCGCCAGCATTATTCTGCTCCCGGGTAAACCCCGTAAACCGAGCCTTGGCCTTCGCCGAGCCTTCTACTCCCTCTTCCCTACTCCCTACTTCCTGCTTCTCATACCCAATCGCATCATGCACCGCCGACCCCACAGACTCCGCCGCCGTCACTCCCCGCCCGAGCTCCACCGCCTTCACCGCCTGCAGACTCATCACCGCCTGCGCCAACAGCCCATCCAGACGCTCATCCCAGTTTGCATGCGTCCCCACACCCGGTGGCAGTCCATGCACCACTACCTCAAACACCCCGCCCACCGTGTCCCCAGTGCGCAGCACCGCATCCACCTCGGCCTTCATCGCGGGTTCGCTCTCCTCATCGACACAGTTCAGCAGCACCTCATCCTTCGCCTGCAATGCAAAAATCTCGTCCCACGTAGCCGCCCGCTGCAACTCCGCCGCACCCACCCGAATCACATGACTCGCAACCTCAACCCCCAGCGCCCGCAGCAACAGCTTCGCCACCGCCCCCGCTGCAACTCGCGCCGCACTCTCCCTCGCACTTGCCCTCTCCAGCACATACCGCGCATCCGGAAAGTCATACTTCAAACTCCCCGCCAGATCCGCGTGCCCAGGCCGCGGCGAAGCCACAGCCTTGTGCTTCGTCGCGTCACCAGCCTCTACAGGCAGAATCTCAGTCCAGTTCTTCCAATCATTATTCGCCAGCACCATGGCAATCGGCGACCCAATCGTCTTGCCATGCCGCACCCCACTCAAAATATGAGCCGTATCGCGCTCAACGCGCATCCTCCCACCGCGGCCATACCCCTTCTGCCGCCGCCACAGCTCGCGGTCGATGAACTCCTGATCGACCACCACCCCCGCCGGCATCCCGCTGACCATCGCCACCAGACTTTCCCCGTGGCTCTCTCCCGCTGTCGAAAATCGCAACATTCCCGTGTAAAACTCCTCGCCAGATCCTCACAAAACGCGCGCCGCAAACCTAAATTGTAACAATCTGGTCAACGACCGGCCTGTCATGGTGAGAGCGAAGAGAAAACTCAGTCATACGCTCAAAAATTTCATAGCCGCGAACTCACAAAAAGCATCTCACAGGGCATGATACCGATCAGAAGAAACAAATCAGACTAACCTCGTCTGTTGACACACCGCCTCTCCCAAACCGGCCCCTAACCCAGACACTCTGACCCGAACAACACTCGATCGCAGCCCGCAAGAGACGAAGAGAAAGGAGCCAACATGGGATACATGGCCTACAACGAAGACCGGACCGAGACCCAACTGCGCCGAGACATCGTCCACTTCAGCAAACTCCTCTATCGCTTGGGATTCATGCCCGGCACCTCCGGCAATCTCTCTGTTCGCCTCGATCAGCAGCGCCTCCTCGTCACCCCCACCGGTTTCAGCAAGTTCCTCCTAACACCCTCCGACATGGTCATCGTCGATCTCCACGGCAAACAACTCGAAGGCTCCCGGAAAGTCACCAGCGAACTCAGCATGCATCTCGCCGTCTACCACCATCGCGACGACGTCGGCGCCGTCATCCACTCCCATCCACCCATCGCCACCGCCTTCGCCTGCGCCGGCCGCGGCCTCGAGGAGATGCTCTGTCAGGAAGCCGTCATGACCATCGGCGTAGTTCCCCTCGCCAAATACGCCACCACCGGAACCAGCGAGGTAGCCGAAAGCCTCACCCCATTCCTCCCCTTCCACGACGCCATTCTCATGGCCAACCACGGCGCCGTGAGCTACGGCGACACCCTCCTCAAAGCCTTCCAAAAAATGGAGACAGTCGAGCACCTCGCCCACATCGCTCTAGTCGCCCATCAACTCGGCGCACCGCGCATCCTCAAGCAGCAGGAGATCGAGCAACTCCGCGAAGCAAAAGCCAAATACCTCTACAACGCGCAATAATCAACCCGCAATAATCAACCGGCAATAACCCGAGCGCCCCCCTCAAAATGGATTCGCACTCCGAGCCTTAGCCTTCGCCGCCTCTTCCTCCCGGTTCTTCGGCGGAGCATTCGTCTCCAGCGAAGCCAGAAGCTGCGTCGAAACCCCGGCAATCCCATCAATCGCCGCCAGAAACGCCGCCTCATTCGCCTTCGACGGTTTATTGAACCCGCTGATCTTCCTCACAAACTGCAGCGAAGCCGCCCGAACCTCATCCGGCGTAACCGGCGGCTCAAAGTTGAAGAGCATCTTGATATTTCGGCACATGGTTCAGCACCTCGATCCATACAAACCTATTTTGCCAAAATCACGCGCCGGGCAACAGCTCAATCCTTCCCACCATTAGCGCAGAAGGCTTGATGCCCGGAAAACCCGCATGGTACAGTTCACTGACTTAGCTGAGGATTCCTGAATGTTCCTGCCTCCCCCGGCCCCGATCGATGACACAAAGTTCTTCGAAGCTGCGCAGTCGCTCTCGCAATGGAGTCTGCTCATCGTCGGCGGTTCCCTCGTCGTCGTCGTAAGCACCTCCTACCGTCGCCCGCAGAATCCTAAGGTCCGTGCTGCCTATTTTCTGTTCATTCCCATGTGGTGTTGTCTTGCCGTGTCGGTTTACCAAGGGATTGTGGTGCAACGATCCTATGTCGCCTATCTTGTGGCCTCTCGATCGACGCCGGCCCAGCAGACCTTGAACAGCATCGCAGAAAACATCACCGACGCAACTCGAAATCAAATCCTCGCGCTTGAGTCGGCTCTTCTCATCGGCGCTCTCTGGCTCCTCATATACATTGTGTGGTGGATCTGCTCAAATCAAACCGAGGCAACCTCCTGATGTGCAACCCCGGAAGATCCGTTCTGATGCTGGTGGCCGCCTGCGCCATCCTGTCTCTGAGTGCATGCCAGTCAACTCCCGCGCCCCAACCCACCCCTGCCCTCCGGCCAACACCGGTAACTCAGACACCCACGCAACCAACCTGCGATTGCAGCACGTTTCCGCCCAGAGAAGGATGCGATTCACAATGTGGAATCACCACCGGCGTCATCGCAAGCGTTACCGCGGACTCCGTCACCATCAACGTTCCGTCGATCAAATCGACCGCAACCGGCCAACTATCGCCTCAAATCACTCAGCGAACATTCAAGATCAGCGCTGCGGAATCACAGCAGTTGCAATCCCTCAAACCGGGCTCTCATGTAGCGCTGACGTTTCACCAGCAAAGCGGACAGAACGTCATGAAGTCCATCCGACCGATACCTCCGGAGCCGCCCAAATAACCTTCTGCCCGACAACTAGGAACGCAACCCGGCACCCCACTCCATACGGCGGGATCGAGTCAGTCATGAATATAAGACTTTTTCGTCCGGCTCAATTCAGGCCAAATTCAAAAATCAGACGAATTTTTAGAGAGGCCAGACGTCTTCGTATGCGTCTTGTGCGAGTAACTTTGTCCTATTCTTGATTTGAACTAGCTCCCCAGTCTGCCAGATGCAGTGTCCCCGACATAAGGCCTGCACCTTCCCGACTCTGGCACATCGCCTTCGAAATTCGCTCCTGCGCTCCCCAAACAGGCTTCCAGTACTGCGCGGTCGATTCCATCACCACTTCCTCGACCTGCTGCTCGATAAGCCATTCCGACAGCACACGCAACTGCTCAAGATTGCTGCCGTACCAGCGCCGCTCAAATTGATATTCGTCTTCGTCTTCGACTTCGACGTCAGCCACAACCACGGCCAGCATCTTTTTATGGACATCGATTCCCGCCATCCTGTAAGGCATAGGCTTCCTCCTGGTGGGAATGGAGAACGTGCCGGGCTTACATTAACCTGGGTCTCGGGCTATCGCCGCTCCCACAGGGGGAGAGACAACGCACCATTTATTCGCTCGATCACGCACGCTTCGGATCAAACTTACATTCGGCTTTAGCATCTCCACTGTCATTTCGATCTCGCCACTCCCAGCCGTTCTGGATTATTACTCGGAACTAAGCGATTTCATGGAATTTCGCGGGCCGAAGGCCCTACTTACATGGATGTCGGCAATCCGGAGTGACCTAGCGACAGATCACCCGCACAACCCGTAAAGTGGGCGCCTTTTATATTGCGCGAAGAGTAGTCCGCTTCGACTGACCTACGCGATGCCTCCCCATCGCTTCCCTTGTCGCCGACCATTCTCCGGGGTTTCATCTCCAGAAAGTCTCGCGCAAGAAATTAATTTCTTTGCCGGCAGCCTTTGGCAGGTGGATCATCCTTGCAGGGGGTATATATGAAGAAAGCCCTTGTCGCAGGAGCGCTTGGCGTCAGCGGGCGTGCGCTAGTCAACCACCTCGTCTCTTTGCAGGACTGGAAAGTCGTCGGGCTCTCCCGCCGTTCGCCTGAGTTCCAATCCCCGGCACACTACATCGCCATCGATCTCCTGAACCAATCTGACGTTGACGCCTGCGTCAGCAACCTCGGCGACCTCACCCACATCTTCTACGCCGCACTGCAGCCGGGCAGCAACTTCGGCCCATACAAAACTCCTGCCAGAGAAGACGACCCTCGGCACATGCCGCCCAACTTCTACTACGACCAGGAGGACTACCTGAAAGCGCGTTCCGCAGGCAAAGCATGGTCCTGGACCGCCCTGCGCCCCTCTTCCATCTGCGGATTCGCGGTCGGCAACCCCATGAACATAGCCACCGTCATCGCCGTCTATGCTTCGCTCTGCAAAGAGCTGGGCCTTCCACTCCGATATCCCGGCTCGGCCGCCGCCTACGGCGTCATTATGGAGATGACTGACGCCGAACTGCTGGCAAAGGCGATGGTCTGGGCGGCACTCGATGATCGATGCGACGGCGAGGCCTTCAACATCACCAATGGAGGCTTTAGCCGATGGGAGCATTTGTGGCCTCGACTGGCGGAATTCTTCCGTCTACCTCACGCGCCGCCGCAGCGGTTCCCCCTTGCGACATTCATGTCCGACAAGGAGACGTTGTGGCGAGCGATGGTCAGGAAATACAACCTGCTCGACTACAGCTTCCAACATGCGGCCGCATGGCCATTTTGCGAAGCGGTCTTCAATATCGAATACGACGTGATGTCCGACACCACTAAGTCCCGCCAGTTCGGCTTTCACGAGTGTGTGGATACCGAAGAGATGCTATTGCGTCTCCTCAGGCAGTTTCAGCAGATGCGCTTCATCCCGCGGGATTAGACGATACCCAGAAGTTACTCCTGGTTGACAGTCCGAAATCAGTGTCGTGGTGCTTGTAAACGGGGTGCATTCGATGGGTCGCTGCAACACCATCTAGTAGAAGTTCTTCTATAGAGGGATGGTGTTTATGAGTGAAGGAAAGCAGTCGAGACTATCTCTGGCGCAGAAGGCTGATGTCTGGAGCCGATGGAAGGCAGGGGAGTCGTTGCATGAGATTGGGCGTGCCTACGGCAAGCCGCATAACTGCATTCGCTGTGTGTTGTTGTCGCGCGGAGGGATTGCTCCAGCCGCCCGCCAGCGCTCTGTCCTCTCGCTCACCTTGGCTGAGCGAGAGGACATTTCGCGAGGAATCGCTTCCGACTCATCGATCCGCACGATAGCCAGCCGCCTCGGCCGGGCGGCGTCGACAGTGAGCCGGGAGGTCACGCGCCATGGCGGCCGATCGGCCTATCGCGCCCACGATGCGGATAGGCAAGCCTGGAAATTCGCTTTGCGACCGAAGAGGTGCCTTCTTGCCAGCAACCGCAAGTTGCGGAACATGGTCGCGAGTAAGCTGGTGCTGGACTGGTCGCCAGAGCAGATTTCCGGATGGCTGAAGACACAGTATCCCGATGACGAGAGCATGCGCGTGTCCCACGAGACCATTTACCGAAGCCTGTTCCTCCAGGCGCGGGGCGTTCTGAAACAAGAGCTGATGGAGCACCTGCGGAGCAAGCGGCGCATGCGCCGCTCGCTCCATGCA
>Ga0185299_10001129_pt1 | contig 57016 bp, 45 predicted proteins | sample PaiPotPPA55metaG_FD_128002 | JGI IMG/M metagenome (GOLD analysis project Ga0185299, IMG submission 128002) | Iron sulfur acid spring bacterial and archeal communities from Banff, Canada, to study Microbial Dark Matter (Phase II) - Paint Pots PPA... ... | reverse complement strand
CCCGCATGGCCCCTAGCGCGCTCGGAGCCGCATACGAGGGATTATTGTTGCAAAATCGAACAAGTTCGCAACATTGTTGGAGGGGTAACCGCTGGTCCAGAGGGTAGGCGCTTGAGCCACAGGGTCCAGCTGCAGCGGGCCAGCCACGCGAAACTCCAGCAACGGCGCTTGGGTACCCACAATCGAGTCGGTATACTCGGGTAGTCAGAGTCACCCCGGATTCAACGGAATCTCTTACAACGTCACAGTCTCGTTTCCACCCACTTGATGGAGACCTTAATCGTTAGGGATTTCGTTGAAGACCGCGTTCTCGCCTATATATCCCAGACTTTTGCATTTCGAGTCGAGATTCGGGGTTGGCGCTTGTGACCAATAGTTTCGGGATTGACGGAAAAATACCTGCAAAGTCTTTCCATTTCGATAGACTCCCACACTTTCTGGTGCAACGGCAGGGTGCGATTTGAGCCAATCTTCTAATTCCTCGTCATTTGGAGGCATTTGTTCAAATTGCGCTTCAACAGAGAATAAATAGGGAACCTCTAATGTGCTTGCAAAAAACACTAGAAATAATGCCCATGCCAGAAGAATGAGTAGATATGGCGCAATCCGCTTCATGGATTGCAGATTCAAGTTCATTTTACAAGCCATAAATACTTCTAGGGTTCCTTGTTTCAGCGCCGGCTGCCATGCTTTTCCGGGTCCTGCCCTATGACAGGACACCCGGAACTTACACCGGCAAAGCATGCCACAGAGCCGGCGACCAGGTCAGCCCGGAATCGCCAGGAGGTTGCAGGTTCTGCATGCTTTCGTCGTGATGATCCAGAGTTCCCTGTCTCAGCAAGGGATCGACGAAAGCATGGCACACCATGCAGTTGGGATCTCACGTCATTAATCCTCAATCCCGACTTTCATCTCGTCTGAATTCCCCTTGAGTTCCGGCGCGTACATCGCATAAGCACGAGTCGGCAGCGCGCTAAACTTGCCGGGGATTTCCGCTCGCAGGCGGTAGCTGACGCTGTGTTTGCCTCGGGCTAACTGTCTCACGAAGAAGCAAACCTTATCGTCGCGCAGTTCCATGTAAGCGCCCATATCATTCGGATTGTAGCCGCTTCTTACCAAGACGGGCTCGAAGCCGGCGGCTTTGGGATCCTCGAAGATCAGGTACTCGTAGTCATTCTTGCTGTCGATCTCCAGCTCGACCTCGATCAGGTCGCCGCTTTTGAGGATGGCCAAATTGGGAAGCTCTGTCCTTTCATACTTTTCGACTTTCTGGTCAGCGGCCTGGCCGCGGGCGCCTTCAACCTTGATCTCTTTATCAACCCGCGTGAGCTTGTAAAACTTGCGGTTGACCTTCACCTCAAGGCCGGCCTTAGTGATGAAGTCTTCGAGCGTGAAGTTGGTCAGGTAGGCGTTGAAGTAGACAGGGCCGGTACCCTGCTTTTTGAGTTCGAGCACATGCTTGCCGGAAGTGACGGCATCGCCGAGGAGCGCGAGTTGATTGTCAAAGGTGAACAGGTTGGCCTTATCGATCTTCACTTCCTTGAGCTTCTTGCCGTCAAGCCACACTTCGACCGTCATGTCCGGCGCATCCTCGCCGCTGGCTTTGAGGTAGTCGGCCATGGCTTCGATACAGATGGCCGTGTCGCGCGTGCTGTTCCAGTAGGTGGCGTGCTTGCGGTTGTTGAGCAGGTACTTCACTAGCCCGGACGCCTTTTCATCTTTTGGGCTGGTACGCGCCAAGAGCTTGAGGTAGTAGCCGTTGGCCTCGGTTTCGCTGCCGTACCAGTACCACCAGGGCGTATCGGCAGGCAGCTTCAGGTAAGCGGTCTGATTCTCCGGGTCCTGAACCACGAACTGCTCGATATTCTTCAGAATCATCGCCAGCTTGTCGGCCTGTTGCTCCTTGTGAAGCGTCAGGCCGAACATCGCCTTGGCATACACGGCTAAGTGGGTGCGGTCGCGATAGAGATAATCGCGCATCTCCACGTTTGGCACGCCGCCGTCAATTAGCACCATATAAACCAGGGCGTCAAGGTTGTCGGCGAATTCTTTCCAGGGCTGGATTTTCTTCGGAAAATTGGCCAGAAGCTTTATTTGCTCCGCCTGATAGTTCTTGAGCCAATCGATGCCGCGTTCGAGCATGCCGGGGGGTAGGGCGACATCGTTTTCCCGTGCTATTTGCAGGCCATGGACCACGGTAGCCGTGGTGTGGGGCCAGGAATGTTCGCCGAAGCCGGAGAACCAGCCCCAGCCACCGTCGGAGAGTTGCATGCCGGCCAGAGCCTGGATGCCGGCCTCGGTCATCCGCCGAACCTCGGCCTCATCGAAAACCGGGTTGCGTGGAAAGCGTTGCCAACCCTTGACCCGCTCGCGGTCATCGCCGATTTCCTGGGCATTGAGGTTAGTGCGCTTGTTCTGGATGGCCTTTAGGTCGAGGTTCATCTTCTGAAGAACGCGCTGCACGACCACGGTGGGCACGAAGCGGTTGAGCGTTTGCTCGGTGCAGCCATACGGGTACTCGACGAGGTAGGGTAGGGCATCGACCATGGCACCGGCCAGCGTCGGGGAATAGCGGACTTCCAGGCGCGTTTCGTTAACGCGCCGCTCGGCAGGAACAGTGAACGAGACCTGGGCGGAATCCCCGGTCGGCTTGATGGCCCTGCTGAATGAATCCATCTTGAGCATGCCGTGAACGTAGCTCGGGAAGCGCATTTCCATGGCGTCCGATTCTTCATCGGTGATCGCCTTGACGCGGACGACGGCTTCGCCTTCGGCCTGAACCTTGACACGCCAATCGACGCGCTTCTCGCCGCCGGCCGGTATGCGAACGACATCCCTTGGGTGGCCCATGAGAGCGAGCGTGTTGCCTTCGAGTTCTAGAGACACAGTCACGTCCTTGTCTGTTTTCAGGTAATTGTGCACATTAGCGGATAGGACAACTTCATCCTTTTGAATAAAGAATCGCGGTGCCTGGAGGCGTACGAGGATGTTCTTCTTGGTGACGATTTCCGCCTCGCCTTGACCGACCTTGGTGCCTAGTCCCATTGTCCAGGCTTTCACCTTCCAGCCGGTGAGGTTCTCCGGCATGGTCAGGGAAATCTCGGCGATGCCGTCTTTGTCGGCTGTAACCGCGGCGGACCAGTAAGCGGTGTCGGCGAAGTTCTTGCGGACGATGGGCTGGACTCCTGAATTCTCCGCCTGTAACTCTTTTTCTCTGCCGGCTTCATCCGCCGGCTTCTTGGCTTTCTCTGCCGCGTCCTGCAAGAAGATGTCGCCTGCTCCATCTTTGCCGGCCCATAGGCCCTCCGCAGCCTTGGCGCCTGCCGGAAAGCCGGGCGCAAAGCCGGCGGCATTTTGGGCCCTTTTTTCTCCTCTTGCCGCGCCAATCTCCGATTTTGACAAGGAGCTGAGTTCCTCAACCACGAGATCGCCGAACACGCCCAAGTTATTCATGGCGATCTCGTTGGAGCGAACCAGGTTGCCGAACCACTGGCCAAGGCTGGCTTCGGTCTGTGGATAATGACTGCGCCGCCATTTCCAGAAGAACTCGCGAATGTCAGGCACGTTCGACCCGCCAGAAATGTATTCGACGCTTTTATCGTAAATGCTCATAACCGTCGAACCAACGAACGGGTTGCCTAGGGCGTCCGTCAGCTTCACCTTCACGGTCGCCTTCTGGCCGGGCAGGTATTCCTGCTGCGACGGCAGCACCTGGACGTTAATCACGCGCTTTTCAGGCGGCACGATCACTTCGCGCGTCTCGGTGTGGACGCGGCCATCAGCCACCGTGACCGCCTCAATAAAGAAGTTAGGCATGTCGCGCTGCACAATGGCGATGTCTTCCTCGAAGCTCTTGCCTTTGAGACGCAGGACTTTAGGCGGCAAGTAGACGCCATTTGTCGGGCGCAGGAATAGCAGAACGGTGCTGTCCGCTTTTTCGGTATTGACGAGCAACTTGACCTTGTCGCCGGGGCCGTACTCGCGTTTGTCGGTGATGAGTTCAATATCGTTGAAGCGGAACTGATGGCCGTCGAACCCTTCGCCGCGCACGACGAAAAGGTAACCGCCTTCGATTGTGTGTTTCTGTGAGTCGGTTAGCCGGTACGAAAGGCGATACTGCCCCGCCTTGTCAGCTCTAAGCTTCTGGGCGGCTTGGCCCTGGGCGTCGGTGTCGAGTTTCCATTCTTGGACGGCCTTTTCGACTGGCTCGTGCTTGTCGTTGTACGTGATCTGGTAAAGGGTCAGTTGACCGGTGCCCTCGACGGGTTTCTGGTCAAGGGTCTGTGCCTTGAAACTGGCGTCGATGGTGTCGCCGGCGCGGTAATGGCCACGATCGAGCCAAGTAAAAACCTTGAACGGCTTGCGGGCGACGAGCACATTGCCGGTGCCGACGATGGTCCGTCGCGAGTCATCGACGACCTCGGCCGTGATCGCGTATTGATGATCTTGGTCGCCGTGCAATTCTTTGGCCGGCTGCGTATCGATGGGTACTTTGACCGTGCCGTCGGGACCGATGGGCACTTCATTTTCGACGACGATTTCGGGCTGCTCCTGGCCGCGGCCCCACCAGATCGGGATGGGCCGTTTGCAACCCCACTGCCCCCAGCCGGGATACCAGGGATAATCCCCGGCGAACCACCAGTAGCCCCGACCATAAAACCAATCCCACCGGCCCAGCGGATACCACGTGCTGGTGTAGCTGGTGCGCAGGACTTTGTACTTAACCTTGGCATGTGTCACCGGAGCGCCGAAGTAGTATTTCGCCTGAATCGTGGCGACAATCTTCTCACCCAACTGCACCGGTTCCTTGGGGGCGTCAACCGAGACTTCGAACTCCGGCTTCTTGTATTCCTCAACGCGGAAGCTACCGCCGCCATGACCAAGAATGTTGACGTTATAAACGCCCAGCATCATGCCCTTGGAAAGTGGAAACTCGCCGGCGATGCCGCCATAGCCATCGGTCGTGTAGTTCTTTTCGAGGACCTTTTCGCCCTTGGGATTATGGATCTGCACCGTAAACGCCTGATTGGCGAAGGAGCATGTGTCGGGCTGATCGTACTTGGCGTGCTCGATCCAGAATTTGAACTGGACTGTTTGGTCGGGCCGATAGACAGGCCGATCCGTGATTAGAAGGACCTTTGTCTGGTTGTATTCCGGATCGTAGATGCGGCCGTACCACAAGTAGCTGAAGCCGAGATAAGCAAAGCGCGCCGTCACCGGGGGATTCACATTCCCTGCTCGCCCTGGGTGGGTGTGAGCCGTGGCGACCCACTGATGGTCGGTAGGCAGCTTGGTATTGTCGAGAATGATTTGTCCATCGGCGTCCGTCACGGCGGAAAAGCCCTTTGTCTCAACATGCCACTGGTTCACGTTTGGCGCGTTTTGCACCTGCTTCCAGCCGAAGAAATCGACGGTCGCCTTGGGGACGGGCTGGCCGGTGACGGCGTCGGCCACGAAATACAGCACTTGGTTATCGAGTTGTTTCTTTATGATGACCGTGTTTGCCAGCCAGACGATCGTGCGGCTCAGGTTGCCGTCTTTCATCTTGGCGGTGAGGAGATAGGCGCCGGGTTTCTCCAGCGGCGTCTTGACTGTGACGCGCTCATCGACGTGTTCGGGCCGAGGCTTCAGCTCCATGTCCCAGCCGGCAACTTTTTCGCCGATGTACTGCTTCTCCTGCTGCTCAACCAGCCGGTAGCCGATGTTGGCGATGTTCATCTTGTTCCAGTCGAGCTGGCCGGTGTGTCCTTTCAAATAATCCTTCACATCGTCGAGCAATTTGGGCACATTGATGGCGAACGCTTCGAAGGTGACTTTGTCGCCATTGCGAAAACGAAAGTCGACCGTGGCTTTCTTGCCGGCGGGCTGCGTTTGGCCCGTCTCAAAACGTCCCCAGTTGCCGAGGATCTGATCGAGCCGCTTTTGTCGCCACTCCTGGTCGCCCTTGCCATATTCCGCGATGGCCTTCTTCCACGCCTCGGCCGCTTTGACGTACTGCCGGCGATCCTCGTAAATCTGGGCGAGGGATGTGCGCGCGGTGTCCCCGAAGTCGTTCTGGCCACGGCTCGCGATGCGCTCGTAGATTTTTATCCAGTTGAACTCGTCGGGCAGCTTGAAGCGCTTGATGCCCGTCGCCAGCTTGGCAATGGTCTCTTCGTCGCTCAGCGTATGTAGCGAGTAAGTTCCGTCTTTTTTGTCCTTGTCCTTGGCCTCGTCCTCGTCGGGCATAAACCGGCCGTAATAGGCCATTGTCTGCACGCCGAATTGCGATCGCATAAACTTGGCGAACTCGTTTTCCACTTCATTGAGCCGGCTCGCGTTAAATTCCACGGTCTGCGACAGCATCCAGCGCCAGCGCTCGCCATCGCTCTTGGCAGCCTGGTAACTCTTCGGTTGGTGGTAGAAGATCGGGTTGCCGTCCACATCGACGGGCGCGCCGTGACCTTCGCCGCGATAGCCGTAGTAGCCTTCTTCGTAGTCGGGCAACGTCGTCAAGTCGGTGAGATACTGAAGCCGCCAGGTTTCGTGATAGCCGGACCCGTGCAGCAGCATGGCGGCGAAGTGGAAATGAAACTGGGCGAGGGCAGTCTTGTCGGTCTCGTTTTTGGTCAACTCCAGGGCTTGCTGCATGAGTTGCAAGGCCCGAACGCGGTCGCGCTCCAGGGCGTTGACATACCGGCCGCCGCCGCGTTTGTGCCCGCGATAGAACTTGCCGGCGACGATAAAGCCATAGTGCTGATGGTTGGCATAGTTCTGAGCCGCCGCATCCAGCAGCCGCCAATTCTTTTTGTGCACCTCGATGACCGTTTCGCGGAACTCATCCATTTCCTCTTCACGGCCTAGCTGCTGGAGACTGCTAACGCCATATTCCAGGTCCGTGCCAACCACTTTGGGGTCATCGTTGGGATCGAGGGCCAGCCGGCGGAAGCCGTCGTAGGCGTCCTTGTAGTTGCCGGCCTGGTAGGCTTTGAGCAAACCATCCCGAATCGAGACAGGGGCAGGCGGCGAATCCGCGGCCACCAGACAGACAAACCCCACCACCGCGGACAAAGCAATGCTTACGATCCGGGTTTTGCTCTTACCTAACATGTTTGCAACCCTCGCCTTGGAGAGAAATCGGCACTCGGCAACGGAATAACAATCGGCAATCAGAAGAGCTAATCAGGGGGCCTCATCCTCGCACCAGGACGTAATCCCGTCAAGCCGCCCCACTCTATAGACGAGGCAATCCGAGACTTGGTTTGCTGATGGGCAGGGGCACCCTCTGACCCTGTTGCTCAATTGGCGCTGATCCAGAGGGTCGGAGCCTGATCCTCAGGCTCAAAGTGGTGATCCAGAGGGTCCAGCTGCAAAAGCATGGGGTTTTCTGACATTCAAAGACAACAACGGCGCTTACCGCACAAGCCACCCTGGAAACCCGTTTTGTAGGTCCAGAGGGTGGTACCTTGGTCCACAGGGTCAAAACCTGGTCCGCAGGGTCTAGCTCACGTTTTTAGATCGCCTCCCGCACCTAGGCACCACGGCACATACGCGTCTTGGGCCTGCCAAATGGTTCTCTCCATTTCGCCTGACACCCTGTGGAAAGAAATGGAAAGCATTTTGGGGTTTTAGAGCGGCTCAAAAAGTGCAAGAGGCAAGCTAAAGCCCTCAAGTATGGAAAACCACCTGAAAACTCGTGCCCCACCTTTGATGTAACTCGTGCTCGAACTCTGTTCGGGCACGCTCCTTCGCGAAACGACGCTTCGCGTTCAGAGCGCGATTTATGCCAGCGTTCCTGGCCTTGTACTTGAGCGGAAAGAGGCAGCCGGCAGAACTTGTCCCCTCTCCCCTGTACTCGGGGGAGAGGGGTTGGGGTGAGGGGGTTAGAGCCCCTCGCGAAAACGCAACGTTTGTGCACCGACCCTCTCCCCCTCACCCCCGACCCCTCTCCCCCGAGTACAGGGGAGAGGGGAGACCGAACGCCTAATTAGAATCGGATGAAACCTCGCCGCGTATTTTTGCAACCTAGCCCTTGACCCTAATAGGCCAAATCTGGCGCCCACGGCGTCCCCAGGCCCGCGGAAAAACGTTTGGCAAGCGAGACAAACCGTCGGTAGACTGCACCAGCCGGGAACCGGCGGTCTTCGGGTCGTTGCAGGCGTATAGCGTTATCGAAATTCAACATCTTACCAGCCGCTGCGGCAGGTTACTGGGGTTGTTCGGCCTCCGAGGTCGATGGTCATGGCTATTCCAGCAAAATGTCCGTCGTGCGGGCACAGTGGGAGCGCCCCCGACAAGGCTCTGGGCAAGCGCATCTCTTGCCCGGAGTGCGGTTCGAAATTCACGCTCGAGGTGTTCACCGAGGCTTCGAGGAAGCCGTTCGCCGAGGACTATGACAGGGATAAATGGTGGGGACCGAGCGTTAAGGCCTTGGAAAAGATCCTTGGCCCCCAAGGAGACCTGGATCTCCACGCGCCGATTTTCTTCGACATGGGCGCCGAGATCGGTGGGGCGCCTGACATCCACACTTTCCCCCGCCACAAAAAAGGGGTTGTCTGCTACGTCACCGCCGAGCTGATCGGCCGCGACAACCAACTCCCCAATGAACTGGGGAACTACGAACTCATGATTTGCCTGCCCAAGGGCATTGACGCGGAGGTGGCCGGCGCCATCCTGACGCCCCTTGCCTACTACACGCTGGAGCAGCCCCTCAACCCGGGCGACACCTCCGACCTGGGTGAACTGGTTGAGGGTTCCAAGGTCACCGCGCTCTTGTTCTCCGATTACGGCCGCTTTCCCGTGCTCAAGCAATCGTGCGGCCTCTTACTCTGCATGGGCATCACCCAACGCGAAGTGAAATTCGCGGCGAAGCAGTCTTCCAGCGCGCTGGAGCAGAAGCTTCGCGAGGCAGGGATTTATCCGCTGACCGACTTTGAAAGGAAATCGGTGGTGTAGCAAGTTGGGCATTCTCCTGGCGCACGGCGAAACGGAGGGTAATTGACGTGATGTTAAAGCGCCGGGTGCCATGGGATCTCCCTTGCCTTGCCGCACAAGTGGACAATGAGCTAACAGGGCGAAAACATACCGTGGCAGCAGGCAGCTGGTCCAGTCACTCACCGCAAGGCATGGGTGAAAGCATGCCCCCTGGCGCTAACGCATGCTCTTTGGTTTACTTACCCAGCCAATAGAGATGTTTGAACCCATCGCCTTCTTTATCTGGCCGCTCGCACTCCTAGCGGTTTTTTGTCTTGGCTTACCCTTGCTACTTTGCTTGGAGAAGCGCTATCCTGCGCATCCGAAATTGATGGAACTGGACTTTGAGAAGATAGATTCGTCTCTTGGCGACTTTCTCATGACACAGACAAAAGCGCTTTTCAAGATTGGCTTCGATGAACCAACTTTGATTCAAATCCCCAACTTTGTTCCCCAAGTCAATTCTTATTTGATTATGTTGGTTAACCGGCAAACCGGTGATAAGGCAATGGTGACCGCGCTCGTCAGTCAGGGTCTTCAACTCCTTTATCTGGAGTTCACCACTGGTTTCGACAGCGGCGAGGTGTTCAACACTCATAACGCCACGGAAATCCCGGCATTTCCTCCATATGCCAAGAAGGTGCGCACGCAGGTTCCTGCAGTGGACGACGCACAAGAACTTTACCGGCTTCATACATTCGTCATGAATAAACACCAGGTCCAAGGGCGAAAAGTCTTGTACGAACCAGGGCAAGCACTGGATTACTTGGCCCGCTTCGGATTTTTTGACGAACAAGTCAAAGGAGGCTGGCTATTCTACGATCAAGAAAGTGATTCGTATCGCCCGACATTTAAGGGCGCCTGTCTGATTGTTTGGCGCCTCATGCAGCCATTCAAAGCCTTACATAAGATGGCCTTAAATCGAAGGGCAAAGAATATTCTGAAGGAGTTTCACCGAGCAAATGAATCAGAGAATCTATTCGAGGCATAATGACGTTGAAATCGGCCCAGCAACTCGCATTGTCGTTAGGCGACGGGGAGGCATGTCATGGGATCGGCTCCGAAGCTCGACGCGAAACTCGCCGCGCTGGTGGACGAGCTGCACGTGGCATGCGGCGGATGGCCCGAGCGTTTCCTCAAGAAGGCGTCCCAACTTGTGAGGACGATCAAATGGCAAAGCACCATGTCATTGACTACGACACCTTCCTCCCCAGACTGGTCGCCGGGCTACGCAAGGCCTGGACACACGCTCGCCGCCAGCATCCTGATGAGACCTTCTACATGTTCGGGATTTGCACGGACTCCGACATCACGGACCTATTTCCGTTCAGCAACACTGAGGAGCAATACGCCGAGAATGGGAATCCGAACTATCCAAGGGACAAATGGCTGGTGCCGGAGAAGGCGTACGAACATCGTTCCAAGGACACCTCGGAGCTGGCTGTCGAGGTGAATCGTTACGTCTTCGAAGATCACAGCAAGGATCCCAAAGGGGTCTTCGCAGAGCGAAAGGCACGGCTGCTCGAAATCTTCGAGAAAGCATTGGGGCAGCTCGATGCGGAGGGCTTTTTTGGAATCGGGAAGAGACGAAACCAGGTCCTGTTGAAAATTGATCTGGGCGATTGTGGCGAGGACGAGCAGAAATACATGGTGGAGGTGATCAAGCGAATCAATCCGGCGAAGAGCACAAACGAGTTCCTCGCGTTGGCTGAAGAGGAAAAGGACGATGAGGAGCAAAAGGTCATTGGAGCTGCGACTGAATTTCTGATCCGGCAGAAACAGTCCTTTGCCAACTGCACAAGCGCCTATCGGCTCGATAATGAGCGGATCACCATGAAGCTTGCCAAGCTGCTTCGCTTAAAGCTGAAGCCTGAGGTTTTGTGGGAGGTATTCTTCGAACGCGAGCTTGTGGCAATTGTAACTAAGATACGCACGGGCAAAAATGACCCAAGGAATAGCATCGTAGTCGTGGTTGACCCTGAAACGGGCAGATGCGCTATCCGGCCATGACGGGGGAGGAGGGCGGGCAAAGCCAGCGACTAACCGCTATAGTGTCTCGAAAATCAACAAGCAACTCTGCGGTCGATGACTGAAGGAGGTCCCTTTTTTCGTCGCGGTAGCCGCTTGACGCTCTGCTGACGGCTGGCAGCGAATCTTTCGGGAGCCTTGCTTCACAGCCCCCCGCCTTGCATGGAATCTTTAGGCGGCCGAGGTGCGCATGACCACCCAGCAATTGCACCTATTTAATGCTCTGTACCTGGTCATCCTGATCGTAGTCGCCGTCCTTACGCGAGCGACGGCTCGGCGAATCGCGGGTGCATTGGCCGGGGCGGCAGTCGGCGGCGTGGTCGCTCTTGCCATCATCGCCCTAGGGGAGGAGGCAGGCTGGTGGCACATGGCGATAACCTGGGAGCCGTACTTCCTGACACTCATGTGGATCGATTTCGCCTTGTGCGGGTTCATCTTCCTGATCACCTGGCGGATCGCCCGCCGGTTCGGCTGGCGCGGTCTGGCGGTGGCCGTGATCGCCGCAGCGATCATCGGCCCGCCGCGGGACTACTGGTACATGGCAAAATTCCCGGAATGGGGTTCCTATGCGCCCGGGATCGCACCGGTGCTGGCTATCTCCGCGACCTACGTCATATTGGGGGTCCTGGGGCACGGGGTGATGCGCCTGGTCGCCGGACAGGCCTGCGAGGACCGGCTAGCGCGCCGCCCGTGGGAGTCCGCCGAATCATCCGCTGCAACGGAATGGGGCCACCGTGACAGTTCTTCGTAGAATCGTGGGTGCTGAGGCAGCCTAGGCACCTGAGCTTAATCATTTGGGTGTGGGAGAGTGATTCTGATGCGAAACGTGATCTTTGGTGGAATTGGCGTGCTATGGGGCGGCGGAATCCTTCTGTACACCTTGATTGGCGGCGCTCGGTCCGGAGGGGCCTTTGGCGCAGGGCAAGTGGTGGGCTTGGTGTTTGGCCTCGTTCTTTTTGGCGTAGGCCTATTCTACCTCATCAACGGCATACGAAGCATGAGTGCGGGCGATGAAGACACCAAGCCAAGAAGGCGCAAGCGTGGCCGCCGGGACCATTAGCAAGATTGACATAGGTTTCTTGCCCTGGCTAACGGAGTTTAGCTTAATTAAGCTCCCAAATCGCTCCAGAACCGGTATTCCGGCCTAATCTCATGGGCCGGTGTCCCCGTAGCTCGCGAGATGATGGCCGTCAGGTCAGTCCAAACAGTCTCGGGCGCACGTACGATCGGGGTTATGTTGGAGTCTGGCTCGGTCTTCTGGGCAGCCATCTGGAGCACGAGGTCACGGACTCGCGGGATCCGAACCGAGCGGACCTTACTCCAAAATGCTCGCCAGAGAAGTAACACTATCAATGACCCTTCCAGCCACAAACCGAGAGCGACCACGGAGCTCAGTAGGAGAGGTTCACCAAGAATTAAGAAAAGAAAAAAGACTAGCAATGATCCTGCAGCGTTCAAGAGAAGGGCAATCCGCAAAGATCGGAGTGTCGGCCAGCGCGGTGGCGTGTCCGGGTACAGGTTTGGGACTTCCAATGGGCTCAAGACGCCGCTTAACCGATGCCATGTGGCTGCCGCAGCCTCACCGGGAACGAGATCGCGCAATTGAGCGGAAGGCCGAACACGCGACCGTTCTATCCCCAGGTTCCCCGTGAGAGACCGGCGAAGGCGGTAAAATGCCTGGCTGGTCGAACACGGGAGCGAGGCTTTCCGGCAATCTTGTGCTAGAAGGTAAGCGTACAGATCCCCGACCGTTCTCATCCGCCAAGCTTGGTCGTCGGTGATCACAACGCCGAAATGCTCCTCGCATTCCATTACGAATTCGACAACATCAAGTCCCACTGGATGATCTCCTTCCCCTCTTAGCTGCGAGGGAACACCTTTTACAGGCGCTAGCTCAACGCTATTCCCGAAAACGAGTGAAAACCACGGGCGGGTCTTCATATTCGTTGTCTTCTTCCATGAATCGCATCGAGAATTGGTCGTCATCCTGAAAGACAATCTCTAAAGACTTCTGATCTCCCATGAGATCCATGCTCAGGACAAGCGTGCTTCCTTTCTTTCGCACAACTCGCCAGGTAAAGGAAAGTGGCTTTAGACCCGTTTGGCCAAAACTTCCCGTTTGATCGCTCTTGAATTCCCATTCGGCCGTCAAATCCTTGGCTTTCTTTAGCTTGTCAATTGTCGGCTGAAATACATGCTCGGGAAGGCCTTTTGCTTGCGTTTCTTTCCTCACTTCCTTGATCAATTGATCCGTGTCTGGCTTCTCGCTTCGCCATTTCCCAATGAGGGTTGGCTCATAGTCCTTGCTCTTGTGGCAGCCTACAGCAAGGGTCAGGCCCGCCGTCAAAACTACGCGGGTTAAGAACATTTTCATGGCGCCCAACTCCCAGATACCTGACATTGGCGAACCTACCCCAGGCGTTCCGTCATCACGGCGAGAAATGGGCGAGGCCTGCCGCCTATTTCTTCTCCACCGGCTTGGGCGCCGGCATGCGGACGCTTAGGTCGTCGCCGCGCGGGTCATCGTTATTGCCGCGCCCGTCTTCGTCCTTTCCGTTAGGGCCGACGCTGTAAAGCAAGTAACCCTTATCGACCAGCCGGTATATCAACGGATTGCCCGAGAAAAGATCGTCAGGGATGTTTTCGACATATTTGGGGGCGAGTTTGTCCAATTTCGCCGGATAATGGCCGTTGTCGCGCTGGTACGCGGCCAGGGCGAACGCGAGGTGCAGATTTCGCTGTCCTTGCTCGCATCGTTCGACTGCCCCTTGAAGCTTCTCGAACGCAGGCAGCATCAAACTGATCATGATGTTGCCGATCATCTCGCCGCGACTCGCTGGCCCCAGGTACAACATTTCAAAAGGTCCGGTGTCGGCAACCTGCTTCTTGAGGATCTTCAAATCTTGATCAATCGCAGCCAATTCTAGCTCGCGCGCTGTCCGGTCCGGGATGCGCAAGGCCACAACATAGCGGTCGAACCAGCGATTGGCATTACGCAAGGCGGGATCCCAGTTGACGCTTCGGGTGAATAGCTTGGCCTTCGTTTGGTCACCCTTTAATGGTCGGTTATTCAATCCCAACTCTTCGAGAGACGAAGCGCCCTGGTTTACCGCCAACAGTGCCGTGCCCTGGCGCGAGATCAACATAACCGTGTCCAAGAACATGAACCGCTCGCACACGTCGATCTTGTCGGCTAGGGCAGGCATCGGCGGCAATTTCCGCAGATCATCCAAGCAAGCCAGAACTTGCTTCGCCGTGAGTTTGGCGTGATCGAGAAACGCGACATCGGTTTCGTTGGCGACTTGGTTGATTGCGATGCCGACCAACAGCTCGATCAGGGTGCCGCCGCGTGCGATCAGCCGGCCCAGGCGATGGCAGGCAAGCAAATCTTGCCAGGCCTCATCGACCTTTCCCTCATTTACTCGCAGCATAGCCCGGCATGTCAACGCGTTCGCGAGTTCCCGGCATTTTCCCAGTGTGGGCAACAGTGCTCCGATCAACCCGGCCGAACTATCCTCGGTCCTATTTGGCGCCAGCGGGTTGTAATACTCCGGACGGCCAGTGGCCTCCATCAAGACCGCCAGCGGTTTCTCGTTTCGTTTCAGGTAATCGGCAAGCTCCGGCTCCTCCTTGGCCGTCCAGGGCCAATTGCGCATCCGGACCATGGGATCGCTTTCTGGATTGCGTTGGATGCGGTCACGGAGCATTTGATTCTCTGGCCGCCAACCGACCAAATACTCGCCCTGCTCCTGCGGGGATTCGATCCCCAGCAAGTGGAAGTACTCGGCCGGCATAGTGCCGCCTTCCGGATGGGGCCCGAGCACTTGCCAGATCAAGACGTTGGCATTGTTTTCAGGTGTGATGCCTTTGCTGAGTCGTTCATTGAGTGCCGTCACATAGTCAACGTATCCGTGTTTATCGAGCGGTCCGGTGACGTACGTCGTCTCGGGGCTCACGGTAATCGTGTTACTGCCCGGCCATGCCGCGCTGATAAGCAAGGCGCCAACCGTGCCCAGAATTCCCAGAACGATGGCCCAAAGACGGCCGTGCCGCATGATGGGAAACCTCTTGAATGAAGAGAATGGGTTACACTCGCCAGTCGTCGCCATTTTCGCTGTTCCTTGGAGGAATAACAAGGGTGTGAACGGCGGGGATGGCAGGGCTTCACCAGCGAATCTTGATTGCTAGGCAATTCGCGGAATGTTACGCTTGCCCATTGACTCCAATCGCTGATCGCTGCCCTGGAATCGTGGAATGAGCTTTCCTTTCCGGCCAATTGCCAAGCTCTTTTTTCTTTGATGGGGACGCCAATCATGATTGACTTTGATCGCTTCTGGGCAGAGCCGGGTTGCCTCCCTGGGATGGGCAGGGAAGAGTCGGAGGAATACATGGCCCAGATGCAGGCCATGTTCCAGGCTCAAGGCGCCCAGGTGATGGGGCCTTCTTCCGAGGAGTCGGCGCTAGACCCTGGTCCCGGCGTGACTCAGGAACAGATCGACGCTTGGGAGCGGGAGCGCGGCGTGCGCCTTCCTGACGTGCTCCGCCAGGCTTTGTCCCGCCAGAACGGCGGTTACGTTTATGATACGCAAATCAGTGTCCTGCCCCTCGCGAAAATCAGCTGCCCTGATAATGAATTCTGGGAGTTTGCCTCCTACGAGGAGGAAGATGCGCCCGATCGTCAGCTGGTTTTGCAATTCGGGTCTGACGAGGAATTTGACGCTAGCTTTTTCCTCAATTTCAATGTCCGCGGCCCAAAGGACGAGCCGAGCGTCTTGGTGTACCACGGCGATCCTGGCGACCTGGCCCGCCACACGGATTCCGTCACGAAGTTCTTCGATCGCAAGCTCAAGACCTTCGACGCCCCTTCGGTGGACTGGTCCGAAACCGCTTCGCTGGATGTCCTGGCCCGAGAAACGATTGACCTGTCAGGGATGTGTGCCGGCAAGGCCGCGGAAAGGGAACAGGTACTGGTCCGGCAAAGCGGCGCCTACGTCATTTATTGCCATGAAAAGACGCCGGAAGCAGAGAGCTTCACCAAGACCACCCTTCCGGAGCCCCTGGAGCACAGTGACCACGGCCCCGGAATGATCCAGCGTCAGCTCGGCCAGGGGAAGCACCAACTGCATTTGCAGCCCCGGGATTTCGACGGCATCGTGGAACTTAGATCCGAACGGACCAGGGAGGGCCGATGGAAAAACTACACCACTCGCGGCGCCCCCATCTGTGTCATGTTTGATTCCCACGACCGGGGCCGCCTCGAAGCCCTCCAGCGAACGTTATTCGGTGACAAGGCCGCCAAGCGCGCCCTGGCGCAGGAGCAGCGCAAGGAGGAATTGCAACAGAGGTTGGAGGCGCTCACGCCGGAGGAGCATCAAGCCGCGTCCATGACCATGTTTCAGCAGATGAAGGAGCGCCTCTTTCCGGGCGGACGGCCGAAAGTAGAGAACCTACCCCCGAAACTGGCGGCACTTCAAAAGGTGGTTGACCAGAAGATGCGCGAAATCGAGCAGCGCGCCAAGGAAAAGATGCGTGACCATCCGGTCGATCCAAGAATCAGTCGGCTCTTTGGCGAGATCATAAAACCGCCGGATGATTCGAAGGAGGAAAAGGACCGATGAGCAGCCAGGTGTCTTGATCTGTGAAACGTAGAGCGGCAGACATTTGCTTGTCCCCGGCATCACACCCCGCGTGATGCCGATTGCTAAATACTTCTCGGGGAGGTACACAACTGCAATGGCTACCGGATCGCAAGAGGGAGAACGGACTACCGATCTTCCCTCCGGCTCGTTCGTGCCGCCTTCTCCGCAGGAGTTGACGGCTCGACTGCCCAATCTTGAAGTGACCGAGCTTCTCGGCCACGGCGGCATGGGCGTCGTCTATAAGGGGCGACAGCCATTCCTCGATCGCAACGTCGCCATTAAGCTCATCCGCCCCGATTTCGGCGACGATGAGCAGGCGAAACGTCGCTTTGTCCACGAAGCGCGTGCGCTGGCCAAGCTGACGCACCCATACATCGTCAGCGTCTTCGACTGCGGCAAGGCCGGCGACTTGTACTACCTCGTGATGGAATACGTGGCAGGGACCAGCCTCCGTAGCCTGATCGCGCGGAAAGCCGTTTCCCACCGGGACGTTCTCGACTTCCTGCCCCAGGTCGGTGAAGCCTTGCAACATGCCCACGAGAGCGGCGTTGTCCACCGGGACGTCAAACCGGAGAACATTCTCGTGGACAGCCGCAATCGAGTGCGCCTGGTCGATTTTGGACTGGCGAAGTGGCTCGGGCCGCCGGGGCAGCGCGGTCCGGACGAAAGCCGGGTGGCTGGGACGTGGGGATATATGGCCCCCGAGCAATTCTCCATGCCCGAGAGCGTGGACCACCGCGCGGATATATTCTCTACGGGGGTCGTCAGCTATGAGATGTTAACTGGCGAAATTCCCAGGGGAGAGCGCCGACCGCCGTCGGCGAAATCGGCGGCCGACCCGCGCTTCGATCCCATCGTGCTGCGCGCCCTCGAGCATGACCGGGAGCGGCGTTTTCAACAAATGCGGGAAATGAATGCCGCGGTCATGCAGCTGACGCGGACGCCCGAATCGACGATCCGCCTCGCCAAGACCATTCCCGCCCCGGCGGAAAAGGTGTTCGCGGCCTGGACCGATCCCGCCGTCATGGTCGACTTTTACGCGCCAACCGATGACTACACGACACCAGTCGCCGAGGTGGACCTCCAGGTGGGCGGCACCTATCGAGTCGGCATGAAGCACAAGGACCGTGCGGACGTCAACCTTGTCAGGGGGCAGTATTGCCGGATCGAGCCGCCTACTTTGCTTAGCTTTACGTGGGCCTGGGATTCGCCGAAGGCCGATGTGCATGAAACTCAAGTCACGCTGGAATTTCGCCCCAACCATGACGCCACCGACCTGACCCTCACGCACGAACGCTTTCGGGACGAGCAACAACGGAAGGATCATACCGAAGGCTGGACGGGTTGTTTGAACCGATTGGCTCGCAAGCTGTCGCCGTGAGGCGGCGGAGCTAGAACGCTATTTGGAGGCAGGCGACGCCGAACCGCTATATGGTCTCGAAAGTCATGAAGCAGAAGGCTCGAAATGTCGAAGTATCCCAAGGTCCAAAAGGAGAAAGGCTGTGGGGATCTATTTCCGCACAGAGACCCGGCGCTTGACCTTCCGCGAACTTTGGCGGATCTCGTCCAGATGGCCGGTTTTCCTCGTGGCGTGCGTGAACAAAGTCCTCGGGGTACGGCAGCCGGTTCGCTGGGCCTTGCAACACGAACTCACCATCAGGCCGCTTCACACCGAGGAGATCCCTTGCGCCGCTTTGCGGGTGTTGGAGCCCCTCATCGAGCAGTTTCAGCAATCGGGGGCCCGGTTAGCGTTTTTTCAATCCACTCCTTCAACAGGGAATCTGAAAGGCTACTCCGCCGTCCTATTGCCCTCGGAACACAATGCCGTCATCGTAGTCATCTGGGTGAGGGCCCAGATTTCCGGACCGGGCACAGTAAAGTCCGGCTGCGCGGTTACATCGGAGCTTCAAGATGGATCGTTTTTTTCTACAACCAATCTCCCTCCGGCGTTCAACAAGCCGCCGGGGTCCAGGGCAGTGCACTTGCGGGGCGCCACCCCAACGGAACTGGCCCAGCGGCACCAGGAGGCGCTGATCGAGTCTGGCTCCAACGCGACCCGCATCCATAATGAACAGGAAGCGATAAATCTTCTCGTGGAGGCAAAACGCCGCAACTTCGAGTGGCAGGTGGGCCGGGGCGTCTGGGTGCCGTTGACTGCGGAGGAACAGGCCCGGCTCGGACTTCCCATTGCTGATGATTACTAACAGCTAGCAGCGAATCTTTCGGCAGCCTGGCGTCAAGTGGGCGGCGATGTTCAGGGCCTTTTCTGTTCGGAAAAATGACCTGACACCATTTTTTGGCGGGGCTTAACAAATCCCTTCCGGGAGGATCGAGCATGGAATCAGTCAGCTTTCACCCAGGGACTACGGAGCGGTTCATTAACCGTTTGGCAGTCGGGCAGGTCGCAGAGGGGCTCGGATCGGGGAACACGACAGGGCGCGCCGGCAACCTCGAACGGCTTCAAGAGTGTTATCGGGCTATTGCTAGCGGCGACTTCACGGTGATGGCCGCGAGCATGGCAGACGACGTCGATATGGAACTGACCGGCCCGTCCTTGGTCCCGGTTGCCGGACGCTGGCTCGGCCGCGACCAAGTGGAGGCGGCCAGCCGGGCGAACTTTGCTAGGCTGGCGGACCAACGGGCGGAGCTTCTGGCAGTGGCTGCCATCGGGAACGACGTGGTTATGTTCGCCCGGGAGCAGGGGCGGGTACGAGCGAACGGGGCGGTCTACGACATCTTATGGTCACAACAATACACGTTTCGGGATGGGCTGATCATGCGCATTCGGGGAGTGTTTGCCGCCCCAGGGAATGGCGTGGAGGGCGGCGGAGTTTGATCGTAAGGCGGCGGAGCAACTCATGTCCTTCGCGCGATGTCTTTGCGCGTTCATTTTACTCGCGGGCGGGCTATTCGGCTGCCGGCGTGCCGAGTCGGTGACGCCAGTGGTCGGTCCGACCCGGACGGACGCTCCCCCACCCTTCACCGGTTCAAAGGCCGGAGAGGAGCGAGAGGTCCGTGGCATCAAGCTCTGTTGGTGCCCGCCCGGCAAGTTCACCATGGGCAGCCCGGTCGGCGAACCGGAGCGACGACCCGACGAGGATCAAGTCGAGGTCACGCTCAGCAAGGGATTCTGGGCCGGGAAGCACGAAGTGACGCAGGGTCAGTGGAAACGGGTGGTCGGCGAGTTCCCGGGCAAGCTTACCGCGGGCGAGGGCGATGATTTCCCGGTTTACACGGTCAACTTCGCGGAGGCGGAGGAGTTCTGCCGGAAGGTGACGGAGGAGGCCCATACGGCCGGCGACTTGCCGAAGGAATGGGAATTCCGCCTCCCCACGGAAGCCCAGTGGGAATACGCTTGCCGGGCCGGGACCACGACCGCAACTTCGTTCGGCGACAAGCTGAGCAGCAAACAGGCCAACTTCCAGGGGAACCCGTACAACGGCGCGGAGAAAGGGCCGTCACTGAAGCAGACCGCCAAGGTGGGCAGCTACCCGGCCAACCCGTGGGGCTTGCACGACATGCACGGCAACATCTGCCAGTGGTGCCGGGACTGGTATCACGCCAAGCTGCCGGGCGGCGACGATCCGGATCTGTCTTCCGTGAAGGGGACGAAAAACCGGGACGGCACTTATTCCCGGGTGCGCCGGTGCGGATGCTGGGCCGACGATGGTTGGGCCTGCCGGTCAGCCCTCCGGCAGAAGTTTGAGCCCGAGCGAAGGGCGGACCACATCGGCTTTCGAGTCGTCGCCGTCCGGCCGTAGCCGGCAGCTAGGGAGCGACCGATTGCGCCGAACCCGCTTCATTGCCTCTCTCTCAATTGAAGCAACGCGAAATTAGAGGTTTTTCCTACTGCTTCTGCGTCTCGACTCGCGTCTGCGTGTGCTCTTGTAATTGATTCAAACGCACCTGGGCCACTTCGGCGTGTCGGCTGCCGGGGAACATGCGGACGACGCGCTCCAGGCACTGCCTCGCCTGGTCGGGTCTGTCCTTTTTGACCCAGGCTTCGGCTTGATTGAGGTAAAGGGATCCAAGGCGATCTCCGAGGCGGTCGCAACTCTGCCTCAAGAACTCGGGGTTGGCTTTGATGTCCGCCGCCAGCCGGACCGCGTCGCCGGCCTCGGTCAAATCGCCGAAATCATGAACAAGGCCTTCACAGCGCTCCAGGCAGGCCAGGTATTGGCCGGCGCCGAAGTCCTCGCGAGCCTTGGCGAGAAGTTCGCGGGCCTGACGCGTGCGTGAATCGATTTGCGGCGCCGCTTTGGCCGCAAGATAAGCTTGGAATTGAGCCGCATCCTTTGCCGCCTGCGTGCCTGCATAACTGGTCAAGACTTCCTTGGCCACTTCGCCGGCTTCGGCGTCGCGGCCCCGGTCGGCCAGGAGTTTGGCGTGGCCCAGGCGATCGGAGGCCTGTTGCTCAATCTCCTGGACCAATTGCTTGGCCTTGAGCTGAATCGGCCGATCCTTGGCGTCGGCAATGAGAGTCTTCAGAATCGTCAGCGCCTGGGCAAATTCCGAAGCGGCAATAGCCTGGGAGGCTCTCTGATAATCGTTGGTCAACCATTCCGCCGCTTCGACGGAGGTGAGCGCTCTTTGCAATTGTTCCTGGAAACGCGCCGGATCCAAAAAACCCTCCTGCATTTTCAGAATTCGCCCGTCGGGAGTCGCGTAGACCAGCGTGGGGTAACTCTTGATGCGCAGGGCGCCGATCAGAGAGGGATCGCGTTTGGCGTCTACCTTGAGAGAAACGCAGCGTTCATTGATGAGGCCGGCAACCTTGTGATTGTTCAGCGTCTCCGCCTCCAGCCGCTTGCACCAGTAACAGTTGTCCGTGGTGATGTGGATCACCAAGAGCCGATCCTTGGCTGCCGCCTCCAGCCGGGCGGCCCGGTAATCGGTCTGCCATTTGACCTCCTCGGCGTGGGCTTGACCGACCCGGAAATACCAATGAGAAATCGCAATAACGATGATGAACGCGAAAGGCATTGGACGAAACATAAAGGCCTCGACCTCTGCATGATTTTCAGATCCGCTATTACAATCAACTACGATCGCGACGCTGTAGCGGCGGACGTCCCAGTCACTTCCTCAAGCCCTCGGATGGGCCTTTTGATAACTTTCTTGCAATCGCGTGGTTGTCACGTGGGTGTAAATCTGCGTCGTCGCCAAGCTGCGGTGGCCCAGCAGTTCTTGGACGCCGCGTATGTCCGCGCCCCGGTCGAGTAGATGCGTGGCGAAACTGTGGCGCAGCGTGTGCGGGCTGGCGCGTGGATCGAGGCCGGCGATCGCCAAATACTTCTCCAGCAGCCTGCCGACGCTGCGCGAGGTCAAGCGCGTGCCGTTTTTGTTCAGAAAAATGGCGGTGGGCGTCTTCGAACGCCGGCGCGCTAGCGCGTCTCTCGCCTCCAGCCATCGCTTCAAAGCGGCGACCGACTGCGGGCCCAAGAGGGCCAAGCGCTCCCGTTTGCCTTTGCCGCGAACCGTAATTAGACCGGCCACCAAATCAATTGATTCGAGGTCCAAGCCCGTCAATTCGCTGACGCGCAGGCCGGCCGAGTAGAGCGTTTCCAGAATGGCCCGATCGCGGAGGCCGAGCGGCGTGTCCGATGAAGGTGTGGCCAAGAGAGTGCCTAAATCAACCTCGCTCAGAAACCCCGGCAGCTTCTTGTCCTGACGCGGTCCGCGCAAGCCGTCGGCGGGATTGCTATCCAACAAACCTTGCCGGCACAGGAAGCGGCACCAGGAACGAACGGCCGCGAGCCGCCTGGCGATGGTTGTCTTGGCATAACCTTGTTCGTGGAGCCAGGCAAGATAGGCGCGGAAGAGTCGGGTATTGAGATGCTTGAGGGCGGGGTCCTTGTCGGAAAGGCGCGTGCGGAAAAACGTCAGAGCCTGGGTCAAATCTTCCCGGTAAGACTTGACGGTGTGGGCGGAGGAATTCTTCTCCAGCGCCAGGTGCCGTAGAAACTCGCCCAGGGCATTCTCCATCGAAGGGCCCTTAAGCAGGCAGCATTTAACCCTTTTCAACGAGTCAAATCCGAGACCGCGAACTCGGCATGTCGATTTCCGGCCCACGCGCCTGTTCGCGGGCCTTTTCGGTCAGCACGGCGGCATCAAACCAGTTGAAGCTTTGCCCCGGGTCGGCGGCACAATCGCGGAAGACATCAATCAGATCGGGCCGGCTGGCGTCGTCGTAAACGAACACAAAGCGCTCCTGGCCTTTGATCAAGGCGAGAATGTTAAACTCGCGCCGCACTGGACATCCCCCACGCTTGGAAACACAGCCGACATCTCCCGTCCAGCCTTTATCGGCACGGCCGAGGATCTTAACCCAGCACAAATCCAGGCGGGCATGAGTCTTGAGGTCCAGCGTCCGATGTATCCGTTTTTCTCTACCCCACCGGCCTATCATTACCGTTCTCGGGGCGCTGTGAACGCATGACCACCGTTTAGCGGCGAGCCTCTGGCGAGCGCGCGGTGCTACGCGCTCGCCGGAGGCTCGCCGCTAATCGGGGCTTGCACGATTGTTTTTTACCACTAGAGATGGAACCTTTAGACAAGTTCGTTTAAACCGCGCAGACCGATCTCCTCGCGACTGACAAGCGGTTCGCCATAGGCTGTACCGATGGTCCAGCCCCAGAACCGGGCGCGATCGCGAATATCGTCCATCAGGGTGGGATGGGTGGTCGGCCGTCCGGTGATCAATTGCGAGCGATAGCAGGACAGGGCCTGCATCTTGATTTCGTGATGGGGTGTGACGTCGAGAACGAATGAGGGTTTGGGATGGATGCGCAGATGAATGCTGAAGTAGTAAAGGATGTGCTTGGGAAAATGAGGCTCACCAGGCAAATCGCTCTTGGTGAGCTTGGCCCAGAAACGCGCCGCATCCACCAGGGCGGTGGCCGCGACGTGATCGGGATGGGTGTCCTCCCAATACGGGGCCAAGAGAACGCGCGGCCGCAATTCTCGTAACCTTCCCGCGAGCCTATGACGCGACTCCAGATCGGCGGTAAGGAAGCGATTGCGAAGACCAAGGTTGCCCCGATAATCCAGTCCAAGAATCTTTGTCGCGGCTTCGGTCTCCGCCTGACGAATTTCGGCGCTGCCGTGCGGCGTGGGTTCGCCATCCGTCAGATCAAGAACCCCGACCTTCGCCCCCTGGGACTTTAGCAAAAGAATTGTTCCGCCGGCGCCTAACTCAGCGTCGTCGGGATGCGAGGCGATGACCAGGTAATCCAGGGAAGTCATAGAGCCTCAAAATCCAAGGTCTGTCGGTCCTGCACTGGGCCGATGAAATCACTATAGCGGAATCTACGGCAATCGAGGATTGTTTGAACCGTCCTGCCCCTTGCTCCAGTAGGCGGCTGACAGTATCGTCAAGTGAACCGACCGGATCTAAGTAGTTGGCGGAAAGGCTTGCTTATCAAAATGAGAATTCGAACTCCGGCCTTCTCTGTTGCGGTCTTCCTGGTGACTCTGGCAACATTTGCCCAGCAGGACTACAAACCGCCTCCCGGCATGAAACCGGATGAGGCCGTGCTCAAGCAGATTGAAGAGCGCGCCGACAAGCTGCGCGAAAAGCTTGACTCCCTGCGCCGGCGCGGGGTTGCGGATGCCGTCCGCGCAGAGGCCGAGATCTACCTTAAAGCGGCCACCTGGATTCAGCAACACGATGAGTTTTGGAGTAAAGACTCCGCCGCCTGGACAATCGAGGGGCTCGATCGCGGTCTGCTTCGCGCCTCCCAAATAGGGCAGGGGGAATTACCCTGGGTCCAGGTAAAAGGATACACCGTGGCGCGCGGTTACCGATCGCGAGTGGATGGGTCGTTGCAACCATACGCGGTCACGTTTCCGGCCGATTACGGCAAGGATGTCGCCCGGCGTTGGCGAATCGATGTGGTGCTGCATGGGCGAGACACCGCGCTCAATGAAGTCAAGTTTCTTCATCAGCACAACGGTGATAAGCCGGCCCCCAAGGAGGATCCGTTTGTGCGCCTGGATATTTACGGGCGTGGCAACAATGGTTATCGCTGGGCCGGCGAAACGGACGTCAACGAGGCCATTGAACATTTTCTTTCTTCCGAGAAGACACTCGGGCGTACCAGCCTTCTGGATACGCGGCGTGTGGTATTGCGGGGCTTTTCGATGGGTGGGGCCGGCGCCTGGCATCTGGGCCTGCATCAACCGGGCCGGTGGTGCGTCGTGGGTCCCGGCGCCGGTTTCACGACCACACATGGGTACTTAAAGGAACTGCCTGAGAAGTTGCCGGCTTATCAGGAGGCCTGTTTGCGCATTTACGATGCGGCGGATTATGCGGAGAATGCGTCGGATGTGCCGATCGTTGCTTATGCCGGCGCGGACGATCCTCAGTTACAGGCTGCCCGAACGATTCAGTCTCGGATCGATAAGCTAGGCATTCCCATGACGCTGCTCGTTGCGCCGGCCCTCAAGCATGAGTTTCCACCCGAATGGCAAAAAAAGGCCGAGGAGAAATATGCCAAACACCTCGAAAACGGCCGGCCCGAATACGTCCCGCGCGTCCGTTTCGTCACGTACACGTTGAAATACAACATGTGCGATTGGGTTTCGGTTCTGAGTATGGACAAGCATTACCAACGCGCTTTGGTTGAAGCCGAGGTGACTGAGGGCGGCTATAGCGTCAAGACAGACAACGTGCGCTGCCTTGAGGTGGACTTGCCGAGTGGCGCCTCCCGGAAGAAAGTGACCGTCAACATCGATGGCCAAGCTCTGGAAGTTAGGCCCTATCTAGCTCCTACCGGCAGCCTGCACCTCTATTTCGAAAAACGAGGCGATAAGTGGATAGATGTTCTGCCCGAGCGTCTCGCGACGGATCAGCAGAAGCAGCAACGTAAACAATCCGGGTTGCAGGGTCCAATTGACGATGCCTTCACCGATACCTTCTTGTGCGTTCGCGGCACGGGAAAACCCTGGAATGCCGCTGCACAGAAATATGCCGATGAATTACTGGAACGTTTCGGCGCCGAGTGGAGTAAATACCTGCGCGGCGATTTGCCCATCAAGAACGACGAAGACGTTTCCCCGGAGGATATGGCCGGCAAGAACCTGATCTTATTCGGCGACCCGGCCTCGAACAGTCTCATTGCCCAGGTGATTGATGCCTTGCCCTTGCAGTGGACGAAGGAGGAAATCAAGATGGGCGGAACTACCGTGTCGGCTGAAACCCATTTGCCGGTGATGATCTATCCCAGCCCTCTGCAACCTGGCCGATATATTGTCTTGAACTCCGGTCATACGTTCCATGCCGCGGATTTTCAGGGATCTAACGCCCGCCTGTTTCCCAGGTTAGGCGATTATGCCCTCATCAAACCGATGCCCAAGCAAGATGACGCGCTGGCGGCCGAAGTAGTTACAGCAGGCTTGTTTGATGATTCTTGGAAGATAAAGTAGCCCGCCGCTCCGCGGCGGGCTACTTTGCGGAAATCTGCCGCGGAGCGGCGGACTGCTTTGTTTGGTGATAGCCATGAACGCATGCCCGACCTGTGGCAAGCAACATGAACCCACAGTCCGCTTCTGCCCTGAAGACGGTACGCCCCTTTCCGAAACCGCGACCGCATCGGGCACGCGCACGCCAACGACAACGCCTTCAACTATCAAGATGGAACTGGCGCTCCCCGTCATAATCGGGAATCGCTATAAGCTTACCGAGGTTCGCGGCGGCGGGGGCATGGCGAAAGTCTATCGGGCCGTTGATCAAACCCTCGAACGCGAGGTCGCCGTCAAGCTCATCAATCCAGAATTGCGCGCCGATCCGGAGTTCGACGCCCGGTTTCAGCGCGAGGCCCGCATCGCCAGCCAGCTGGCGGATCCACACATTGTCGTCGTTCACGACTTCGGCATCGACCCGGCTTACGGCCCTTTCCTCGTGATGGAATTTCTGCAAGGCACTACCTTGCGTGAACGGCTGCAGGCCCAAGGCCGCCTGCCTGTCAACGCGGCCATACAACTTTGGGGCCAAACGCTTCTCGCTCTCATTCATGCCCACTCCAAGGGCATCGTTCACCGGGACATCAAGCCGGATAATCTGTTCTTGCTAAGCCAAAGCGGCGTGCGGATGCACCTGCGCATTCTTGACTTCGGAATCGCCCGGATGCTACGCCGCGGGGAACCAGCCGACGCGCATACCTTGACGAATCCGGGCGCGGTGCTGGGAACGCCGCGTTACATGTCCCCGGAGCAGTTAGCCGGGCAGATCGTAGACGCCCGCTCCGACCTCTACAGCAGCGCTCTTGTGATTCACGAGGCTCTGACGGGCGATCTACCCTATGCCAGCAGCCGTAAGCTCATTGATTCATGCGCCGAGGCGCCGTTGCCTTTGCAACAATTAATCGAGCATTGCCTGAAGCCTACACCAGGCGAAAGGCCCGGGAGCGCGATCGAAGTCTACCGCCGTCTCCAAGAAGCCGGCCGGGAAAGCGGACTTACGGAATTATTGCCCGATGAAGTTGATCCAACACCGCTCTTGGCAAAAGGCTCGGAGCCAACTGTTGCTTATGTTGTGGCAAAAACCCGGAAGACACGCCGCAAACTTCGGATCACCTTGTTTGCCGGTGTCGCCGTCATCGTTTTAGCCAGTGTTCTCGGCTTTCTAAGGGATTGCTTGAAATCCGATACGTTTGCGACACCTGCCCAGGAGTCTCTGCTGAGCGTAAAGATTGGCTTCAACAGGGATGAACTCATTGCCGCGCTGAAGGAACCTCCGGAAAAGGAACAACCACACGGCAATCCGTGGAAAGGAGACCACGCAAAATCCCTGGGTCATGTCCTGAAGCCCCAAGACGTCCAGGGTGACGGAGATAGCCTCGAAAATCTCGACCTGCTGCTTTGGTCGAACGGTGAAGTGTGCGCGTTGTTGCACGACAACACTGTTCGGGCCTTGGTGGTTCACAAGCGCCACTTGGGCAGTACGGGAGGGGGTATCCGAATTGGGGACTCGGAACAAGAACTAAAAGGCCGCTATTCCCTGGACCTGGACCCCGAGACCAAGATTATCCATTTCAAAAATGATGATCGATCCCGCCTGGAGCCCGACGTCCTCCATGGGGTGTTCACGTCCGGAAAACCTACTAACACTTCCAAACGCGCAACCTCGGGTATGGCCTATCGGTACAACAGCCTGGGAATCGGCTTCGAGGTGGTCAACGAGAAAGTCACGGCGATTGCCCTATATCCCGCCGTTTCGGCGCCTGAAACCACGCCGTGAATGGCGCTTCTCGCCATTTGAGTTTTTATGCGCGAATATCGCTGGGCAAACCTTTTTTGCTTGATCTAACCTACAGCCTGGATTAAAAGCCAAATGAGGGTCGCAGTAGACTTTTTCTTCCCATTGTCCCTTTGCGGAGGCTTTTCATGTATCGGCTACGAATGGTGATGGGTGTTCTGGTAGCGGCACTGGCCGTGGGAACGCTAATTGGCGACGACAAGAAGGATCCTCCTAAGGGTAAAGGAACACTACCCACCTATTTCAAATCTTTAGGGCTGTCCGACGAGCAAACCGCTAAGGTCAAAAAGGTTCACGCCGAGTACAAGGAAAAAATCGACGAGATGGAACAAAAGGTGAAGGATCTGAAGGCGGCAGAGAAAAGCGAATACGAGAAGATTCTGACGGCGGATCAGAAGAAGCGGTTACGGGAAATATTGGAGAAAAAAGTGCTGGGCGGAGATAGCTCCAAGACTGAAGAAACCAAGAAGCCTTGAGCCACTTTTTGTTCATAATCTACGTTTCGCGCCAGCATGGAACCGGCGGGCGCGAAACGTAAACGACAAACGTCAGGTTACGATATCTTGCCGATAGAGCTCAAAAGCGGCCTCCCAGGCTTCCGTAGGAGTGGCATACTCGGGTTGGGTCGTTGCCGTTTCGGGGCCGGATTGATTCGTGCGCAGACTCGCTAACCACTGACCGTTATCCGCTTGGCGAATCCCGATGAACGCCTCTCCTAATTGCGGCGCGGTGAGGCGGTAGGTGTAATCATCGCCGGCTTGTTCAGCCTTGCCCTGGCGCTGTTTAAACCAGGCGGGAAGAATCAGGGCCATAGTTGTTTTGTTTTGAGTTTTAGCGAGCGGGGGGCGTGAGCCCCCTGATTACATCCAGTAATCAGGGGGCTCACGCCCCCCGCTCGCCGAAGAGAGATCAATTATCCAGTCGTAGTTCGCGCACCTTGAGATGAACCTTTTGCATGATTTCGTTGGACTTCTTGACGTCTTGAGACTTGATGGCTTCGCGGAGTTCGCCCGCCACTTTGGCGAGGTCCGCGGAGATTACTGGCAGAATATCCTTCTGTTTGGCGGGGACATCGGTCGCCTTGGGAAGTAGCCGAGCGGTTTGTTCCAGGCCTTTGGCGGCCTCTTCCATATCCGTCCAGTTATTGACATAGAAGGCATCGTTGGCGAGATTGGCCTGCGTCCGAGCCCGCGCCAACATGTCTCCATACGGGGGTGGGGGGCTATCTTCGGGAAGGGGTTTTAGAGCCTGGCGCTCCGCCACTGAGGCGCAACCTAGAGTCAGGACCATCACGAATCCAAGAGGCATAACGCGGTGCATGATAGACCTCGGAAAATCACGCCGGGCAGCGTCAGCCGCGTGGATTCTTGCTAGCGGCTATACCACCCGGGAAAATCGGTGTAAGTACGCGGTGCTAGATCAACCGACGGTTCTGGCAAGGCCAAACGATCCCGAGCACGCCGTTGTTGCTCATCCATCGTTAAGCTCGGATCGCTTACCGGTTGGGGATTGTCCCGACGTTGACGCGGCCCAACCAGGCCCTGGCATCCGGCCAGGAGCAGAATGCCCAGCAAACAAAGTCGATGCATGACGTCTGCTCCCTTGCTGTTGGCGAGGCGGAACAGCCGAAACGGCTTCCCTTAATTCAGCCTCATCGACCCTCTTTTTCGCGCGCATGAGCCAATCCCGGAAGCATTACTTGGAATAATACCATATTCCTAGTACTTTCGACACAATCGATTCATCCCCTACAATCGAGATTTCTACCTGGAGCAGTCAAGTGCGAACCCTCAACTTGAGAGCGGGCAAGGAGATTGCTACGATGGACACATCCCATCGCAAGGCGCGGTGGGCCACGCGCGAAACGAAATCCGTATCGCTATAGATCGAAACCTTCCCGGCCAAGCCCAACGGCATGCCAAGCAAGGGCTCCTGGGAAGACTGCGTATACTAGCGAGGCCACAGCCATGAGTCGCGGCCGTCAAGCGGATTCAGAAGACCTCTTTGCCGACACGCGCATGTCATTTGGCGAACACATCGAAGAACTGCGCTGGCATTTGGTTCGAGCAATCGCGGGGTTTGCCATCGTCGTTCACCTCGTGTTTATCTTGGACGGTGTTGGCTATGCGACGGACACGAAGATCGGGATCGGCAAGCCAATGATGGAGTTCATTCAGCGCCCGGTTCAAAGTGCCTTGCGGGATTTCAGCAATCGCCGCCTCGAAAAGGCGATGGAAGAAATGCGGAATAACTCCGACGTAGATACGCTAAACGCGCCCAAAGAAATGAAGATGCGCATCGATTTGAACCCCATCTTGGACAAAATGGCAAAGCGCTTCAACCTTTCTGCAATTCAGGAGCCGGAAGGAGACTCGGAACCAACCTTTCAAGAAATCACAGTAAAAGTGGCGCCATACGACATTGCGGGCTTAAGCAGTGAAGCCCTTCAAGACTTGCAAAGGAGGTTCACTCTCCGAACGATGAGCGTCACCGAAGCGATGTTCGTGTACATCAAGGTGGCCTTCGTTTGCGGCATCGTGCTGAGCAGTCCCTGGGTTTTTTGGCAAATCTGGTCGTTCATTGCCGCAGGTCTCTTTTCTCATGAGAAGAAATACATCAATGTGTATTTACCGTTTAGCCTGGGCCTGTTTCTCGCCGGCGTATTGACTTGCGAATTCCTGGTGATACCAAATGCGGTCCGAGCGCTATTATGGTTCAACGAGTGGCTCGATCTTGAACCCGATCTGCGGCTCAACGAATGGCTCACATTTGCCATTATGCTGCCGCTGATCTTCGGCATCTCGTTTCAGACGCCGCTCGTGATGCTGTTCCTTGAACGCCTTGGGTTCGTGTCGATTGAAACTTACCGATCCAAGCGGATCTATGCGTATTTTGGCTTGGGATTCTTCGGGGCGCTAGTCAATCCCTCGGCGGATCTCATCAGTCAGTTTTTCCTGCTCATTCCGCTGTTTCTGCTCTACGAATTAGGCATTTGGCTTTGCAAACTGACGGCCAAGCCTGAATCGGATATCGACGTGCCCGAATCCGGGGAGATGGTAGAGGTGTAACAAGGGCTTGTGATCCAAGAAATAACTGATGGACAATACCAGCCCGCTCGTTTTCTTGGTCGGCGCCGGCCCCGGCAATCCCGGGCTTTTGACTCTGCGCGCGGTGGAGTGCCTCAAGCAAGCGGATCTTGTCATCTATGACCGCCTGGCGAATTCATCGTTGCTCGATCATGCTCCGGTCAAGGCCCAAAAGATCTGCGTCAGCGAATTAGCCGGCCATCATGCCGAACGCTGTGAACCAATTCACCGGCTGATGATCGAAGCCGCAGGTCAGGGCAAGCGCGTGGTTCGCTTGAAGGGTGGGGATCCACTCGTTTTTGGCCGTGGGGCGGAAGAAGCCGAAGCCCTGCGTGAGGCCGGGATCCCTTTCGAAATCGTCCCCGGTGTCACGGCCGCTCTTGGGGCTGCCGCGTTTGCCGGGATCCCGTTAACCCATCGCTTGCATGCAAGCGCGGTCGCCTTTGTGGCAGGTCATGAATGCCCCGGCAAGGCACGCTCCGCTATCGACTGGAACTCCCTGGCCCTCTTTCCCGGCACGCTAGTCGTTTACATGGGCATGACTCGTCTGGAGACGATTGTACATTCTCTTTTGAAGTCGGGAAAAGACCCGGCCACTCCCGCCGCCGTTGTGCATGCCGCGACAACCGGCGAGCAGCGGACCACTGCGTCCACGCTTCAGGAATTGCCCAGGGCTGTCGAGGCCGCCGGCTTGAAGGCTCCCTCCGTCATCCTCATCGGCCCGGTGGTCGAGCTGCGTGCCCACTTGCAATGGTTCGAGAAGCGACCTCTTTTTGGTAAGCGAATCCTCGTGACTCGTCCTCGGCAGCAAGCGGGCGACTTGGCCAGGCGGCTTGAGGTTCTTGGCGCCAAAGCCTTGATTCTTCCAACCGTTGCCATTTCGGACCCGGGGAATTGGGATAAGGTCGATGCAGCACTGGCCGACTTGAATAAATACCATTGGCTCGTTTTCACCAGCTCGAATGGCGTTCATTCGTTCATTAAGCGCTTGTGGGAGACTGGCCACGATTTACGGGCCTTGGGTCATCTGCGGCTTGCCGCCATTGGGCCGGCCACGGCCATTGCATTGCGGACCTACCATCTCGAACCGGATGTTGTTCCGGCCCAATTTCGCTCGGAGGTCCTGGCAGCCGATCTTCTTCAGCATGTCGTCGGAAAGCGCGTTTTGCTCGCACGAGCAGACCGGGGACGCGAATTGCTGCGGGAGGAATTGGCAAAGGTGGCGGAGGTGGATCAGGTTGCGGTCTATTCTCAAGTCGACGCCGTCGATTTGCATTCCTCCGAAATGGATTGTTTGCGGCGAGGCGAAGTGGATTACCTCACGTTAACAAGTTCCAACATTGCCCGCGCGCTGGTCCTGGCGCTCGATGCGCCGACGCGTGCGTACCTTGAAACCGGTCAAGTCAAGATCGTGACGATTAGTCCTGTTACCAGTTCGGTAGTCCGAGAAATGGGTCTGCCCGTAGCGGCGGAGGCCACTGAGTATACGACGCAAGGAATTGTTGAAGCGTTTATTCGGCTGGCAGGCGCCGCGTCCGAGAAATGATCGGCGCCTGAATGAGTTACCGTTTCAGCGCAATTCCCGCATGGCATCCCAAGCCAGATAAAGCACCAAGGCGCTGGCCAGAATGCTAATTACATCGACTGTAACGCTTATACCGCCGAACGGCATCTTGACCGCTAAATCGAGGATGAACAAAAGCAGAAGCAGGCCGGCAACCCCCATCGAAGCCCAGCACAACCACTTTTCCATGGACAACCCTTTCACCGCCTGCATAGGAAATCCTTCCGCCGCCTCGGCATCATCGGCTAGTAGTTTAGTTCACTGGGGAAACCACTTCCAAGCGACAGAATGGGCACATTGTAACCATATAAGGCACGAACGCCAGCGTGTACCCGGCAGCAAATCATTTTCTGGCTCAATTGCCCCAACGCGCCCCTGGCACAAATGGTAAAGTCCAAAAAAGGGACTTAGTAAAGACTGATTGTTGCATCATCTTAAACGCTATTTGGTCGCAAAGTAGTAAAAAAGAAGCAATCCATTGCCATTGTTTTGGCTGATTGCTGACGCTGACTGCTATTCCGAGAGGTGGTTCCCTTGGCTGTACCCGTGGTCCTTATTCCCGGCGACGGCATTGGTCCCGAAGTAGCCGCGGCCACCCGGGAAATTGTGAACGCCACGGGAGCCGACTTGTCCTGGATTGAGGCCGAAGCCGGTCTACCTGCCGCGGAAAAGTACGGCGATCTGTTGCCGCAAGTCACTCTTGATCTCATTCGCCGCCACCGCGTCGCTCTCAAGGGGCCTTGTTCCACGCCCATTGGCAAGGGGTTTCGCTCGATCAACGTTCGCCTTCGCAAAGAGCTTGACCTTTTCGCCAGCATCCGCCCGGTTCGCACGTTGCCGGGCATCAAAGTCCCTTATAGCGACGTGGATCTGGTCGTGGTTCGGGAAAACACCGAGGGACTCTACTCCGGGTTGGAACACGTCGTCGTGCCCGGCGTCGTTGAAAGTTTGCGCATCGTTACGAAGGCCGCTGCCGATCGCATTGTGCGCCATGCTTTTGAGCTGGCTCGTCAACAGGGTCGTCGCCGGGTCACCTTCTGCCATAAGGCCGATGTCTTGCCGCGAAGCGACGGCCTGTTCCTGGCGACAGCCCGAGCTGTCGCGGATGATTATCCGTTTCTAGAATTCGAGGAGCTGCACGTGGATCGCCTATGCATGCAGCTGGTGCTGAATCCAGAGCATTTCGAAGTGCTGGTCATGGAGAACTTGTTCGGCGACGTAATCAGCGACCTCTGCGCCGGCCTGGTGGGCGGACTGGGAGTTGTGCCGGGCGCTAATCTGGGAACGCGCTACGCCGTCTTTGAAGCGGTCCACGGCAGCGCTCCGGATCTCGCCGGCAAGGGGTTGGCCAATCCGATCGCCCTGCTGCGGTCAGCGGCGATGATGCTGGAGCATATTGGCCAGCTCGTTCCTGCCCAGCGCATCGAGACCTCGGTCCAGAGCACTCTTCAGACCGGTCGCGGCTTGACCCGCGATCTGGGCGGCGACGGCACGACGGCGACTTTGACCGAGCAGTTGATCGCAAACTTGTGACGCCTGAACCGACCGGGAATCAATTATGGCCCTGCACATCACTCTCGTCCAAGGCGGCGGCATCGGTTACGACCAGGCGCCCGCCGTGCAACGCATTCTAAAAGAAGCGGGCGTCGCCATCGAATGGGACGAGCATTTAGCCGGGCTGGCGTCGGTTGAGCGCGGCGGACCGCCCTTGCCTGACGACGTCATCCAGTCCGTCCGCGCCACCGGGTTGGCGCTCAAGACGAAGCTGCTGTCGCCGCCTGGCCCGCCTCGGGGCAATGCCAACTTGCGTTTTCGTCACGATCTCGGCTTGTTCGCCTCGGTGCGCCCGTTGAAGAACCTGCGAGGATTGCCCGCCCGATTTCAGGGCGTGGACATGCTGGTCATTCGCGAATTAACCGAAGACCTCTATGCCGCCATCGAGCACGAGATCGTGCCTGGAGTCGTCCAAAGCATCAAAGTCGTCACCGAAGCCGCCAGCCGCCGTTTTTTTCGATTTGCCTTCGACTGGGCCAAAAAGGCGGGCCGCAAGACGATCCACTGCGTTCACAAGGCGAACATTCTAAAGCAGGCGGACGGCCTGTTTCTGGAAGCCTTTCGCTCCATAGCCAAAGACTACTCTGACCTTCAGCCGAAAGAGATCATCGTCGACAATTGCTGCATGCAGATGGTATCGAGACCGCAACAGTTCGACGTGATGGTAATGGGCAACCTGTACGGCGACCTGGTAAGCGACCTGGGCGCGGGCCTGGTCGGCGGCATTAGCGCCACAGCCGGCATCAATATCGGCGACGGCGTGCGTGTTTATGAGTGCTTCCACGGCGGCAGCCGCGAAACTATCGGTCCCAATTGCGCCAATCCACTTCCCTTGCTGTTGCCGGCGATCGATTTGCTCGAAGCCGAAGGGGAAAGCGAGGCCGCCCGGCGCATCCTAAATGCTGTCGAGGCGGTTCTCATGGCCGGCACGGCATTGACGCACGATTTGGGCGGCAAGGCTACCACGACTGAAATGGCCGATGCCATCATTGCGGCTCTTTAATTGCTCACTGGGACAGTATTGTTTACGTTTCGCGCCCGCAGGCAGCCCTACGGAAGCGAAAGGTAAACCATTAAACTTTATTCCACGGCATAGATTTTGCTCAAACCGGCTTAATGATGGAGACCATAATGGTGTTCGCCCGGGCAACCATGGGAGAATCATCATGGCCAATGCAGCAATTAGATCAACAGTCGTCGGCGTTTTCGAGGACAGGGCGCGGGCTCAAAAGGCTGTTGAAGAGCTTCGCCGTGCGGGCTTTTGGGAAGATCAAGTTGGCGTGATCGCACGCCACTCCAACGATGCCGGAGCGGTGACGACCGCGGAAACCGGCTCCAAATGGGAAGAGGGCGCGGTCACCGGAGCCATCGCCGGTGCGGGCGTCGGCGGCCTGTGGGCGCTGGGCATTGCGGCGGGGATGTTGCCGGCAATTGGGCCGGTTATCGCTGGTGGGTTGTTGGCCTCGGTTTTGGCCAGCGCCGCCGGCGGCGCTGCCGTCGCGGGTCTTGTGGGCGCTCTGATCGGATTGGGCGTTCCCGAGGAAGAAGCCCAGTATTACGAAGGCGAGTTCAAGTCCGGCAGAACCCTTGTGACAGTGAAGGCCGATGGTCGTGCCGAAGAAGCACGAGCGATCTTGCGCCGCAACGGGGCTTACGATGTGGTAAAGAGAGAGGCGGACCCAACAAGCCTGGCCTCGACAGTCGACTACGAAGTGCCAATCGGTCCGGGAGAGCGCTTGTCGGAGTAAACGGGTTCTGAAATTGCTTCGCTTGACAATAACGGCCGCGAACTAATGGCCCGGGCGCGTGAAACCTGCGTGGCATTGGTTCGCGGCCGTTTTGTTGAAACCGCAGAGCGCGCCCCTAGGTTGCGGCATTTTCTTCCTCCCCTCTCCCCTGTACTCAGGGGAGAGGGGTCGGGGGTGAGGGGTTACGTCTTTGAGCTGCGGCTGCCCCCCTCACCCCAACCCCTCTCCCCCGAGTACGAGGGAGAGGGGCTGAGGAGCCCTCTCCCTCGAGTGCGGGGGAGAGGGGCTCCTGAGCGTCCCGGAAACTTTGGGCACACCTAAACAACAGCGCTAATTGCATTTGCATTATGAAGAAAGAAAAAAGAGACGATGTAATGATTATTTCGCCTCTAAGCAGTGAAACCGACATAGAATTAATAAGGAAGAGAGAGAGTCTCGGATGCCTTGCCCGCCAATCAGGTCACGTGCTTCGCGCGTCCCCTCGATTTCTGCTGATGCATTCTCTTTTCCCTTTGATAAGTGTGCCTCCGGGAGCCCGTTCCTATGCAGTGGCTTGGGTTTCATGATCCGGTAAGCGCCTGGACGCACGGCGCCTGGTTTCTGCTATCGCTCCCGGCCACGATTTGGCTATTGTCCAAGGTACGGGGCAATCTCGCCAAACAAGGTGGCTTTCTGATATTTGGCATTGGCTTATTTGTTTGCTACGGCGGCAGCACGCTGTGGCACACTTTTCACTTAGAAGACCTCGCCACCCTCGACTATATCGGCATCTTTTTGCTCATTGCTGGGACAACGACCGCTGTTGTTGTCGTGGTCCTCCGCGGTATTTGGCGTTGGGGCACGCTGATTTATGTTTGGTTGATGGCTGTCACCGGCGTTGTCATCTCCTTGTTGCCCATGCATTTACCCAATCTTGTTTATACAGGCCTCTATCTTGGCATGGGCTGGGGCATGTGTGCGTCCTATTTCGAGCTTGTCCGCGTCCTCGGGCAACGCAAGATGTTTCTAGTCATCCTGGGAGGCGTCTGGTATAGCGTGGGGGCGGTTCTGAACGCGGTTCACTGGCCGGTTTTTGCTCCGGGCATTTTTGGATCGCATGAATTGTTCCATGTCTTCGTAATGGCCGGCAGCCTCACTCATTTCCTGTTCATGATGCAGGTGCTGGTGCCTTTCAAGCGCCCCGCGTTTGTCGTCGAAGCCGTCCGCAAACGCCCCGTGCCAATCCTTCAGCCGCGCCTGGCGCTTCAGCAACTTCAGGGCGAAACAGCATAGCCCCTTCGTTACCCCAATCCTGGCTCCCCTCTGTTGGTTTCCTTCCTTGGCGCATGCTATGCTTTCCCAGCATCTGATTCTGCAATCATTGGCGAGCGGGGGACGTGAGTCCCCTGATAACACCCCGACCTGAGCCCGAATCATTGGCGAGCGGGGGACGTGAGTCCCCCTGATAACACCCCGACCAGAGTCCGAATCATTGGCGAGCGGGGGACGTGAGTCCCCTGATAACACCCCGACCAGAGTCCGAATCATTGGCGAGCGGGGGACGTGAGTCCCCTGATAACACCTCGACCTGGGCCCGAAGCGCCAGCGAGGTAAACCCGACTCCCTCGCTAGCGCTTTGGGCTCATTACGACGTCATTTCAAATCTACGGAACAACCATGGTTTTCAACCCCGTCTCAAGAAACGTAACCCGCCGCGTTAACTCGCCGACTGCCGCGAACACTACACCTAGCCTCAATACAGCGGTCCTTGCCATGGGGCCCGGCAAGGCGCTGGATGAATTGGTTGAACGATCCGTCCTGCGCGGGTCGGCGCCCGGGCAAGCGCGCGGCAGCACGACCTCCTGGGAAGGCGCTCAAGTGATCGTCAAACGCCTGACCGCGCTGGAGTGCGGGCTACGTCTGCAAGTTCAATCAGGCGCTTATAATTGCTCGGTGTTTCGTATCCTCGGAAGCGAGGAGGAGAAGGAGCTGGCGGAAGCGGAAGCACATAATCTACCCGAGGCAGTGGCCAAGGCAGCTATCCTGGCCTGCATCCTTCTTGAAGCGCGGACCGACAAGACATTGTGAACAAAACCCACATGTAGCCCCGTTAGGGGCATTCGATAATAGCCCAGCGATTTATCGCTGGGAAAACGAGAATCTCCTTCCTGGTAGTCCCGTAGGGACGGATGAATCATCGAACTGTTCAGTCGTCCCTACGGGACTGGAGTCTGTCCCAGCGATGAATCGCTTGGCTATTTCCATAGGTCCCTCCGGGACAACAAAGAGAAAATTGTGGCTGTCTGTCCCAGTGATGAATCGCCGGGCTATTTTCATAGGTCCCTCCGGGACAACGAAGAGTCCCCAGCGATGAATCGCTGCGATATTCTCACTTGTCCGTTTGGGACAAAATGTTCCGCAGGTGCCGCTATTTAAGAATTGGCCAGTGGCGAAACAGCAAGCCCGAAGGGGCGTTCCAACCAAACATCGGGCACACAAACCGCTACAATAACAGCGTGCGCACAATCGCAGGTCCCTTGACACTCTTTCCGTTGTCGGAGTAAACTCACAACAGCCGATCCACCGCCACTTTAAGGCTGCTTCTCTCCACCCTTGAGGAGTTTAGTCGGCCGGGCGCTCCGGCTCCCGGGAGATTCACGTAGTGAAGGCGATAATCAGCGATATTCACAGCAACCTGGAAGCATTGCAAGCCGTCCTCAAGGACATCGAAATGCACCAGGTGGAAGAGGTCTATTGCCTGGGCGACGTCGTTGGTTATGGCCCCAATCCGCGCGAGTGCGTTGACCTGGTTACGACGTGCAAATTGGTCCTCCTCGGCAATCATGATCAAGGGGCCATGTTCGATCCCGAAGGGTTTAATCCGCCCGCCGAACGAGCCATCTTTTGGACACGTTCCCAGCTCGAAGCTCCGGGTGAGACCCGGCAAACGAAGGAACGCCGTTGGGAGTTCCTGGCCGAGCGGCCGCGCACGTTCCGGGAGAACGGCTACCTTTACGTCCACGGCTCCGCACGCAACCCGCTCAATGAATATGTCTTCCCCGAGGACATCTACAATCAGCGGAAAATGGAGCGCATCTTCGCACTGGTGGATCGCTACTGCTTCCAGGGCCATACCCACGTGCCGGGCATCTTTACCGAGCAAATGCCCGAGGATGTCTACCAATTCCATAGTCCCGAGGAAGTAGAATACGTCTACAAGCTCGACGGGCGCAAGACCCTGTGCAACGTCGGCTCGGTCGGCCAGCCACGCGACGGCGATTGGCGGGCCTGCTACATTCTTCTCGACGACGACACTATTTACTATCGCCGGGTCGAGTACGATATCGAGACGACAATCAATAAAATATACGCAGTTCCCGACCTCGAAAATTTCCTGGGCGATCGGCTCCGCGACGGGCGCTGATCACTCCCATCAGGGGCAAGGCACGAGGAGCCTGGTTCACGGATTCCTGGTGCTTTGCCCCTGATGTTTTTCTCCCCGCAGAATGACATGCAACAAACGAATAACCGCCAGCAGATTGCACTTCTGGTCTGTTTCCTGCTCTTGATCGGCGGCACCTATATCAACATGTTGATTTGGCCTCCGCCGCCCAAGCAGGCCCAGCCGGCAGCGCCGCCGCAGGAGGTGGCGGAAAACCCACCGCCTAAACCGGACGAGCCGCCCAAGAAAAAAGACCAGCCGCCGGTGGTTAAACCCAAGAACAACGTGCCGCGCCAGTCTGTTCGCCTGGGTGGCGACGATTCCAACCTGACGGTGACGCTCGACTCCAAAGGCGGTGCCGTGTGCCAGATCCTGCTTAACAAGTTCCAGGAGGCCAACCCGCTAGGTAAGCCGGAGTACATCGACGGGGACAAAAAACGGCCCAAGCCGCTGGAACTCCTCATGAAGGAGAAGAACAAAGACAACCCCTCGAACGTCCTTTATCATTTCGATCCTGACAAGGAGAGCGACGCCCGGCCCTTGGCTGCCTTGGGTCAGGTTAATTGGCAAATTGTCGAGCCTGCAACGGTCGATCTCGACAAAGTTTATCAAAAGGTCGTGTTCCAGGCGGAAATCGCGGGGGTGCGCATCACCAAAACCTACACCCTCGACAAGGACGACTACCACATCGGCCTGGAAGTGAAACTGGAAAGCCTTTCCAAAACGAACAAGCCGATTCCGTTTCGCTATCAGATGACCAGCGGGCACGGGTTGCGATTGGAAGGGGAATGGTACACGACCACGTTTCGCAACGCCCTTATATGCCAGCAAGACGATAAGCATGAAGCCTGGCGCGAGTTTCAGGACCTTCGCTACATAGCGATCCGCGGCGGCGGCGACGAGGTAATCAGCAACACCAACGAGAACCGGCATCTGAGTTACGGTGGTGTTGCCCTTCAGTATTTTGCGTCGATGGTGGTTGTTGATGACGAACAGGAAGATCGCACCTTTATCAAGACGGCCCGGCCCACCTTGGAAAACGCCACGGTTAAAGGCCGCATCGGTAAAGTGGGCGGTTCGGAGTTCACTCTGGTGCTTCCTGACAAGACAACTAGAACCTTTATTCTCGATAAAGGTCAGCCGGCCAACGAACAAATCGACAGGTTTACCATGGGCCAGGAGGTCGGCGTCGTTTCGATGACCGATCCGAACGATCGTGAAATTGCCCTGGAGATACTGCCGGCGGCGCAAACGAATCCACTATTTCAGGATGACATAGCGGTCCGCTTAAACACCAAGACCGTTGAACTGAAGCCTGGGGAGCCGGTTGTCCACAAATACCTTCTTTACAATGGTCCCGTGAAGGTTCGCTTGCTGGGCCATCTGGCTGGCGACAAGGCTGTCCCCGATGAACTGCTCACACGGTACCTCGACAAATTGCGCCTGGACACGCTCACCGACTATCATTTCCAGGGCCAAGGCTTCCCCGCCTGGATTGGCGAGCACATCTCCAGCCCCGTCGGTTTGACTCGGGTCATCATCTCCGTCACCAACTTGATGCACGGCATCCTCACCGTCTTACACAAGATTCTGCCGGGCGATGCCAATTATGGTCTGTGCATCATCCTGCTGACGATCATGGTGCGCGGCGTCATGTTTCCCGTTAGCCGCAAGATGGCGCTGACGAGCCTGCGCATGCAGGAGTTGGCGCCGGAACTCAAGAAACTTCAAGAAAAACACAAGGATGATCCGCAAGCGCGCACGCGCGCGCAGATGGAGCTGTACCGCAAACATAACGTCTCGCCGCTGGGCAGTTGCTGGATGGTTTTCCTGCAAATGCCGATTTTCCTCGGCCTCTATTACGCGTTGCAAGAGAGCATTCATTTCCGCCTGGCGAAGTTCCTCTGGATCGACAACCTCGCAGCCCCCGACATGCTCATCTACTGGACCGACAACATCCCGTTCCTCAGCCGGCCGGAGAGCTATGGCGGCTTCCTCTATCTGGGGCCGTATTTCAATATCTTGCCCATCGTCGCCGTCGCTTTCATGATGGTGCAGCAGAAATTGACGATGCCGCCGGCCGTCGACGAACAGACGGCCATGCAACAGAAGATCATGAAATACATGATGATCTTCATGGGCCTCATGTTTTACAAGGTCGCCGCCGGTCTCTGCCTATACTTCATCGCCAGTAGCGTTTGGGGCTATACGGAACGCAAGCTTCTGCCCAAGAAAAAAAAGGACGCGACGGGGCAGGCGATCCAGCAAAAACTGGGCCTGCTGGAAAGAGCACTCGCTCGCTTTCAGAGCGACAAACGCCAGTCGAACGGCGATGGCATGCCGGAAGAAGCTTCCTCATCGGCCACCAGCGAAACGACGAACGGCGATGCGGTCAAGGGACCGACGCCCGCCTGGCCGGGATTGCCTCCTTCCGCTTCCCAGGCGCGGCGCAATAAGAGAAAGGCGGCCCGAAACAAGCTCAAGGCAAACCGTGAACCCGGTTATGTGGTAGACACGACCCCATCCGAGCAAATGCGGCCAACGTCTCCTGAAAGACAGGAAGAAGTCGGTTGGCTCGGAGGCCTGCGAACCCGCTGGCGCGATACGAGGCGACGCCTCGGCAAATGGTGGGAAAACGTCCTGGAGCAGGCGCGAAAGAAGTAAAGGGCTACTAATTGCCACCGTGTGGCAGCGACTCCAAGGTGCCCGGAGCTCGACCCTGTGGACCAGCTTGTGACCCTGTGGATCAGGTAACGACCCTGTGAACCAAGAAAATGGGTCTCCAGGTTGGGTTGTGCGGTAATCGCAGTTGCGCTCTTCGGATGTCAGAAGGACTCGTGCTTTTGCAGCTGGACCCTCTGGACCACCACTTTGACCCTGAGGGTCAGGCACCGACCCTCTGGGTCCGCAACAAATGAGCCAGAGGGTCGGAGGATCCTTCGGTTGAGGAAAGCGGCATGATCTTTCGCCTTTTCGTCCTGGCGGGTCCTCTTCTCCTCTTGGCACTGGCGCCTGTTGAACCAGGCGCGGCCTCATCCCAGCCAAATGGCGCCGAGCCGTCTTACCGTATCGACGATCTGCGCGTCCATTCCGCCATACGCGAACGCCAAGGCAAGCCGGAGCGCTACGTCACTGTTGAGTTTACGGTTAAACGCACAAGCGATAACGAACCGGTCGCCGACATCGCCAAGGACGAACTCAAGGTGCTGGAAGATGGGCAGGCCGTTAACGACTTGGAGATTTATCAGCCAAGCACCCAAGATCCTTTGACAGCGGTTCTGACGCTGGACATAAGCGGCAGCATGAACGATCGCATCAAGGCGGACCAGGCCACCAAGATGGACCAAGCTCGCAAGGCGGCGAGCACCTTCCTCGACCTCCTCCACGATAAAGTGGACTGCGGCCTGATCCTGTTCAATCACGAGATCCTGCAACCGACGATTCCACCCATCCGGGATCCGAGGCGTTTTCTGGAGAATCGCATGCTGGTTCGCCAGCGGATCGCGACAGTGCAGGCCAGCGGCGCTACCGCTTACCTCGACGCGGCGGCCGAAGCGATACGCATGCTCAAGGATGTCCAGGGCCGCCGCGCCGTCCTGCTCATGACGGATGGTCTGGATACCAACAGTAGAACCTCCATCGAGGAAGTCATCAAGCAAGCACAGGACGCCGGCGTACCGATCTCCACACTTGGCGTCGGGCAACCAGGCAAGAAGGAGCCGGTAACCTCGGTTTTGGTCCTGGATTGCAGCGGCAGCATGAACGACCGCGCCGATCAGAGCGACCAGGTCACTAAAATCGAGGCCTTGCGCGAGTCGGCATCCCGTTTCTTCGACATGATGCGCCCGGACGCCCAGACCGCCGTGATTCCGTTCAATGAAAATGTAGCGCTCTTGAGTGACTTCACCAGGGACAAGGCGCTGCTTAAAGAAACTGTCCAAAAGCTGGAAGCCGACGGCGAGACCGCTCTTTTCGATGCCGTCCTTGGCGCTTTGCAAATACTGGAGAAAAAGAACCCAACCGGCAAGAGAGCGATCATCGCCTTGACGGACGGCGTTGACAATCGGAGCCGTAACAAAGTCAATCATGTAATCGAGCAAGCCAAACGACTCAAGGTCCCCCTTTATCTCATGGGCTTGGGGCGCGTTGATGTGAACCCTCCTGAGATTGATCAACCTGTAATGCGCCGGATGGCGGAAGCCACGGGGGGCGCCTACTATCACGCCCGCAACCGCCAGAGCCTCTACGAGATTTTCGAAAACCTGTCGATCCAACTCCACGACGACGGAATCGATGAGGGAGCGCTGAAGGAATTGGCCTCTCAAACCGGGGGCGCCTATAAACAAGCCCGCGACGTCTCCGAACTCCAGTCCGTTTACCGAAAACTGGCCGAGGAATTGCAATCCACCTATACCGTGACGTATACCAGTCGCCGAGCCAGCCATGATGGAACGGCCCGAGGCATCGACATCAGCGTTTGGCGAAACGGCGTGGCATTGAGCGATGTTGCCATGGCGTCGTACAACGTTCATGGCGTGGTCGTGCCGGAAATGAGCGGCGGCGTCTACCTGGGCTTCCTCGTCTTGCTCGGCGGCCTCCTGGCATTGCCCGCCGGGGTGAAACTACTTTATCGCTTTTATGGCGGATCGTAATTCTGGATGGCCGTGACGGACCTGCAAGATACTATCGTTGCTCTTTCCTCGGCCCCGGGACCTGGAGGCCGAGCGATCATTCGTCTCAGCGGTCCTAATTCAATCGAAGTGGCAACGCAAGTCTTTCATTCCGATCCACGTCTCACGCCAAACGAAAGAGCCTTCTATGCCGGCGAAATCCGGCTGCCCAACCTTCATTCACCCATTCCGGCCGAGATCTATGTTTGGCCCGAGCCGCGCAGTTACACTGGTCAAAACCTTGTGGAACTGCACCTGCCTTCGAGTCCGCCGCTTGTGGACCTCTTGATTTCCCAATTGCTCACCGGCGGCGCTCGAGCGGCCCAACCCGGCGAGTTCACCTTGCGCGCGTTTCTGGCGGGCAAATTGGACCTGACGCGTGCGGAAGCCGTTCGGGCGGTAATCGACGCCGGTAGTCGCGACGAACTCCAAGAAGCCCTGACCCAGCTCGCGGGCGGTGTTAGTCAGCCTTTACAGATTCTTCGGGACGATTTGCTGAATCTATTGGCTGACGTGGAAGCGGGACTGGACTTCGCCGAGGAAAACATCCAATTCGTTAACCAGGAAGCGCTCCTCAATCGCGTCAGCAAAGGCATGGCCTTGGTTACGCTTCTGCGCAAACAGTTCGATAGCCGGGGGCTTAGCGGCCCTGTATTCCGGGTCGCGCTGACGGGACGACCCAACGCCGGCAAAAGCAGTCTGTTTAATGCACTGGCCGGCAAGGCAGCGGCTCTCGTTAGCAGCGAACCGGGTACAACGCGCGATTACCTGGTTCATAGCCTTGATCTAGGCGGGGTTCAAGTCGAGGTGGTCGATACGGCTGGTTACAGAAAGGTCAACGGCAGCATCGAATCCCAGGCCCAGGCCTTGCGCCACGAGCAGGCTGAGAAAGCCGATCTCCTACTTTTATGTGTGGAAGCCGGCTCTCAACTGGGCGACGCCGAGGCCGCCTTGCTCAGGAAGCGCCCGGCCACTGTGGTCGTGGCCACCAAGTGCGATCTGGCCTCCGCTCCGGCCGGACAATTGGCGACAAGCTCGGTGACCAAAGACGGCCTGGATACCCTGCGAAATCTTATCGCCGACCGGGCCCGAGCCCAGGCTCGGCCCGCCCTGGCGCCGAGCCTGAGCCGGTGCCGGCATCACGTCGACGCCTGCCTGGAGCACCTGCGGCGGGCGCACGAGTTTGTCCTTTTCGAGGAGGCTCCGGAGTTAATGGCCCTGGAACTGCGCAGCGCCCTGGACGACCTGGGAGCCATGGTCGGGGCCGTCTATACGGACGATCTGCTGGACCGCATTTTTAGCCGGTTTTGCATTGGGAAGTGAAAAAATAACCTATCAGGATCCGACGAAGGTTTTCACGATTTTCAGGTCGCTTCCATCTACCCAGTCGAACAAGATTAGATCGGCTGGGTATCCCGGCTCAAGGTTTTGCGAAGCTAAGCCGAGCAGAGCGCGTGGCTGAGCGCTTGCCATTCCTATTGCCTCGGCGAGGCTGACACCGGCAAAGCGAATGACATTTGCGAGGCATGTATCGGTGAATACCCATGAACCAGCCAGATAGCTCGTCCCCGGCAACACAATCTTGCCCTCCGGAACCACTTCGAAATCTTGTTCCCATTCGCGATAGCGGCCCGGCGGCAAGCCCGCCAAGCTGCCCGCATCGCAGGTCAGGATCGTGCGCGCCGCCGTCTTGACGCGCAGAATGCACCGAACCAGGGCCGGCGGCAAATGGTGGCCGTCGCATATGATGCTGGCTTGCAAGTCATCAGCGGCAAGTTGTTCCCAAAAGTAATTGTCATGCCGGGGCAGATAAGCATGCGAACCGTTGCCCAGGTGGGTGCTCAATCGACCGCCGGCCTTGATCGCATCACGGATCCGCGAACTGCTGGCGGCTGTATGACCCAAAGCAACGACGACGCCGGAAGCTGTCAACTTCTCAATGAATTCCAAGGCTCCTTCGTGTTCTGGGGCCAGAGTCACTAGGCGGATGCGCCCGCCAGCCTTGTCCTGTAGGCGAAGGAACTCGTCCCAGTTCGGCGGGCGAATGAAACAAAGGGGATGAGCGCCACGTGGCCCGTCTTCCGGCGAAAGGTAAGGGCCTTCAAGATGGATTGCCGGCAGCGCACGAGCCAAGTCGGCGTCATTGTCACATGTCTGGACAATTGTCTTCAGTGCGTGTTGGAGGGCCTCAAAGGAATTGGTAACCAGCGTCGGACACAAGCCGGCGACGCCATGGCTCTGGCAGACGGCAACAACCTGGTGAATCGCGTCGACAGTCAATTGAGCCGAGTTAAAGCTGTGGCCGTGACAACCATTGATCTGAAGGTCGAATAGGGCAGGGGCCACCCAGCCGGCTCGCTCGTCGGGGTGGATGGAAGCGTCGGCAGGTCCAATTGCCTCGATTTTGCCTGAGCGACAACTGACATCGACCCACTCGCTCGTCGCATAATGCCGGCCGCGGACCACGATTGAATTTCCACTCACCGGTGCCATAAATAGGTCACTTCTGTGAACTTTCGAGGTCGTTTTCACCTTGCTCGGTCGGTGAATCTTGCGTCCGCCTCGGAATGAGAATGGACAAAACCTTGCCCAGGGCCAGGGCTAAGAGGACCGTTGCCCCGCCGACGGCGAACATGATAAAATCCCGCCGCGCAAGGCGCAGATCGCTCAAGGAGAAGGGGGCCGGTTTGTTCGCCGGGGCTGCCGCTATCAATTCGACGTCATAGTCAGGCAATATTGAGGGCGGCTGAGCAGTCTCTGCTCTGACATCATGGACCGGCTCTTCAAGAGATTTTGCCGGCCCTCCCACCGCCGCCAATGCCGGTTGGGCAGTTTCTCCTTCTAGCCGGCCAGGCTTTTGCCCTTGCTTGGGGCGCATTGTTGGCGGAGCACGGTCGGGCCGTTCTTCCTTCGGCTTACTTTTCGAAGAAGAAAGAGACGCCGCCTCGGAAGCGAGCACCGGAGAAGGTTGTTTCTTCTTGATTGCAAGCGCATTATCAGAAGGTACCGCTGCGACCTCTTGAGCCGGCGTTTTTCGCTCGCTCCGCTGTGAAGGCCTCATCGTGGCATTTTTTGTAGGTGATTCGAGTGTGGACAGGTCCACAGTTGCCGGGTCGCTGTTTTCCAGCCATTGCAGGTAGGACTTCATTTTCGGGTCGATTTCCACATCGCCAATGGCCTCTCCCCCGGCGAGAAGGTAGACCTCCAACGCCTGCGCGGCACGCTCCGGCGTTGGATAGCGCTTGCCGGGTTCCTTCGCCATCATCCAATTGAGGATTTGTTGCAGGCCGTCCGGCACTGCCGGATTGAAGTCCTTTAGGGGCTTGGCCGGCTCCGAGGCATGCCGAATCATTTGGCTGATGATGTTCGAATCCGGAAACGGCGGCTGCCCGGTCAGCGTGTGGAAGAGAACGCAGCCCAGACTGTAAATATCCGATCGAATGTCCACCGATCTGGCGTCGCGAGCCTGTTCGGGAGACATGTAGTCCGGCGTGCCCAGCAAAATGCCCTCGGTGGTCAATTCCGGCTCTCCGGAATTAACTGGCGGCGCCTCTTCTATCTCGAAGCGTGCCAGCCCGATGTCCAGAATCTTGACTCGACTGCCGAGCGTCGTGTCGGCATGCTCGGGGGGTTGTGGTAATAGCATTAGGTTGGCCGGCTTCAAGTCGCGGTGCACCAGCCCCTGCTCGTGGATATACTGAAGCCCTTTGAGGGCCTGATAGACGATTCGTACCGCTTCCTCGGGCGGAAGCTTGCCGCGCCGCTGCAGGGCGTCTTCGAGAGTTTCTCCCTCCAGATGCTCCATGACCAGGTAATGGATGCCACCAGCCTCACCAACCTGAAACGTGCCGACAATACTGGGGTGTTTCAAGCGCGACGCCAGCCGGGCCTCCCGCTGAAAGCGCCCGAAAAGATGAGGGTCCTTGGCCTTCGACGGCGGCAACACCTTGATGGCTACCGTTTGCCCAAGTGGATGCACGGCCCGATAGACCCCTGCCATGCGCCCTCGGCCGATGCGATCGAGAATCTTGTACTCGCCCAGAAAAAATCCTTCGAAACGCCCACGAGCTAAGAGGGAAGCTTGGTATTCGGTAACGAAGCCGTTGGCCACCATCCATTTAGCGAAGCGAGCGGTGTCGCTGTTGCTATCCTTGGCCTCGGTTTGCCAACGTTTGAACATGGCCTGGGCTTCCGGCGCGGTTAAGAGCCGGCTGCGGATGACAAGGCCAAAGAGATTTTGAACCGAAAGTTCCATGCCGTCCTCTAAGGCCCGCTCCCATCAAAAATCGCAATTGACAAAGACTTGTCGGACTGCTCCCAATCCTGATGGAGAATCAAGCAAAATTCGCCAACTCCAATTGTCATTTCGGTTGCATGTTATACCATTCACGATCATTGATGCGCCCAGCCAAGCCACTGCACTGTAGGAGTCTTGGCGAGTATACGAAATGCGGATGAATGTGGATACTGCCCTGGCCCATCTAAGCCTCGATCCAACCGCGCCGCTGGATTTGGCCGAGTTGGCGCTCTATTTAGCCCGCGATGAATATCCCGACATGGACGTGGAAGCCTGCCTTTCGGAATTGGCGGGCATGGCGCACGAGGCAAAACGATATCAACGCGGTGACTTGGACGCCCGCGTGACCGGCCTTTGCCGCTATCTTTTCCATGACATGGGCTTCCGCGGCAACCAGGCCGAATATTACGATCCGCGCAACAGCTATTTCAATCAGGTTCTGGAACGCCGGACCGGCATTCCCATCACGTTGTCGATGATTGCCATTGCCGTTGGCCATCGGGCGGGCCTCGAAGTCATGGGCATCGGGTTGCCCGGCCATTTTATCGCCAAGGCCCTCCTGGATGACCAGGAGATCCTTTTCGACCCGTTTCATGGCGGCCGGCGTCTATCGGCTGAACAATGCGAGCGGCTCGTGGAAAAGCTTACCGGCGATCCATTCGAAGTAACGCCTTCCACCTTCGAACCAATGCCGCTAGGCCACATCATTGCGCGTATGCTGACGAACCTCAAAGCCATCTACCTCCGCAATGGAGATTTTGCTCGAGCCGCCCGCACCATTGAACGCCTTCGTCAACTCGTCCCCGACGATCCCTACCAGCGCCGCGACCTGGGCATCAGTCTGCTCAACACCGGCCAACCCGGCCGAGCCATTGACCACCTCTCCGCCTACCTGCAAGCCGTGCCCGCCGACGAGGACACCGACTCGCTCCGTCGCTTACTCCATCAAGCCGAGAGCCAAGTGGCTCGCTGGAACTGAGCCAATTATCTGCTTACGTTTTTCTGTCGAGGCCATTGATCCAGTCGCTATTTGATTTTCTCTCGCTCAATCTCGGCCAAGACCTCCTTGGCGGAAGGGTCGTCTTTATAGAGTTCTTGCAACCCATCATAGATAGCCTTCGCCTCGTCGACATGGCCTTCTCGTTTTAGATTGCGTGCTCGGTCCAGCGCGGTTCGAACTGAATCCCAACGTTTTTCCAAATCGGGCGTTTTCTCCTCCGGCTTGGCCAACTCGCGCTCGGCTGAACGGACCCAGGCCTGCTCGGACGGAATGTCCGCGAAGGATTTAACCACCTTTCTCCACCACTTCCTGGCCCGCGGCTCGTCGCCCTGCTGCTGAGAGCGAAGCCCTTGGTAATAGAACCATTGGGCCTCACTCAGTTTGCCGGAACCCGGTTGGCCATTTGCCATCCGTCGCTCTTCTTTGTAATCCTGCAGTTTACGGCGGAATTCCTGGACTTGTTGCTCGTAAGGATGATTCGGGTATCGACTTTCCAGGATGTCCAAGTAATCGCGTGCCCGATTCCAGTCATCGGGGTCATCCGAGGCCATCAACGGTTGCGCCTTGCGAAAGAGGGACTCGGCACTAGCCGGCCACAGCCCCCAGGTGATTAACCCCACGCAGACCAGAAGCAAGGCCAGCAGCACCAGCGGCCGATTGAGAAAGCGAGCCACGGGGCCGCCGCGATTCTGGCGCTCCAGTTCTTGACGCATGAGCTGGCTCATGAGCGTGGCGGGTCCGGGGTTGTCGGGCCCGTCTTTTCGCAAATGCGGCGGCAATAAATCTTCCGTCTCGGTTGACACGATCTGGGTGGCTTTGCGTTCCTGTTTGCGGCTCAGCCGGTCCAGTTGCTTGTGCAACATCATTGCATCACCCGGGCGGCGCTCGGGGTCTTTTTCCAGGAGTTGGACGACGATCTCCTCCAGGTCGTAAGGCACCTCGGGTACGATCCGACGAATTTGCTCGTATTGGCCGAAACGATGTTTATGCAAGAGTTCCATGACTTCGCCACGGTAAGGGGTCCGGCCTGTCAAAAGCGTGTATAACACGACTCCCAGCGAGTAAAGATCGCTGCGCTTGGTGACCGGTTTGCCCGCGGCCTGTTCCGGCGAAAGGTACTCCGCGGTGCCGATGATGCCTCCGGTCACGGTTAAATGGGGCCGCGCGAATACATGGGCGATGCCAAAGTCGGTGATCTTCGGCGTCCAGCGTCGGTCGCCTAATTGCGAGGAATCGGCTTCCGACGTGGGATTGAGGAGAATGTTGCTGGGTTTCAGGTCGCGATGAATGACGCCGCGGTCGTGGGCATGCTTGAGGGCCGGGCAAATCGCCAGGGCCAGGGAAAGGACTTCTTGCCAGGGCAGGCGACCCAATTCGAGGACGCGCTTTTCGAGGCTCGGGCCCGGCACATACTCCATCGCGTAATAATAATGTCCCATTGCCTGGCCGGATTCGAAAAAACGGACGATCTGGGGATGGTCTAGCTGGCTGATCGCGTCGATTTCCCGTTGAAACCGAAGGAGGAAGCCGGCGTCGGTCGCCAACTCGGCGCTCAACACCTTGACGGCGGCTTGTGGAGGCCCACTGGGGTCTGGCGGGTCCGCATGGGTGAGGAAGACTTGGCCCATTCCTCCACGTCCCAGTTCACTGTCCAGTATCCATTTGCCTAGCCTTGAGCCGATCATGATTGCGGTCCAGAGAGGTGTCTCTATTCGCTGTTTCACAAGCTCCCAATTTGAGCCCGCAGTGCCAGCGAGGCAAACCGTTTTCCCTCGCCTGCGCCTCGGGCTCATGAATTCGGGCCCAAACCGTTAAGCTTGGAAAGTTATTCTGTCCCGATCCTATAGGAGATTAGCGGATTTCCTGGCGCCGTCCCAACTACAATTTCTCGTAGAACAATCATCTTTTGGAGCAAAGCATGCGCACGGCTCTGCAACTCATCGCGCACGGCAGTCGGCAGCCCGAGGCGAACGATGATCTAAATTACCTTGCTGAGGAGTTACGCCGGCGCGGAGAGTTTGGCATCGTGGAAGCGTCATTTCTGGAATTGGCGGAACCTGACATCGAGGCGGGGGGCGCTCGCTGCGTGGAGCAGGGAGCGGAACGTGTGGTGTTATTGCCCTATTTTCTGTCGGCGGGAGTCCACGTTCGACGTGATTTGACCGAGGCGCGGAATCGGCTGGCGGAACGGTTCCCCAATGTTGACTTCCGCCTGGCGGAGCCCCTGGGCCGGCATCCGCTGCTCCTGGAGGTGGTCGTCGAACGGGCACGGCAGGCCCACTGAGGCGATTATTTGGCGAGCGGGGGGCGAGAGCCCCGCGTGTTGTTGGCTCCACGGGGGGCTCTCGCCCCCCGCTCGCCATTTAGCTTTCCGGTGTCAGGCGCTGCAATTCGTAGGAAAACGCCCCGAGCAGCGATCCCTCGGGCACTTGGTGACAATCCGCGCAATTCTTGGCCGCTCGGATGGCCCCCAACATGCGTATGCGATTCGAATCACTTCGATCGACGGCCAAGTCCTCGCCGGCTCGCAAATTCGGCAGCCGGGTTCTTTCGAATGCATTTAACGCGCGCTTATTGTTGGGGTCCTGACTATTGAACATGCGAATCGGCCCGTTGGTCAGGTAAACAACCGGAGGATCAGCTTTCAAAATGCCGACCAGATGATAGCTCTTGACCTGCCAGCGTGAACCTTCCTCCTGAGCGGTCCAAGTCTCAGCGAGATTGCTAAAGTGGTGCATGATTGGCATTCGGTCCATTCCGAAATCCTGCGTGTTGGCGAATTGATCGACATACTTTTGATGAAGAATCTGAAGCCCGTTGGCATCGCTCCAACTGTCGTTGTTAGATGTCGCCGCGTCCTCCTCGAAAGCGGCGGAATCCGGCCTTAAGACCACGCCGGGAACCATGAGCGTGCCTACCGCAAGGAACCCAAGGATCACCGCGCCGACCGAGAATTTCAGGATTGCTGCAAGCATGGCCAAGGCTCCTACTAAAGGACAATCGGTACGCCGAACCCGAACTAACAGGCACCAGGCGACTCCTGAAACGATTGTGCCTTCGTGGTCGCAAAACGCAATTGCAGTTGGCGGGGTCTTTACAATGCTGTTACACAGAGTCTTGCCTCAAATCGCTGACGACACCGCGAACTGGAGATCAGCGGGTGCGAAACGTAAACTAGATGGGTCAGAATTCGGTGGCCAAGGCGTAGACTTCCTCGGCATCCATGATTTGGTCGTTGGACTGAAATAGCCGGGCGATGGCCGTTTTGTGGATCTTCATCTTAGTATCGCCGACGCCGATGGCCCCATAGCAAAGCACCTTGTCGCGTTCGACCGCCTTGTCGGTGATTTCGATGCCCTCAATGCCCAAAGGAGGCACAGCGTTCAAATCAATGACAACGTGCAGATCGGGGCTGGCCGCGCGGACCACCTTGGGAAGCAAGACCACGCCCGCCGCTCCGGCCGCGACAACGAGCGTCTGCCCTTCGATGACTTGGCGGACCTCCTCGGCGGTCCCCGCGGCCACTGGTTGCAAACGCGCATCGGGGACGCGTTGCCGGATGGCCTCACACACCGCCGCCGCTTTGGCTTGTTGCCGAGAACCGACCCGGACTTCCGCGCCCTGCCCGGCAAGGAGCCGCGCAACCCGTTGCCCGACGGGACCGGTGCCGCCCAGGATGAGGGCCTTGACGTTCCTCAGGTCCAAGTGGCGCGCGGCAGCCCGCACGGCTGCAGCCGCCGTCGTATTGGCCCCGTTGGCGTCTAGGAGGACGGATACTCGCAAACCGAACTTGGGCAGCATGTGCTTGACGGCTTCGGCCAGCAGCCGTTCGCCAGCCGCCACGTCGCTGCCGCCGATGAACAGGGCGGTGTTCTTCAAATCCTTGGCACCGCGCGTGAAAATCGCGCCATGCACCAGATCGCGGACCTGCTCCGGCCTGACGCCGCCGTAGCTGAATAGTTCGTCCACCCCGGCGTCAATGGCCACGACCCGGTCAAACACGCTTGGATGCGGATCGCTATCGAGCTGGATCAGGATTTTCCGCTTGTCCACAGCCGAACTCCCAACCGATCTCGCGAGATCTTTCAACCAGTCTCGCGCAAAGCCGCAAAGACGCAAAGGAGAATCCAAGAAAAGAAACCTTCTTTACTCTTCTTTAGCGGCTTTGCGCCTTTGCGCGAGATCTTTCAACCAATCTCGCGCAAAGCCGCAAAGACGCAAAGGAGAATCCAAGAAAAGAAAGCTTCTTTATTCATCCTTAGCGGCTTTGCGCCTTTGCGCGAGATTATTCTCCCCCTCTATTTCGGCGAGAAGGGATGCTTGGCGGTATCCTTCTTGGCCAGAATCTCATCGATCTTCGGCTCGCTTTTCATGGCCCGTTGGATCGACAGCTTGGTGGCCTCGTAGTTGTACTGGTAAATCTTATTGTCATCCTTGGCCTGCCAGTGGATGAATACGCCGCAGACGATCACCAGGTTTTCGGCGTCGGCCTTGGGAATAACGCCGGAGGCGACGCAATCGGTCACGGCCTTGGCGACGGCGGCCTGCGCGGGACCGAACATCTGCACGGCCTGCGGCGCCCCTTTGATCGTAACCTTGGTGATCAGCACCGTGGCTGGCTTGCAAACCAAGTTAGGCGTCAACACGGCGAGCAGGTTCGAGTGGCCATTCTTTTGATTCGCCAGGGCCCCGGCAAAAGCATGACCGACTGGGCCGTCCTTCGAGCCGATCAAGAGGTCAATATGAGCCACTTCGTTGCCTTCGCCCACCAGCGCTTCACCGATGTACATCGACATGATAATCCCTTCCTTTTCTAACAAAACGGGTCCATTGGTCTCTCAAACCGGCGAGCGGGGGGCGTGAGCCCCCTGATTTCGCCAACCAATCAGGGGGCTCACGCCCCCCGCTCGCCGGTTGAGGCAGTGTCAAAACGTCTTCGGCCGATGGGAAGGACTATAGCAGCGCGCTTGGCGAAGAAAAAGCAGGAAGTGCGAAAAGATTTTGTTGCGAACTCCGGTCGCTGACGCTCCCGGCTCGCACGGAAGTGAACAATAAAAAGGCTGACGCCGCCCTTGTGGGACGGAATCGGGTCGGAGTCCCCGTCCGTGGCGAGCCGTCTGGCGGGCCAGATGCTTCGCCGCGTGGGGCGGGCGCCAGCCGAGGCTCCCGCTTTGTGGGAAGCGGGACCCCAATTCGAGTGAACTTATTTAGGACAGGTTCCTCTGCCTTTTATCGGCACGGGGCGAGATCTTTGTGAAGAAAATGCTTTTGTTTCACGTGCTTGCCGCGCTTTTGGCATGAGTTAAGATAACGAGTCCATTGTCCCTCTAAGAAAATGGAGCATCCCCATGGCGACTCTTAGAGTGTCCCGGCCCGAACCAACCGAGCACGCGCCTTACTATGCCCGATATATCGACCTTGTGCCGGAGGGCGACATTGTGACGACTCTCGCAAACCAGTTGGCGGAGGCGCTTCCGTTCCTGAGAGGGATTACCGAAGCTCAGGGCAATACACGACACGCCCCATATACGTGGAGCGTCAAGGAAGTCGTAGGGCACCTGACCGACACGGAAAGGATATTTGGGTACCGCGCCCTGCGATTTGCGCGTAATGATCAAACGCCGCTCCCGGGCTTCGAGGAAAACGATTACGTGCGCAACGCCAACTTCGATGCCTGCTCCTTGAAGAGCTTGGTGGACGAATTCGAGGCAGTGCGGCGCTCACACATCGCCTTCTTTGGCAACTTGAGCGACGAAGCTTGGGGAAGGACCGGTTTGGCGAATAATAGCGCGGTTAGTGTACGGGCTTTCGCTTATAACATCGCCGGGCATGAGCGGCATCATTTGGCCATTTTGCGGAAGCGCTTGACAGGAAAATGATCGAGGACAATCAATTATTTCTTCTCCGGCTTCGGCAGGCGCTTACCTAGAATCCTTACCAATTCCTGCACTGGCGTCTCATGATCGTCCACGCGCAGGTCGATGAAGCGGTCGCCGAAGCCGTTGGGACCGGCTTTGTCGCGGACAACCAGGATCGCGGCCGATTGTTTGCCGCGTTTGTCCCCGCCGGCTTTTTCGCCGGCTTCCAGCGCGGTCATGAGACGCCAGGCCAGAGGGCCTTTGGCTTCCTCAAACGCCTTCGCCATATCATTGACAACTTCTTCGCCGGTCAGAATATTGCCTTGGCAGGTATAGTTTTCACCCGTCTTGCCGCCGGCCCAGGCCATGCACTTGGGGCCGGAAAAGCTGGCTGCTTTGCCCTTGGCGTCGACGATGCCGAGCTGGCGCGCGTCCTTGCTCTTATCTTCTTCAAGCAAGAGTTTCAGGGTCTCGTCAGCCGATTTACCTTGGCTCATGAGTTCCAGGCCGCGCGGCCCAAGTTCGACGTTGACGAAACTCTGCGTGGCCACGGCGCCGACGCCGGCTTTCGCAAAAGGTACGGCCGAGCCAACGGCCAGGTACTTGGAAGCCACGGCGATGCCCCATTCCTTCTTGTCGGGATCGTACGCGACGATAGAGAAGGTATTGGCCCAGTCGCCGGTCAAGTCCTTTTCGGCAACCATGCCAAGGGGTTGGCGAGAACTAAAGGGAGACGAGGTTTCAAGTGATAACCCGCAAAGGAGCGCGAGAATTGAGATCAGACCGAAGCAAACTCGGGACATCGAAGTACTCTCCCTTATTAATGACCTGCAACAAGATAACGCTCCTGATTGCCAAAGGAAACAACATAATTCCAACGCTGCCAAGTCCCGTGCTGCCTGGAGGAGGAAGTATCATCTCTAAAACGAATGTCTCATATAGCGCCGGTTGGAAAGGAATGGAACTGGGGCATGAAACGAAAAAGAAGGTGCAGAAAGGGCCTTTGAGGCGCACCGGGCCGATGGGTCTGCCCGTTAAGATAACTTGGTCTATTGGTTGGGTGCCATGCTTTCCTAGCGCGGCTGGGCCGCAACCAACCCATACGAATCACGAAAGAACGAAAAACGAAACCACGAAAAACCTCCCGAGATAAAGGACCACACGTTTGACCACTAACGTTGGGGAGTTGAAATTCAAGAGCAGGCCCACACGGCTGCTTCCCGGATTCTGCCGGACAAAGCTTCAAATTCATGTCCTATAGTCCTTCCTTGCTTCTTTTTCATGTTGTCGTCTTTCGTGCTTTCGTGATTAACTGCATACGAATCACGAAAGAACGAAAAACGAAACCACGAAAAACCTCCCGAGACAAAGGACCACACGTTTGACCACTAACGTTGGGGAGTTGAAATTCAAGAGCAGGCCCACACGGCTGCTTCCCGGATTCTGCCGGACAAAGCTTCAAATTCATGTCCTATAGTCCTTCCTTGCTTCTTTTTCGTGTTGTCGTCTTTCGTGCTTTCGTGATTAACTGCATTCCCACCAAGCTTTTCCTCAAAGCCGGATGAAAAAATCTTTGCAGGACGCGAGGAATTAGAAGGTGTGCATTGCGGATCCTTTGGAGGGTCAAACTACCATCTACTCCCATCGCGAAAGCATGCGTTTTTTTGCAGAGACGTCATGCTTTCGTGGTGGGAGTTGCAGGTTCACGGTTCCTTGGCTCGATCCGCGAAAGCATGGCGCCCGACAGTAGTTTTGCACAACTTATTTCTGCGCGGGCGCTAACCGCCCCCGAAGGGGATGTGGGGGAGGTGAAATGAAACCCTGCCATCTGGGTCCAAGGAAACTCAGGGCACTACGGACGATCTCCGGGATCGCCCCAGGCGATTTTTTGAAGACTGCGGGACGGCGACGCAGGAGGACACGGGCTTCGTCTCGGTTGGTG
>Ga0185299_10001128_pt1 | contig 57132 bp, 53 predicted proteins | sample PaiPotPPA55metaG_FD_128002 | JGI IMG/M metagenome (GOLD analysis project Ga0185299, IMG submission 128002) | Iron sulfur acid spring bacterial and archeal communities from Banff, Canada, to study Microbial Dark Matter (Phase II) - Paint Pots PPA... ... | reverse complement strand
CCGCGGAATCACCCGAGCCACAGCAGAATTCGCCTTCCACGCCCTCGTGCACAACCTGTTCAAAGCTATCGGCACCGGACACCTGACTCCCACCACCTGCTGATCGGGGGCCACCCGGCCCCGGCCATCCGGCCACCGGACCCGGTGGTGCCGGCCGCTCCGCGGCCGGCACCACCGAAAACCATTTTGCAACAGCCCGAAATCGAGCCGAATCGCCGAAAAGTGGACGCTCAGGCCAGTCGTACAAGTCACCTGAGCGCGGAATTCACCGCCTCGACCAGGCCGATAGCCCGCGGGTCCAGTGCGCCCTCGATGATGTAGTTGGTGACGTAGGCGAACGCCAGGCCGCGGGACGGGTCGGCCACGCCGAGGGAACCGCCGCGGCCCGGGTGGCCGAACGACTCCGGACCGAGGAGGTCCATCCCCGCGGCGGGGAGCATATAGCCGCTGGCGTAGCGGTTGGGAATCATCATCACGCGGTCGATGCCGTCGGCCTGCTCGCGGACGGCATCGGCCAGGGTGGCCGCGGACAGCAGGCGCACGCCGTCCACCTCCCCGATCAGCGCGGCGTAGAGCCGGGCCAGCCCGCGCGCGGTGCCGATGCCGTTGGACGAGGGGATCTCCGCGGCCTGCACCTCGGGGGAATTGAAGTCGGGATCGGCGGGGTCGGTCACCTGGAAGGCGCGGTTGATCAGGTGGTCCGGATCTGCCATGGCGGCGATGATCGCGCGGAACTGCTCGGGTATGTCCTCGATCGCCACGCTGCCCAGCTCGGGCTTGGGCGAGAAGATCAGCCGGGCCACCCGGGCGCGCTCGGTCTCGGGTAAACCGATAAAGAAGTCGATCCCCAGCGGGCCCGTAATCTCCTGCGCCACATAGTGACCGGGCGTCTGTCCGGTGATCCGACGGATCACCTCGCCGACCAGCCAGCCGAAGGTCCGGCCGTGGTAGCCATGCGCGGTGCCCGGCGTCCACTGCGGGCGCTGCGCGGCCAGCGCCTCGACCATCGGATCCCAGCTCAGCGCGGCCCCGAGCGGAACCGCCCTATCCAGTGCGGGCAGGCCCGCCCGATGGCTCAGCAACCATCGGACCGGAATCTCGCCCTTGTCCGCGGCCGCGAATTCCGGCCAATAGTGTGCGACCGGCGCGTCCAGATCCAGCTGCCCGCGCTCGGCCAGCAGATGCGCGGCGGTCGCGAGCACACCCTTGGTGGCCGAATACACCAGCGCGACGGTGTCACGCTCCCAGGGACGCCCGGTTTCCGGGTCGGCGGCGCCGCCCCACAGATCCACCACCGGGCGCCCGTCGCGATACACCGCGACGGCCGCACCCACATCCCCGTGCTGCACGAAGTTCTCTGCGAATGCCTCACGCACAGACTCGAACCCTGGGGCCACCGTTCCGTTGATCGTCATATCTGTCCCGAACACCTCGTCTCGACGGGCGATTCCCGACCGGGACCGGGCTGCACCGTGCCCAGCTCCTGCGTTGCCGGGTCAGGGATGCTGATGCCCGTCCTGATTCTGCGGGACACCATCATGCCCACCGTGCTCATGCTCCGCGTCCGGCGCGCCGCCCATCATCCGCAGCATGGGAATTCCGCCGGTACGCACGAAGCGGATCACCAGCACGACTGCCAACAGCAGGAAGACGATGTTGAGCCAGGTGGTGTAGTTCCAGCGGATCCCCTCGGTCATCACCATGGCGTTGCGTTCGTGCGGTGTGAGTCCCGTAGCACCGAACAGGATTTCGACCAGATAGCCGGCAACGACCATGGCCAGATAGAACGTGCCCAGTACGGTCAGCATCATGCGGGTGCCGTAGTACTTGCGATAGATGTTCAGGATCGGCAGGATCAGCAGATCGGCGAAGATGAACGCGGTCACGCCGCCGAAGCTGATGCCGCCGTTCCACAGCACCGCGGCCAGCGGCACATTGCCGATCGAGCAGACGAACGACGCGATCGCCACCAGCGGCCCGACGATCGGCCCCCACACCGCCGACAGCAGCGGCCGGTCGGACAGAAAAAAGCTCTGCCAGAACGCATCCGGCACCCAGGCGCCGATCGCGCCCGCGATCAGCAGCCCGATGATCAGATCCCGCAGGATCGCCGCCCACTCCATCACGAAAACATGAGCGACCGAGGTGAACCCGCGCGGTGAGAACAGCCGCCGCAGAAATGAGCCATCACCCGAGACCGACATATCCATGGCCGCATGGCCTTCCATCGATCCGGCCAGCCCGCGCTCGGCCTGCGCCCGCGCCGCCTCGACCAGTCGCGAGCGCACGAACACCCGGAACAGCACCGCCACCAGCACGATCATGATCGGCCCGCCGATGAATTCGGCCGCAGTGAACTGCCAGCCCAGCAGCAGCGCCAAGATGATGCCCAGCTCGACGACCAGATTGGTCGAGCCGATCTCGAACGCCATCGCCGCGGTGAAGTTCGCGCCCTTGCGGAACAGCGAACGCGCCAGCGCGACCGCGGCATAGGAACACGAGGACGAGGCCGCCCCCAGCAGCGACGCGACCGCCAGCGTCCGGGGGCGATCGTCGCCGAGCAGCCGCACGATCGTCGACTTACGCACCACGGCCTGCACCACGGCCGACAGCGCGAAGCCGAGAATCAACGCCCACAGGATCTCCCAGGTCATCGAACCGGTCAGCGCCAGCGCATGCCCTATCGCCCGCATAGCCCACCTCACCTCCAGCACCGGCGCACGCCACGGATGTGCCGCACTCTGCCGCCTAACCTATACCCCCTATGGGTATATTCCAAGGCCCTTTGATGCGGGGCGGCCGTGCCATCTGATTTCGCAAGCACATCGGTAGCTCACCGAGTGCCAGCTAACTTGGCCGCCGGCGTACCGCCGACCGCTAACGCCACTGGTGTGAGACACCCGAGTCCGGCCCGAAGGCACGGGCGAGCAAGCAATGCCGTGCCCGCCGGAACTGCTCCGGTGGACACGGCATCGAATCGAGAGTCCGGGTGTACTAGATCTCGGCCAGGCGCGGGACCAGCTCACCCGTTCGCTCGGCGTACTCCAGCGGATCCACACCCGGATCCGGCATGATGTCCAGCTGGGTAATACCCAGCCCCGCATAGCGTTCGACGTCGGCGACGAAGGCGTTCGCATCATCGAGGACGGGGCCCATGTAGGTCAGGGTCTTGCGGATGGCGTCGTAGTCGCGGCCCTCGGCGTCGCAGTGCCTGCGCAGCACATCGAGCTTGTGGGTCACATCGTCGATCCCGGAGCCGAACAGGTTGCAAGCGTCGGCGTAGCGAGCGACGAAGAGCAGCGTCTTCTTCTCACCCCCACCACCGATGAGGATGGGCGGCCGCGGCCGGGTCAGCGGCGCGGGCACGCACAGCGTCTCGGCCAGCTGGTAGTGCTCACCCTTGTACGGGCCGTTGTTATCGCTCCACATCTGCAGGCAAATCTGCAGCGTCTCCTCCAGCCGCTCGAACCGCTCGGCCACCGGCACCACCGGTACCCCCAGCCCGACCTGCTCGCGCTCGTACCAGGAGGCCCCGATGCCCAGCTGCGCCCGACCGCCGGACAGCACGTCCAGGGTGGCCACGATCTTGGCCAGCAGGCCCGGGTGGCGATACATCACGCCTGTCACCAGGACCGCCAGCCGCATCCGCTCGGTCAGCGCCGCAACATACCCCAGGGTGGTGTACGCCTCGAGCATCGGCTCGTCAGCGGTGCCGCGGAGCTCCATCTGAAAATAGTGGTCCATCACGGTGAATTCGGCGAATCCGGCCTGCTCGGCGAGCTGCGCGGTGCGGGCGAGGGTGCTCGCGATCCGGGCAGGGTCCGCGGGGGTCGAATAGTTCCAATAGTGCAGGCTCAAATCCATGGCTGCGTATCCCTTCGGATAGGTGTGGAACCGGGACGGACATATCCCCCAACCATCCAACCCTATCGCCGACCATCCGCGCGGGGCCGGTCATCCGGACCAGAATCCGGCCCCACGCCGACGCGCGAAATCCGGTCGATCCCAGCGACCGACCGGATCCCTATGCGAGGTCGAATTGGCCTTGCGCTCGGCCCATCTCGCGGGCCGATTGGCGACCTAATGGGCGCTGTGGGCGAAGCCGTCCATAGACCGCGCATGGCCGGAGCGAATGCGGAGGTACGCCCAATGGGCGCTGTGGGCGAAGCCGTCCATAGACCGCGCATGGCCGGAGCGAATGCGGCGGTACGCCCAATGGGCGCTGTGGGCGAAGCCGTCCATAGACCGCGCATGGCCGGAGCGAATGCGGAGGTACGCCTACCCGTGGTGATGCGCGAGCTTGCGCGGCGCGATGCGCCCCGCCGCGACGAGCACTCGATACGCCGCGGCCTTCCGCGGACAATCATCGACCGCGCAGTCCAGATGCTCCTGCATGATGCGATGCGCGTCGGGCACCTCGGGCGCCCGCTCGGGCGCACAATGCCCGGACAGCAGCACGGCGACGGGCCCGGGCGTCTCCGCGGCGACGGGCCCGGCCGTCTCCGCGACGATGCGCTCGCGGATCTCCGCGACGCTGCGGCCGCCGGTCAGCCGCTGCGGGCGCAGGCTCATCAGCACACCGGCCATCGCCCCGGCCATAATCATGGTGGCGGCGAAAATCTGCCAACTGCCCATCATTTCACCTCCGCGGTCACAAGAGCATCGAGAGCCGAAGACTGGATCACAGATTCGGGGATTACGTTCATTTCTCTCTTCTAGTGTTGTGAATTTCCCTTGTTGGAGCCGGTGTTACACATGCAGCATCGGAGTCAGATGCACCGATACATCGTTGATCGCGACGCGGGCGGCGGTGAGCCGACCGGATACGTACACCCCGGCCGTGCCGTCGGTGGTCCATACGCTCGCGCACGGGCCGTACGGATCGTTGGCCAGCGCGATCGCCTGCTCGGCATCGGCGACGCGCACCACGGGCAGCACCGGGCCGAGCGTCTGCTGGGTGAGCACCGACATCGCCGGATCCACGTCCGCGAGCACGGTCGGTGCGAAGGTATGCCCGGAACCACTCCCGCCCACCCGCACCGTGGCGCCCCGGGCGATAGCATCGGCGACCTGGTTCTGCACGTGGATCACGTGGGCGGCCGAGGTCATGACCTCGGCGCTGGTGTCGTCGGGATCCTGGGCGCCGAAGGCGGCGACCTCGTCGACGAGGCGATCGATGAACGCGTCGTAGATTGGAGATTCGACGAAGACCCGCTCGATGCAGCTACAGCTCTGCCCCGATCCCGCCAGGCCGCCCAGCGCGATACCGGCGGCCGCGCGGCCGATATCCACCCCGGTCAGCACCACCGCGCTGGACTTGCCCCCGAGCTCGAGCCGGCACGGAATCAGCCGCGCGGCCGCACGCAGGGCGATGACCTTGCCGGTCTCGGGCGAACCGCCGAAGTACACAAAGTCGACGGCATCGACCAGGGCGGGCCCGGCCTCGTGCCCGGCCACGAAGTCCAGCACCGGCGGCGCACCCAGTTCGGCCCAGCCGGTGACCAGGGTGCGCATCGTCAGCGGCGTCTCCGACGACGGCTTGACCACCACCGCGGATCCGGCCAGCAGCGCCGGGATTACCTCGAGCAGCGCCGAGGCCAGCGGATAGGTCCAGGTGGAGATGACGCCGACGACCGCACACGGGCGATGCGCGATGGCCAGCTGCAGCGCGGCATTCGGCATGCCGCCGGTGCGGGCGCGGGGCGACACCAGAAAATCCGCGGCGCGCGTGCGGTGATAGTCCAGCGTGTCGATGCCGAGCCGGAACTCACGATGCGCCGCGGAGACCGACTTGCCGGTTTCCCCGGCTAGTTGGCCGACAATCGCATTCTCGTTGTCCAGCAACCAGTCTCGGAATTTGGTGAGCCAATTTGCCCGGCCGACCACGCCCATCGAGCGCCACAGGGCGTGGGTTTCGCGTAGACAGGCGACCACCGCGTGCACCCGGTCGGGCGAGTGCATCGGCAGGGTGCCCAGCGCCCGACCATCGGCGGGCGCGGTGACGGTGATCCAGGCGTTCCTGGCATTCGAAGGTACCGACAGCATTTTCAGAATCACTCCGAGCGCGACGGGGGTGGGAGTGCCGCACCGCGAACGCACAGCTCACCGGCGGATTGGACAAATGACCGGGTCGAAAGGGGCGGCCGATCACGGTGCGGCATATGAGAAACCGTATGGCTATCGTGAATGTTCAACCAGTGCAGATTGGGCCAGGAACCGGCGAATATGGGACGTAGCCAGCAAACTTACCGGAGAGTAAACTGAACGGGCACACTGCATTCCAGCACGAAGTGCGGCCAACTCTGCGAGGATTTCCAGGTGAACGATGCGAAGATGTCGGAGGAGTCGCCCCGCGTACGCTCCATCGGCGGAGCGGCACTGCTGGTGGACTTCGCCCGCACGCGCGGGCTGGCCGTGCCCGCACTACTGTCCGGCACCGGCATCTCCGAGAGCATGCTGGCCGACCAGGGCGCGGAAATCACGCTCGCCCAGGAGATCTCACTGACCCGCAGGGTCGTTGCCGCCGTCGACGACGAGCCGGGCATGGGGCTGATGGCCGGACTCATGTGTCACCCGCCGAATTTCGGCGTGATGGGCTTCGCGGCGATGTGCAGTCCGTCGGTACGACGGGCCGCCGAGATCGCTATACAATACGCCGACCTGACGGTCACCTTCGCCCAGCACACGATCGAGGATCACGGCGAGGAGTTCTGGTTCATCCGCGATGATCGGGCCATCCCCGCCGATCTGCACCGCTTCGTGCTCGAGCGCGATCTCGCGGCCATAGCGACCATGCAACAGGATCTGCTGAATTCGCGGCTTCCGGCGATTCGGGTGGAGCTGGCCCTGGAGGCACACCCGATCTACGAGATGTTCGGAGCTCTGCTCGGTGTCGAGAAAATCCTCTTCGGCATGGAGCGGACCATCTTGGTCGGGTACAGCATCAGCCTGGATCTCCCACTGCCGCAGGCTAATCCGGCCACCGCACGATTCTATGAGAAGCAGTGCTCGGAGCTGATGCAGCGCCGCCGCACCCGCACCGGCCTCGGTGGGCAGGTGCGCGAGCTGCTGATCCGTCGCGGCGGGGTCGCCGACCAGACCCACATCGCGGCCGACCTCGATCTCAGCGTGCGCACCCTGCGCCGCCGGCTGGCCGGCGAGGGCACCACCTTCCGCGAGGTCAGCAACGAAACCGTCGGCCTGCTCGCCGAGGAGATGCTGATCGCCGGGCTCACCGTCGAACATGCCGCCGAGCGACTGGGATATTCCAGCGTGTCGGCATTCACCTCGGCCTTCCGGTCGTGGCGCGGCCAATCGCCGGGACAGTTCGCCCGGATCCATCGGGGACGCACCTCAGCACAGGTCTAGCACTCATACAGCAAACCGCGGCACGCCGAGGGCCGCGTCGACGACCCGCGCCCCGACTGGGGCTATACCGGCCTGTCCGAATTTCGCTACGAGGGCCAGCAACTTCTGGGACCATTTTCGAGTGAACGATTTCGGAAAGGACGAGGCCACGACCACGGACGAGCCCACCCGATTGCGTTCCATCGCCAGTACCACACTGCTGGTGGATTTCGCGAAGATGCGCGGATTGTCTGCGGAATCAATGTTGCGGGGCAGCGAGATTCGCGAGAGCCAACTACAGGACCCCGGCGCCGAGATCACCCTCGCCCAGGAGATCGCCGTGATGCGCAACGTCGTCGCCGGCGTCGACGACGAGCCCGGTATGGGGTTGATGTCCGGATTACTGTGTCATGCAACAAACTTCGGCGCACTGGGATTCGCGATTCTGAGCAGCAGGACCCTGTACGAGGCGACCGAGATCGGAATGCGCTACGTAGACCTGTCGTTCGCCATCGCACGGCATACGTTCGAGGTGCACGGCGATGAACTCTGGCGAGTGCGCGATGATAGCGCCGTACCCGCCGATCTGCACCGATTCGCTCTCGAGCGCGACCACGGGGCGGCATTCACGCTGCAGCAGGACATGTCCATCACGAACGTGCCGATAGTCCGGGCGGAGCTCGCCTTCGAGGCGCATCCGGTCTACGAGATGTTCGCGGCCATGGTCGGGGGCGTCGACAAGCTGGTCTTCGGCGCGGAACGATCGGTCACGGTATGGCGTTCGGGCGCCCTCGATATAGAAATGCCGCAGGCGAATCCGACCATGGTCGAGTACTACCAGCAGCAGTGCGAGGAGCTGATACAACGGCGGCGGGGCCGGACCGGCATCAGCGGCCAGGTCCGCAACCTGCTGCTGCGCCGTGGCGGCGTGACCGATCAGTCCCGCATCGCCTCGGATCTGGGCGTCGGGGTGCGCACCCTGCGACGCCGGCTGGCCAACGAGGGCGTCACCTTCCGCGAGCTCAGTGCCGAGACCATGGGTCTGCTCGCGGAGGAGTTGCTGATCACCGGCCTCACCGTCGAGCAGGTGGCCGAGCGACTGGGCTATTCGAGCGTATCGGCCTTCGCCACAGCATTTCGCAGCTGGAAGGGGCAGACGCCGGGCACCTTCGCCCGCGCCCACCGCGGCCGCGTCTCGGCGCGCACCTGAAACTGATTCCACAACGAGTTTCAGCAACTTCTGCGACCATTTTCGAGTGAACAACTTCGGAACGGGTGAGGCGACCGCCACGGACGAGCCCCTCCGACTCCGTTCCATCGCGAACGTGGCACTGCTGATCGATTTCGCGAAGGCACGCGGCCTCCACGCGGACGCGATGTTGCAAGGCACCGGAATTCGCCAGGAGCAGCTGCAGGATCCGAATCAGGAGATCACCCTCGCCCAGGATATCGAGCTGACCCGCAACGTAGTCGCCGCCGTGCACGACGAGCCCGGGCTGGGCCTGATGGCCGGATTACTCTGTCATGCACCCAATTTCGGCGTCCTGGGCTTCGCTGCCATGAGCAGTCGCACACTGCGGCAGGCCGCCGATATCGGGCTGGGTTACACCGACCTGTCCTTCGCCATCGCGACCCTCCGGCTGGAGGAACACGGCGATGAGACCTGGGTGGTTCGTGCTGACGAGGCCGTGCCCGCCGATCTGCGCCAGTTCACCCTCGAGCGCGACTTCGCGGCGATGGCAACGATCCAACAGGACATCCTGCAGACACGGGTCCCGGTGGTGCGGGTAGAGCTGACCCTGCAGGCACATCCGATCTACGAGATGTTCGCAACCCTGCTCGGCGTCGACCACCTGATGTTCGGCATGAGCCGCTCCCTCATCGTCTATCGGTCGAGTTCGCTCGATGCCCCACTGCCGCAGGCGAACCCGGCGCTGGCTCGATATTACGAGCAGCAGTGTCAGGAGGTGATGGAGCGCCGCCGCAGCCTGACCGGCATCAGCGGGCAGGTCCGGCGGCTGCTCATCCGGCACGGCCGCGCGAGCGATCAGTCGCGGATCGCCGCCGACCTGGGTGTCGGGGTACGAACCCTGCGCCGGCGATTGGCCGGCGAGGGCACCACGTTCCGCGAGCTGAGCAACGAGACCGTCGGCATCCTCGCAGAGGAGTTGCTCATGACCGGCCTGACCGTCGAACAGGTGGCCGAGCGGCTGGGCTACTCGAGCGTGTCGGCCTTCACCACGGCGTTCCGAAGCTGGAAGGGGCAGTCGCCGGGCACCTTCGCCCGCGCGAACCGTGGCCGGGTGTCGGCGCGCGCGTGAGTGAGGACGTGCGGAAGGCGACATCGCTCCACGAGCCTCGGTAACTGATAGCCTCGCACTCGTATCGGTGACCGACCCGACCGCAGCGAATCAACCGCTAACGGTCTAACTGGGTTTATTCTGCCCACATGGCAACCAGCAAAGAGGGAGTATCCGCGGGGCCGCTGCAGCAGTTAGCCCGCGGTGCGTGGCAGTCGCTGCTGGTCATCGGCATTCTGTCGGTGGTCATCGGCATCATGATCCTGGTCTGGCCGGGCCCGACGCTCGTCGTGGCCGGCATTCTGTTCGGCTTCTATCTGTTGTTCTCCGGTGTGTTGCAGCTGGTCGCGGCGATGGGCCCGCATGTGGGCACCGGCATGCGCGTGCTGTCGCTCGTCAGCGGCATCCTGTCGTTTATCCTGGCCGTGTTCTGCTTCCGGCACATCGGCGAATCGCTGGTCCTGCTGGCGCTGTGGATCGCGGTGAGCTGGCTGTTCCGCGGTATGGCGGTGCTGATCGGCGGTGCAGAGACCCCGGTGGGCACGGGCGGCAAGGGATGGACCATCTTCTTCGGCATCATGCTGCTGCTCGGCGGCGTGGTCCTGGTGGTGTGGCCGATCCACTCGATCGCGGCGCTGACCATCGTGACCGGCTGGTGGCTGCTGTTCATGGGCATCATGGAGGTCGTGCAGGCATTCGGCGTTCGCAGTGCGGCCAAACAGGCGCCCAGCGAACTGTAATTCGGTTTCTGCAGCGGCCCTGCGGCGAATCCCCAGTCCCGGCAACGGGTCAGAGGTCGCCGTGGGGCCGCTTTCTTTGTGCGGCACCATCGTTCGGTACAGGGTCGGCTCAATACGAGGCGGGCAGGCCCAGGGTGTGCTCGCCGACATAGTTGAGCACCATCTCCCGGCTCACCGGCGCGGAACGCATCAGCCGTGCGGTGAACCACATTTCGGCCAGGCCGTACTCGGTGGTCAGCCCGTTGCCGCCGTGTACCGCAATGGCCTGATCCAGCGCCCGCAGCGAGGCCTCGGCGGCGGCGAACTTCGCCATATTGGCCGCGCCCGCGGCATCGCCCCCGGCATCGAACTGCTGCGCCGCCGAGCGGGTGGCCAGCCGGGCCAGCTCGACCGCGATATGACATTCGGACAGCGGATGCGAAATCCCCTGGTGTGCACCGATGGGCACCGACCAGACGCGGCGTTGCTTGGCATAGTCCACGGCCTTGGCGATCGCGTAGCGGCCGATGCCGCCGCTGATCGCCGATGCCAGAATGCGTTCGGGATTCAACCCGGCGAACACCTGCGGTAATCCCTTGCCGGGCAGGCCGATCAGCGCCTCGGGCCCCAGGCGCACCTCATCGAGGAAGACCGTGAACTGATGGTCCGGCGAGACAATCGCAGTCTGCAGCGGATGCAGTGTCACGCCCCTCGCGCCCGAGGGAACCACAAACAGCGACAGCGGATTTCGGCGCTCGTCTACCACATCAAGCGCCCGCGCGACGACCAGCAGTGCATCGGCCTCGTCGGCGGCGGAGATGAATTGCTTTGCACCCGAGAGAATCCAGCCCTCGCCGTCGGCACGAACGAAGGTGCGTAGCGCGTGCGAATTGGATCCGGCGTCGGGTTCGGTGAGCGCGAAGGCCATCTTCCGGGTGCCATCGGCCAGCCCGGGCAGCCAATCCCCCGCAAGCTCCGCCGAGCCGTGCGCGGCGATGATGGACCCGCAGATGGCCGGTGAGATGACCGTCAATAACAGTGGAATACCATGTGCGGCAAGCTCTTCGATGACGATCGACAATTCGGTCAGGCCCGCGCCACCACCACCGTGCTCGACGGGCAGATGCACCCCGAGCATGCCGGCGGCACCCAGATCCGCCCACAACTCATCGAGTTTCGCGCCGGAGCGGGAGCGTTCGAGGAAGTATTCCGCCCCGTACTTGGCGGCGATATGCGCGACGGCCTCGCGCAGCAGCCGCTGATCGGGGGTATCGACGACGAGACCCTGCACGGCTGCCCCACTCTCGCTCTAATGCCTCTCAACCGTACCCGAGGCAGACCGCACGACTGGGGCATTTCGTACTGTATGCGAATGCAGATCTGCGTCTTCCTCTCCGCCGCCGACCTCGCCGAGCGCTATACCGGCCCCGCGCGCGAGTTCGCCGAACTACTCGGTAAGGGCGGGCATACGCTGGTGTGGGGCGGGTCCGATACGGGCCTGATGAAGGTCGTAGCCGATGGCGTGCAGGACAGCGGTGGGCGCCTGGTCGGGGTGTCGGTGGAGTTCCTGCGGGCCAAGGCCCGTGCCGGGGCCGATGAGATGCTCGTCGCCGCCGATCTGGCCGAGCGCAAGGCGCTGCTGCTGGACCGGGCGGACGCGGTGGTGATCATGGTCGGCGGGACCGGGACCCTGGACGAGGCCACCGAGATCCTGGAGCTGAAAAAGCATGGGCTGCACCGGAAACCAGTGGTGCTGCTCAACACGGCCGGGTTCTACGACGGCCTGCGCCGGCAGTTCGAGCGGATGGAGGCCGAGGGCTTCCTCCCGCTACCGCTGACAGCGCTCGTGCACTTCTCCGACACCCCCGCCGAGGCCATGGCCTACCTGCTACACACAGCAACAATCTGAGCAAATCGGACCCGGCGGCACCCGGAACTGGCAGGATTCGGACATCAGGAATATCGGTCCGCCGATTTCGGTTAGGTGGACATGGAAACCAAATAGGCTGTCGGGTGAGCCGCAGCGCGGCCCCCGAAGTCCCGTCCGATAGGAGAACGCCATGTCCGTACCCTCCGGTCTTTCCGCAGGTACCTGGGTTATCGATCCCGCACACTCCCACCTCGCCTTCAGTGTGCGCCACCTGATGGTGAGCAAGGTCCGCGGCCGCTTCAGCGACTTCTCCGGCCAGGTCGTCGTCAACGAGGACGGCACCGCCCAGGCCGACGCGCAGATCCAGGTCTCCTCGGTGACCACCGATAACGAACAGCGCGACGGCCATCTGCGCACCGCCGACTTCTTCAAGGCCGAGGAATTCCCGGTCGCCACCTTCACCTCCACCGCATTCCGGGGCAAGGGTGAGGACTTCGAGGTCGACGGCGAGTTCACCATCCGCGGCGTCACCAAGCCGGTCACCCTGAAGGTCGAATTCCTGGGCGTCAACCCGGGCATGGGACACGGCCCGGTCGCCGGATTCGAAGCCACGACGGTCATCAATCGCCGCGACTTCGATATCAGCATCGATATGCCGCTGCCCGACGGCGGCACCGTGATCGGCGACAAGATCACCCTCACCCTGGAGATCGAGGCCGGCCTCAAGGGCTGAGCCGAACAACACAAGCCTCTCCGAGGGCCTGCAGACCGCCGACCGGGATTGCCGATCGCGGTCAGCAGGCCCCCGTCGGGCCGCTCAGCGGAACTGGCAGTAGCGCAATTACGCGGCGACGGCCCTGGTGAGCTGGGCCCGGACTGCATCGGGGTCGGCGACATCCAGGACCAGGCGGGTGAAATCGCCGCCGGTCAGCTCGATACGCACGCCGCGGCCGTCGAAGAGGGTGTCCCAGAATTCCTTGCGCCCCTTGCCGCGGAAGATGCCCGCGGCGATCACACCGGGGAAAAACGTGCCGGGCGCGCGCACCCACGGCGGGCGCAGGTCGACCGCGGCGGGCGCCACCTCGATGACGTCCGACAGATCGAAGGTGACCTGTTCACGTAGCGAGAGGAAGCGGTGCGCACCGAGCACATGAACCCTCACGGTCGTACCCGTGACCTCGATTTCGACCACCGTGCACCTCGCCTTCGCCGGACCTGCCTTCCGCATCCAGCATGCGACCCGACCCTGAAAGAAACCTGTGCCGCGACTTGGATTTGGTTCGCAGCCTGGCCGGGTCCGCCGCGCTCCGGCGATCGGCGCAGCTCAGTCCGACCTCGCGCAGGGCGAGTGCGCTCAATCACGTTTGCTGTGAGTAAGCTGCGTCACATGAAACTCAGCACCCGGAACCAACTCGAAGGCTCGATCATCTCGATCACCCGCGGCGAGGCGATGGCGGTCGTGCGCGTGCGGCTCACCGGTGGCGATGTGGTCGTCTCCTCGGTCACCGCCGATGCGGTGGACGACCTCGAGCTCACCGACGGCAAGCCCGTCAAGGTCCTGATCAAAGCGACCCAGGTCTCACTCGGGGTCGAATAGACAATGTGGCACTAGCCAATTGGTGCACGCCCGCCGAACGTGCCGCAGTCCTACGGGCGTCGTCAGTGCGCCAGTAGGTGCGATACGAGGCCACGTGCCCATTCGGGGGTGAGGGGCTCGTCGGTGAAGACAGCCCGGTAGTAGAGGGGCGCAAGCACGGCGTCCGTGGCGCGCTCCAGGGTCGGGGGCCGCTCTCCCCGGGTCTGTTCCCGTTCGAGAATGGCTTCGAGCTGCCGCTGACGTTCGCCGCGGCATGCGGCGGCGCCCTGTTCTCCGCCCACACCGATGGTGGCGCGCACCAGGGCGAGGGTATCCGGGTCGCAGAGGTCCTTGGCGAGGTTGGACGCATAGCGCTCGAGGTCCCCGCGCAGGCTTCCGGTGTCCGGCACCACGATGTCGCCGGAAAAGCGGCTGGTCGCGACGTCGGCGATCAGCTCGCCGACGGAGCCCCACCGGCGGTAGATCGTGGTGGCGTGCACACCCGCGCGGGCGGCTACGACCGGGATCGTCAGCTGGTCGCCGGCCTCATCGGTGACCAGCTCTTCGACGGCCCGGTGTACGGCAGCACGAACTCGGGCGGACCGGCCCCCAGGCCTGCTGCCCGCGTGGGGCGGAGGGGAGATCGACGCAGGCATGCGTCCATTATTGCATTGATCACTGCCTTTTTGTTGCAGTAATCAATGCGTTTGCGGTACGTTCGAGTTGCTAACGCAACGATCACTGCGAGGTTCGCATGCCTGATGAGGAGACCCTGTGACGACTACCGGCAGAACCAAGAAGAACCTCGAGATTCAGCGATCGGACCACACGACAATCCGATACACGGCCAGCGGTCCGGCCGGAGGGCCGACCCTGGCTCTCATCCACGGCTGGGCGTGCAACCGCAGCGACTTCGATGCGGTGACCGACCATCTGCCCGAGAACTACCGCGTCCTCGCGATCGACCTCGCCGAACACGGCGAGTCCCGGTCGACGCGGGACGTCTGGACCATGGAGGAGTTCGCTCGCGACGTGGCCGCGGTGCTGAAAGCCGAGTCGGTGACCGCCGCGGTCGTGGCCGGACACTCCCTGGGCGGGGCGGTCGCCGTCGAGGTCGGTCGGCTGCTCCCCGACACGGTCTCCCATGTGGTCGCGCTCGACGCGCTGCACTATCTGTCCCTGTTCCCGGCGATGAGCGAGGAACAGACCGAGGCGATGCTGCACATGTTCCGTGCGGACTTCGCCGGCGGGGTGCGAGGCCTCGTCGAGGGGGGTTCGCCGACCGGGACGGACCCGGCTCTCGAGGACGCGTACTTCGAAAAGATGGTCGCAGTGCGGCAGCCCGCCGGCCTGCGCGCCATCGAGGGCCTGGTGCGCTGGGACATGGACGCGGCGCTGCGTGAGACGAAGCCGCCGATCACCGTCTTCGCGATACGTGAGCTGGTGACGCAGGAAGCGATCGACCGCTACCGGGACCGCCTCGACATCGTGCTCATCGACCTGGGCAGCCACCACTTCCCGGTAGAAGCCCCCGAAGACACGGCGAAACTTCTTGCCGCCGTGCAGAACTGACGAAACATCGGTATGGGCCGCCGCGGCCCACCCGATCTGCTACTTCGCAAGGAAGAGAGTTCGGCTGTGTCCAGCCCAGAGTTCACGGGACCCGAGATGAGCCCGCTGCGACTACGAGAAGTCATCGTCCCCAATCGAGTGTGGATGTCCCCGATGGCCCAGTACGCCGCGGGCCCCGACGGAAAACCGACCGACTGGCATCTCGTGCATTACGGCGCACGAGCGGTCGGCGCGGTCGGTCTGATCATGGTCGAGGGCAACGCCGTTGGCCCGCTACATCGGACCACGTCGGCAGACCTCGGCATCTGGAATGAGGAGCAGGCCGCGGCGCACCGGCGCCTGACCTCGTTCATCGGCGAGCGCGGCGTGGTTCCCGCGATCCAGCTGAACGCCGCGGGCAGGAAGGGGTCACACCAGCTTCCCTGGGTGGGCGCGGGGCAGAACGGTTCGGTGAGCGTGGCCGACGGCGGCTGGCAGACATTCGGGCCGTCGGCGATTGCCTTCGGCGACCTGAACGTCCCCCGGGAAGCCAACCACGCCGACATCGACGAGGTGGTCGAGGCGTTCGCCCACGCGGCCCGGATGGCCGACCTGGCCGGGTACCAGGTGGTCGAGATCCTGGCCTCGCACGGATACCTGCTGCACGAGTTCCTCTCCCCGCTGTCCAATCGCCGGACCGACGAGTACGGCGGAAGTCCGCAGCACCGGATGCGCCTCGCGCTGCGTGTGGCCCGCGCCGTTCGGGAGGCCTTCCCGGCGGATAAGGCGGTCTCCGTCCGGATCACCGCCACGGACTGGATCGAGGGCGGCATCTCCATCGACGAGGCGGTGGTGTTCGCCAAGGAACTGGCGGCTGTGGGGATCGACCTCCTCGACGTCACATCCGGACTGGTCGTGCGGGACCAGCAGGCCCGCCCTCCGGTACGGGACGCGGTCCATGTCGAGTTCGCGGCGACGCTCAAGAACGCCTCGGGACTCGCCGTCACCGCGCCCGGACAGATCGGCGACTTGTCGCTGGCCGGTGAACTGGTGGCGAACGGCAAGGTGGATGCCGTGATGATAGGGCGTCCGCTGCTCCTCGACCCCTACTTCGCCCTCCGCGAGCGCCCGGCAAACAAGGCGTCCTGGCCCCATCAGTACCAGCGCGCGCTGTGAGTTCCGGAGACCGCGCCCCCTGCTCATGAGGTCGGCAGATCGGCGGTCGGCTCAGTCACCGAGTCGCGCCGCGGTGCATGCCGCGGCGGATTCGGTACACAGCAGCGCGGCGCGCAGATCGCCGCGATCCGCGAGGCTGGCCAGGTCGCGGCCGGTGAGCTTCTCGACCCTCTCGATGCGGTAGTGCACCGTGTTGACGTGCACGAACAGCGCCTCGGCCGTGCGCGCCCAGGAGCCGTTGTGATCCAGGAAGGTGCTGAGCGTCTCGCGCAGGCCCGCATGTCCGGGGTCGTCGTCGAGCAGCACACCGAGCACCCGCCGCGCATAGGCGGTGCGGACCGCGATCGGCACCCCCGCGAGCAATTCGTGCAGGGTCGACAGCTCCTCGGTGGCGGTGACCGCGCGCTCGAGGCCGGCGGAGGTCCGGCACGCGTGCAGCGCCTGCGCCAGGCTCTCGCGCGGATCCGCCGCGGCCGCACCCACCCCGAGATGCAGCCCGCCCTCGGGATCGCGCGACTGCACGAGCCCGTACACCCCGCCCAGGCGGTCGGCCGGGGTGGGGAGATCCGCCAGCACCGCGAACGCGTGCTCCCCGATCGCGCCGACCGCGCACGGCCTTTCGGTGATGTGCGACAACAACTCTCGCACCGCCGCGATCGAATCGGCCCGGCGAAACGGCGTGGTGGCCCCGCACACCACCCGATACGGCCCGCGACGCGGCAGCCCGCAGGATTCGAGCGCGTCGGCAATCTGCGCATCGGTGGCCCCGTCGAGCAGGCCGGTCAGCAGCTCGTCGGCGGCGCGCTGCCGTTCGGCCTCGTCCTGGGCCCACAATTCGCGATAACCGCGCAGCACCTCGGCCACATCCTGCAGCATCCGCGGCGGGGCCTCGCGGCCGTGGGGCAACCGCAGGAACCAGCTGTCGTAGGGCACCTCGGCGGACCCGACCGGCGCGACGGTGCGGTCGGCCCGGCGCAGGCCCCGCACGACCACGGCGGGCGCCTCGTCGGAGGCCGCCGCGGATCGGGCGATCGTGCGGCCCGTCGCGGTGACCAGGGTGCACGGTGCGCCGCCCAGCTGGCTGCTGACCTCGTCGAGCAGCCGCCCCGGTTCGGCCCGGGCGCGAATGAGCCGGTCCATCCGCCGCCGCACCTGTTCGGGCAGCGCGGAGTGCGGCGAGGAGCTCAGATCGGTCCATCGTCGCAGGTAGATCGCGTCGGTGATGGTACGGAAGTTGGTCTGCTCGGGCACCGCCAGCAGCGCCAGGCCCTGCGCGCGGCACGCCTGCACGACCTCGTCGGGGATGCCGCCGTGCCGGACCGTACCGGCCAGCAACGCCACCGCGCCGGCGTGCTGCAGCGAACTCACGAAATGATCCGCCCGGCCCCTACCGCCGCGCGCGGTCCACCACACCAGCCCGGACAGCACCACCTCGCCGGGCTCCAGGAACGAGGACGGATCCAGCAGATCGGTGGCGCTCACCCCGCTGATCGGCTGTGCCAGCAGCCGGGGCTCGCCCCATACCAACTCCAGCCCAAGGTCTTCCACGTCCAGCAGGTCATCAACCCGCATGATCTGCTCCTCTCCGCACCGGCGTCGCCGCCGACACCGCATCGTAGACGGGTATCCCGCGTGCCGCCCGCACCTGGTGATTCCACCAATACACGACGGTACCGACACCGGATTTCCGTACGCGGCGGCCGATGGCAGGGGCGGGGTACGGGCACAGAATCGGTCGGTATGGATCTGAATACGGTCGTGCAGGTGTGCGACGCCCGCACCCACCGGCAGTGGCGGCCGGGCGATGCCTGGCTGGGCGGGGGCACGTACCTGTTCTCCGAGCCGCAGCCGCGAGTGCGGCGGCTGGTGGATCTGAGCCGCACCGGGTGGGCGCCGCTGCAGTGGTTACCTGGCGGCGACCTGGAGATCGCGGCGACCTGCACCATCGCCCAGCTGTTCCGGGCCACCGACCATCCGCTGTTCGGTCAATGCTGCAATGCGTTCCTGGCCTCGTTCAAGATCTGGAATATGGCCACGGTCGGCGGGAACCTGTGCAATGCGCTGCCCGCCGGCCCGATGATCTCGCTGACCGCCGCACTGGACGGGGTGTGCACGCTGTGGGCGCGCGACGGCGAAGTGCGGCGGCTGCCGGTGGCCGAATTCGTCACCGGCGCGGGCCGTAAGGATCTGCGCGAAGGGGATCTGCTGCGGTCGGTCACCCTGCCCGCGCGGGCGCTGTCGCGCCGCACGGCATTCCGGCAGGCCTCGCTGTACGGGCTGGGCCGGTCCGGGGCTCTGATCATCGGAACGCGGGACGAGCAGGACGGCGGACTGGCACTGACGATCACCGCATCGACGATTCGGCCTGTCCGCCTGGGGTTTACGTCCTGGCCGACCGCCGACGAGCTCGCCGCGGTGATCGATGACACCGTGTCCAAGTCGATGTGGTTCGACGATATCCACGGCCTGCCGGACTGGCGGCGGCACATGACGCTGCGGCTCTCCGAGGAAATCCGGAGCGAGCTGGGATGAACGGCACCGGACACGAATGGCTTCTGCGGCATAACGGTACGAGGTAGGGCACAGTTATGAGTTTCCGAATCAATGTGAACGGCAAGGACTTCGACGATGATCCGCGGCCGGGGCAATGCCTGCGCACCTATCTGCGAGAGCGCGGCTGGTTCGGGGTCAAGAAGGGGTGCGATGCGGGCGACTGCGGCGCCTGCACGGTGCACGTCGACGGTGATCCCGTGCACAGCTGCCTATTTCCTGCCTTCCGGGCAGAGGGTCGCCGCGTCACCACCGTGGAAGGCCTGGCGCAGAACGGAGCCCTGCATCCGGTGCAGCAGCGGTTCCTGGACGCGCAGGGATTCCAGTGCGGATTCTGTACCGCCGGATTCCTGATGACCACCGCCGCCCTGACCGATCGGCAGCTGACCGATCTGCCGCGGGCGCTGAAGGGAAATCTGTGCCGCTGCACCGGATATCGCGCGATCGAGGACGCGATCCACGGCGTGCGGCACACCGAGGTCCCCGCGGCCGGGGCCACCGTCGGCAGCAACCTCGGCGCGCCCGCGGGCCCGCAGGTGGTGACCGGCACCGCCCGCTACACCTTCGATATCGACGTACCCGGGCTGCTGCATATGAAGCTGCTGCGCTCACCGCATCCGCACGCCCGCATCCTGGACATCGATATCACCGCGGCACTGGCGGTGCCCGGCGTGCACGCGGTGTTCACCCATCACGATGCACCCGGGCGACGCTATTCCACTGCGCGCCACGAACATCCGCAGGAGGACCCCGACGACACCCGGGTGTTCGACGACGTGATGCGCTATGTCGGTCAGCGCGTGGCCGCGGTGGTCGCCGACGATGAGGCCGCGGCGGAGGCGGGCTGCGGGGCGATCGAGGTGCGCTACGAGGTACTGCCCTACGTGCTCGATCCCGAGGAGGCGATGCGTCCGGGCGCGCCGACGGTACACGACAAGGATGCGCTCATCGCGCGCATCGCCCGGCCGGAGCGCAATATCGTCGGCGAGGTACACGGTGAGATCGGGGATGTGGCAGCGGGATTCGCCGAGGCCGCGATCGTATACGAGCAGACGTTCACCACCCAGCGGGTGCAGCACGCGAGCCTCGAGACGCACGGCGCGGTGGCCTGGTTCGACGAGGACGACCGGCTGACGATCCGGACCAGCTCGCAGACACCGTTCCTGACCCGCCGCGCGCTGTGCGCGCTGTTCGACCTCCCCCTCGAGCGCGTGCGCGTACAGGCCGGGCGGGTCGGCGGCGGTTTCGGCGGTAAGCAGGAGATGCTCGTCGAGGACGTCGTCGCGCTCGCCGCGCTGCGCCTGCACCGGCCGGTCAAGCTGGAATACACTCGTGCGGAACAGTTTTACGGCGCGACCACGAGGCATCCGTTCACCGTCCACATCAAGGCCGGCGCGCGGGCCGACGGGACGCTCAGCGCGCTGCGCGCCCGCGTGGTGTCCAATACCGGCGCGTACGGCAATCACGGGCCGGCGGTGCTGTTCCACGGGGTCGGGGAATCGCTGGCGGTCTACCGATGCGCCAACAAGAAGGTCGACGGATACGCCGTCTACACCAATACCGTTCCGGCCGGGGCGTTCCGGGGGTACGGGCTGGGGCAGGTCGTCTTCGCGATGGAATCGGTGATGGACGAGCTCGCGCGGCGCCTGGGCATAGACCTGCTGACCTTCCGGGAAAACATCATGATCGGCCCCGACGAGCCGATGGTCACCCCCGGCGGGCACGAGGAGGATCTGCACATTGCCAGTTACGGCCTGGACCAATGCTTCGACGTGATCCGAGGTGCACGCGTCGAGCCGTTCCCGCCCGCGCCCGCGGGCTGGCTGACCGGTACCGGCGTCGCGCTATCGATGATCGCCACCGGGCCGCCCGGCGGGCACTTCGCCGATGCCCGAATCACCCTGCTGGCCAACGGCTCCTACGATTTGGCCGTCGGCACCGCCGAATTCGGCAACGGCACCACCACGGTGCACCGCCAGATCGCCGCCCAGGAACTGGCCACCGATGCCGAGCGGATCACGATTCGGCAGTCCGATACCGATGTGGTGCGACACGATACGGGCGCGTTCGGATCCACCGGAACCGTCGTGGCGGGTAAGGCCACGCTGTACGCAAGCAGCGCCCTGGCCGAGACCGTGTGCGCCTTCGCCGCCGAATACCTCGGCGTGCAGCGTGACCGGTGCCGGCTGACCGCACACGCCGTGCAGTGCGGGGATCGGCAGCTGCTCCTGACCGATCTCCATCGCATCGCCACGGAGCGGGGAAGAACCCTTGCCGCGGACGGGCATTGGGGTGGCACGCCGCGATCGGTCGCGTTCAATGCGCAGCTGTTCCAGGTCGCCGTCGACCCGGGTACGGGTGAGCTGCGAATCCTTCGCAGCGTGCACGCCGCCGACGCGGGCAAGGTGATGAATCCGATGCAATGCCGGGGCCAGGTGGAGGGCGGGGTCGCCCAGGCGCTGGGTGCGACGCTGTTCGAGAATGTGCGTCTGGACGAGCGCGGCGAGGTGAGCACCGCGGCGTTCCGCCGTTACCGGCTGCCCGCGTTCGCCGATGTGCCCCGCACCGAGGTCGTCTTCACCGAAACCATCGACGCGATCGGCCCGCTGGGCGCGAAATCGATGAGCGAGAGCCCGTTCAATCCGGTCGCGCCCGCCCTGGCCAACGCGCTGCGCGACGCCACCGGAATCCGCTTCACCGATCTGCCGCTGACCCGCGACCGCATCTGGCAGGCGCTGCATCGCAAGCAGTCGGGCGCCCTGGTCACGGCCACCACGGACACGCTGCGTGAAAATCAGCACACTGGCGATATTCGAGCGTCCAGTCCGGTTAACCTATAGCGATGTGGCGGTGGGGCCCGCCACTTCCGGCATCGGAACAACCGCGATTCTCCTTTTCGCCAACGGTCCCTACTTGACCAGTACTTTCATGTTCGAGTAGGAGTCTGTGGTGACCCAAGCCCGTCTTGCCGACCGCGCCGACCTTCGTCCCGCAAGCCAACGTCGCGCCCAGTTACGTGAGCACGGGCCCGTGCTGGCCGTGGTCGCGGTCGGCGGCGGCCTCGGGGCGATGGCCCGCTACGGTATGGCACATCTGCTGCCGACCCGGCCGGGCCAGTTCCCCTGGGGAACCTTTCTCACCAATGTCATCGGATGTTTCGCCATCGGTGTCCTGATGGTTTTGATCACCGAGGTGTGGGCCGGGCATCGGCTGGTGCGCCCCTTTCTCGGCGTGGGCTTCCTGGGCGGATTCACCACCTTCTCCACCTACGCCGTGGAGACCCGCAACCTGCTGCAACCCGGCACCGCATACCTGGCCTTCGGATATCTCGCCGGAACGTTGCTCGCCGCCCTGCTCGCCGTGCTCGCGGCCGTGGCCCTGACACGAACTGTGGTGTCACGCAGGCGAATACCGCGGAACTCCGAGACCGACGAGGCAAGCGCATGACCCTGGCCCTGGTCTTCCTCGGCGCGGTGCTCGGCGCGCCCGCCCGCTACCTCACCGACCGCGTCGTCGGCACCCGCCACGACAGCCCGTTCCCGTGGGGCACCTTCACCGTCAACCTGGCCGGATGCCTGATCCTGGGCGCGCTCACCGGCGCGGCCGTCTCCAGCCCGGTCATGGCGCTGCTCGGCACCGGCTTTTGTGGCGCGCTGACCACCTACAGCACCTTCAGTTTCGAGACGCTGCGACTGCTCGAGCAGCGCTGCTACTTCTATGCGGCGATGAATGTGACGGTCAGCGTGATCGCGGGCCTGGGCGCGGCCCTGCTCGGATATACCGCCGCCCACGCCCTGCTCGTCTGAGCGCGTTCGGCGACGCACCCTGGAAAAACCCGCCTCTGTCCCGCGCGCCGCGATTGCCCAGGGCGTGCCGGTCAGGGAAGATCTCCGGGACGCCCTGCGCATCATGCGGCGAGGCGGTTCTAGCACACCCTGATCGGCGACAATGACGTGGCGTTACGGGGAAGAGGTGCAATCGTGTTGAGCAGCAAACGTTTCCGCAAGAGTGTCACCCGCCTGGCAATATTCGCCGGTGTCGGCGCGGCCACGATGACCGTGGTGGCCCCGGCCTCCGCGGCCCCGGCGTTGCCGGAGATTCCCGGACTGTCGATCGCGGCGCCCGCGTGGCCGACGATCCCGGGGCTATCGGATGCGGTCCAGCTCTGGCCCGGCGGACCGTCGATCGGACGATCCGCCGCCGACCCGATCTGGCCCGGTGGACCCGCCATCCCGGGCCTGTCGGTAAACAACCCGCAGCTGGCGGTCACCGCGCCGTGCACGACCCCCGGCACCCGGGCCTGCCTGCAATTGTCCTCCAACCTGGCCTGGCTGATGGACAACGGCAAGGTCACCTACGGCCCCACTCCCATCTCACACGGCCGCCCCGGCTACGAGACCCCACCCGGCGTCTTCCACGTCGCCTCCAAGGAGTGGTATCACTGGAGCACCCTGCACAACGCCGAGATGCGCTACGCGGTGTTCTTCAACGGCGACATCGCCACCCACATCGGCCCCATCCAAGAAAAGTCCCACGGCTGCATCCGCATGACCCCCGACGGCGCCCGCGCCTTCTACGACTACCTGCGCCCCGGCGACCAATTCGAAGTGGTCCGCTAACCCTCGCCCCATAGAGGGTGTGCAGTCGGACTCGGACGTGAGCCGGAGGGCGATTCGGGTCAGTTGTCGTCGGTCTTGTTTTGGGCAGGTCCGGGGACGGACAGCCGGATAACACCGCCGTCGAGGTCCAACTCCAGGCGCGGCCGGTGGGTCTGGCCGTCGCTGTCCTCGCTGCTCTCGTCGGTCAGCTTTTTGTCGAACATTTCACCGAAGACGCCCATTCCCCCACGATAGCCCCGGACCGGCGGCGCAGCACACGGCCCGATGGTGGCGCTACCAACCATCGGGCCGCGTGCCGTTTACGGCGGATCGGCCCCGGATGTCGTCCTGCTGTCCTGCCGGGCCGGGGCCGGTCCGTCGTGTGATCCTCAGGCGGCGCTGCCGGAGAATCCGTTCTTGGGATGTGCCGTTACGACACCTTCTGCCACAGCGACGGCGTGGCCGCCGGGGTCCAGGTGGGGTCGCTGGCGGTGTGTGCCTGCAGGCACTTGTAGGTGGCGCCGCTGTAGGTCACCAACTCGCCGACGGTGTACTTGCCGCCGACGGCCCAGGCGACGGCCGTGGATGACGTGCTCGTGGCCGGTGCGGTCGTGGTGGACGACGGCGAGGTGGTCTTCGGCGCCGTCGTGGTTGTGGTCGGCGCGGTCGTCGTCGTGGCCGGCGGCGTCGTCGTGGTCGTGCCTGTTGTCGCGTTTCCGCTCAGGGCAGCCTGGAAGGCGTTGGCCGACTGGGTGACTCCCGAGCAGGTGGGCTGGGCCGAGGTGGCGCCGCCGGGGCACGACTGGTCACGGGCCGCGGACCACATCGAGGTCCACGCCATACCCTTGCTGCCGGCGAAGCTGGCCAGTGTCTTGGCATCGGCGAGGGTGAAGGTTTCGCCCTGCACATCGTTGGATCCGATCATCGGGGTGATCGCAACCTTGTTCCAGGCGTTGGAGATTCCCAGTGCGGTGGCGACCTGCCCCGCGGTGGCGGTAGCGGCCTGCTCGGCGTACTGACCCATATCGCCGCTGAACGAGCCGCCGTAATCCATGGCCATCACGTTGACCTCGCCGACGCTCACGCCGTTGGTCTTGGCGTTGGTGACCAGGTTGACCCCGTCCTGGGTCAGCCCGGTCGGCATCACCGGCAGCGTGAACGACACGTCCAGGCCCGAATGCTCCTTCTGCAGTGCGGCGATGGCCTTCGCCCGATTGGTGTTGGCGGTGGTGTTGGTGATCGCGCCGCCCTCGACATCGAAGTCGATCTTGGTGGCCGAGAACTTCTTGATCACCGTGTCATAGGCGGCCTGCAAGGCCGAGACCGAGGAACAGGTGGTCGCGAGCTCACTGCCCGACTGACCGCCGAACGAGATACGCACATCCCCGCCGGCCTGGCGGAACGCGGCGATCTGATTCGCCGTGGCGTCCTGGTCGATCGCTGTCACCCCGCCCCACTTGGGAGTGCAGGAGCCGCCGTCGACGACGAACGCGAGGTTGTACGACTTGACGCCGGTCGCCTTGGACGCGGCCACCAGGTCGAACGCCGGATACAACGAGGTGTCCACATAGGGCGACAGGCCGCCCGAGGACGACGCGGCCGAGGCGGTGGAGCTCATCCCGGCGGTGAGTCCGGCAACCGCGAGAGTTACCGCGCAGGCACCGGCCGCGGCCGAGAGCCATTTTCTGGTTGTTGCCTTCCGTCGGCGTGCCGACGGGGATAGGAGTGATGGAACGTGCGGGGTGGTCAATCTGCTGCCCTCATCGTCGAAACGTACTGAAACGACCGGATCGCCGGTCGCAATAAGACAGATATCACATCGTTATCTAATTGCGAAACAGCCACGAGCCACACAGGGTGTCAATAGACCATCAAAATCATTGTGCCACAACATAATTGAACAGAAAATTTGATTCCAGCCTGCGTTATGGTGCGAAACCATCCCTCTCCTGTTACCGTACAGATATCTACAGAAAGGACTCTGATCAGCGATTATTCATAACCCACACAAGACGCGACGCCACGGTTAGGTGCCGCGCATATAACACATAGCCGGGATCCATTTACGATATATCTTTGCGCATCCGTGGCGTATTTGTGACAAACCGATCGGCGCTTCGTTCGGCGGTAAGTCGAACCGATCGGTCCCCGTGCAGCAAACGCCCCGGAGGAACTCGGCTATCGACTCACCCGAGCCGTAGCGGCGAGCCGCGGAGCTATCGCGCCGGTTACGCGCTTCCCGCATCGGCGGAGGCGAGTTCGTCGGCGGCCTGCAGCTGTCCCTGCTCGATGGAGCCGAAGGTGGTGCCCATATCGGAGACGGCGGACAGCAGGTTCTTGCTGACGGCGATATATCCCTGATCGCCGTTGGCGAATTTGCCGCCGAACGAGTCGCTACCCCAGGGACTTCCCTTGGCGCTCAGGGACGATTGCAGGGTAGCCAGCGCCTGCGCGATGTTGCTGTTGATGGTGCCGCTGTCCTGCGCGGCCGTGCGGAGCCGACCGGGGTTGACTTGAATACTGGAAGGGGCGGTCATCGTCTGCACTCAATCTTCCTGGTCGGCGATCAGCGATCGAGGTCCGTCCTCGTCGTCATCGTGGTGGGTGGTGGCCGCGGTCGGCGGTTCCTTGGGTGGGGGCGGCGCGACCGGTATGACGTCCTCCAGATCCGGTGCACCCTCGATGAACTCGGAGAGCCTGGGCAGCCTGGACTTGCGCTCGATCAGGGGCTGCATGAGCTCCCGGCCGCGGCGCAGCACGCCCTCGGTCGCCGCCTGCGCGGCCGCGGTGACATAGTCGGCAATCTCGTCATAGTCCAGATCCGAGATATCGTCGCTGAACTTGGTTGCCACGACCATGCCGTCGGCGTTGACCGTCACCTGGATGCGCTGATCGCTGACCGAGGCAGTGGCCGTCAGTAGCGATCGCTGCCTCTGCAGTTCGGCGATGCCGCGGAACTGATCCTGCAGCCCGTCGAGCATCGTCGCCATATCGGCCGCCAGTCGCTCGTTACTCATCACACCTCCGTCGTCGCTCCCAGTCCAGATCACAGCATTGCGGTGAATTCGCCATGGCCCGCAGGGAAATCGGATGCGACATCCGATCGATCATCGGTAGTCGGCCGGTCTATGCCGTCCGGCGGCTCCCCCGCCCGCAAGCCGTCCGACCCCAGCCAGAAGTCGGGGAACCTGTCCGGGAACTCGTCGGTAGGCGGCTGGAATGGCAGGACCTCCGGAGAGGAGAAAACCCGTGGGGTATTGGGCAATTCCCATCCCGTGGGCCAGTTACTGGCCAGGTCCCATCGATGCCCTTGCGGTGCCCGGCGCCCACCTGCCCGGCCTTCCTCCTGGAATTACCATGCGACGATTGCATGCGGGCGCTTCGCGCGGCCAGATCCCGACGGATACTTTGATGAGAAGTTGATATGCCCTGGCGGCCGGTGCCTTTCACGGGCCATACGCCGGGGCCCCTGCTGGACGGATACGTGCTGATCACCGACCGGTGAGCGGCCCGCCGCCCGGGCCGGGCCGCCTGCCACGCACTTACGCCCTTTTGACGCGTGCCACGCTGGCCGATCGCTTCGCTAACCATTGTTGTTGCCGCCGAGGTTGAACGGCACATCCACCTCCGAGATGCCCGATCGGACATCGTTTTCGGTGCCGGGATCCGTCCCGCCGGGATCCGAGCCCGTGGGATCGGTCCCTGTCGGATCGGTCCCTGTCGGATCGGTCCCCGTCGGATCGGTCCCCGTCGGGTTCGTCCCTGTCGGGTTGGTTCCTGAAGGGTTCCCATCAGGGCCGGTCGCACCCGGGCCGGTCGCACCGGAACCTCCTCCGTCAGGCCCTGTTCCACCGGGACCCGTGGTGTCCGGGCCTGTCGCGCCGGGCCCTGCCCCCGCACCAGAGGCACCCGGCAGCCAGTCCGCGGCGCTCGGCGCGATGGGCGCCTCGAACGGTCCCGGCAGGGGCGCCCATTCCGGTTCCCGCTTGGGGCGAGTCTTGGCCTTCATATCGGTGGCCTTGCCCAGGAATTGCTCCGGCCGGTGCTCGGGCCCGCCATCCTCCGGGTTCGCGGCATCCCCCCGACCGCCGCCACCCCGCACCGACACGGCCGGCCCGTGCTCCTCACCCACACCGGCACGCACCCCACCGCCGGATCCCCCATTGCCCTGCGCCCCAGCGGGTCCCCGCACCGACGACGCCCCATCGGACGAACCATCCATATCCAGCAACGACCCACCAGCCCGACGACCACCACCCACGCCCCCCAGCGGACCCTGCACCTCACTCACACCACTGCGCACCGACGACGCCCCATCGGACGAACCATCCATATCCAGGAACGACTCACCAGCCCGACGACCACCACCCACGGTCCCTATCGGCCCCGGTACCTCACTCACACCGCTGCGCACCGAACCCGCCGGACCCTGCTCCCCCTCGACACCACTGCGGATCCCCAGCGTCGATGAACCGGGTTGGGCCGCAGCGGGTCCCCGCACCGACGAAGCGGGGCTCTCGTCGCCCGGCCTGACCGTTTCCGGGGGATTCGTCTGCAACCCCTCCTCCGCGCCCCCGGCTCGATTGGGCGGTGTCCATCCGCCGTCGACCGAGGACTGAAACGAATTGGGCGGCTCCACGGTGGACCGGACGGGTGCCGGGGGTACCTCCGCGTCGCCGCCGCCGGCGTGGTTGAAGTAGTAGCTCAGTACGGAATCGTGTGAACCGCCCTCGGACCCGTGCTCGGACGGGGCGACCGACCTACTGCCATCACCGAAGGACGATTGCGCCGACTCGTCGTCACCGAGGTTCAACCACGACCGCTCCCCCTGCCCACCCCGGCCGCCACCATTGACCGACGCGTCATCCAGAGATGTGCCACCGCCTCGGCCACCACCGTTGACCGACGACGCATCATCCAGAAACGTCCCACCACCACGATTGACCGACGAACCATCCGAAGACGTCCCACCACCCCGGATACCACCCTTGGTAGACGACGCATCATCAAGAGACGTCCCACCAGCGCGGATACCACCCTTGGTAGACGACGCATCATCAAGAGACGTCCCACCAGCGCGGCTACTGCTGCCCGCCGCCGGCACCACCCGACCGTTCTGCCCGGCCTCCTGCTCCCCGGCGGAATTCCGCTGCCCACCACCGGTACCCGCATTCCCTAGCCCCCCTCCACCCTCGACGGGTGTGGTGCCGCTCGGCCCGGACGTGCGGGTCACCCTGTTCGTCGTCGAGAAGTTGCCATTCTTCATCCAGGCCGGGTACCGCACGTCGTCCTGCGCGGGCGGCGTGCTCTTCACGAAGGTGCCTCGCGCGGCACCGGCGATGCCGCCACGCGCCATGCCGCCGACCCAGCCCGCCGGCGAGCTGAAGGCCGACGGGCCGTATGCCGCCGCCGCGACCATATCCCCGAACAGCGTGCTGGTCGCACCCGAGACCACGCCGATGGCTCCGCCCCGAAGCACCGAACCGGCCGGGTAGGTCCAGGAACCCAGCGGAATATTCATCTTTTTGAGCTCGTTGCCGAAGAGCTTGTCGATCCCGTCACCGGCGTACCGGGCCACCTCGCGCCCGGGAATCGAGCCCGCGACCGACGCGCCGATCGACACCCCGAATTCTTTCCAGTCGAAACCGTGACGCTTTCCCGACGCGATCTGCCCCAACTGCACGGCACCATCCATCGCCGCCGACATGCCGGCGCCCTCCACGGCCTTGACCGCGTACACGCCGAATCCCTTGGCGCTCGGCATGATCAGCTTGCCGCCGGTCACCAGCTCCCGCCAGAAGTAGCGGTTCTTCATCGTCGAGGCCCCGAGATCGCCGGCCAGCCGCTCGATGGCGTTCTGTACGTAGTCCTCCACTATCTTCAGGAACGATCGGGTGGTCGCGACGCCCGCCGCCTCCGCGGCCGGCGCGGTCGGCGGGAACAGCCAGGCCCAGGCGATCTCCATCGCCAGCCAGCACAGCGAGGCAATAATGGTGATCTTGGTCGCCTGCAGCTGGGTGCCCATGTCGAACGTCGACTCGGCGACCGCATTCAACGTCTCGACGAGCGCCTTGACCGAATGGTCGCCGTCGATCAGCTCATCGAAGTGCGCCCCCATGGCGTCGGCGCCCGCACCCGCGGGATAGGCCTCCTCGGTATCCTGCTTGGCCTTCAACACCAGGGGCTCCTGGCTGGTCAGCGCCGTGGCGACGGCCTTCCAGTCGTCCGAGAGGGCCCACATGCCGTCCTCGTCGCCGTCGGGCCAGCTGGTTCCCGCGACCCATCCCAGCCAGCGCAGCTCCGGTGGCAGGTACAGACCCATCTCCCCACGACACCGCACGCGGGTGAATCACCCATGACCCGCAAGGAAATTCGACAAGGCTAACTTCCGAGCGCTTACGAACCTTCAAGTTCTCGATCGCGATCAGGCCGTGGTTTTTGGACGCCGTCGGGCCGACGCTATAAGCGGTGACAGACAAAATAGGGGCCCTCCCCTGAGAACACACTGAGATCGATGCGGGTGCGGGCGCGCTGATGACCGATGATAGTGCTGTGAATCGGTTCCCGGCCTGGTTGCGACCCTCGCGATGGGGGTTGCGGATCCGGTCGGCGGTGGTAGCCGCGCTAGTGGTCGGCGTGGTGCTGCTGGTCGCGGCCGCGGCAATGCTGGGGGTGCTGCGCCGCTCGCTCGTGCACGAACTCGACACCGCCGCCGACACCCGGGCCGGTCAGATCGCCGAGGAACTGCGGCGCGCCGACGGCGACCGGCTGCCCGACGGGCTGCTGGATACCGACGGCGGTGTGGCGGCGGTGCAGGTGATCGGCCCCGACGGGCGGATGCTGTGGACCTCCTCCCCGAAACTGCGCACCCCGCTCACCGATGCCGAGACAGGCCAGCATGCGGTCGGATTGCACGCGGCGCCCGGCTACGACGAAGACCTGCGCGTGGCCGCCCGCACCGTGGGCACGGTGTTTACCCACACCGTCGGCTCCGCAAGCTCCGCCGCCATGCCATCCCCTCCCGCCGGGACCTACACCATCCTGGTGGCCGCGGACAGCGAGCCCAGCGAGCGTGCGACGACCGAGGCGGCCGTACTGCTCGCGATGGGCGGCCCGGTGGTCGTCCTGGCCGCCGCCGCGGCGACGTATCTGCTGGTCGGGCGTTCACTGCGGTCGGTCGAGGCGATTCGGGCCCGGGTGGCCCGGATCGAGGCGTCGGCGCTGTCGCAGCGGGTGCCGGTGCCGGTGGCGCGCGATGAGATCGCCCGGCTGGCCGAGACGATGAACGAGATGCTGACCCGGGTCGAGGCCGGGCATCTGGCCCAGCAGCGCTTCGTCGGCGACGCCTCGCACGAGCTGCGCAGCCCCCTGTCCACCATTACCGCGGCGCTGGAGCTGGCCCGCGATCGCCCGCAGGTGCTGGACCGGGACCTGATCGAGGACATCCTGCTACCCGAGACCGGCCGCATGCGCCACCTCATCGAGGATCTGCTGATCCTGGCCCGCGCGGACGAGCACGGACTCGAACTACGCATCGGCGACGTGGATCTGGACGACCTGGCCGACTCCGAGGCCGCCACGCTGCGCCTGCGCGGCGATATCGCGGTGCATACCACCATCGTGCCGGTCCGGGTGCTCGGCGACCGCGCGAAACTGGCCCGGGCGCTGCGCAATATCGCCGACAATGCCGCGGCGCACGCCCGGGGGCGGGTCGCGATCGGCACCGAACTCGCCGACGACGCCGGGTTTTCCGGCGGCACCAGGCCTTCCGAGGACTGGACTACGACCGGATACGCCCGGATTCTCATCGACGACGACGGCCCCGGCATCGCGGCCGCGGACCGGGAGCGGGTCTTCGGGCGGTTCGTGCGCCTGGAGGCCGACCGGGCCCGCAGCAGCGGCGGATCCGGGCTCGGGCTGGCCATCGTTGACGAAATCATTGCCGCTCATGGTGGTTCGATCACCGTTGGTAAATCACCGTGGGGCGGTGCTCGATTCGTCATCGTGCTGCCCATCACCGGTCCCGCCGGGGTCAAGCAGCCGGTAGCCGGCCCCGCGTAGGGTCTCGATGCTGGTGCGGCCGAAGGGCATATCGATCTTCTTGCGCAGATAGCCGACGTACACCTCCACCACATTCTCCGGACCGTCGTAGTACACATCCCAGACGTTGCGCAGGATTTCGGCCTTGGTCAGCACATTTCCCTTGTGCCGCAACAGGAATTCCAGCAGCCCGAACTCCCGGGGAGTGAGCGTCAGCGCGGTGTCACCCCGGTGCACCGAGCGACGGGCCGGATCGAGCACCAGATCGCCCGCCGACAGCCGCGCGGGCTGCTGCGGGGCCCGCCGTCGTAGCAGCGCGCGCAGGCGGGCGATCAGCACCACGAACGAAAACGGTTTGGTCAGATAGTCGTCCGCGCCCATATCCAGCGCGTCGACCTGGTCGTAGTCCCCGTCCTTGGCGGTGAGCATCAGCACCGGGGTCTGCACGTCCCGCGCGCGCAACCCGCGCAGCACCTCATAGCCGCTCAGGCCCGGCAGCATGATGTCCAGCACGATCACATCGAAGTCGTGTTCGACCGCCCACCACAGTCCATCGGTGCCGCTCCCGGCGAGCTGCACCAGGAATCCCTCCAGCTCGAGACCCCGCCGCAGTGTCTGCGCCAACCGCGGCTCGTCCTCGACCACCAGCACCCGCACCGCACCAGCATGCAGCACCGCCCGCCGCGAGGCGCAGCCACCCCGATTCACGCCGATTTCACAGGCCGGTCTTCCGCGCCGAGTATCGGGGGCTAGGCCCCCTCGCGCCGGCGCGCCTCCTCGTACCACCGGTCCGGAATCGACCAGTCCCAGGCCTCCGCGGGCTGCTGCCGCTCACGCATGTACTCGCCGTACACCTCGGCCGCACCGAGGGAACCACCGAGCGCGATGAGCCCGCACATAAGGTGGTGCCACACATGGGCCTTAGACATGCGTCGTCGCATCGAAACCTCCCGACCAGCTCTGGTCACTACACTGCGGCGCGCCCAGCCCCCGGTACAACCCGGCGGCGCGACGGCCCGTAGCGATCTTGACTCGAAGACACGGCCCGCGGGAGCGCTTTCGGTTTATTCCCCGTTCAGCGGCAGTTCACACCTGGCGCCGGAAACGCCGGGCGCTCTCGGGGATGCGCATTGGTGCCCCGGCTGGTTCCCACTCCCGTCATCCCGGCACGTCTTTGGCCGGGATCCATGCCCATTGGAGCGGCTGGATCCCGGCCAAAGGAGTGCCGGTATGACGAGGGCAGAGTGCCGGTATGACGAGGGCCGTTGCTGCGTGGCCAGTGGGGTTGCGGCCGCTAGAGGCTCAGGAGGCTGCTGCCGAGGCTCAGAACGCTGCTGCCGGTGCTGAGGAGAGTGCTCAGAATGCTTCCGATATCCATGTGACTCTTTCTGATTCGATGTACCGGTGTTGGTGACAGGCACTGGACAGTACCGAAGGCACCGGGCTGTCGCAGCGTATCGACCGAGTGCGGTAATGCGCCGTTCACGGCTTCCCGGCACTGGGATGCGGTGACGAGCCCGGGATGCTACGGCTTCACGTGCCGGCGGCGGCAGTTGACGGTGTTGTAGAGATTCTCGCGGGTGGTGACGGTGTCGGGATGGGACGCGCCCAGCACGCAGGTGCGGGAGCCCAGGGCCCGTCGACACGCTCGACGTCACGCTCGCCTCGGACCCGACCAGGTATATCTGGACGATCAACGGCAGGACTTACGACAGCCGCGTCCCGTTGGATGTGACCGCCCGGCGGCCCCGGCCCCGGCCCCGGCAAGGACACCACCCTCGTCGCACCCATGCGGACCGTCGTCGCCGACCTCGACACCGATAATCCAGGACAGTGGATGCTGCACTGCCACAACGCATATCACGGCGAGGCGGGCATGATGACGGTACTGTCGTACGTGCAGTGACGCCCCGGCGCCCTACCGGGTCGCGGTGGCCGCGACCGCGGCGCCGGTGAGCTCGACCGAGCGGACGCGATCGTCGATCTCGGCGGCGTGGTGGGCGAGAATGAGCTCGTCGGCGCCGATCGAGGCGGCGAACTCCGTCAGGTACGCGCGCACATCCTCGCCGAGGCCGACCGCGGTGTACTTGGTCATCGAGGCGAGGTGCTGACCATTGGGCGAGACCAGGAACGCATCGATCTCCTCGTCGCTGAACTCGGCATTACCGGACCCGCGCCGGATCATCGCCCGCGCCCGGGCCCGGTAGGCGACCGCCCGCTGCTCCGCCGCGGCCTCGTAGGTGTCGGCGGCGAAGACATTGGCACCGGCCATCACATACGGTTCGGCCAGCTGCTGCGACGGCCGGAAATTATCCCGATACGCCTCGACCGCCCGGTGTAGCAGATCGGGCGCGAAATGCGAGGCGAACGCGTACGGCAGGCCGAGCTGCGCGGCCAGCTGGGCGCCGAACAGCGAGGAGCCCAGGATATACAGCGGCACACCGCCTTCCGCCTGTGGCACCGCCCGCACACCCGGGATGCGGGAATCCCCGGTCAGGTAGCCCTGCAGCTCGAGCACGTCCTGGGGGAACGAATCCGCCGAGGAGGGATCCCGGCGCAACGCCAGCATCGTCTTCTGGTCACTGCCCGGGGCCCGGCCGAGCCCGAGATCGATGCGGCCGGGAAACAGCGTCCCGAGCGTGCCGAACTGCTCGGCGATCACCAGCGGCGAATGGTTCGGCAGCATGATCCCGCCCGAACCGAGCCGAATGCTGTCGGTATGCGCGGCGACGTATCCGATGAGCACGCTCGTGGCGCTGGAGGCGATCGTGCCCATGTTGTGATGCTCGGCATACCACACGCGCCGATACCCGCTGCGCTCTGCGGCCCGGGCCAGGGCGACGCTGTTACCGAAGCTGTCACGCGCCGTCTGACCGGGTGCGATCGAGGCAAGATCGAGGATGGACAGGGCCAGGGGCATGCGGGTGCCGCCTTTCGGGATCGAGGACTGCTCCTGTGTGGAACGTCCCGGCAGGGGGCGCGCATTCCGGGACGCAGGTCACCGGTCACGGACACCGCCCCGGCGCGGAACTACCTGCCCAACGCGGCGAGCACGCTGCGGGCCTGATAATCGGCGCCGAGCTGATTCGGATGGAACGGCACCGCCGGACCGGGCGGGTTGCTCGAGAACGGGATCAGCCCCTCGACCCACCGCGTGCCGGGCGGCTGGCAGGCATCGTGGCCGATACTGCCGCGGTAGGTGTTCACGAATTGCACGCCGGTCTCCGCGGCCACCCCGGCCAGCATGCCGTCGAGTTCGACCAGCTTGCGACCGACCCACATCGCATCGGTATCCGAGATCGGGATCAGCGGGAAGCAGCCGCCGGTGGTGCCGACACCCTGCAGATAGTCCAGCAGCAGGATCCGCGCGTGCGGCGCCCGCGCCCGGATGCCCGCGATCGTTGCCCGCACCTTCGGCGCGGACGCGGCGATCCTGGCCGACATCCGATCGACACCGCCGGGAACCCACGTGGCCTGGCACGGCGAGACGGCCGGATTCAGCGTGAGACAGTCCTGCACCGCCGCGGCCAGTCCGGCGTCGTTGCCGCCGATCTCGAGGGTAACCAGATCGGTTGTGGGAGTGAGCCGTTCGAATTGCGGCGGATTGGTCCCGCCCAGCGGGGAGTCCTGGGGGCCGGTCATATCGCCGGTTTCCGCGCCGCCGCAGGTCGCGTCCCGGAAGTCCGGCACCCGCAGGGCGGCGGCCACCTGCTTGGCGTAGTCGCCGCGGCTCTGCACGCAGCCGACCGGGACGAAATCACTGTCCACCTGGGTCAGCGTCGCATCGGCCGCCCACGAATCCCCCAGGGCGACATAGTTGCCGAACGCCGGCGCGGCCGCCGCCGGGCCGACGCCCAGCGCTGCCGCGGCCATTCCCGCACAGGCGATCATCGCCATCGACGTCGTGCGCACAGCGCCCTCCTCCAAACCGCATTCCACCAGAAGTGGACGCGCGACCAGTTGCGAGGAACGTACCACTCCGGCGTGTCCGGCATGTGCGTGATCACCACGGGTACCGGATTATTCGCGCACGCTCTCCCAATCGTTGGGATGACCGTCCACCGCGGGGTCGTACAGCACGACGTACCAGAACCGCTGCGGCGCCGACAGCGGGTACGGGCCCACGCTCATCTCCTCGGAGGTGTAGCGGTCGGTACTGATCGTACGGACCCAGGTCGGCGGGCCGCCGTGCTGGGCGAGCCACTTCTGGAAGACTCCGCGCGAGGGCTTGGCGGCCATGATCACCGACATCAGCGGCAGCGCGTCGAGTTCCTCGGTAGTCGAGACGAACCGTAGGTCTCCGCCCGCTTCGATTGTTCGCTCACCCATAGCAGCGATCCTCTCACTCCGGCGGGCCCGATGCGAAGACAATCGCATCCCCAGCTACGCCGCCGCTACAGCCCGGCCGACTGCGACACCACCCCGAGCCCAGTGCGTTCTCCACCGGGCCGCGTGAACGCCGCCAGCACCTCATCGCGATCGCGCGCCGCGATCCACCCAGCCAGCGCGGTGACGAGTTCGTCGCTGTGCTGTGCGCGCTGCACGCCGGAACCGAACCAGGGCTCACGCTGCGCTCCGTGACCGCGGGCGGGGTGCCCGCCCCCTTTCTCATACGGCCGCGAACACCGATTCCAGGTGTGCGAGCAGGTAATCGGTGGTGTCGACCTGGCTGATCTTCGGGAAGATCCGCTGGACTGCGAAGTGATGATCGTCCGGGGACAGGCCGCTGATGGCGTCGGAGACGATGACCGTGTGATAGCCGTGCTCATGGGCTTGGCGGGCGGTCGACTCGACCCCCATGTTGGTGACCAGTCCGGTCAGCACGATGTCGGTGACGCCGCGCCGGCGCAGCTGGGAGTCGAGCTCGGTGCCGTGGAACGCGCCCCACTGCCGCTTGGTGATGACCAGATCCGTTGGCTGTACGTCTAATTCGTCGACCAGCGTGCTCCATTGCGGGTCTAGATTCGGCGCGCCGCCCGGCTGGTCGACCCGCACGCGCAGGGTGGCCCCGCCGTCGGGCTCGTGGCTGACGCGCACCCACACCACGGGGGCACCGACCGCCCGGAATCGTGCGGCCAGCTTCGCGGTGCGGGCGACCACCTCGGCGGCCGAGTGCGGCGCCACGGGCAGGTTCACGATCCCGTGCTGCAGGTCGACAGCGACGAGCGCGACGGTCGGGTTCAGTTCGGTGACAGGCATTCTCTCCTCATTTCTGTGTTTTCTTGCGGGACGTGACGGCGGTGATCAGCAGCCCCGCGCTGATCACCGAGATGGTGACGGCGAGGGCGTGCAGGCCGCCGTCGGTGGCGTGGGCGCCCATGCTCAGCCCCACCGCGGCCGACGCCAGGTTGGCGCCGATGTATTGCGCGGTCCGGTACAGCCCGGACGCGACGCCGAGTCGGCCTTCCTCCGCCGACTCGTACATCGCGGTCTGGTTGCCCATGTTGTTGAATCCGTTCGGCAGACCGAGCACTGCGGTCACCACCAGCAACAGCACGATCGGGGTGGCGGCGCCGACTCCCACCAGGGCGAGACTGCCGATCAGCAGGCCGGCGGAGCCGATGATCAGCAGTCGCCGATAACCGTGCCGGGACATCCGCGTCGCCAGCACGGTGGCGAGCACGCCGAAACAGGCGACCGGCAGCATCATTAATCCTGCTGCGGCGCTGGACATTCCGCGGCCCTGCTCGAGCCACTGCGGCAGTCCGTAGAAGACCGAGTAGAACACGATGTAGGTGACGGCGCAGCGCACGTAGGTCAGCGTCAGCGGCCGGTTGGCGACCAGCATCCGCACGTCCAGGAACGGCGTGGCGGACCGGCGCTCCCAGAGCATCAATACCACCGCGACGATCGCCGCGGCGATCAGGTCGATCCACGTCGGCGAGTGCTCGATCGAGAAAAGGAATAGCAGCAGGAAGATCATCAGCCCGGCGAACAAAACGATTCCCAGCGGATCCAGTTCGCGCAGCGACCGGCCGACCGGCGACCGGACCGGGTCGTCCTTCCGCACCCACAGCAGCGTGAGCACCAGCGCGATCGCCGCGACGGGCAGGTTGACCCAGAACACCGAGCGCCAGCCGGCATAGAGCACCAGCACGCCGCCCAGCGGCGGGCCCAGGGCCACGGCCACCTGGGACGCCGCGGAGATGGCGCCCAGCGGTCCGGCCGCTCCGGCGGCCGAATTATCCTGTGCTGCTGAGTTTTTGATCAGCGCCATACCTGCCGGATAGGCCGCCGAGGTTCCGATCCCCAGCAATACGCGCGCCAGCAGCAGCCATCCGAAGGACGGGGCGAAGGTGGCCCCGAGGGCGGCGATCACGATCACGATCAGTCCGGCGCAGAAAATCCGCCGCGGACCGAACTGGTCGGCGAGGCGCCCCATCGTGGGCTGGGCGACGGTATTGGCCAGGTAGAGCCCCGACACCAGCCACACCACCGAGGTGCCCATGTGGAACTGCGCCGCGATGCTGACAAGGGCGACCGCGATCATGGAGGAATTGAGGGCATTGAGCAGGGTGCCCAGCACGACGGGAAACACCATGCGCGGCAGGGCCGGGGCCCGGCGCGTGCCCGCGTCGGTACGGCTGAGGGTCATAACGAACTCCGGTAGGTCGACTATGGATCGGCGAGCAGGGACAGCAGCTTCGCGCTGACGCGCAGGAGATCCTGCTCGATCGGAGACAGGCGCTCCTGAATGACACCGGCCAGCCACGCGTCGCGCTGCTCGCGGTCGCTGCGGACCAGCTCCCGGCCGGCCTCGGTGATCGTGATGACCGTCTGCCGTCCGTCACTCGGATGCGGACTACGCTCCACCAACCCCGCATCATCCAGCGCGGTAAGGGTTTTCGTCATCGTCTGCGGCTGCACCTGCTCCGCGTCGGCCAACCCCTTCGGGGTGGACGGGCCCAGCCGATACAGCCTCGACAGCACCGACATCCTGGTCAGCCCCAGCTCATGCGGGGGGCGTTCCTGACGCAATCGGCGTGCCATCCGTGCCACCGCTACGCGAACCTCGCTCGCAAGCGAATCACTCATGGTTTCAGTGCTTATCTCGTCCATTAATTTAGTAACCCTAGCTGAGTATAAACGTTTCGTCATGGAGAGTGACCCTACTCACAGATCACTGTCGATCGGGACAATTGGTACTTAGCATCAGTCAGTGTGGACGCGCCCACAACGAGCTAATTACCTTGGTAGTCAACATGATTCAACCTTGTCCTGATTGGATCGGGGCTCCGGCCAATCGAAGTTCATCATCGGATCACCGGAGCAATAGTTTGCTGCGATGCAGCACTTGCTGCCACAGTCATCAGCATGGCGTAAGAGATTGAGTCCGGGTCATCGATGGACCGTTCGTGGCCCGATTGCTCGGCGACTACGGCGCCGAGGTGATCCAGGTCGAACACCCGGACGGCGATCCGCTGCGACAGTTCGGCACCCAGCACAAAGGCACATCCCTGCGATGGAAGGTGCCGCGGCAGGCCCCGCTGCGGTCCTCAACCCCGGCCGTGGCTGCGCTCGTAGGCCTCGCGGACGGCGGCGGCGCGGTCGTTCCTGGTCACATCGGCCAGCGCCGGATCCATGCCGTGCCGGGCGAGCCGATAGCGGCGGTAGACGTAGGTGAGCGCGATCGAGAAGAAGGCCAGCGGCAGGAAGATCAGCGCCGCCATCGCCGCACCCATCCACAGCGGGCCCGGTACCAGCAGGAACAGGCTCAGCACGACCACCAGCGGCACCAGGATGCGCAGGAGGTAGCGCCGCACGGCGCCCGGGCCGGTGAGATCCTCTACCACCCAGGGATGCATCGACGGCGGCAGCGTCGCGCCGTAGATGTAGCGCAGCCGCTGCACCGGGCCGGGTGTGTCCTCGCTCATCACCGCTCCTTCGAACCTTAATTCGTACCCCCAGTCTATTAGCACTCGATTCGCCGACCCTGTCACCGCTGCTCAAACGGCTCGAATCCGGCGGTTACCTCACCCGCCGTCGTCGAACGCCTCGGGGTCACCCTCGCCGACCTGGAGGAGTTGCATACCGTGCTGGGCCGCGTCAACGTCGCCGCCCGTGCCGCCACGCGGTGAAATATCGCCGAGGTTGTTATCGAAATAGGCTGCGGCACAGAGATATGCCTGGAATGCCTCGCCAACAACCGTTCCGGCTACCTATGATGGGGGTACCGCCTCGTCCGTGTCCGATGGGGGCGTACCAAGGGGTACATCATGGCGAAAATGACCATCGACGAACTGCTCGATGTTTTCAAAGGTATGACACTGCTGGAGCTTTCGGAGTTCGTCAGCGCGTTCGAGAAGGAGTTCGGGGTCAGCGCCGCCGCGCCCGTTCTCGCCGCCGGTCCGCTCGCCCCCGTGCCCATGGATGCACCGGAGGAGCCCACCGAATTCGATGTGATTCTGGAATCCTTCGGGGAGAAGAAGATTCAGGTCATCAAGGCCGTCCGGGAGGTCATCAGCGGGCTGGGACTGAAGGAGGCGAAGGATCTCGTCGAGTCGGCGCCGGTCCCGGTCCTCGAGCGCCTGGACCACAACGCGGCCGCGGTCGCCAAGAGCAAGCTCGAGGCCGCGGGAGCCAAGGTCACCCTGCGCTGAGCCGGGGCCACGGTTGCCGATGCCCTACTGTTCGTATGCGGACCTATCGGTTTGTGAACAGGAAGGCGTGCAACCGTGACCGTACTCGACTCCCCCATCCCCCGCTTCCACCTCGCCATGCCGGTCGACGATCTGAACGCCGCGCGCCGCTTCTACGGCGAGGTGCTCGGACTGCCGGAAGGTCGCAGCGCGGAGACCTGGGTGGACTGGAATCTGCACGGCCACCAGTTCGTCACTCACCTCGCGCCCGCGCGGCCGCAGCGGGTGGAGAATCCTGTCGACGGTCACGATGTCCCGGTCCCCCATTTCGGGCTCATCCTCACGATTCCGGCTTTCCAGGAGCTGGCGGCCCGGTTGCGCGGCGCGGGAGTGCAATTCGTGATCGAGCCCTATGTCAGGTTCGCGGGGCAGACCGGTGAGCAGTGGACCATGTTCCTGCTCGATCCGGCGGGAAATGCACTGGAGTTCAAGGCATTCGCGGACGACTCCCAGGTGTTCGCGGCATAAATCACCCCGGTCACCGACGCCGTCGGAGCCCTGGACCGATCTGGGCGACCGGTCTACCCGAGTGTGATCAGCAGCGCGTTGAGCGCCTGGGTCTCGTGAGCCGAATCGGGACTTGCGGCACGCAGCGCCTTCAGCACGGTGTCGATCCGGCCGTCCACGACGGTCCAGCCGGATTGGTCGAGCGGTTGGAGAGTGTCCTGGTCCTTGTCCCACGCGGTCTCCAGGTCCTTGATCCGAGCCTTGGCCTCGGGCTGTTTCCCTGCCTGCACCAGGGTCAGCGCGTCCCGGGCGATGGTGCGATACGTGCCGACCTCGGCCGGGGGGAAGTGCACGGTCGCCTGGCCGGGTGTCTGCGGCGCGGTGACCGGCGCGGGGGCGGCCTCCTCTTCGCTCGCCGGGGTGGCGTGCGGCTGCGCGGCCGCCCATCCGAGCAGGACGCCGACGAGGATCGCAACAATTGCGTAGTACCCCAGCATGAGTCGTTCCCGACGCGGGTCGGGGGCCGACGGCGTGGGTCGATCGGTGATGATGTCGGCGCGCGTGCGCGTGAGGTAGACGACCGTGGCCAGGATCGCGAGCAGGAAGATCACACTGGTGACCGCGGTGCCCAGGCCGAGGCCGTGATCGGCGGAGGATGAGGCCAGCCAGTCGCCGAGGTTCGCCCCCAGCGGGCGAGTCAGGATGTACGCGAGCCAGAACGACAGCACGGCATTGGCACCCGACCGCCAGCCGATGACGACCGCGATGATCAGTCCCGCGGGCAGCAGCACCGAGGTGCCCGGTCCCCAGCCGGTGGCCGACAGCGTCCAGTCGCCGACTGCCGTCCCGAGGGCGAACGTGACCAAAACCGCGAGCCAGTAGAACAATTCGCGTGGCAGCGTGACGATGCTGTGGATCGACAGTGTCCGTTCGCGGACGAACCAGATGCCGAAGACGACCGCGAGTGCCACCGCGAACACACTGGTGCTCAATGCAAGCGGGACATTGAATTGATCGGTGAGGATGTCGGTATACAGCGTGCCGGTCACGCTCACCACGACGACGGTGAGCCAATAGGCAAAGGGCACATACCGATCCAGCCGCAGCTGCCAGATCAGCGCCGCGGCAAGCACCACCGTGAAGATTAGCGCCGTAGGCACCAGCCCGACACCGAGCGAGTTGTTGATCCAATCGGCGAAACTCTCCCCCACTGTGGTGCACAGGATTTTGATAACCCAGAACCACACCGTGACCTCGGGCACCTTGCTCAGCAGCTGCCGGGTCGTGCTTACCTGCGATTTCGTCGTATCCGTCACAACGCGCGACGGTATGCGCCCGCCGCTGTGAACTCGCTGAGAAATAGGGAGTAAGGATCGAGCCTGAGCTCGTTGTGTCGTGCGTCACTTCGAGATACGCTCTGCAATCTGACACCGACTGTTCTCAGAATGAGCAGCGGGTGATTGTGCTCGGAAGGCAACCTACCGGCATCGTTCCGGCAATGCACGATTCACCGCGCTGACCGAATCCGCCGGCTCCCCCTCCGGCCCGCCGCAATCCGGTCCACAATTGCCCTGTGACCGAGCGTAACCCCGTGAACACCCTCATCCCCGCGGCGGGTCCCACCGACGACCGCACCGTGCACGGGCTCGATCGGCGCGGCTACATCCGCGATTGGCTCAGTACAGCGGCCTGGTCGACGCCCTGCCAGGATCTGGATACGGTGCTCGACGCCGACGGCAGCCCGTGGGGCGAGTACGGCCGGTGGGTCCTGACCAGCGGCCCCGATGCGGCGGACCTCGGGCCTCAGCTCTATCGGTTCCGTCCGCTCGACCTCGGCCAGCCGCTGCCGGACGTGCTCGAGGGCGCGGGCTTTTCGTGGGAGGCGGAGGGGCGGCCGCGCGAATCGCGCTGGGAGCGCCGGCACGTCGGCGCGGACGGGCTGCTCGACTGGAGCGAGGTCTGCCCCACCCCGCAGTATCGACAGGCGATCGCGGCCACGGTACTCGAGGTCGACCAGGCCGAGTACCGCGTCCTCGAGGTCGGCCGCACGGGCCCGGCCGCGCTGTTCGTGGGCGGCGAACTGATCTGGCAGAGCAACGATTTCACCCATACAGAGCCGCTGCGGGATCGCGTGCGAGTGCGGCTGTGCGCGGGTACGACCACCCTGCACCTGCTCACCTGGCAGGTCGCGTTCCGGGAATGCCGTCAGGTGGCGAGCGTGCGCGTGGACGGCCCGCCCGTCCGGGTGGTCATCCCCTCCCCCGGCGCCGACGAATATCGCTCTGCCCAGGCGGATTCCATGCTCGAGGCGGTGGGGATCGGGCCGTGGGCGAGCATCGACGGAACCGTCCGGCTGACCGGGCCGGTCGGCGCCCGGTATCAGGTGATCGCCGCCGATGGCCTCGTGCACGAGGTGACACTCACCGACGGATCGGCGGTCCTGCCCCTCGACGGCTCCGAAAGTTACGGTGCGGCGGATGATTCCACGACAGCCGGGCAGAGTCTGGATGCGGCCGTGAGCCGGTATATGCGGACCGCGGAATCGCCGCATTCCGAGGCCCCGACGGGGACGTCCGAGACCACCGTCGCAACCACATCGGTGCTCGAGACGGGGGAAACGGAACTCACAGTTCGGGTCCCGGGCACGCCGGTGACAAGGCAGTGGCGCGTGGCCCGGGTGCCGGCCACCTATCGCGCGAGTCCCGGCGACGGCGGTCCACAGCAGTGGCGGGCCGAACTTCTGCACCACGCCGCGGCGGGCCTTCCCGGCATCGCCCGGGCATTGGCCCGCCACCATCTCGATCCCCACACCAAGCTTGACGATGACGATCTCGCTCCGTCGCTGCAGCTGATCGATTCCCGTTCGGATTGCGCCGATTTCGAGGCCGTTGGCCTGGTGCACCTGTGGCGGCGGCTCGGCGACGAGGCCTGGACCCCGGCCCAGCGCGAGCGGGTGCGGCGCTCGCTGCTGGAGTTCAAGTACTGGATCGACCAGCCCGGCCTGGATGCCATGTGCTACGTCACCGAGCACCACCAGCTCGCCTGGCATACGGCCGAAACCCTGGTGGGAGAGCTATTTCCGGACGAGACGTTCACCAACACCGACCGCACCGGACGCGAGCACGCCGCCCACGGCCGGCAGCTGGCCGCGGAGTGGATGCGCCGCAAGATCTCCGGCGGATTCAGCGAATTCGAGGCCGATACCGCCCTCGCCACCGACTCGCTGACACTGGTGTCGTGGGTCGAATTCGCCGGCGACGATCGGCTGCAGCGGCTGGCGGAGGCCCTGCTGGACAAGATGCTGCTCACCCTGGCATGCAACTCCTGGCACGGGATTCACGCTGCCGCCCAGGGCTATTCGCAGGCGCCCGCCCTGCGCTCGTCCAGATTCCAGGACACCGCGCCGATCATGTGGACGATGTGGGGCGCGGGCGCGTTGAATGCTGCGGTACTGCCGGCCACCGCGCTGGCCACCGCCGAGCGCTACCGGATGCCGGAGCTGATCCGGGCGATCGCCACCGCGCAGCCGCCCGAGTGGGACGGCCGCCAGGTGTATCGCGGCGCCTACCAGCAGGACAGCGACCTGCTCTCGCGCCCCTACGGCTCCGATCTACGGGTGTGGCGCACTCCCGATGCGATGCTGTCCAGCGTGCAGGACTATCGCGCCGGCCTGCCCGGCCGCCACGAGCACATCTGGGGTGCGACGCTGGGGCCGGAGGTTCAGGTGTTCGCCACCCGGACAGGACAACGCATCCTGCCCCGGGCACACCAGCATCGCGATACCGCGCTGATCCTGGACCGCATTCCGGACGCCGATCCGGTCGGCTCGGGCCGCCTCTGGTTCCCGGCACCACATCTGGACGAGTGGACCGCCCGCGGCCCGTGGCTGGCGGGCCGTCTCGGAGGTGGATACGTCGCGGTCGCGGTCGCCGGGGGCTTCCGGCCGATCACCACCGGCGATGCGGCACACCAGAGTTGGCTGCCACGCGGAGACGGCCGCGGCTACATCGCCACGGTCGGGCGTGCCGCAACCGACGGCCCGTTCACCGATTTCGTTGCCGCCCTGGATGATCCGGAGTTCGGCGACGAGTCGTTACGCTGGCGTGCCCGAGATGGCCGACGCCTGGCGCTGTCGTGGCCCGGTGCGTTCACCGTCGACGGCGCGGCCGCCACGGATCCGGAGCAGTGCCCGCCCCACCTCGACAACCCCGCCATGCACGTGCCCCTCGGCGCCGACGGCCTGCAGGCCGAATGGAACGGCCATCGCCTCGTGCTGGATCTCGCCCAGGGCCGCCGCATCGAACCCGCCAGCGCGGTCCTCCCCATGCGCCGTCCCCGGCAATGAAACCCTTTTCAGCGGGTGCGCAGGTCGTCTCCGCGGACCGGCAGGAGCAGCAGCAGGCCGACGGCCAGCACCAGGAGCAGGCCCAGGATTCCGGCGCGTTCGGCGTGCAAAGCCCAGACGAAGAAGCCGAACAGCGTTGGGGCCAGGAATGATACGGCCCGGCCCGTGGTGGCGTAGAGGCCGAAGAGCTGGCCCTCGCGGCCGGGCGGGGCCACGCGCGCCAGAAACGAGCGGGACGAGGCCTGGGCGGGGCCGACGAAGACCGTGAGCAGCAGGCCGAAGGTCCAGAACATGGTCGGGCCCGAGACGACCAACAGGGCCAGGCCGCATACGACCATGCCGGTCAGGGAGGTCACGATGATGATCTTCGGGCCGAGACGGTCGTCGTAGCGGCCCGCAATGATCGCCCCGAGGGCCGCAACGACATTCGCGGCGATGCCGAACAGCAGCACATCGGCATCGGCGATGCCGTACACCCGCACCGCCAGAATCGCACCGAAGGTGAACACCCCGGCCAGACCGTCCCGGAAAACCGCGCTGGCCACCAGGAATCCCACGGTGCGGCGGTCCGCCTGCCACAGTTCACGAACGTCCCGCCACAGCACCCGATACGAGCCCAGGAATGTCCCCGCCGCCCCGGGATCGGCGTCGGTGCGCGGTATTTCGGGCACGAACAGGAACACGGGCACCGCAAACACGGCGAACCACACCGCCGCGAGCACCGCGACCAGCCGGATATTCATACCGTCGCCGACCGGTACGGCGAAAAGCCCGCGCGTGTCCCCCTTCCCGGTGATGAACCCGAAGTAGCAGATCAGCAGCAGGAAGATGCCGCCGAAATATCCCATGGACCAACCGAATCCGGAGACCCGCCCGACCGTCGCGGGAGTCGAGACCTGCCGCAGCATCGAGTTGTACGGCACATGCGCAAGTTCGGAGAACGTCGAGGCGGCCGCCAGGAGTACCAACCCCAGCCACAGGTAGTGGTAATCCGCGCGCACGAAATACATGCCCGCCATCAGCAGCACCGTGATCGCGGTCAAAATACCCAGGGACAGTTTGCGTTTCGCGGTCGCGTCAAACCATTGACCGCTCACCGGCGCGGTCACCGCGATCACCAGCCCGGCCGCCCCCAGCGCCCACCCGAGCCACGCGCTCGCCGAGATCCCGCCCGGCAGATCCTTTCCCACCTTATCGGTGAGGTAGACCGAGAACACAAAGGTCAGGATCACCGCATTGAAGGCAGACACGGCCCAATCCCAGAATCCCCACGCCAGCACCGGCCCCCGCCCCGTGGCCCGGCCGATCCCCGCCTGTTCCGCAGCCTCGGTCATGCTGCGCACAGTAAACGACGCAGCCCGGTGCGGCACGGCAAACCGTGCTACACGGTGAGCCGGTCCTCCTCGCGGATGAAGACCGTGGCGATCACGCTGATCACCGCGGTGGCGACGAGATAGCCGCAGGCGAGCCACGGCGCCGCGAGGACCGCGATGAGCGCGGTGACCACCATCGGGGTGAGGCCCGAGGCGTAGATCCCCGAGACCTGATAGACGAACGAGAGCCCGGTGTACCGTACCTCGGGCGGAAACAACCCCGCGTACAGCGTGCCCTGCGCCCCGCAGAACATCGCGTGCACCACCCCGAACACCACCACGATGGCCACGGTGAACACCACGATGTTCCGGGTCTCGAACAGCGCGAACACCGGATACACCAGCACTCCGTACGCCGCGATGCCCGCGATGTAGACCCGGCGCGGACCGTAACGGTCGCACAGATATCCGGACACCGGGAGCAGCGTGGCCATCACCACCGCGGCCAGGGTGACCGAGAGCAGCACCGGAACCTGTCGCAGGCCGAGATGTCCGGTCGCGAAGCTGATCGCGAACACGCCCCACGTGTTGAAGGCCGCACCCTCACCCCACCGGGACAACAGCCCGAGCACGGTGTTGCGGCGATTGCGCGCGGTCCGGAACAGCTCGACCACGGGGACTTTCGAGATCCGCTCGAGCCGGTCGATCTCGCGGAATGCGGGCGTCTCCTCGACCCGCAGCCGCACGAGCAGTCCGATGAGCACCAGCACCAGGCTCGCGCCGAACGCGATGCGCCACCCGTAGGCCAGGAAGGCCGATTCGCTCAGCACCGCGCGCAGCAGCGCGAAAACCCCTGTGCCCAGGGAGAGTCCGAGTGCCAGCCCCATCTGCGGAAAGCTGCCGAACCTGCCCACCGTGCGCCGCGGACTGTGCTCGACGGCCAGCAGCACCGCACCGGCCCACTCCCCGCCCAGCGCGAATCCCTGCAGAATCCGCAACGCCAGCAACAGTATCGGCGCGGCGATACCGATCGTGGCGCCGGTGGGCAGCGCCCCCATCAGCGCGGTCGAACCGCCCATGAGCGCCATCGTCAGGGCGAGGGTCCGCTTGCGCCCGATGCGGTCGCCGATATGCCCGAATACCAGCCCGCCGATCGGCCGCACCACGAAGCCGACGGCAAATGTCGCGAACGACAGCATCGTCCCGACGAACGAGCTGGTGTGCGGGAAGAACAGCTTGCCGAAGACGATGCTCGCCGCGGTCGAGTAGAGGAAGAAGTCGTACCACTCGACCGTGGTGCCGATTAGACTGGCCGCGACGGCGGTGCGGGTGCGCGAGGCCCGCAGCGCCCCCTCTCCCGCAGGGACCTCCGCCGACACGGACTCGAGCAACGACATGACACCCTTTTCCTCCGGCGACGACTCGCCGAGTGAGGATAGGCCATGTAGACGCCCGACGACAGCATTCGGCTCACCGAGACTCGAGCCGCCCGGGTCGTGACGGCCCTGCCGCCGGCCGAGACGGGCTCTGGCGGACTCACCGCCCTACCGGGGTGGCGACGTCGATCTCCGCGAGCCCGGACAGTGCCCGGGGCAACGGCCCCCGATGCAGGACGCCGAGGCGTTGCGTGGCGCGGGTCAGGGCGACATAGAGCTCGGCCGCGCCGCGCGGCCCGTCGGCCAGAATCCGATCCGGGTCGACGATCAGCACGGCGTCGTATTCGAGGCCCTTGGTCTCCGACGCGGGCACCGCACCAGGCACATCCGGTGGACCGATCACCACGCTGGTACCCTCGCGCCCCGCCTCCTCGCGCACGAATTCCTCGATGGCAGTGGCGAGTTCATCCTCACTCACCTGCCGGGTCCAGGGCGGGACCCCGCACGCGCGGACCGACTCCGGCGGATCAACCGCCGGCGCGAACTCGGCGAGCACCGCGGCGGCGACCGCCATGATCTCCGCCGGGGTGCGGTAGTTCACCGTCAGCGACCGGTAGATCCACCGGCCGGGCACGTACGGCTCCATCATCGCGGCCCAGGAGGTCGCACCAGCCGCCGACCGGCGCTGGGCGAGATCGCCGACGACGGTGCAGGATTTGCCCGGGCAGCGCCGCATCAGCACCCGCCAGTCCATCTCGGACAGCTCCTGGGCCTCGTCGACCACGACGTGGCGGTAGGTCCAATTGCGGTCCGCGGCGGCACGTTCGGCAAGTTCGCGGGTGTCGCGCTCGGCGAAGTGGTCGGCCAGATCCTCCGCGACGATGATGTCCTGGGCGATCAGTCCGATGTCGTCGTTGAGGTCCTCGCGATCGATGAGCGTCTCGAAGACTCCCGCGGCGTATTCGGCCTCCGCCCGGCGCTCCTGTGCGGCGGCGCGCTCGGCGGCCTTGTCGGCCACCGTATCTCGGCCGAGCATATCGACCAGCTCGTCGAGCAGCGGCACGTCCGACACCGTCCACGCCCGCCCGTCGACGCGCCACAGGGCCTCGTCGGCGCCCGCCGCGCGCAGCCTGTCATGGGACGAATACAGTTGTGCCAGTAGCTCTTCGGGTGTCAGGATGGGCCAGAGCTGGTCGAGCGCGGCGGTGAACTGCTCGCTCTGCGCGAGTTCGGCGAGCAGATCCGCCCGCATATCCTCCCACGCCTGCTTGTCGTCGCGGGTCAGCCAGCCCTTGCCGATCCGGGCGATCGCCCGCTCGGTGAGCACCCATTCGATGATCTCCCGGAACTTCGGGCGGGCCTCGTTGTGCGGCCTGCCGGTCGCGCGGGCCTCCGCAATGGCCCATTCGGCGGTCTCGGCGTCGATGCGCACCACGACGTCCGTCAGCTCGATCACCAGCGGCACCGCCGGAATCCGCTGCCGGGCGGTGATCGCCGCCGCGAGCACGTCCAGGATCTGCAGTGCACCCTTCAGGCGCGCGACCTCCGGGCCGTCCTCGGCGGTGACACTCAGGCCGGGCAGCAGGCCGCCGGTGGTGGTGAACACCACATTGGTCTCGCCCAGCGACGGCAGCACGCGGCCGATGTGGTGCAGGAACGCCGGATTGGGCCCGACCACCAGCACACCGTGGCGTTCCATCTGTTCCCGCTGGGTGTAGAGCAGGTACGCGACGCGATGCAGCGCCACCACGGTCTTGCCCGTGCCCGGTCCGCCCTCGATTACCAGCACACCGGAGTGATCGAGCCGGATGATCTCGTCCTGTTCGGCCTGAATCGTCGCCACGATGTCGCGCATCCCGTCGCCGCGCGGCGCGTTCACCGCGGCGAGCAGGGCCGCATCGCCGCGCTCGTCGGCAGCCGGGCGGCCGAAGACCTCGTCGGTGAAATCGACCACGTCACGCCCGCGGGTGTGAAACTGACGGCGCCGGCGCATGTTCTCCGGCGTCGCCCCGGTCGCGGTGTAGAACGCCCGCGCGGCCGGTGCCCGCCAGTCCAGCAACACCGGCTCGTAGTCGTTCCGCTCGTCGAGCAGCCCGATCCTGCCGATATACGCGTGCTCGCCGGTCAGCGTGTCCAATCGGCCGAAACACAGCCCGTTGTCGGCCACGTCCAGCCGCTTGGCCTCCCGGGCCGCCGCACGCACCTCGAGGTCCCGTTCCACGAGGGTCCGGGAGTCGCCCCGCAGCGCCGCGGCGTACCGGCTCTTCGCCCGCGCCCGCTCGGCGTCCAAGTGCGCATAGAGCCCGGTCACATAGCTCTGCTCGGCCCGTAATTCGTCCTCATACGCCTGATTCGACACACGCCCTCACTCTCCCTGCACAGGTTCTTCCACGCGGCCGACCCGTGCCGACCCATAGCGGACGGCCACGGCGCCGTCCGTCATTACTCATTTCCGCAGGTTATGGCCTCGGCCAGCGAGTATGAAGCATCACCCCGCCCTTGCCGCAAGCCCCCGGGTGCGCTATATAATGAAATGGGAAAGGGGATATCGAATTAATTCCCATTCTTCCTGTGCCGCCGGATCCCGGTATCGTTTCACGACAACCTCGACGGTCTCTCCGTCGGCGACGCGCTCGGCGCACAGTTCTTCGTCCCCGGCCACCCCAGACATCCGGTCGGAACGTCGCGTACTCCAGGCCGATGCTACAAGCTGTGATTCCGGCCCACGGTCGTCCGTCCGGCCGTATTATGTTGAGAGGCAAGTCCATCGGACAACAACCACCGGAAGCCGTTAGCAGTACCGGTAGGCCGCGTTATCTCGCTTACGTTCGTGTGACATTCCCGCTTCACATATTCGATTGGTGGTCGAATCATGCCTGAAACCCCCACGGAGACAGTCCCGGAGTTGAACGGACACAACGGTTCCGGGCAACTAAGCCTCAGCACCGCGGCGGCGCGCAAGCTGTCGTCGACGACGAAGTCCAAACCGCAGATGCAGAGCATCACCCCCCGTTGGCTGCTCCAGCTGCTGCCATGGGTCGAGGCACGGGGCGGCGCATACCGGGTCAACCGGCGACTGAACTACACGCTCGGCGACGGGCGGCTGGATTTCCTCATGACCGGCGACCAGGCACGGGTGATCGCGGCCGAGCTGACCGAGCTCCCACTGCTGCGGAGCTTCACCGACATGGACGTGCTGGAGGCACTGGGCGACAGGTTCATTCAGCGCGAATACGACCCGGGGGCAGTCCTGGTCGAGACCGGCAGCCGGGCCGACGAACTCGTCGTGCTCGTACACGGACGACTCGCGAAACTCGGTGCAGGCCAGTACGGGCACGAGTCGACCCTGGAAATCATGGCCGACGGTGACTATTTCGGCGACGAGGAACTGCTCGGCCCCGACGACACCTGGGACTACTCGGTCAAGGCCACCACGGCGTGCACGGTCATGGCGCTGCCGAAGGAGGCCTTCCAGGAGGTGCTCGCGCAGTCCGAGGCGCTGCGCGACCACCTCGACCGCCATCAGACAACCACGGGCAAGGCGCAGAACATCAATGGCGAGGCGGACGTAGAGGTCGTTTCCGGTCATCGCGGTGAGCCGGCCCTCGCCGGTACCTTCGTCGACTACGAACTCAAGCCCCGCGAATTCGAGCTGAGCATCGCCCAAACCATCCTGCGGGTGCACACGCGCATTCAGGACCTCTTCAACGAGCCGATCGACCAGCTCGAGGAACAGCTCCGGCTGACCATCGAGGCGGTGCGCGAGCGTCAGGAATACGAGCTGGTCAACAACAAGGACTTCGGCCTGCTGCACAACGCGGACTTCAGCCAGCGCATCTACACCCGCGGCGGCCCGCCCACCCCGCACGACATGGATCAGTTGCTCAATACGGTCTGGAAGAATCCGGACTTCATCCTCGCGCACCCGGATGCGATCGCCGCGTTCCGCGACGAGTGCAGCCGGCAGGGCATCGTCCCCGAGACCATCCACGTCCCGGGCGGCCGGATCTCGGCGTGGCGCGGGGTGCCCATCTACCCCTGCTGGAAGATCCCGATCAGCGAACACCGCACCACCTCGATCATGGTGTTGCGGACCGGTGAAGCCGATCGGGGCGTGATCGGACTTCGTAAGACCGGCCTGGTCGACGAGCGTGAGCCGGGCCTGAGCGTGCGGTTCATGAGCATCGACGAAAAGGCGATCGTCAACTACTTGATCACCTGCTACTACTCGTTGGCCGTCATGGTGCCCGACGCACTGGGTGTGCTGGAGAACGTTCAGCTCGGGAGTGCCAATGGTCGCAGCTGACGCGGACTCCGATTCGTTCACCCTCGCCCGTCGGCTGATCACCCCCGGTCTGCGGGCGGCGGCGGATCGGATGAACTCCTCCACGCGCCAGGTCATCGGCTACCACTTCGGCTGGTGGGACGAGCACGGAAACCCGCTGGACGGGAACAGCGGCAAGGCGTTGCGGCCCGTCCTGGCCATGCTCGCGGCGGAGGCGGTCGGCGGCACCGCCGAGCGGGCGGCCAACGCGGGCGTCGCGGTCGAGCTGGCACACAACTTCTCGCTACTGCACGACGACATCATGGACGGCGACCGCACCCGCCGCCACCGGCCCACCGCCTGGGCCGTCTACGGGGTGCCCGCCGCGCTCCTCGCCGGCGATGCGTTGAGCACGCTGGCGACCGAGGCCCTGGTCGCCGACGGCCCACCGCTGGCCATCGACGGGGTGCCCCGGCTCAACGAGGCAATGCTGCGGATCGACGACGGCCAGGCCGCGGATATGGCCTTCGAGGGCCGCGCCGACGTGCCGCTGGACGAATGCATCACGATGGCGCGCGACAAGACCAGTTCGTTGTTCGCCGCCGCGTGCGAGCTGGGCGCCATGTCCACCGGCGCGTCACCGGAACGGGTCTGGCAGCTGGGCCAATTCGGGGAACACCTCGGCCTGGTGTTCCAACTGGTCGACGATCTCCAGGGCATCTGGGGCGATCCGGCCGTGACCGGCAAGCCCGTCATGTCCGACCTGCGCGCCCGCAAGAAGTCGTTGCCGGTGGTGGCCGCGCTCACCGCCGGCAACGGCGCCTCGACACGGCTTACCGAGCTGTACCTCGGTGACGAGCCATTGGACGACGACGCGCTGCAGACCTGCGCCGACCTCATCGCGGAGGCGGGCGCACACCGATGGGCGCACCACGAAATACAGCGCCAGCTGGACCTGGCCCTGGCGTGCCTACAGGCCGCCAACCCGGAGCCCGCGGCCGCGGCGAAGCTGGCGGCCCTGGCGCGGCAACTGAGCGTGGGGCCGAGCGCATCGCCCGCGGCGAGGCCTGAGCTGTACCGGATGCCGACGTTCGAGGGGCTTCGCCCCGCCCGGCTCAGCCCCCACCTCGATACGGCCCGCACACACGCCCTCGCGTGGGCCAGGGAGATGTCCATGTTCGCGCCGCAGCCCGGCATCCCACCGTGGACCGAGCAGCAGTTCACGAAGGAGGACTACCCGCTACTGGTGTGCCGCATGTTCCCGGACACACTCGGCGACAGGGTCGATACGCTCGTCGACTGGTTCACATGGACGTTCTACGTCGACGACTTCTTCGCCGAGGCCTGCCCGCACGCCGGAAATATGGCGATGGCAAGGCTGCGGCAGTTCATGCCACTCGACCCGACGCGGGACGTGCCGGTGGCGGCCAGTCCGACCGAACGCGGTCTCGCCGACCTGTGGTCGCGCACCGCGCCCGTGATGTCGCGTGGGTGGCGGGCCCGCGCCCGCGAACAGATCGAGGAATGTCTCGGCGGCAACCTGCAGGAGCTGCGTAACGTCACCATCGGTCATGCCACCGAACCGCTCGAGTACCTGGAGCTGAAGCGCAGGACCAACCCCGGTCCGCTGGCCGGATGCCTGGCCGAATACGGCCGGCCGGCCGAGCTGCCCGACGCGGTCGCGGAGGCTCGGCCGATGCGTTCGCTGATCGACAGCAGCAACGACGCGAGCCTGCTGGTCAACGACATCTACTCCTACCCACGAGAGGTGGCCTGCGACGCCGACCCCGCCAACATGGTGCACGTGCTGCAGCGGTTCCTCGGCTGCGATCTCCAGCAGGCGGTCGACGCGACGGCCAACCTGGCCCGGTCCCGGTTGGACCAGTTCGAGCACGTCGCCGAGGTCGAGGTGCCGACGATGGTCGGGGAGTACGGCCTGAGCCCGGCCGAGAGTGCCCGCGTGCGCGAATACATCGAGGTTCTCCGGGATTCGGTACCTGGCTGGCACGAATGGTTCACGCGAACCTCGCGCTACCCCCAGGATGTCGCGACCGCCCACCCGGCAGCCGCCGAGCCGATCACCCCCCGGCGCCTCGGCGGCCCGACGGGCCTGGGCACCGCCACCGCGCGCCGGCTGCTGTTGAGACCTTGATTCTCTACCGGTAGCCGGGGGCGCCGAACAACGCCACCGTTACCGGTAGAGCATCGGGGCCAGCTCGGTCAGCGTGTGCGGTCCGGACCGCTCCAGGTGATCGCGGATGCGGTCGTCGGAGCCGGGCAGTCCGCTGCGCAATGCCTGGTTCGACCTGGGCGCGGCCCGTATCACGGTGCCCACCTTCAGCTTCGGCGGCTGGGCCGATATCTTCGGGCCCTCGACCATCATGCGCACCACCGCGATCCCGCTGCCGCCCGCGAAGAATAAGATCGTCATCGGCTACAGCTATCACGCCAATCCCGGTACGGGCTTCGGCAATCCGGGGCAGCCGCCGGGGATCGACGTGCTGCAATTGGCCTGGTTCGACAAGTGGCTCGAGGGAATCGACAACGGCATCGATACCTACGGCCCGGTGGTGATGAAGGAGTTCGGCGGCGGCCGGGAGACGCTCGACCGGTATCCGCAACCCGGGATGACCTATCAGCGGATGTATCTCTCGGCCGTCCGCAGCGACCCCGCTGGCCGGGCTGACCGCGGTCTGCTCGCGCGACGCGGCCATGGAATCGATAGGGGCGCTGAGCATTGTCGATTTCTGCGGGCGCGACGACCGCATCCATGAACTCGGCGGCCTGAGCTTCACCAGCTCCCCCGTTACCGTGCCGACCACTATCTCCGGTCCGATATCACTTCATCTGAACACCCGCTACGACACTACCGACGGCCTCTGGGCGGTGACCGTCGTCGATGTAGCACCCGACGGGCTGGCAATGCAATTGGCGGGCGGCCAGATCACCGCATCATTGCGCGCCATCGACGAGCATCAGATCTCGCGATAACCCCGACGCAGGCCGTTCTGCAACCGGGGCACAGATTGCGAATATCGGTCTTTGCCAGCAATTTCCCCGCGGGCATCCTGTTGCCCCCGCTGCTGGTCGACAGCCAGCTCGCGACCCAGCATATTCTGCTCGACCCGAACACTCCGAGCTATCTGAATGTGCCCGTGGACCGCCGTCTCGGATAGGCACGCGCGCAGTTAGTTCCGCATTTGCATGGTCTGAGCCTTACTTGGGCCGACCGTTGTGAAATGACCGGCGGGCCGTACTGGAACACCCGTAATGGAATGTGTCGCTTTGGTATTGGCCGGATTGTTGGATATCACGGTGGCGGCACATGAATTTCTTGTCATTGGCCGCTAGATCCCCTACCATGTGGCACAACTCCGAAAGTAACTGTGACAATGGGGGATTGGGTACCTTCGATGACCGGGAATGGTGGTCGACCCGGCCGTGGGGCGTATACCCATGGCGCTCCCGCAGATAGTTCGAGTGGAAGCGCCTTTTTGCAAACGAGCACTGCCGCAACGAGCCTGAGGAGGCCCCCGAGATGGCATCCGCTACCACAGATTGCAACGTCGCCCGCCGCATGCTCGGCCTCACCTTGGAGACAATGCGCACCAAACAGGGCATCAGCCGCGAGACGGCCGCGACGGCGATCTCGATCGCGAGGTCGACGCTATGGAAACTGGAGACCGGACAGGCTGTTCGGCTGAATCCTGTGCTGCTCGAGCACTTGTGCAGGCTGTACGAGTCCGATTCGCAGCAGACGCAGGTTGTGCTGGAGTTGATCAAGGAGACCACCTCGAAGGGGTGGTGGCAGGCGTTCGCCGATGATGCGATCCCGAAGGAGTTCGGGCTGTTCGTGAGCCTGGAGGACGCGGCGGATCGGATTGCGTCGTATCAGACGACGCTGCTGCCGGGACTACTGCACACGGCCGACTATCGACGTGCGCAGAGCTGGGCCGAACTTCCGAACCAACCCACCAGTGAAGTCGAACGCATGCTCCATGTAGGCCTGAAGCGCCGGGAGCGACTTACCAAAACAGACAAGCCGCTAACCCTCCGCGCGCTGATCGACGAATCCGTGCTCCACAGGCGCACGGGCAGCGTGTCGATCATGGAGGATCAGTTGCACCACCTCGCCGAGATCGGGACTGTGCCCAACGTCTCGATCCGCGTGATCCCACGATCGGCCGGGATGTACCGTGCCCTGACCGTTGGCGCGTTCGTGATGCTGGACTTCCCGCCGCACCCGAAGGCTGAGCTGACGATGCCTCCAGTTGTCTACATCCAAGGGTTTCGGGGAGATCTGTATCTTGAACAAACAGAAGACATTCGGCTGTATCGTGAGGTGCGCGCCGACATCGAACGGATAGCGTTGGATGAGAGGGCTAGTCGTTCTCTCATCCTTCACATCGCAAAGGAGTACGCCTCGTGAACGTAGACCTTTCCCGCGCTCAGTGGTTCAAGAGCCGCCGTAGTTCCGTAGCGAAGGACTGCGTCGAGGTCGCCTTCCTCGATGGGGGCGTAGTGGGCGTCCGAGACAGCAAGAACCCCACCGGCCCAGCGCTGGTGTTCGCCCCCAGCGAGTGGGATGCCTTCACCGCCAACGCAAGCACCGGCACGTTCGACCGTTAGAACCAGCCGCATCCCACCGTCGATCGCTGGCCCCGCCTCGGAGTTTCGAGGCGAGGGCTCACCGCACGCTGGATGCTCGTCTTACGGTGAGCTCATCGACCGCGGCCAGCTCAGCGGCAATCTCGAGAACCTGGTCGGCCGGACCTTGGTAGTCCAGATGCAGGGGCCCGGAGTCCACGCGCAGGTGCCGCCGGGGTGCGGGTGTCACGCGCCGCCGCCGAAGAAGTCACCTTCCAGCGCCTTGAGAACGCGTAAGAGTTACCTGCAGTTATCGCCGGAACTGTTTCGGCCTCTGATCATTCGAGATCTGCGGATTATCCTCAAACCATTTCCTCATTCCCTGGACAGCTTGCATCTCGACCGTAGTTGCATAGCGACTCAGGGAGTAGACA